>Ga0307478_10000078_pt1 | contig 116099 bp, 104 predicted proteins | sample atmos_gasesECM4C_2_FD_203713 | JGI IMG/M metagenome (GOLD analysis project Ga0307478, IMG submission 203713) | Hardwood forest soil microbial communities from Morgan-Monroe State Forest, Indiana, United States - atmos_gasesECM4C_05 | ecosystem: Environmental > Terrestrial > Soil > Temperate...
GCTAATCTGGTTAATCCTGCATCGCGGAGTCCGTTACGAGGAACACGGCCCTACGGTCACCGCACGATCGAGGCAAGCACGAACTAACAGAATGATCCGGCAACTCCGAAAGCTCGGCTACCGGGTCCAGCTAGAGAATTCGCAGTCGAGCAATCCACCAGCACGATGATTTTCGACCCTGCTCGGCACACGAAAAATAGAGACGTTGCAAGCAACGTCTCTAGGAACGAGGGGGGCGTCTTACGCTGTGGGAGGCGCAGAACTCGCTGGCGCTCCAGGAGTTGGCGCGGCCACGGGCGTGGTCTCGTTCACCAGATCTTTCAGTTCCTTGCTGGGCTTGAAGAACGGAATCTTCTTCGCTGGCACGTCGACCCGCTCGCCGGTCTTAGGATTCCGTCCGACGCGGGGCTTACGCTGCCGAGTCCGGAAGCTGCCAAAGCCGCGGATTTCGATCTTGTCGCCGGCACGCAGCGAACGCACCACGCTGTCAAAGATCGTTTCCACTATCACTTCACTGTCTTTCCTCGTAAGTTCCGCTAAACGCGAGACTTCGTCAATCAGATCGGCTTTGGTCATAACCCCTCTTCTCTGGCCGGGCTCCCGCTTGGGCCGGCGACTAAACCACCCATAACCTTCTCAAATTTCAGGGGTTGTGTGCAAGTGGGAAGCTGGAGTCACTGGAGTCACAGCAGGCGGAACAGTTTCTGGGCATTGGTGCGGCCAATCTTGAGGCGGTCCGGTTCGCTGATGGCAGCCTGATCGAACCATTCTTTGGCCTCAACGACGTCCTCGAAGGGATAGTCGACCGAGTACAGGACGCGGTCGGCACCGACCTCAAGCATCACGTCGGTCAGCGCCGGTGTACGGAAGTTGCCGCTGGTGGTGATGTAGAAGTTCTCCCGCAGATACTGCCCCAAAGGCAGCTTCGCTTTCGGGCGAAGCGTTCCCTTCGAGTTGCGATGATCAACGCGCCAGATGCCGAAGGGCAGGCCCTCGCCCAGGTGGCCGAGGATCACCCTGAGTTTGGGATAGTCGTCGAACAAGCCGCTGCCCATCAGGCGCAGAGCGTGAATCGAAGTTTCCGCCGCGAATCCCCAGGGTGAGCCCACCATCCACGGGTGCCCCTCGTAGGATTGCTGGCGCGTGGCCAGGGGCGCGCGCGGATGCAGGTAAAACGGCACATTAAGTTGCTCGACCGTCGCCCAAAAAGGCCGATATTGCGGTAAATCATAGTACACGGCAGAGTTTGCATCGCCGATCTGTGAGAATCCATTGACCAGCGCGCCGCAGAAACTCAGTTCTTTCACGCAGCGGGTCAATTCCTGGGCTGCAGCCTGAGGATCCTGCAAGGGCAACGCCGCGAAGCCTTTAAGACGTTTGGGATACCTCGAGATATGTTCGGCCAAATAATCGTTCGCTCGCCTCGCCAGGGCGTTTGCTTGCGGAATATCAGGAATGGCTTGTATCCCAGGAGCGGCCAACGAGAGGATGCAGATTTCCAGACTACCGCGATCCATCTCTGCGATGCGTCCGCTGCCGACGTCGAGGATCTGCTGCCGAAATTCGGGCGTTGGAAGGTCTTGTTTGGCGTAGCTGGCGTCGATTGTTTCGGCGAGCGCGAAGTGCTCTTCCAGAGCGATCTTGCCCGTCGCCTGCGCCGACTCAGGTTGAGGCGCAGCCAACGCATGCTCGCCCGTAGGCGCGGCGTCGACGGCCTTGGCATCTGCGAAAATCCCCGCGGTTGCGAGCGCTGCCGAACCGAGTTCGAGGAACCCGCGCCGGGAGATTCGATCTTTTTGCTGTGGTGGCTTCAAGCGTGGTTGAGCACCGACCGAGCGAACTGCGTAGCATGAGGCGTTTCGATCACTTCCACAGGTAATAGAACCCCACCTGCTGCTCAAGCATCCTTTCCCGGGTGGGAAGGTACTGGGAAACATCGCCCAATAGCAGATCCAGCAGAGTCTTACGATCTTTCTCTGGCCGGACCAGTGTTGGCTCCCCCTTGATCCCGACCGACTTCGCGGTGTCGGACACGGCTGTCTCAAAGTCACCCACCGTGTCGATCAGCTTCATCGATTTGGCCTGCTCGCCGGTCCAGACCTTGCCGTTGGCAAAAGACTTTACATCGTCGTACTTCAACCCTCGCCCGTCGGCCACGGCCTGAATGAACTGCCCGAACATGTTGTCGATCAGCGACTGCATGTAGGCCTGTTCCGAGGGAGTCAGATCACGGGCCGGATTGCCCGTGTCCTTGAACTCGCCGGTCTTGATCACGACGTCCTTCAGCCTGGCCCACTTCAGCAGATCGCCGTAGTTGACCCACTGCGCGATCACGCCAATCGAACCGACGATGCTCCCCTGGTCGGCAAAAATCTTGTCCGACGCCGCTGCCACGTAGTAGGCGCCGCTGGCGCCAACGGACTCGATGGAAACGACAATTTTTTTCTTCTTCTCGCCGCGGATGCGCTTGACCTCGCGATAGATCTCCTCCGACGCCGCCACGCCGCCGCCGGGCGAGTTCACGTGCAGGATAATCGCTTTAATCGAAGAGTCGTCGCCAAATTTCTTGAGCTGGCTCACCACCGGCTGCGGCGAAAGAATCACTCCGTCGAGATCGACTACGCCGATGCGGTCGCCGAAACCGGTGATTCCCGTCGACTCGCCGCCTCCCGCGTGCAGCGTGAGGTAGACCAGCGAAAACACGGCCAGAACGAAGAGGAAAAACGCTCCTCCCCCGATCAGAACCCAGAGCAGTGTGCGCGAACGTCCTTCAGCCATGAAAGAAAGTTTAGCACCAAGCGCGGCTTGATGAAGGCGATGGCGGAAGGCCGACTCAGATGACAACCTTCAGGGCCGCCGGCTGAATCGACACTTCTACCGGGGTCTGGCAGATATATTCCCCATCCGCGTAAACGTCGAGCGGATGTTCGGTCTCGACCCGCACGCGCCTGGCCTGAGAGTAGTCCACTTCACGAATTTTCAAATGGTTCCCGCTGTAAACAGTGGGAAACTTGCAGAATAATTGGAACGTATCAAGGCCGCCAACCACGCAGATGTCAAGCAGGCCATCGTCCATTTTCGCCTGGGGCGCGATCTTCATCCCGCCACCGTACACGGGAGTGTTGGCGAACGCAGCCAGCGTGGTCGGCTGATCGCTGATCACGGTCCAGCCGGGGTTAACCGTACTTTGACCTGAGCCCTCGGGTACGCCCTCAGCGGCCTTTAGGATCTTCATCGGCAGCGGAGCAAAGCCGAGGATCGTCGGAATCAGAGTCAGCGCGTATCCCCCGTTCCCACGCAGCCAGCGCGGAAGTTGATTCGCGCGCCGCGACACTTCGCCGTCAAGCCCCACCCCGGCCACGCAGCAGAAGTACCGGCCCGCGTGCCCTGCCGCGGAGATCATTCCCAGATCGATGGTACGAACACTCCCCGCACCGCCGCAGAACTTTTGCCAAGCCGCAAGCGAGTCACGCACGCGTCGCAACCCGAGCGCTCTTGCAAAGTCGTTCCCGCTCCCCGCCGGTACAACCAGCACGGGCAAACCGAGTCGCACCAGCGGCCCCAAATGACGGTGAACCGTCCCGTCGCCGCCGAACAGCAGGATCACGTCGACTTGATCGGAACCGGCCGGCATCCCCATGCGCCACTCGACAGCTCCGTTCGCCTGAAAAGCCTTCGGGTCCTCAGCAGAACATCCCAGCCCGAGAATGGCCGACGCCCGCATGCGTGCCGATGAGGGTAGCAGAATTTGCAGGAAAGCCAGGATGATTTATGTGGGGACAGCCGCCCCGGCTGTCCGGCGGGGCGAAGCTCCGCTACTGTGAGCGGATGATCAACGGTTGCAGGCGAGGGCGAATGGGTTCACAAACGATTTCTTCCAGAGCCAGCGAGAGTCACCCCAATTCTACACGCCAGCGAGTAGACCTCCATAGCCGCGGAATTGGTCAAAGGAGTGAACATCATATGCACATGATCGGGCATGACGACAGCAACCCGTAGATCTAAGCTCGACCCGTTGTCATGCCAACAGCAGAAACCTAGGCGGGCTTCGCTCGCCCGGACAGCGGGGGGCGGGGCTATCCCCACATGCACACGCTAGTTCGAGCCAGTACCGTTGACGACTCGTACCCTCTTTATTCGTCGGCCAACCCGCAGGAAGAAGAAGTGGTCCAAAAGCACATCGGCGATGAAGGTGCTCTCTCCGACGGCCTCTGCCTCGATGGCAACGGCTCCGCTCTTCAGGAGCTTAGCGGCTTCGCTGTTGGATCCGGCAAGCCCGGCCTGTCGAATCAATTTGTCAAGACGAACCATGGATCGTCCGGCGGGATTTGCACCTCTGCCGATGGTCAAAACAAGCTGTTTGCCTTGGGAGTCGACTTGAACATCGGCAAGGCGCACGTCTACTGAGTCTATCTCTTCAGGCACCTCATCCTTCTGAAACTGCCTCGCCCAATCCTCACCCGCCTTCGCACCCGCCTCCGCCGAATGAAAATCGGCCACGATCCTGCGCGCCAACTCCTTTTTCGCCTGCATAGGATGCACGTCGCGCTTCATCTTCTCGATCCCAGTCACCTGCACATCCGTAAGCAACTCGTAATACCTCCACATCATCCCGTCAGAGATGCTCATGATCTTCCCGTACATCTCCAGCGGCGGCTCGTGGATGCCGATGGCATTGCCCAGCGACTTGGACATCTTCTGCACGCCATCAAGCCCTTCCAGAATCGGCGTGGTCAGCACCACCTGCGACTCCTGGCCGTACGCCCGTTGCAGTTCGCGTCCGACCAGCAAATTGAACTTCTGATCGGTGCCCCCCAGTTCGACGTCGGCCTCAAGCGCCACCGAGTCGTATCCCTGCACCAGCGGATACAGCAGTTCGTGCACCGAGATTGGCTTCTCTTCCTGGAAGCGCTTATGGAAATCCTCACGCTCGAGCAGTTGCGACACCGTGTGCTTCGCCATAAGGCGCACGAAGTCGTCGGAGGTGAACGCTCCCATCCAGCGCCGGTTGAAATCAATGACCGTCTTCTGCGGATCAAGAATCTTGAACACCTGCGCTTTGTACGTTTCCGCGTTCTGTGCAATTTGCTCCGGGCTAAGCGGAGGCCGCGTGGCCGAGCGCCCGGTCGGATCCCCAATCATCCCGGTAAAGTCGCCGATCAGAAAAATGACGGTGTGCCCGAGATCCTGAAAGTGCTTGAGCTTGCGCAGCACGACGGTGTGTCCCAGATGCAGGTCAGGCGCGGTCGGGTCCATGCCCAGTTTGACGCGCAACGGTTTTCCCGTGGCGCGGGACTTCTCCAGCTTGGCGCGCAAATCGGATTCACGGATAATTTCCGCCGCGCCCTTCTTCAGGTAAGTGAGTTGGTCCTCTACAGGAGCAAAGTCAGGAGCCATGCCTTTTGATTATAGCGGCGACTTCAGCACGAGCCTTCGGCCGACAACTTCAAATCGCCCTTCGAGCACAATCTTGATCGCCTCGGTGTAGGCCATGTGCTCGTGCTCCAAGATGCGGGCCGCCAATGTATGCTCATCATCGCCTTCGAGCACCGGCACCGCCTTCTGCACGATGATCGCCCCGTGATCCAGTTCTTCGTCTACGAAATGCACGGTGCAGCCGGAAATTTTCACCCCGTAGGCGAAAGCCTGCTCCTGCGCTTCCAGACCTGGAAATGCCGGCAGCAGTGACGGGTGGATATTCAGAATCCTGTGCGGAAACTGCTGCACAAACCACGGCGACAACAGCCGCATGTAACCCGCCAGGCACACCAGTTCTACTCGGTGCTCTTGCAGGGCGGCAACAACTTCACGGTCGTGCTCTTCGCGCGAACGCCCCTTAGAAGGAATCACCAGCGCTTTGAGTCCGCGCTGGCGCACGGTCGCGATTCCCGGCGCGTCCGCCTTGTTCGAAATGACCACCCCGATCCGGGCGTCAGGTATGCGGCCCGCGTCGATGCCCTCCGCGATCGCAACGAAGTTCGAGCCGCGCCCGGAAAGAAGAATGCCGAGGGATTTCATGGGGAGCTTTCAGCTGTCCGCTGTCAGTTTTCAGCTTTTCAGCCAACCCATCATAATTCACTGCGGAGACACACCGAGTCCCTGGCTGAAACCCGACCTTGCGGAAAAAAGCCGAGCCTTCTCGTCTCGAAGCGGCAGCTCAGCTATAGGTGACTTTACGCTCGCCCTTCACGATCCGGCCGATCGTGTAGCCCTTTTCACCGACCCGCTCCAGCACGGACTGCGCTTTCTTGAATTGCGCCGACGGAACCACCAGTAACATCCCCATGCCCATATTGAAGGTGCGCAGCATTTCGTCCTGGGGAACATTTCCCAGTTGCTGCAAGTGCTCAAAGATGGGAAGCACGGGCCACGTTCCCAATTCGATGGCCGCGGCCGTTCCCCGGGGCAGCACACGCGGCAGGTTCTCGGTAATACCGCCGCCAGTGATGTGCGCCAGCGCGGCCACGCACCGCGCGTCAATCAGTTTCTTCAACGCCGGCCAGTAGCTCTTGTGGGTCCGCATCAGTTCGTTGCCGACCTTATTCTTGATTTCGTTGACGTAAGTCTCGGGCGAGTAGCGCGCCGCTTCAAAAAGAAGTTTGCGGGCCAGCGAGTATCCGTTGGTATGCAGGCCGTTCGAAGCCAGGCCCAGGATGATGTCCCCGATCTGTACGTCTTTGCCGGTGATGATGCGCTCGCGGTCCACCACCCCGACGATGAAGCCAGCCAGGTCGTATTCGCCATCGGGATAGAAGCCGGGCATCTCCGCCGTCTCGCCGCCGATCAGCGCGCAACCATTGTGCTTACACGCGTCGGCGATTCCCTCCACTACCTGTTCCGCAATCGCAGGATCGAGTGTGCCCGTCGCCAGATAGTCCATGAAAAACAGCGGTGCCGCTCCCTGCACCGCAATATCATTGACGCAGTGATTCACCAGGTCGCCGCCGACCGTGGAGTGCAGACCCATCTCAAACGCGACCTTCAGCTTGGTGCCGACGCCATCCACACTCGAAACCAGCACTGGATCGGCGTATTTTGTCCTGTCCACGGCGAACAGCCCGCCAAAGCCCCCAATTTCGCTGAGCACGCCGCGCGTGAAAGTCTTATGCGCCAGGTACTTGATGCGCTGCTTGGTTCGGTTGGCGCGGCTGATGTCTACGCCGGCATCGGCGTAGGTGATCGGTGTCGGGCTGGACGGGGGAGTCTTGGCCACAGGTTTCTCTTCCGCGAGTTGCTCTCTATCCTGCGTGGGGTCAATGCCGGGCGCTGAATCAACTGTTCCTAAGGCCGCTCATTGTAGCACGTTCAACCGAAGGGCTTAGGAGACGTTCGCGGAGGGTTGGATCGCGCAATCAGGCCAGATACACTTCGACATCTTCCACGGACGCGCTCGCCCGTTCGCGGCTGCGGGCCGGACTAATGAGCGATGAAGTCCGAGAAGAAGTAGGCTAGAACTCCGAACAGCGCCAAGCCACAGATGCCGTAGCACGTGAGAACCCAAGCTCCGCGGCCTTCATGTTGCCTGGTAGTAGCTGAGGACTGCTCGGTAGGAGACACTACTGGGGCCCGATCTTCCATGCCAAAAAACCTCCGACGGAAAGATCGTGGCGCACGTACGTTATGCGTCACGCCCGCCTCGCAACGCGGCGAAGCAGGACTATCTGCCTGCGATTTTACCCCGGATTAGCGAGTCAGAAGAGAAAAATGTGATAGGAATCACGGGATTGCTATGAAAATCAATTAGAACAATAAGAAAACCGCGGGGCGGTGAATGTGGGACAGTCCAAAAAACGATGCGGACAGCCGCCCGGCGGCCTTTGCCATCCTAACCGATCCTGCCTATTATTACGCCCCATGGGATAATAACCGGGGTCTCTATTTTCTCTCTATGCGTGATTTTGTCTTCCTGCTCCTGTTTGCGCTGCTGGCCGCCGCCGCAAGTTCCCAGCAGTCGAGCCCATCTCCGGCAAGCCCCTCACCGAATGGGCCTTCCGAGTGGGTCCCTCAGGGAAAGAACGCCGACAAGAACCCCATCGAAGGTCCCGCCCAAAAACCTGATGTCGCATCCAAGGTCCCGGAAAAGGCTCATGACTACGCTCAGGAATCCTTCGTCATCGAGCAGATGCACTCGCGCTATCGTTTTGAAGCCGATGGTACCGGCCGCAAGGAACTCACTGCCCGCATCCGCGTGCAGAGCGAAGCGGGGGTGCAGCAGTGGGGCCAGTTGCAGGTTGGATACAACTCCGCCAACGAGCGCGTCGAGATTCCCTACGTTCGCGTTCTCAAAGAAGACGGCACCATCGTCAAGGCGGGCGACGATGCCGTGCAGGATCTGAGCGCCCCCGTCGAGCGCGAAGCCCCCGTCTACACCGACTACCGCCAGAAACACATTACCGTTCCCGGCCTGCGCCCCGGCGAAGTCCTCGAGTACGACCTGGTAACAATCATTCACACCCCGCTCGCCGCTGGACAGTTTTGGACCGAATACGAGTTCGACAAGAACAGCATTGTCCTCGACGAGAGGGTCGATGTGGACGTTCCCGCCAACCGCCCCCTGAAGCTGAAGAACAAGCCGGGAAAGGATCCGGCCATCAGCGAGGACAAGGGCCGCCGCCTCTATCACTGGACCAGTTCTCACCTGGAACGCGAAGACGACGACAAAGCCAAGGACAAAGAAAAAAAGAAGAAGCGTCCACGTCCCGACGAGGACCGCCCCGACATTCAACTCACGACCTTCGGAAGCTGGGAGCAGATCGGCCGCTGGTACGCCAGCCTTGAGAAGGACCGCCGCACTGCTTCCCCCGAGGTAAAAGCCAAGGCACAAGAGCTGACCAAAGGCCTCGACAGCGACGTGGACAAAGTTGAAGCTCTCTACGATTTCGTCGCCAGGAATTTCCGTTATGTCAGCCTCTCGCTCGGTGTCGGGCGCTACCAGCCCCATTCCTCCGCCGACGTGCTCCACAACCAGTACGGCGACTGCAAGGACAAGCACACGCTCCTGGCCTCCATGCTCGAAGCCGAGGGCTTTCACGCGTCGTCGGTGCTGATCAACTCGAGCCGCAAGCTGGACCCAGACGTCCCTTCGCCCTCGCAGTTCGATCACGTCATCACGATGTTACCCATGACGACCAAGGGAAACGAAAAAGAAGAAATCTGGATGGACACCACTGCGGAGGTGGCGCCTTTCCGCCTCTTGGCCTTCACCCTGCGCAAGAAGCAAGCCCTGGTGATTCCTCCGGCCGATCCACCCTCCAGCGTCGCCCCCCATCTCGAGCAAACTCCCGCCGACACTCCCATGCCCGACACGGAAGTCTCCGACATCCAGGGCAAGATCAACGATATTGGCAAGCTCGAAGCCCACGTCCACTACCAGTTTCGCGGCGACGAGGAATTGTTGCTGCGTTCCGTCTTCCGCCGCGTCCCGCAAGCCAACTGGCAGCGCGTGGTCGAGAACGTAAACTCCGGCCTGGGCGGCGACGTCACCAATCTCAAAGTCAGCGATCCGGCCGCAACCCGCGAGCCGTTTACCCTCTCGTATGACGTCTCCAAGGTGAACTTTCTCGATTGGTCGAAGAAGAAGACGGACATCGTTTTGCCGCTGGTGCAGTTCAGTCTCCCGGACGTCGATGACGACGATACCGATGGAGACGCCGAGCCGCTCAAACTCGGACCGAAGGCCGAGTATGCCTACAACATTCGACTCGAACTGCCGTCCAAGTACACCGCCCACGCCCCGCTGGCGTTCACCCTGAAGCGCGATTACGCGGCCTACGAAGCCGCCTACAAGGTCGAGAACGGCGTCTTCATCGCCTCTCGCAAGCTCACGCTCCGTCAGGACGAACTTCCACCGGCTCGCGCCTCCGACTACCAATCGTTCCGCCGCGCCGTCGGCTCCGATCTGGCGCAGCAGCTGTCGGTCGAAAGCAGTGTCGCGGGTGCTCCCGTTCCTCCCGCCGACATGAAGGCCGACGATCTGGTCGAAAGCGGCCGCGCCGCCATTCAAAACGGCAACTTACCCGTCGGAATCGCCCTGCTCAAACGCGCCACCGAAGTCGATCCCAAAAATAAGTTCGCCTGGAACAACCTGGGCTTGGCCTATTTCGCCATGCGCGACGACGAGCACGCCATCACCGCCTTCCAGAAGCAGATCGAAGTCAACCCCTACGACGACTTCGCTTACAACAACCTCGGCCGTGTTTATTGGAATGAGCGCAAGTACGACGAAGCCGTCAAAGCCTTCAACAAGCAACTGGAGAACAATCCTCTCGACAAGTTCGCCCACAGCAACCTGGGTTCGATGTATGCCGAGTGGCACAAGTACAACGAAGCCGCACCCGAACTGGAGAAAGCCGCATCGCTCAGTCCTGACAGCGCCGAGTTGCAGGTAAGTCTGGGCGATGCCTACCTGAATCTTGGACAGGACGATAAAGCGCTCGCCGCATTCGATCACGCCGTCGAGCTTTCGGCCACCCCGCTGGTGTGGAACAACATCGCCTATCAACTCTCGCTCAAAAAGTCTCATCTCGATAAGGCGCAGCAGTACGCCGAGTCCGCGGTTTCGGCCACAGCGGCCGCGCTCCGTAACGTCTCGCTCGACCGTCTAACCCAGCAAGAGTTGCCCCTCGTCTCCTCGCTAATTGCCTACTGGGACACGCTGGGCTGGGTGCACTTCGCCGAAGGCGATCTAGCCACAGCCGAAAAGTACGTGGCCGCCGCGTGGGACTTGGGACACCATGGCGAAGTTGGTGACCATCTCGGACAGATCTACGAAAAACGTGGCGACAAAGACCGTGCCCTCCGCACCTATGCCCTGTCGCTGAACGGCCTGCGCCCCACTCCCGAAACCCGCGACCGGCTGGCTTCGCTGGCCGGAGGCGAAACCAAAGCCGATGCCGCCGCCGCCCGCTACAAAGAAGAACTCCAGCACCTCAGCAGCGTCGACCTGGGCAAGGCCACGCAGACCGGTAACGCCGACTTCTTCATCCTGCTCAGCGGCGGCGCCGGTTCCCAATCCAGAGTCGACGCCGTAAGGTTTGTCAGCGGAGACGAAAAGCTGAAGTCCTACACCGAAGCCCTGCACACCGCCGACTACCACCTCACGTTCCCCGACGACACCCCGGTAAAAATCCTCCGCCGCGGAACGCTCTCCTGCTCAGTGACGAACGGCAAATGCGAGTTTTCCCTGATGCTCCCGGATGACGTCAGAACCGTCGATTAAATTTGAATAGGGGAAAAAAAGAACAAGAATATGTGGGGACAGCCGCCCTCGGCTGTCCGCCGGACGAAGTCCGCCACCTTGCGGCCAGGCGCAAAAGGCGCGGCCAGCGAGTGCTATCGCGATGTCGCTCCGGCAGTCGGCTAAGGTTGTTTAGTTCTAATATGGTCCGACCAGGAGAGACAACCACCACGACTATCCCGAACTCCTTGACGCCTACGAGCGCGACGGGTCGTACTTCGGGGCAGTGCGCGTAACTGTCGCCCACGAAGTTGCAGCATTCGAGTTCGGTGTTGAACCGCGAGGGTACGTCGCACTGAAAACAGATTCTCCAGAGGCGGCCATTCCATCCTCTCGGAAAGCATAGGTATTTCTTCCAGGGAAATTTCAGTAAACGTAAGCCTGATTCTGACACGGTCAGCTTTGACGTCCGTATCGAGCAAGGTATTAACGGCAAGAGCTTCGAAAACTTCCTCGGACCCGGATCGCTGGTGTCCAATCTGCTGTGCTTTCAGTGGACCTTCAGGACACGGCTGCGCTAAAACGACTGTCCTAAAAGCATTCGCGGTCAACCGCCCCCGGTGCTCGTGGGATGGCTGTCGAAAACAGCCTTCAACAAATCATCCCCCAGGGGTTGCTGATTTCGGCCCAACATCCCAACCCGACCGCTGGCGTCCTGCGCGCCCTTGACAGAAATCAGTTTGCCGTTAATACTCAACCGTATGGTTGAATATCCTCAAGCTGAGGGACTCGACCGGGTCTTCTCCGCACTCGCTGATCCGACTCGTCGCGCCATCTTGCAAGCGCTTTCCCAGAGTCCCTCCACCATCACCGAAATTGCCAAGCCTTTCCCTTTCTCCTTGAATGCAATTTCCAAGCATGTGATGGTGCTGGAGCGCGCCGGTCTCGTGCACCGCGAGATCAAAGGCCGTGAGCACCGCTGCCGGATTGATCCAGATCCCTTGGCCGAAGCCAACCTGTGGCTGGAACATTACCGCCAATTCTGGGAACCGCGTCTGGATGCATTGCAGGTTTATGTCGCCAAGAAATTCAAGGCTTCAAAAAAGGGAATAGCCCATGGAAAGCTCCACTGACGGCCGCTACCGCGTGGTCACACGCCGCCGCATGCCCGCGCCCCGCGAGATCGTGTTTGAGGCCTGGATCGATCCCAAGGGCATTCATGAATGGATGTGTCCCGGAGACGCGGTCTCGGCCGAAGCGATTCTGGATGTGCGAGTGGGGGGCTCGTACCGTCTGGTCATGAAGGGCAAAGACAAAGACCACGTGCACTTCGGAACCTATCAGGTTGTAGAGCCTCCCTCGAAGCTGGTCTTCACCTGGGCTGGAGCTGAGAATCCCGCAGACGTAACGCTGGTGACGGTGGAATTTTCTCCCCACGGCGACGAGAGCGAGCTGGTGCTGACTCACGAGCGCTTCTCCAAGCCCGATCCGGCCCAACGCTATGAAAATGGGTGGAACGCCATCGCGGAGAAGTTCGCAGCTTACCTGTCGCGTCACAGTTCAGAGATGAAAAGAGCATAGACAGAGACACGAAAGGATACAGGGCATGCCAATTTATACGATCGCGCAATATCGGATTCGGCCCGCCGGCGTTGACAAGGTCAAGCGGGCTATCGAGGAGTTCGTCCAGTATGTTCGAGCCAACGAACCGGACACGCGAATGTATTTCGCCTGGCACCAGGAAGACGACCCGACTCGCTTCGTCCACTTCTTCATTTTTGAGAACGAAGCTGCGCACGAGGTTCACAGCCGCTCCGCGGCCGTGAAGCGGTTCGAGGCCGCGTATCGGCCCGAACTCGACGGCGGAGATGTCGTTTTCACCGACTATCGTATGGTCGCCGCAAACCAACGCTGAACTCGGCGGCGCTCGAAAATGGGCAACTCTGCGATGGAGGCAAAATCGAATATGGATGCGACCGAGAAAAACAAGCAAGTCGTGCGAGAGTTTACGCGAACTTTCAAGAACGAACATAACGTAGACGGAATCGATCACTTATTCGCAACAGACTTTCAGCACCATTTCAAACAATCCTTGCCTTCCGGACTCGCCGGCTTCAAGGATGTGGGGCGCATGATGAATCGAGTTTTTCCCGACGTGGTGGTAACCGAAGAGGATCTGATCGCCGGCGGAGACAAGGTGGTCGAGAGAAGTTCAGCGGTCGCTACGCATCGTGCGTCGATGATGAATGAGCCCGTAACCAATAAGCGGATTCGCTGGACAGAAATTCACATTTACCGGATCCGGGATGGAAAGATCGCAGAACATTGGGTCGAGATGAGCATGCTGGAGCTGCTCAAGCAAATCGGCGCGGCCTGACACAGGCTTTCATGGGCACTTCCGTTTGTGCCACGCCGTCGCTTGCTCGTAGGTATAAGCCAGCCGCAGCACCATATCTTCGCGCCAGTGCGGGCCCGCTATCTGCAAGCCAATCGGCAGCCCGCCTTGCGTGAAGCCGCAAGGAACCGAGATTGCTGGCAATCCCCACACATTAAACGGCCGCGTATTGCGCAGCAGTTTCAGTTCTGCCGGACGAAGCGCATCCGGATTCGCCTTCAAATCCGCAATTGACGGGGCCGGCAGTGGCGTGGTCGGCGTCACCAGCACATCCACGCCATCAAACACCGCCCCGATGCTGCGTCGGGCCGCCTCCAACGCGCGCCGCCGTTCGATGTATTCAGCGGCTGTGACTTTCTCTCCCGATCGAATACGCCGCACCGTCTCCGGCTGATACAAGTCCGGGCTCGCAGCCAGGTTCGCCGCGTGATACGCATACGCCTCGGCGGCTTGCAGAGTGCGGTCCGTGGGAACCTCCAGCCGCACCTCTTTCATCTCCGCGACCAAAGTTGCGATTCCGCGCAATGCATATTCCAGCGCCGCCGCCACTTCCGGATCAAGATCATCGAAGAAATAGTCACGGGCCACACCCACGCGCAGATCCCTCGCGTCCTCCCGTAAGGCACCGGCGTAGTCCGCGACCGGACGATCGAACGAAGTGGTATCGGCGGCATCGTATCCCGCGATCGTCTGCAGCACGATGGCCGCGTCGGCAACGGTTGACGCCATCGGGCCTACGTGATCGAGCGACGTCGAGAGCGGAATCACTCCCCGGCTCGAAACGCGTCCATAAGTCGGCTTAAGTCCTACGCACCCGCTCAAGACAGCCGGCTCGCGAATCGAACCCGCCGTATCCGTCCCAATGGCGGCGCACGCGAGTCCGGCAACGACGGCGGCAGCCGATCCTCCCGACGATCCCCCGGCAATTCGGCCCACGTCCCACGGATTGTGCACCTCGCCGAAGAAGCTAACCAGCGAACTCCCGCCGTAGGCAAACTCGTGCAAATTGTTCTTCCCCACAATCACAGCGCCCGCCTGCCGTAACCTGCGGACCACCTCCGCATCGCGCTCCGGAACCCGATCCTTGTGGACAGCGCTGCCCGCCGTGGTACGCACATTCGCCGTGTCGATGAGATCCTTCAACGCCACCGGTATGCCGTGCAGCGGCCCGCGCCATTCCCCGCGCCCGATCTCAGCTTCCGCCGTCCGTGCCTCAGCGAGCGCCGACTCAGGAGTGACCGTGACGAACGCGTTCAGCGCAGGATTCAGCCGCTCGATCCGCTCCAGGCGAGCGCGGGTAATCTCAACCGGAGAAACGTCTCTTCGCCGCAAACCCTGGGCCAGTTCAGAAATTGAATTGAAAGGAGTCATTGCGAAGCGAACCCATTGTAAAGGCTCTCTCCGTAGAGACGTTGCTTCGAACGTCTCGGCCTGCCCAATCTCAAACGGTTTGTGATTAAACCGTTTCAGTCCGTGCCCGGGATCCAAAAGTCCTATAATCATCGCAGTCGTTTTATTGGGGGCCAAAAAAAATCATGGCAGAGATGACGATCGCGCCGGTTGCGATGCACGGTTTCTTCGTGGACGGCAGGTGGGGGGAAGATGGTGACGTCGTCGAGATTCGCTCGCCGTATGACGGCACCCTGATCGCCCGCGTCGTGCAAGGACGCCGGGAACACGCCGAAGCCGCCATCGCCGCCGCGGTCAAGGCCTTTGGTACCACGCGCCGCCTTCCCGCCTTCGAACGCCAGCGTGTTCTGCGCCGCATCTCCGCCTCGATCGCCGAACGCAAAGAAGAATTCTCGCGTACCCTGGCCCAGGAAGCCGGCAAGCCCATCAAGGGCGCGCGCATCGAAGTCGAACGCGCCATCTTCACCTTCAACGTGGCCGCCGAAGAGAGCACGCGCATTTATGGCGAGTATCTTCCTCTCGACTGGCAGGAATTTACCGCGGGACGCTGGGGCATCGTGCGCCGCTTCCCGCTCGGCCCCATCGCCGGCATTACCCCGTTCAACTTTCCCATCAACCTGGTGGCGCACAAGGTCGCCCCGGCGATCGCCGCCGGCTGCCCCATGGTCTTGAAGCCCGCACCGCAAACCCCGCTCTGCTCCCTGCTTCTGGCCGAGTGCGTCCAGCAAGCCGGCTGGCCCGATGGCGGTCTCAACGTTCTTCCCCTGTCCAACGAAGACGCCGGCCTCCTTGTCACTGACGACCGCATCAAGCTCATCAGCTTCACCGGCAGCGTGCCCGTCGGCTGGGACATCAAGCGCCGCGCCGGCAAAAAGAAAGTCGTCCTGGAGTTGGGCGGAAACGCGGCCGTCATCGTCCACAGTGACGCCGACCTGTCTTATGCGGCCGACCGCTGCCTCACCGGAGGCTTCGCTTATGCCGGTCAGACGTGCATTTCCGTGCAGCGCATTTTGGTGGAACATTCGGTCTACGGAAAGTTCGCCGATCTCCTCATCGAGGGCGTGAAGAAACTGAAGGTTGGCGACCCGCTCGACGATTCGACCGACGTCGGCCCCTTGATCCGCGAGAGTGACGCGGTCCGCACCGCCGTCTGGATCGATGAAGCCGTTCGCGCCGGAGCCCGCCTGCTCTGCGGTGGCAACCGGAAGGGTCTTATAGTCGAACCCACCGTGCTCACCGGCACCAGGCCTGACATGAAAGTAAATAGCCAGGAAGTTTTCGGCCCCGTGGTGACCGTCGAGCCCTACAAGGATTTCGACCAGGCCTTGCGCATGGTTAACAACTCGGCCTACGGCATGCAGGCCGGAATTTTCACGCGCGATGTGAAGCTGCTGTTTCAGGCCTACGATGAACTCGAGGTCGGCGGCGTCATCGCCGGAGACGTCCCCTCGTTCCGCGTCGATCACATGCCCTACGGCGGCGTGAAAGATTCCGGTCTCGGCCGCGAGGGCCTGCGCTATGCCATCGAAGAGATGACCGAACCCAAACTGCTCGTGATGAACCTGCGCTGAGACCCGAGCGGGCCGCAGGTCGAGCGATCTCAGGTTGAGAAATTCAACATTCTTCCCGATCGCCCCGTTCGAATCCTTTTTCTTTTGTGAATTCCAAAAAGCGCGACAAAAATCTGCCAACTATTTATAATCTCCAGTTTCACAACCAACTAGGAAAGCCAGTGGGGTGGCTTTCTTTTTCACCATTACTGAACGGAACAAACATCACCAATAAGAGCGGACGATCCGCCGGGGCTCATCAACCAGATCTCACGTACGAGAATGGCGCAGATTTTTCATCGCAGTACGAATACTCTGTCCCGGGCCACAATTTTCGGCGCGGTGTTTGTAATTGCCGCGCTGTCCTGGGTGGCGATGGAAGTCCAGCGCTCGCCCTACATTACCTATGCCGGTGTCCGCAAACCGCAACCAGTGCCCTTCAGCCACCAGCACCACGTCACCGGACTTGGCATCGACTGCCGCTACTGCCATACCTCGGTCGAAACTTCGAGTTTCGCCGGCATTCCCCCGACGAAAACGTGCATGAACTGCCACTCGCAAATCTGGACCAACGCGCAGCTGCTCGAGCCCGTGCGCGCCAGCTACCGCTCCGGCGAATCGCTGCAGTGGACGCGGGTCAACCAGCTTCCCGACTTCGTCTACTTCAATCACAGCATTCATATCAATAAGGGAGTCGGCTGCAACACCTGCCACGGACCCGTCGACCAAATGCCACTGATGTACCAGCAGGAGAGCCTGCAGATGGAGTGGTGCCTGGGTTGCCATCGCGCCCCAGAAAAGAATCTTCGCCCGCGCGACCAGGTATTCAACATGCGATACCAGCAGCCCACAGGTGCGAATCCCGTGGTGGTCGATGGACACAGCTACACCGACCAGATCGACCTGGGCACAGATTTGGCAAGGAAGTACAAGGTCCGCAGCGTGAAAGACATTACGACATGCAGCACGTGCCACAGATGAATTCGTAATGCGACCACATGCGCAGCACGTGCCACAGATGAGTTCGTAAGCGAGAAATACTCCAGTAGCGGCAAAAACCAGTCCGCCCGGCACGTAAGCGCCGGGCAGAACCACAAGAAGAGTAAAAAGTCCGGTAGGGACGACGGAACGCTTTAACGAGAGAATGACGAACAACGACAAAAATCGCGGCGGCAAGCGCGAAGACATTTGCCCCGGCAAAAAACTAGACCTAAAAGGGGTCCGCGACAAAATCGACGCGGCCACGGCCCACGACGCCGCCGAAAAAACTGGCCCCGAATACTGGCGCAGCCTCGAAGAGCTAGCCGGCAGCGAAGCCTTCCAGGAGGCCCTGCACCGCGAATTCCCCAAAGGCGCCTCCGAATGGGTCGACTCGGTCTCCCGCCGCGGATTTCTCAAGGTCATGGGAGCATCGCTAGGTCTGGCCGGTATGACCGGCTGCGTCCGCCTGCCGCTCGAGCCCATCGTCCCCTACGTCCGCCAGCCGGAAAATGTCGTCCCCGGCCGCCCCATGTACTACGCGACGGCAGTAACTCTTGGCGGATACGCCAGTCCGGTTTTAGTGGAGAGCCATTTGGGTCGCCCGACCAAGATCGAAGGCAACGACCTCCACCCTGCCTCGCAGGGCGGCACCGACATCTTCACGCAAGCTTCGATCCTCGGCCTCTACGACCCCGATCGCTCGCAGACGGTCACGTCGATGGGCGATGTGCGCTCGTGGCAAGCGTTCCTCAGCGCGGTCCGCGGTCCGCTCAGCGCGCAAAAAGCCCTCCAAGGTGCGGGCATCCGCATTCTCACTTCGACGATTTCTTCAACCACGCTGGCCGACCAACTGCGCAATTTCCAGAAGATTTATCCGCAGGCCAAGTGGCACGTCTACGAACCGGTCAACCGCGACAACGCCCTTGAAGGCGCCAAGATGGCCTTCGGACAACCAGTCGAGACCCGCTACGATCTCTCGAAGGCCGACGTAATCGTCTCCCTCGACGCCGACTTCCTCTACGCCGGATTCCCCGGCAACGTCCCCTACATCCGCGATTTCGCCGCTCGTCGGAATCCCGACGCACCCATGAACCGCCTCTACGCGATCGAGTCCACGCCGACTTCAACTGGCGCGAAGGCAGATCATCGAATTCCGATGTGTGCGAGCGCGGTCGCTAGTTTTGCGACTCTGCTGGCAGGCCCGATTCTTCATCCGTGTGAACATCCACGAGGTGAGGGCGGCTCCTGTTTTGACATCGGCTCGGGAGAGAGCTCCGAACAAAGAGAGAAAAGGCAAGCTCTCGGAATCTACTTGGACGTCTTCAATCACCAGGGCTCCAGCGTGATTGTTGCCGGCGATCACCAGCCTCCCGCCGTCCACGCTTTGGCTCACGCCATGAACGCCAAACTCGGCAATGTCGGCAAGACCGTTTTCTACACCGACCCGGTCGACGCGAATCCGGTTAACCACACCGAGTCGATCAAAGACCTCGTCGCCGACATGCGCGGCGGCAAAGTGGATCTGCTCGTCATTCTCGGGGGCAATCCCGCCTACGATGCGCCCGCCGATCTCAACTTCGCTGACGCCCTCAAGAACACCAAGATTCCTCTGCGCGTCCACCACGGCCTCTATCAGAACGAAACCGCCGAGCTTTGCCAGTGGCACGTCAGCGAAGCCCATGAACTCGAGGCTTGGGGCGATGCCCGCGCCTACGACGGCACCATCAGCATCATCCAGCCGCTGATCGCTCCCCTCTACAACGGGAAGAGTGCTCTAGAATTTGTCGCCTTGCTCTCCGGACAGGCTGACGTAACCGGATACGATCTTGTCCGCGCCTGCTGGCAGAAGCAGCACTCGGGCGCTGACTTCGAGCAATTCTGGCGCAAGTCGCTGCATGACGGATGGATCGAGGGAACGACATTCACTCCAAAATCAGTAAGTGTAAAGTCCGGAGCCATCGTCTCCAAGACGCACTCGGACGCAAAAACCATCGAGCTCAATATCCGCCGCGACCCCACCATCTACGACGGTCAATTCTCCAACAACGGCTGGCTGCAGGAACTGCCCAAGCCGATGACCAAGCTCACCTGGGACAACGCCATCCTCATCGGCCCCAAAATGGCGCAGGAGCAGGGCATCAAAACGGAAGACGTCGTCGAGCTAGAACTCAACGGCAACAAGGTCAAAGGTCCAGTCTGGATTCAGGCCGGCCACCCCGACAACTCCGTCACCATCACGCTCGGCTACGGACGGACGCGCGCCGGCCGCGTCGGCACCGCGCAGGGTTTCAATGCTTACGCGCTGCGCACCACTGCCGCGCCGTGGCTCGCCACCGGCCTGCAAATCCGCAAGACCGGCGAAACCTACAAGCTTGCCTCCACTCAGGGCATGCAGTCGATGGACACGCCCAACGGTGGCCATCGCCCGCTGGTGCGCGAAACCACGCTCGAGGAATATCGCAAAGAGCCCACTTTCGCGAAGGAAGAAGAGACGCCAAAAGAACTCACGCTCTACACGCCCTACCCCTATGACCATGAAGACTACGCCTGGGGCATGGCGATTGACCTGAACTCCTGCGTGGGTTGCAACAACTGCATGCTCGCCTGCCAGTCGGAGAACAACATTGCCGTCGTCGGCAAAGAGCAAACCGTCATCGGTCGCCACATGCACTGGATTCGCGTCGACGCCTATTACCAGGGCGACCGCGACAATCCCAAGGCATTCTTCCAGCCCGTGCCGTGCATGCAATGCGAGAACGCGCCCTGCGAAGTGGTTTGCCCTGTCGGCGCAACAAACCACACCACCGAGGGCCTGAACGATATGGTCTACAACCGCTGCGTGGGCACGCGCTATTGCTCGAACAACTGTCCTTATAAAGTGCGTCGCTTCAACTTCTTCTTGTTCCAGGACTGGGACACGCCGCAATACAAGATGATGCGCAACCCCGACGTCAGTGTTCGCAGCCGCGGCGTCATGGAAAAGTGCACCTACTGCGTGCAGCGCATCAACGAGCACCGCATCGACGCCGAACGCGACGACCGCAAGATCAACGACACCGAACTCCAGACCGCCTGCCAGCAGTCGTGCCCAGCGGGCGCAATCGTCTTCGGCAACATCAACGATCCCAACAGCAAAGTTTCGAAGCTGAAAGCGCAGGCGCGCAACTACAGCCTGCTGGGCGAGCTTAACACCCGCCCGCGCACGACATACTTGGCAGAAGTTCGCAATCCAAACCCCGAGTTGGAAGAGAAAAGCTAGAAGCTAGGAGCTAGAAGCTAGAAGCTGACATGAACGAGCCATACAAATCGACGATCGACGCCGACCGCGCCCCGGTCATCGAACCGGGCCACACCTTCGGCACGGTCACGGAAAAAATCAGCGCCATCGTGCTGACCCGTCCCGCTTCCAACGGATGGTTCGTCGGTTTCGGCATCGCGTTCATGCTCACGATGATGCTGCTGTTCGCCGTCGGCTACCTATTCCTGAAAGGCATAGGCATCTGGGGCGTGACCATCCCCATCGGCTGGGGCTTCGCCATCGTCAACTTCGTTTGGTGGATCGGCATCGGCCACGCCGGCACCCTGATCTCCGCCATCCTCCTTCTGCTGCGCCAGTCATGGCGCAATTCGATCAACCGTTTCGCCGAGGCCATGACGCTGTTCGCCGTTGCCTGCGCCGGAATTTTTCCCGCCATTCACGTCGGCCGTCCGTGGCTCGCCTACTGGCTCTTTCCCTATCCCAACACCATGAGCGTCTGGCCGCAATTCCGCAGCCCGCTCATCTGGGACGTCTTCGCCGTCTCCACCTACGCCACAATCTCTGCATTGTTCTGGTTCATCGGCCTTATCCCTGACCTGGCGACTTTGCGCGACCGCACCGAAAATCCCGCGCTGAGAATTGTCTACGGCATGCTCTCGTTCGGCTGGCGCGGATCTGCCCGTCACTGGCATCGCTACGAAACCGCATACCTGCTGCTCGCGGGCCTGGCCACGCCCTTGGTGCTCTCAGTTCATACGGTCGTGAGTTTCGACTTCGCCGTCGGCATCGTCCCCGGATGGCACACGACGATTTTCCCCCCTTATTTCGTCGCTGGCGCTATCTACTCCGGCTTCGCCATGGTGTTGATGCTGGCCATCCCAATTCGCAAGATCTATGGCCTCGAAGATTTCATCACCGAACGCCACCTGCAGAACTCGGCGAAAGTCATGCTGGCCACCGGCCTTATCGTCGCCTACGGCTACGGAATCGAAGCCTTCATGGGCTGGTACGGCGGCGATCGTTACGACGCCTTCACCCTATGGAACCGCCTGCACGGCCCCTATGCCGGACCGTACTGGATGCTGCTGGTCTGCAATATCTTCATCCCGCAGGTTCTGTGGATCCGCAAGCTGCGCAGCAGTCCAGTCGCGCTCTTCTTTATCTCCGGCGTGATTCTGGTCGGCATGTGGCTGGAGCGCTTTGTTATCGTCGTCATGAGTCTGCACCGCGACTTCCTGACTTCGTCCTGGGGCATGTACTACCCCACCCGCTGGGACTGGATGACCTACATCGGCACCATCGGCATGTTCCTCGCGCTCATGTTCCTGTTCCTGCGCGTGCTGCCCGCGATCTCCATCTTTGAGATGCGCACTCTTCTGCCCGAAGCGGAGGTGAAAGAGTAATGGCGAAGCGCGATCCCATCTACGGCATCATGGCGGAGTTCGACTCGGCTCAGGCGCTGATCGATGCGGCCCACGCCACGCACCAGGCGGGCTACAACAAGATCGACGCCTACAGCCCGTTCCCCATCGAAGGTCTGGCGGAAGAAATCGGTTTCCACCGCGACGAAGTTCCGCTGGTGGTTCTGATCGGCGGCATCATCGGGGGCCTGTCCGGCTACTTGATGCAGTACTGGATGTCGGCCGTAGATTACCCGCTGAACATCGGTGGCAAGCCGTACCATTCTTGGCCTGCCTTCATCGTCATCACGTTCGAAATGACGATTCTGTTTGCCGGCATCTCGGCAGTGCTCGGCATGTTGGCCCTGAACGGGCTGCCCATGCCCTACCACCCGGTATTCAACGTGCCGCGTTTCTCATCCGCCTCAAAAGATCGCTTCTTCCTGATCGTGTTCTCGTCCGACAAGAAGTACGATCCCGCAGCCACGCGCCAGTTCCTTGCAGGTCTAGCCCCCCGCTCAATCTCGGAGGTGCCCAGCTGATGCCGCCCCTCCGCAAAGCAAATTTAGGTAGTGGCAATGTCCATGTGGGGACGGGCGCCTACGCCCGTCCAGTCGAGCGCAGCTCGACGGCGGTTTTCTTTGCAGCGCTACTACTGTTGGTCGCGATGTCCACCGCCTGCCGCATCGACATGCACGTGCAGCCCCGCCAGAATCCGCTCTCCCGCAGTGACTTCTTCTCCGACCAGCGCTCCGCCCGTCCACCGGTCGAAGGCACGATAGCCCGAGGCCAATTGCTTGAAGACACCTATTTCTACACCGGCAAGATCGGCAACAACCCCGGGGACGTAATGCCTTTCCCGGTGACCAAAGAAATTCTGGCGCGAGGCCGCGAGCGCTACAACATCTTCTGCGCCCCCTGCCACTCTCGTGTAGGAGACGGCAACGGCTTCGTGCCCTCGCGCGGTTTTGCCCGCAAGCCGCCATCGTTCCACATTGCCCGCCTGCAGAAGGTGCCCGTCGGATACATCTACGACGTCATCACCGAAGGCTTCGGCATCATGCCCGAATACGCCTCGCAGATTCCGGCCAAGGACCGCTGGACCATCGTGGCCTACATTCGTGCGTTGCAGTTGAGCCAGAACGCCACCATGGCTGATGTGCCCGAAGGCCAGAAGATTCCCTCGGAACCGCCGAAGTTTCGCGAGCCCGGATCAGGAGCGACGTTGCCCGTGCCGGCGCCCGCGCCAAAATCAGAAAACACTAAGGAAGACCAGAAATGACGGCGCTGACCGCAACCCAACTCGATCTGACGGCCCCGCCGGTGGTGAAGAAGATTTCCCAGCGATCGCTCGTTGTTGGCGTTGTCTTCACGGTGATCGCCGTCGTCAGCGCTTTCATTTCTACGAATGGACGGGAGGAGTTCTTTCGCGCCTACCTGCTCGGCTTCATGTGCTGGCTGGGCGTCGCTCTGGGATCAATGGCGATCCTGATGATCCGTCACCTGACCGGCGGCGGCTGGGGCATGGTGATCCGCCGCATCCTTGGCGCCGCCATGCGCACGGTGCCGTTGCTCGCGGTCCTGTTCATCCCAGTAATTCTGGGGATGAAGCATCTCTACATCTGGGCGCGGCCTCTTCGCGAGGTCACTGACAAACATCTGCGCGAGCACCTGGAAGACATCACCAAAACGTATCTCACCCCGCGCGGATTCATTCTCCGCGCCGTCTTCTACTTCGCCATCTGGAATCTGCTCTCGTTCCTGCTGTCGAAGTGGTCGAAGCAAACCGATCACGCGGGCGCCCCGGACAACACCGAACGCTTCAAGGTAGTCGCCGGCCCCGGCCTCATCCTCTATGGATTCACCATCTCCTTCGCCGCCATCGACTGGGTCATGTCGCTCGACCCCAGCTGGATTTCCACCATCTTCGGCCTGGTCATCCTGATCGGCGAAGTCCTGACGGCCATGTGCTTCGCGGTGGTAGTCGAACGCATTCTCTTCAACTACAAGCCCATGTCAGAGATGTTGAAGCCCGACTTCGTCCACGACCATGGCAAGTGGATGCTGACCTTCATCATGGTCTGGGCGTACTTCAATTTTTCGCAGTGGCTCATCATCTGGGCCGGCAACCTGCCAACAGAGATTACGTACTATATGCGGCGCTTGAACGGCGGTTGGGGATATGTCGGCCTGATCATCGTGATCTTCCATTTCGCCGTACCGTTTACGATCTTGCTCTCGCGCCCGCTCAAGCGCGACATTCACCGGCTGGTCTGGCTGGCGACGGGGCTAATCCTGATGCGCTTTGTGGACATGTTCTGGATTATCGAACCGAATTTTTCGCACACCTTTAAAGTGACGGTGGCAGACGTCGTCGTGCCCGTCGCCATCGGCGGTCTGTGGCTTGCCTACTTCTTCCGCAACCTGGGCGCGCTGCCCCTGCTGCCCGCCTACGATCCGTCAGTGGGAGAAGTTCTGGAGCCAGTCCACCATCACGGGGGCGCATGAGAAAGAATGACTGACGAGACCAAACCCGCGGACTCGGCCCACGGCGGCTTCGAGCGCCGCGACATCCGCGTCGCTGGAGTGCTGTATTTTCTGGCAGGCCTCGCCTTCGCCGGCCTGATCGTTCATTTCATCGTCACCGGCCTGTTTTCCTATCTCGACAAACAGAACGAGACCCAGCAAACGCCGGTAAGTCCGTTGGTCGCGAATGCCCCGGCGGACACCCGCCATATCCCGAAGGAATACACCGGCGACTATGAGAAGTATCTGAAGGAAAACTTCCCGGCGCCGCAGTTGGAAGTCAATGAGCGCAACCAGCTCGACAAGATCCGGCTAGCCGAGGAGAACACTCTGAGCACGTATGACTACATCGACCAGAATGCCGGAACCGTCCGCATCCCGATCGATCGCGCCATGGACCTGATCGCCGAGCGCGGCCTCCCGGTGCGTTCCCAAAACGGAGAAGCAGCGACCAAGAGTCCCGACAAAGGTAAGACAAAGGAAGCCAATCAGTGAGCAGTCAGAATCACAATTCGATTTCCGCGTGCATCTTCGGCAGTGACTCAATTTGGAAGTGGAGTCGCCATTTCTACAAGGGCGTCATCCTGACCGCAGCCGTTTTTCAGGCGGAGGGAAGGATCTCCCAGCAAAGAATGTCGCGCGGACTAAGAATCAAGCTGAGCCAGTTCCTGCCGCTCGCGCTCCTAACCACGATCGCCTGGGGCCAGGGGATGTCGAAAGGCATCATGTCCCCGCCGGCGAGCGTCCGTCCTCCGTATCTGGAGAACGTTGGCATCGAACAGCATCTCGACGCCCAGGTGCCTCCCGATCTCACCTTCGTCGACGATGCCGGCCGCACCGTCCAACTCGGCGATTACTTCGGCAAAAAGCCTCTGATCCTCAACCTGGTCTACTACAACTGCACCATGCTCTGCGGAGAAGCGCTCGCCGGTCTGACTGGCGCTATGAAGATGGTGAAGTTCGACGTGGGCAAAGAATTCGAAGTTGTCACCGTCAGCTTCAATCCGCAGGAGACTCCGGAAATCGCCGCTGCAAAGAAGAAAGACTATCTAGCGCGCTACGGCCGTCCCGGCGCCGCATCGGACTGGCATTTCCTGACCGGGCCGCCGGAGTCGATCAACGCACTCACCAAGGCCGTAGGCTTTCAGTATCAGTACGATCCCAAGATCAATCAGTACGCGCACGTCACCGCCATCATGGTGCTGACCCCGCAAGGGCGCATCTCACGCTACTTTTACGGTGTGGATTTCCCGCCGAAAGATCTGCGCATGGGATTGGTCGAGGCCTCCGAGGGCAAGATCGGCAACGCCGTCGATCAGGTGCTGCTCTACTGCTATCACTACGATCCGGCGACCGGAAAATACGGCGCTGTCGTGAACAACATTTTGCGGCTGGGCGCGGGAGTCACCATCGTGTTTCTCGGCGCCCTGCTGCTGATTCTGTTCCGTCTGGAAAAAGTCGCGCCGCGAAGAAACTGGAATCACACCCACGCGACAAGGAGCTAGCAGCTTGCTGAGAAACTCGCGATTCGTATCAGGGCATCGCTTTAGCGATGCCGTGAGGGCCGTAGGCCCAGTCCTGCTTCAGCCGCTGCGAAGCGCCGCGATCTGTCATCCCGAGCGCAACGAGGGATCCAGGTATTTACTGGCGGCGGCAATACCGGTGGCGCGACCAGGACCTAGATCCCTCGCTTCGCTCGGGATGACAATGTGGTTTGGTTAACGCTACACCTGAAAAGGGTACCAAGTGCACTTCGTAAAGACCGAGTCAAGTAAGTAAGCTATGTTCGATAATTTTCCATTATGGCCGGATCGGGCCTCCACTGCGGCGGGCAACGTCGATGCCCTCTACATCTTCCTGCTCATCGTGTCCGGGTTGATGACGCTGCTCATCTTCACCGCCGTCATCTACTTCGCTGCCCGCTACCGCCGCCAGCAAGGGGTTCCCGCCGAGCAGATCGAGGGTTCCATTCCGCTGGAGTTGACCTGGTCCGTCATCCCGCTGGGCGTGTTTCTCGCGATCTTCTTTTGGGGAGCCGTCGTCTACTTCAAAGGCCGCACGCCACCCCGCGACTCGACCGAAGTCTACGTCGTCGCAAAACAATGGATGTGGAAGCTCGAACACGCCGAAGGCCAGCGCGAGATCAACGAACTGCACGTCCCCGTCGGCCGCGACGTGAAGCTGATCATGACGTCTCAGGACGTGATCCACAGCTTCTTCGTGCCCGCGTTCCGCATGAAACAGGATGTGGTCCCCGGCCGCTACACCGTGGCCTGGTTCCGCGCCACCAAGCCCGGCACTTATCATCTTTTCTGCACCCAATATTGTGGCACGCAGCACTCCGGCATGATCGGCTCCATCATCGTGCAGGAGCCCGCGCAGTACGAAGCGTGGATGAGCGGCGGCACTACCGGCCCCCTCTCCGCCGCCGGAGAAAAAATCTTCGCCGAACTCGGCTGCGTCACCTGCCATCGCAGCGACGCCCAGGGCCGCGGTCCGAACTTGCACGGAGTCTTTGGCAAGCCGGTTCAGCTCGAGGACGGGCGCACCGTGATGGCCGATGAGAATTACATCCGCGAGTGCATCCTCGATCCCGGCGCCAGACGCGTCAAGGGATTCCAGCCCCTTATGCCCACGTTTCAGGGATTGGTAAGTGAAGAACAAGTAAACGCGCTGGTCGCTTATGTGAAGTCGCTGGCGCAGCCGGGAGCCGCTGCCGGTGCGACTAAGACGGCCGCTGTCGTCGTGCCGCAAGACGCGCCGAAAGAAGTGCCCCAAAAAGATGCGCCGCAAGACGCGTCCGAACCAGCCCAGTCCGCAGGAAGTCAGGTGCAATAAGTATGGCTATGGCTACCACAACAGTTCCGACCGTAGAGCGCGAGAATTACCTGAACAAACACTACGGCGTCAGCTCGTGGCTCTTGACCACGGACCACAAGCGCATCGCGCTTCTCTATCTGATCTCGATTACGTTCTTCTTTTTCATCGGCGGCTTCTTCGCCCTGCTGATCCGTCTCGAACTGCTCACGCCCGCCGGCGACCTGGTCCAGGCCGACACCTATAACAAACTTTTTACCCAGCACGGCCAGGTGATGGTCTTCTTTTTCCTCATCCCGTCGATTCCCGCCGTGCTCGGAAACTTCCTCGTGCCCATGATGATCGGCGCGAAGGATCTCGCCTTCCCCCGCATCAACCTGCTCAGCTGGTATCTCTACATCATCGGCGGCGTCATGATGCTGCACTGCATGCTCACCGGAGGCGTCGACACCGGCTGGACCTTCTACGTGCCCTTCAGCACGGCTTTCAGCAACACCAAGGTGATCGAGGCCGGACTCGCCATCTTCGTCGTCGGATTCTCTTCCATCCTCACCGGCCTGAATTTCATCGTGACCATCCACCGCATGCGCGCACCAGGCATGACCTGGTCGCGCCTGCCCTTGTTTATCTGGGCGCACTACGCCACCAGCATCATTCAGATTCTGGGAACGCCGGTCATTGCCATCACTCTCGTGCTCGTTGTCGCAGAACGCGCGTTGCATCTCGGCATCTTCGACCCCAAACTCGGCGGCGATCCGCTCTTGTTTCAGCATTTGTTCTGGTTCTACTCTCATCCCGCCGTGTACATCATGATTCTCCCGTCGATGGGCATTATCAGCGAGATCATCGCCTGCTTCGCGCGCAAGCGCATCTTTGGTTACGGCTTCGTTGCGTTGTCGTCGATCGCCATCGCAGTTTTCGGCTTCCTGGTCTGGGCACACCACATGTTCGTCGCCGGCATCTCGGTCTACGCCGCACTGGTCTTCTCGTTGCTGAGTTATGCGGTGGCCGTTCCCTCCGCCGTCAAAGTCTTTAACTGGACCGCGACTCTCTACAAGGGCTCGATCCGCTACGACGCGCCCATGCTCTACGCCTTCGGCTTTCTGGGCCTGTTCACCATCGGCGGATTGACCGGTCTCTTCCTCGCCTGCCTCGGCGTCGACATGCACGTCCACGATACTTATTTCGTCATCGCCCACTTCCACTACATCATGGTCGGTGGCGCGGTCATGGGCTATCTCGGCGGAATGCATTTCTGGTGGCCAAAAATTTCCGGCAAGCTCTACCCCGAAGGCTGGGCCCGGCTTGCTGCCTTGATCGTCTTCATCGGTTTCAACCTGACGTTCTTCCCCCAGTTCATCCTGGGCTACGTAGGCATGCCGCGGCGCTATTACCAGTACCCGCCGGAGTTTCAGGTGCTGAACGTGCTCTCCACCGCCGGCGCGACAGTCCTAGGCGTTGGGTATCTGTTGCCCATGATCTATTTCCTGTGGTCGATGCGTTACGGCAAGCCAGCCCCTGACAATCCATGGAACGCCGCCGGCCTGGAGTGGAAGACAGCGTCTCCGCCGACGACCTACAACTTCGAAGAAGAGCCCGTTGTGACTTGGGAAGCTTACAACTATGACGAGATAGACGCGGAGCACAAGCAGGAGGTCCCCGTTGTCGGATAGCCAAGCCATCGCCGTTGACGGCGAAACTCACAACCCGGCCCTGCTGCATCATTTCGCCGAACCGCAGCAACAGCGCGACGCTGCCAGCCTCGGCATGTGGATCTTCCTGGCCACCGAAGTCATGTTCTTCGGCGGCCTGTTCTGCGCCTACCTGATCTACCGTCTCAAGTATTTCGGGGATTTCGGCGCCGCCAGCAAGTCCATCGACGCCGCCCTTGGCGGCACCAACACCGCCGTCCTCATCTGCAGCAGCTTGACCGTGGTGCTCGCTATCTGGGCCGCGCAGACCTCGCGCCGCGTCCTCCTCATCGCCATGCTCGTGCTGACCATGCTCTTCGGCCTCGCCTTCCTCGGCATCAAAGGTGTTGAGTATTACGACAAGTTCGTCGAGCATCACATTCCCGGCGCGTCCTTCAGCTTTGAGCACGTGCCTATCCCCGGCCATCCCGATCAACACGCAAACCCGCAGCACGCCGAGATTTTCTTTGCCCTCTACTTCGTCATGACCGGACTGCACGCCCTGCACATGGTTGTCGGCCTGGGCATTTTCACCTGGCTTTTGTGGATGGCATGGAGGGGACGCTTTACGCCGGAGTATTACACCCCACTCGAGATCGGCGGCCTCTACTGGCACTTCGTCGACATCGTGTGGATTTACCTATTTCCGTTGTTGTATCTGATCGACCGGCATCCGTAAGGTTGGTTGCAGCAGGCCGGTATTTGGGAGACGGACTAGCGCAAATTCGAAAAGGCGTCATCCCGAAACCAGCGCTTTTACCAGCAGGGCGAGGGATCTCGCGCGGAGCTTAACCGTAATAACTCTGTGAACGCAACTGTAGAGACCGTTTGCCCTTGAGGTTATTCATGGCTGACCATTCAACATCGAACCATGCGAAGCATTCGCCTCTTAAGACTTACTTCAGCGTCTGGGCCGCACTCCTGGTCGGCACGTTCCTCACCTATGAGGCCGCCAAGATCGACCTTGGAGTCTTCAACGCCGCCGTCGCCCTCACCATCGCCACCATCAAAGCTCTTCTGGTCGCGCTTTTCTTCATGCACTTGAAGGGCGCGAGCGACAAACTGCTCAAGCTGGTGGTTATCTCGACCATATTCTTTCTGTTTATCCTTCTCGCGCTCTCCATGGCCGATTACGGCACGCGCGGGTGGAGCTAGGCCGAATCCTGAGCAAGATGTACGTAGGGACAGCTGCCCCCGGCTGTCCGCCGAGCACAGCTCGGCCGCTGGGCCTTGTAATTCGCATCGGAGCATAGGGTGCCCCATTTCTCGCGCGCTATTTGCGCGAGAAGTGGGGGATTCTCGCCGGGCTCGCCGCTCGAGCCCCGATCTGCGGTATACTCGCGCCGTCGATTCATCACCACGAGGTTTGGAGGTGATTTATGGCATTCTGCAATTCATGCGGCGCAACTCTGAGCCCAGGAACAAAGTTCTGCAATAAATGCGGTGCCGTCGTATCCTCAGGACCGACCACTCCCGCTGCAACGCCAGTTGCCCCAGCTCCGACCGGAGGCAGCAGTGCTCTCAAAATCATCCTGATCGTTGTCGCGGTGATCGTCGGCATCGGAGTTCTCGGCGTAGCCACGGTGGGCATCGTTGGCTATCGCATCGCCAAGAGCGCTCACCTGCGCCAGGAAGGCAAAAACGTCAAGGTAGAAACACCTTTCGGCAATGTCGAGACCTCTCAGGATCCGGAAAGAGCAGCCAAGGATCTGGGCGTCGATGTTTATCCCGGAGCCGAGGTTCAGAAAAATGGCGCCTCCTCCGCCACTTTTGGAAGCATTCACACCATCACCGCCAATTTCGAAAGCAATGACTCGGTCGACAAAGTTTGCGCTTTCTACAAATCCAGGTTCCCCAACGCCATGGCAACGACGGCTGATCAGAACCGCTGCACCATTGTCTCCAATGACCAGAAGAACATGGTCACCATCAACATCGAGCCCAATGGCGACACCTCGAAATTCCAGATCACCAACGTCAGTAAGAAATCCGCCTCCTCCAACTGAGAAGCATCGGCCCCATGTCAGATCAAGTCGCAGATTCCATTACAGTCCCGACGCCCTCGACCGATGCGGAGGGGCTGGCCGAAGCTCTCCGTAAGCGCGTGCAAGGCGAAGTCCGCTTCGACGACGGCAGCCGCGCTCTTTACGCGACTGACGGCTCCAACTACCGGCAGGTCCCGATCGGCGTAGTTCTCCCCCGCGACGCAGACGACGTCCTCGCCGCCATTTCTCTTTGTCGCGAATTTGGCGCGCCCCTGCTCTGCCGCGGCGGCGGCACCTCCCTCGCCGGCCAGTGCTGCAACGTTGCCGTGGTCCTCGATTTCTCCAAGTACATGGCGAAGATTCTCGAGATCGATCCCGCCCGCCGCATCGCCCGCGTGCAACCCGGGGTCGTGCTCGATACCCTCCGCAACGCCGCTGAAAAACATCACCTGACTTTCGCCCCTGATCCCGCCACGCACGACCGCTGCACGCTGGGCGGCATGATCGGCAACAACTCCTGCGGCGTCCATTCGGTAATGGCCGGCAAAACCGACGACAACATCGAACAACTCGATGTCGTCACCTACGACGGCGTGCGCCTGACAGTCGGCGAGAACTTCATTCGAGATCATGTGGGAACAGCCGCCCCCGGCTGTTCAGGCGGCCCCGAAGTATCGGGCCGCAGTGATTCCGGACGCCGCAATCAGATCTACAACTACTTAAAACAAATCGCCGATCAATACGCCGATCTGATTCGGAAAAAATTCCCCAACATTCCGCGCCGCGTCTCCGGATACAACCTGAACTACCTCCTTCCCGAAAACGGCTTCCACGTCGCCCGCGCACTAGTCGGCTCGGAGGGAACCTGCGTCACCATCCTCGAAGCGACGTGTCGCCTGGTAGAGAGTCCCAGGGAACGAATCCTTCTCGTCCTCGCCTATCCCGACATTTATCAATGCGCCGACCACGTCCCCGACATCATGGCGCACAAGCCCATCGGTCTCGAAGGCTTCGACGACCTCCTCGTCGGCTACACGCGCAACAAAGGCATCAACTCTGAAGGACTCGCTCTTCTTCCCGAAGGCAACGGCTGGCTGCTGGTCGAGTTCGGCGGCTCGACGATGCAGGAAGCCGAATCCCAGGCTCGCGGTCTGATCGAAGCACTCAACCGCAACCCAAATCCTCCCCACGCGCGCCTCTATTCCGGCGCACAAGCCAAGCGCGTGTGGGAGGTTCGCGAGTCGAGTCTCGGCGTCACTTCCCACGTGCCCGGCGAGCCGATGAATTGGGAAGGCTGGGAAGATGCTGCCGTTGCTCCTGAGAAACTCGGCGCCTACCTTCGCGACCTGCGCAAGATGATGGCCGACTTCGGATACAAAGGCTCGCTCTACGGCCACTTCGGCCACGCCTGCGTACACACCCGGTTGAACTTCGACCTGCGCTCGAAAGACGGCATCGCCAACTTCCGCCGCTTCGTCGAAGAAGCCGCCGACCTCGTGGTCAGCTACGGCGGATCGCTCTCCGGCGAACACGGCGATGGACAAGCCCGCGCCGAGTTGCTCCCAAAAATGTTCGGCCCCGAACTGATGCAGGCCTTCCGCCAGTTCAAGTCCGCCTGGGACCCGGACTGGAAGATGAATCCCGGCAAGGTGATTGAAGCGTACAAGCTCGACGAGAATCTTCGCCTCGGGGCCAACTATGCCCCGTGGGAGCCAGAGACTCACTTCCACTTCCCCCACGATCACGGCAGCCTGTCCGAAGCAAGTCTTCGCTGCGTGGGCGTTGGCAAATGCCGCCGCGACGAGGGCGGCGTGATGTGCCCCAGTTATCGCGCCACCCGCGAAGAGGAGCACTCCACCCGCGGCCGCGCTCACCTGCTCTGGGAGATGACCCAGGGCGAGGTGATCCGCGACGGCTGGCGCAGCGAGGAAGTCAAACATTCCCTCGACCTGTGCCTGGCCTGCAAGGGATGCAAGAGCGACTGTCCGGTGAGCGTCGACGTAGCCACCTACAAGGCCGAGTTCCTCTCGCACTACTACGAAGGTCGCGTGCGTCCGGTGAGCGCCTATGCCTTCGGCAACATCGATCTCTGGGCGCGCCTGGCGTCGACCGCCCCGGGCCTGGTGAATCTGACCACGCAGTTACCCTTCCTCCGTGACATCGCCAAGATGGTCGGGAGAATCCCAGCCCAGCGCAGCATCCCAGCCTTCGCCCCCGAAACCTTCAAGTCCTGGTTCCGTCGCACAAGGTGGAAGAGCGTGACGTGGAAGACCGGCGCTTCAGCGCCTCGTCAAGGACGAGAAGAGAACCGGGCTTTAGCCCCTGACGCCCCGCCCGTTCTCCTCTGGGCCGACACCTTCAACAACTACTTCCTGCCCGCAACCGCCCGCGCCGCCGTCGAAGTCCTCGAGACCGCCGGATTCCGCGTCGTCGTCCCCCCGGCAAATCTCTGCTGCGGACGCCCTCTCTACGACTTCGGCATGCTCGACCGCGCCGAATCGCTGCTGCTAGAAATCCTCGACGAACTCTCGCCCGAAATCGAAGCCGGAATCCCAATCGTAGGACTGGAACCCAGCTGCGTCGCCGTGTTCCGCGATGAGCTGGTCAACCTCTTCCCCAACGACGAGCGCGCCCAGGCGCTCTCCCGCCAAACCTTCCTTCTCAGCGAATTCCTCGACCGCCACTCCGGCAACGCCCCGCTGCCGCGCTTCGAGCGCAAGGCGCTGCTGCACGGCCACTGCCACCACAAGTCCATCATGAAGATGAGCGCCGAAGAATCGCTCCTGCGCCGCCTCGGCATCGATTTCCAGTCCCCGGCGCCGGGATGTTGCGGCATGGCCGGCTCCTTCGGCTTCGAACACGACAAGTACGAGATCTCGGCCGCCATCGGCGAACTTGAACTTCTGCCGGCCGTCCGAAAGGCTCCGCCCGACTGGCTCATCATCGCCGACGGCTTCAGTTGCCGCGAGCAGATCGCCCAGGGCACGGGACGTCATGCCCTCCACTTGGCCGAAGTGCTGCAGATGGCACTCAGCCCAGAGTCCCAGTTAGCCTCAGATCCCTTCCCCGAATCCGCCGCGGTCCGCCAGCGCGAAGCCGAAGTCCGAGCCTCCATGAAGGTAGCCGGACTGGGCATGTGGGCCCTGGCAGCTGGCAGCCTAGCGCTTTGGCAATTCGCCAAAAACCGCTGATAAATCAGGTACTTACAATCACCATGTGGGAGCAGCCGCCCTCGGCTGTCCGGTCGAGCGAAGCTCGACTGCCTACGCCTGTAGCCCAACTCCCCCGTTTCTGGGACAATATACGCAGGCCAGTTTCACCGTTCCAGCACCCCAGACCGATCTGTTATCCCGAGCCAGGGACCCGCTTTCAGCGGGTTGAAAGAGGAATGAACAGGCGGCATGTATCGAAGTTGTTCATTAGGAGCGAAGCGAGGGATCCTGGTGTTTGCTCTCAGTGGCGACTCTGGGTGGTGCAAAGAAAGAATCTAGATCCTTCGCTTTGCTCCGGATGACAAGGTAGTTCGACTTCCGGGCTCGACTCTAACCACCAACGTCAGTCTATGGATGGCAAACTTACAACCACGGTAGTGGGCCACGAGGTCGCGCCAACGACCTCGCCCGTACCCCAGCCCTCGCCCGACAAGTCTGCTCCAGCCCCGTTGCGCGGTTCGGTCCTGGTGCTGATCCAATTCGACGTCTGCGAAGAGATTCGCCTGGACGAACTGCGCAAGATCTTTGGCGCCCGCACCGCCGAAGCCAGCTTCAAGAAAGCTCCATCGTACGTGCGCTACCAGCGCACTCCGATCGAGGAGACGCTCGATCCGGTCATCCTCGACAGCGGCGAGCGCCTTGAGGGACAGATCAAGTACTACGATTACGGCGTAGTCAGCCTGGTCTTCGAGCTGCCCTTTTCCGGCACCTGGCAAGATCTGATCCAGGTTTCCTGCCGCTGGACCTCCGACACGAACTTCGAATCCGTGGCGACGCGCATCGCGCGGCAAAAGCTGGAGCGCGCCGCTCCAGCCATGATCAAGCCGTACCTGACCAAGCCCGGCGTCTCCAGTTCCGAAACCGGCGAGTGGCTGCAAGAGGACTACTTCATCTTCCACCTGCGCGAGATCGCGGGCGCTCCCTCGGCCAACGACCTGCTCGCCGCCGACGGAGACAAGATTGCCCAGGTCGTGCGCGGCGAGATGTCGATGCTCTCCGAAGGCGAGCGCCAGGAGATTCTGCAGTCCCGCATTTCCTACTATCCCCACGATCTGGCCGTGATCGGATGGAACGCGGCCTTCATCTACGACACGCCCGCGGGCGCCGAGACCGCGATCCAGCTTCTGCAGTACGCCAACTCGCAGCTGCTCGAGTTCCGCCACTACGACGAACTGCTTACCAAAGAACTGGAGAACGTCTACGACTTCCTCGACGCCGGAGGCACCAACGTGTGGTCGCGCTGGCAGACGGCCCGCGCCGCCTCCAAGCTGCACACCGTGCTGCTCGACGTCAACGAACTGACCGAGCGCGCCGACAACGCCATCAAGTTCCTCAGCGACATGTTCTCGGCGCGCCTGTACAAACTGGCCGCCTCCAAGGTCGGAGTGCCCGACTACAAAGACCTGGTCAAAGAAAAACTGCAGACCGCCGAAGATCTCTACAAGTTCATGGTGGAGCAGTTCAACCAGAGCCGCGCCTTCGTCCTCGAACTGATGGTGGTCGTCATCCTGATCATCGAGCTGGTCTACTTCTTCCGCGGCAAACCGATTTAAGGTTCTCCACCTCACTTTGTAACTTGACGGCGCTGGGTGCTCCACCCTTCCCGCGCTTTTTGCGGGAGGGTGGGGATTTTGACTTTGCCATCCTGAAGGAGCCATCTTCATGAAACTTTTCTTTCGCCCCTTCGGGGCTTGTTCTCCTTTGCTGAGCTCGCTCACCGCTTTACGCGGTGGTCTGCAATCCTTCGCTCCTTCGGAGCCGCCACTTCTTTCACACCTAGTGGCGGCTTGCGGTGGGTCGGATCGATAGCGGGCGACTCGACTCCGGCCTGCCGTGCTGGGGGTGATCTGACTGTCGTGGAGGGTGCAACTGCGCTGCGGCCCGGTACTTCTGGGCCGCCGGACGGACGAATGCGTCTGTCCCCACACGATTCGGCTGAGCCGTCCGGACTTGCGTCGGTCCCCACAGGAACTGGTCTCGCGACGGCTGCCATGTACTGCTGCCGCGCTCGCTGTCGACCCGTGGGCTGGTGCGGGAGTTGGTGTTGGCTCGGCGGGGCGGGGTCGGGGGGAGCGTCTCTCACTATCTTTTCCGGGTAGAGGTCGAATTTGACGGGGCGGATGTTGTCCACGGCGGTGTTAAGGGCGCGCAGGATCAGTTCTCCGCGCTTCAATTCGATGGTGCCGCGGATCAGGCCATTGACGACCTCCATGAGGGAGACCTGGATGGCTTCCTCGTTTTCGAGCAGGGCTACGGGAGGCGCCGGTCCGGGACCTCGACGGTGCGCAGCATGCCCTGGTGGAAGTAGCAGAACTGCTCTCCACGGAGAGCGGGGCAGCCGCAACCGACTTCGGTGACCTTGATGCGGGTGCAATTCTTGACTCTGGTTTGACTGGCATGTTGGCCTGGTGGTGCTATCACAATTTTTTGTACTTCTGAGCTAAGATCTTGACTTCATTGGAGTTAGGGGCCGAGGATAGGACGACGTCCGCGTATAATCTTGGAAACGCGGGGCTTGCGAGTAAAGTATTGCGGACAATGGACTTAATGCGATCGGCCGTAGAGGGCGGAAGAGGAAGTGGCGCGAGGGCCTGCGGCGGTGAAGTCGCAGACGCATCCGGGAGTGGGGCGGTGACGGCGTTGGCCATGGTGCTGACGCTGTGGAGGCGGGCCAGTCAACGGCGCACTATGACGCCGAGTTGGGACGCTTCTATCGTCGCCTGGCCATGCGCAAACATCGCGCTCTGGCCAAAGTGGCGGTGGCACGCAAACTGGCGGTGAGGTTGTAACTGATGTTGCGCCAGGACTGGACGTACGCGCAACTATGCAGGGCGGTCGTGCAGGCGAGCCCAAGTCATTCCATGGTGGAACGACAGAACCGAGCGCTTGGCTAGGCAGCCCGCCTCCCCGAGGAGCGGGGAGTTCGAAGCACGGATCATGGGAGCACGAACGAAGAGATGGATGGCTGGACCCCTGCGTCCCCCGCGAGATTAAGGACACAACCTTGGTCTGGAGAGTCAAAACCATTTTGCTAGAGCGAAATGGCGCTGCTTTAAAACCCGACGCGCCGGCGGAGAGGCGTGGGCAAAATTTGCTTGACACGCACCGCCGTCGTTAGAGACGGGATGACAGAGCATCGGCGTTCGCGCCGCTTTGAGATAATCCATTGTTGATCCACACACTGTGGGAGGGTGCTTGAAAGTACTGTTGCTGGAGAACATCAGCGCGGTGGCAGCGGAGTTGTTTCACAGCGCGGGATATGAGGTCGAGTCGCTGAAGGCGGCGCTCGAGGAGCGGGAACTGGTCGAGAAGGTGCGCGGGGCTTCGGTTTTGGGAGTGCGGTCGAAGACGCGGATCACGGCGAAGGTGCTTGAGGCGGCTGCGAAGCTGATCGCGGTGGGCGCCTTCTGCATTGGCGTGGACAAGATCGATCGGGAGGCGGCGAGCGAGCGCGGGATTGCGGTGTTTAACGATCCGCACTCGAACTCGCGGTCGGTCGCGGAACTGGCGTTGGGGGAGATCATCGTGCTGCTGCGGCGGACGTTTTCTTCGTCAACCCAAATGCACTCGGGGGTGTGGAACAAGTCGGCGGCGGGCGCGCATGAGGTGCGCGGGCTGACGCTCGGCATCGTGGGATACGGGAAGATCGGGTCGCAGCTTTCGGATCTGGCTGAGGCGATGGGTATGCGCGTGGTGTTCTACGACGTGGCGCATGTGCTGGCGCGGGGAAACGCGCGCGGGGTCAGTTTCCGCGAACTGCTGGAGATTTCCGACGTGGTCACGCTGCATGTGGACGGCAAGCCGCAGAATCAGAATCTGTTTGGCGAGGAAGAATTCCTGGCGATGAAGGATGGGGCTTGCTTCCTCAACTTGAGCCGCGGATTTGTGGTCGATCATGAGGCGCTGGCGAAGTATCTGAAGAGCGGCAAGGTTGCGGGCGCGGCGATCGATGTGTTTCCGAAAGAACCGGAAACTGGAGCGGGCTTTACCAGCGTGCTGCAGGGGCTGGCGAATGTGATCCTGACACCGCACATTGGAGGCTCCACCGAAGAGGCGCAACAGAACATTGGGCAGTTTGTGTCGGCGAAGTTGCTGGACTATGTGAAGACCGGGGATTCGATGCTGAGCGTGAATCTGCCGCAGTGTCATCTTGAATATGAGGAGGGGTCGTACCGGCTGATGCATATTCATCACAATGTGCCGGGGATTTTGCGGGCGATTAACGACATTCTGGGGGATCTTGGGATCAATGTTGAGCGGCAGGTGCTGAGCACTCGCGGGACCTTGGGCTATGCGATTTATGACATCAATCGGCCATGCGATCAGGAGTTGACGCGGCTGCTGCGGGCTGTGCCGCATACAATTGCGGTTAGGACGGCGGGGTGCTAGCAGTTGTGATGATGGCCGCGAAAAGCGAGCCGAACTGGTGCTCGGCCTGGACCCTTCGGCTGCGCTCAGGGCAGGCTGGCGAAGGCGCCCGTCCCCACATATCACATCATCAACATCTAACGAAGCGGCTTGATGTACTGGCGGATCCAATCGAGGATTTGTGGGAAGCGGAATTCGTGGCGGTCCATCGAGCCGGCAATGAACTGGTATCCCTCGCGAGCTCCCACCTCGAGGTAGGAACGATTGCGGCGCAAGAAGACGTCGGTTGCAATGAAGGCGATCCGTTTGTTGCCATCGACGAAGCCGCGATTGTTGCCAAGCGACTCCATCAGCGCCGCCGCTTCTTCTTCGATGGAGTTATAGTAGCCGGTTTGAGGGCGGAAAATGGCGGCCTCGACGGCGTTCTTGTCGCGAACGCCGTGAAGGCCACCGAACCTGTCGATCAGCAGGTGCTGCATCTGGTAGACCTCGGCGATCGTCAGGTATATTTCCGCCATCTAACTGGACGAACGAGCGGTCTTCACTTGGCTAACCGCTCCAGCAGATCACGGTTTCGGGCCACCGACTGCTCGAAAGCGTCCATCACTTGTGGGCGCACCAGGTGTTGAGAGGGAACGACGTTGTGCAGGTAATGGGTCAGCGCTTGTTCGAGCACATACCGCTGCTGCTGCCCGTTCCGCTTGGCAACGGCAACGAGTTCCTCCCATAGCTTGGCGTCGATCTCAGGAGCAATCTTCTTAGTCTTCCTGGCTGGCATGGTTTGCCTCCCATGAATTTCAATTCTAGGCCTATTTCTTGGGAAGTCAAGTATTATCTAGATAAATCTAGCAACATAAGCCGAGCGCGGAAGGAGACAACATGAGAGGGCTGAAGGACAAGCGAGTTTTGATTACTGGCGGGGCTAGCGGGATTGGGGCGGCTACGGCGGCGCGGTTTCTGGAGGAGGGGGCGCGGGTGTGCGTGCTGGATCGCGACGCTGCGGCGTGCGAGGGGATTCGGCATGAGTTGCAGGGACTGGGAGAAGCCATCATCGCCGACGTTACCGACCTCATGCAGGTGGAGGCGGCGTTTGCGGAGGCGATTCGTCTGATGGACGGGGTGGACGTGCTGGTCAATAATGCGGGGATCAGCATCCGGCATAAGTTTCTCGACATCACTCCGGAAGAGTGGGAACGGGTGATTGCGGTGAATCTGACTGGAGTCTTTTACGTGGCGCAGACGGCGGCACGGCACATGTGGGAGAACAGGAGCGGCGTGATTCTGCAGACGGCGTCGACAAACGGGGTGGTGGGACAGCCTTACTACGCGGACTACAACGCGACCAAGGCCGGAGTGATTGAGTTGACGCGGACGATGGCGCTGGAGCTGGCGCCGAAGGTGCGGGTGTGTGCGGTAGCCCCGGGATATGTCCTGACTCCGATGCAGCGCACGGAGTATACCGATGCGATGCTGGAGGAAGTGAATCAGAAAGTTCCGCTGCGGCGGCATGCGCGGCCGGAGGAGATTGCAGGACTGTTTGCATATTTGGCGTCTGAGGATGCCGCTTACGCGACGGGGCAGGTGTTCACCATGGACGGGGGAGAGACGGCGGGGGGACTGGCTAGCCGGTGAGGCGGTCGCTGTGAGTGGGTCGTTAGTCGGAAACGGCGTGGTCAGGAACTCGTCTGTAGCGCGCCTAAAGGCGCGATCGAATCTCACGGCAGCGACGGTATGCCTGAAGGCGTACCCTGATACGAATCCCGCCTGAGGGCCTACCCTGACACGAACCCTGAGGGCACAATCTTGATACGACCGTCTGGACAAATGCGCGGTCGGTTCAAGTCCGGGTTACTTTTGTCACCTTCTACCGAGAAGCAAATCTGCCACAATGGAAGTGACCCCTTCCCTCGTTGAAAGCATAGTGTAGGAGCAAGCTTCTGCTATGGGATTACTGACGCCTAAATCAACACGACGCAGCGCGCGACTCCGGGTGCAGATCCCGGTCAGCGTGATTAGCCTGGATCGGAAGCGGCCGTTTGGCGAGAAGTGTGTGGTGCTGGTGGTGAGTGCGCAGGGGTGCGGCTTCCGCAGTACGGAGGAGCTGCAATTGGAAACTCCGATCCTGCTGAGCGGCCTTCCTGGAGGCGGCAGCGTGACGGCGAGGGTGGCGAATTGTCTGCCGCTGGGCACGGACGGAAAATATTTTCTAATCGGCGCTGCGCTGTACACACATGGAAATGTCTGGGGGATCGTGGATCCTCCAGAGGATTGGACGATGGCGGCGCAGAGTACGCCGGTGGCGGATCCGGAACAGAGCGGCGTGGTCCCCACGCTGAAGGTCAGCAAGAAGGCGTGGCCTTACAATCTGTTTTCTGAAAGCGCGGAAGCCCATCCTGGGCGGAAGTAAGTCCGCGTCCACATCAAACGTAAAGAAGCGACTACGCGGGCTGAGGAGACCGGGTGAAAGCCTGTGCCGTCCAGGGCAGTCTCTGTCGTGGTTTTCTTGCGCCCCTCCGCCACGGCTTGGGGTGTGGGCTTTATCCTTGCGCCGCTTCGCGGCTAAAAAGCGCTTACCCGGCCCTGCCGTGCTCGCTTCCCATGCCGCCGCTGGGCAACTGGATTCTGGCAGGTTTTGGTCCACCGTTCTCTTCGAAATTTAATCTCACGCTTACGAGTCACTACCGTGACGGCGGCTTGATCAGGGCTTTATTAGAGGCGAAGCTCCGGTCTTGTTCTAGCTCAACTCTTCAAGCTGAAAGTGGCGGACTCATCGTCAGATGACAGCCCCAAGCAAGGAACGCCACGGGCGAAAGCCCTCTCTAGTGCAGCGCCTTGGCATCTTGAGAGCTAACACTAGGGCGGTTCGCTACAATATTCAGTTGTGATCGTCCCGACATTCCAGCCATTAACCCTCGGGCGTGCTCCCGCGCCGTTCTCCCATCCCGATTGGATATTCGAGGTGAGCATGTATGGAACCTGCCGTTGACTAGTATGCGAAATCAACTGGATTACACGTAGCGTGCGCGATCCACACGTTCCGGAACCGAGATAGAATCGACGTACGGTATCTGCTCGTCCGTAATTCCGAACCAGTGGTAAATTTCCTTCAATAGCTTCAACGCTTCTACTTCCGGGATCGCGTCTTTTAACTCGAAGTCGATCCCAAATATCTTGTTCTCTGCCGTAACTTTCCGCCCTTGGAAACTTCCAACCTGCGGTGAGATGGGAACATGACTCAACTCGTACGTCGAGCCCTCGGTCTTTTCCCACATGAACCCAAAAGACACTCTGACTCTTTCGGGTGGTTGTTGAATGCTGCTTAAAATCTGGATCGCTAAGACAAGAAAGAGGGAAATCACTTCTGTCATTACGTAATTGTTGATGTATAGGTTGTTTTGGTTGTTTTCTGACGTGCGCCTCACAGCCCAACCTAGGAAGTCTTCATCGTTTCGCCCAACAAAAATTAGGGTTCCATCCTGCCACAGGTCCACTCCTCTTTCTTCCATTGTTACTCTGCGCATAATCTCGCCGCGAACATATTGAACTGGGCCTTGCACGTTAAGGTCGAACCGCATTTGCCTGTATACAGGCGGTTCGCTTATCGCCTTATACTCCGCTGACTTGGACGAATATAGGCCGTTCAATCTGACAGGTTGTACCGGAACTGCTGACAAGAAGAAGGAGCGTACGTCTGAAAGTTGTGCCGCTATCTTCGCGTCCGCGGCACGCTGAAGCAACCGCTCACCTGTCACAGGGTTTTGTTTTACCGAACGATTCGACGCCAACTTCGCCAGCAGTCCTTCGAAGCTCTCCGTCCTCCTTCTAAATCCCCATACCGCTTACGGTCTTTCATCGTATCCCGTATGATCTGAACGGTCGTCGGCAGTGCGTCGTCCCCAACGCGCTCAAAGTATCCAAAGAGATGACCCCGAATCTGATCTGGTTTGGTTCATGCGACCTGCCTGTTTAGGCATGTTACAATTCCGCCCACTATGCGGACATTGGACATTGGCAAACTCAGGCAGGAACGTGAACAACTCACAAAGCGGATACAGCAAATAGACGTACTCTTAGACGCCGTTGCGGCGTTTGACGGCACCGCCCCGAAGAAAGCCGGGAGACCCAAAGGGAAAGGCGGCATGTCAGCCGCAGGACGGGCGGCAATCGTTCGCGCTCAGAAAGCGCGATGGGCCAAGGTCCGGGCCGCAAAGAAAACGGGCAAGACCTAGTCCGCTTTCCGAACAAGCTCACGGCCTGCCTGCGCAGAAGTCTTGTACTCACTGGGGAAGGACGGGAACTTCTGTGCCCTGCTGCTTGGTGCGAGCCTGGCCACGTAGCAATCCTCATGCACGGGCTGCCCGCGTTCGTCGATCTTGCAACTTTCAAGCTCCGCAGGCCTGCCGCAAATCCAACAGTTGGGAGTCGCTCTAAGAAGAGGTGTCATACGGTCTCCTGCGCGTCGTTGTCATTTGCACAAGAGACCGAAGTCCAGAGGGGCACAGCGGGGGATGTGTAATTGATCAACCAAGCCTAGGCTTATGCGGGCAACTTTACAAGCCCCTGCCACATACTTCATCTTCTTCGAGGAGGGAGTCATTACTTTGGTCATGTACTTCCGCGTAATGAACTATCTTTCCCAGCCATCCCGGCTCAAAGTTTGTTGTCGCGGTCTACCCGCGAAGAAACAGACTATTCGAATTCATCGATCTGTTTCGAAGGGAGTTAGAAAAATGAGCGAAATCGAGGATCTGAGCGGGCTGATCGGCAAGCCCAGCGAAAGCGTCCCTGTCGTCGATGCGGCTGACCTCAAGACGATGTGGGCCTACGGCCAGAAGCTGAAGGCCGAGCATGGGGGGATGGCTGTCGGTATGAGTGTGTGGAAGCAAATTCTGGCTCCCGGCGTAGACATTAGGGCTGTAGGTTACCGTATCGGCGTGTTGAGCATGTTGGAGATGATGCTGTCGAGCCGCTTGGACCCTCGGGGAACCAACCGAAAATGCGTTCAAGGTCGCTGCCCGGATGGATTTGAATTGGCCGCAGGTCGGCGTCGTTCACAACGGGTTCCTCTTCAATCTGGAGGGATTTCTGGCGGAAGTGCAATATGAGGCGTTCATTCAGACCTCTGGAAAAGCTGACAAATAGCCCGTATCCGGTTTCCGTACAGGTCCCCGCGAGGTCTAGAATGACGGTATGCGCGATTTCAGTATTGCTGCTCTGGTCCGCCGTTGGGTTCGGTCAGAGTACCTCAACCCCTTCGGACTCGAAGCCGGGGCCTCCTAATCAAAAATCATCAACTCCGGATTATGGTTTGGCAATTGGGGCGGATGGGCATCCGATGGGGGCCGTAGACATTCTCAGCGATCCTCAAGGAGTCGATTTTGGCCCTTACCTCAAGCCGATGCTTCAGCGCGTCAGAAAGAATTGGTACCGCCTGATTCCAGACTCAGCCGAGAGAAAGAAAGGGAAACTCGCGATTGAATTCGCGATTTCCAAAGACGGTAAGCTGGCCGACATGAGGCTAGTTGCGACCTCTGGCGATACGATTCTCGACCGAGCGGCTTGGGGCGGTATCACCGAGTCCAACCCTTTTGCTCCGTTGCCGAGTGAATTCACTGGGCCTTATCTCGCCCTGCGATTTCGGTTCTACTACAACCCAGACAAGAGTGACCTTCGCCCTAAATGATTGTCCGCGAGGACGTGCCCCCATGCTCCTCTGGGGCGTATGGCATCTCCAGAAATCACCCCAAACTTATCTTGCTTGACTAACCCTCCGCTTGGTGTATCGTCGTGGCTTTCGGGCGGAACCCTATCCCTTTTTAAAGGCAAGTCTCTAGTCGGACCCCTCTGATTCAGACCCTTTGGCGCTCGTTTTTCAGCACATAAAATGGAGGGGGCCGCAAACGCCCGCAGGACCGTGTCATTGCTAACGTTCCACTTTTCCGCCAATTCTTCCGGCGTCCAAAATCGCTCTGTTGTTTGCTCAGACATAATTGTCAATATGACAATTGCACGCAAATCACCAATGTTTACGTGGGTCAAAGCGGTATGATGTTGTGGTTGAGTTTGATGGGCGCTAAGGGAATAGGGGAAATTTCGCTCTAAGCGAGACTTTTTGTTGGGAACGCTTCCTTCCCCTTATCTGCAAGAGATTGCACCGTCCTATATTTGTACCGACTGGGGCGAATTTCAATAATCCCGATAGGGGTATGATTCTCCCAAACCCTTGAACCCACGAGGAGTCAACAACTTACAGACCAAAGGAGGCGTCCTTTCGTAACTTCGCCGGCTTACTTCACGCTGTCATACTCATGGGCGTATGGATGAACAGGCCGAGTCGACGGCGCCTGAACTGTCTGGCGAGGAGCACAAGGTTGTCGTCACGCGGCCGTTCCGCGTGAAGCTGCGGGGCTCGGTGCTGGTACTGCTGCGGCTGCCCAACCGGCGCGACGTGCGTGGAGCGATCCACCAATTGTCGGTGACGGGTGGCGTGGTGCATTTGGAAAGATCGCTCGACGAGAAGATTGAGGTGGATCTGATCTTCCACATTCAAGGGGCGACGATTCGAGAGAAGGCGCAGATGCTGTTTCCCATGTGGGCTACGCAGGGGTGGATGCAGCCCTTCCGCTTCGTAAATCTGAGCGACGCCAGCCGCGAGACTCTGGACTTGCATCTGAAATCCATCATCGGAGAAACCGCCAAGGGTGCGGCGGCCGGAGCCTGAAGGCACCATCCCCTGGTGACTGCATTTCCCCGAATTCCTGTTCGCCCTTTTCTGAACAACTGACTCTCCGTAGCGAGGACGATCTGCAGCGGCTGAAGCCGGCACTTATTCTGCGGCACTTACGGCATCGCTAAAAGCGATGCCCTGATACGAATCTCGGATGTGCCAGCAACCGTTAGGAGTTCATCCCAATGTGCGAGAGTCGTGGAGCACGACGCAGAAAGCAGATTCCTCCCTCCGCTCGCTTCGGTCGGAATGACAAACTGTGGATTCCGGGCGGTGGACTCTATGGCGCCAATTACTGCATGGCGCCGGTTACTGCACGCATAAGTTGCTCAACGGCGTCAGTTACTCCAGTCACATTGGTAGTCCCTAACTTTGGACTATGATCCGAGCAGTAGGGTCACTTGCGATGAAGAAACTCAACTTTCTGGTTTCGCTCACCAATAACGACAACGACTATCAGCAAGAACAGGCGGCGGCGGCGGAGAAAGCAGCGCGAACGTTGGGTGTGGATGTAAAGATCATTCATGCGAACAACGATGCCGTTGCGCAGAGCCAGCAATTGCTGCACTACGTGCAGGATTCGTCGGCGGTACGGCCGGACGCGATTCTGTTTGAACCGGCGGGGGGAACGGCATTTCCGCAAGTGGCGCGGGCGGCGGTGGCGGCGGGGATTGGCTGGGTGGTGCTGAACCACGAGGTGGACTACATCCTGGAATTGCGGCGAGTGAATAAGGTTCCGGTGTTCGCCATCAGTTCGGATCATGAAGAAGTTGGCAAGATCCAGGGGAAGCAGTTCGCCGCGCTGCTGCCAAACGGCGGATCCATTCTCTACATCGAAGGACCGGCCAATAGCTCTGCCGCGAAGGAACGCACACAAGGGATGAATCGGACCAAGCCTTCGAACATTCAGGTGAAGTCGATGCGGGCCAACTGGACCGAGGAGAGTGCATACCGGGCAGTGAGTTCGTGGCTGCGGTTGCGGACTTCGCAGGAGACGCATATTGATCTGGTGGGGGCGCAGGACGACAGCATGGCGATGGGTGCGAGAAAGGCATTCGGAGATATGAGCGTCGCCGACCGCGAGCGCTGGCTGAAGCTGCCGTTCACCGGATGCGACGGAATGCCGAAGACGGGGCAGGCCTGGGTCCGCAACGGACAGTTGGCGACAACGATTTACATCCGTCCGAATACGGATCTGGCGATCGAGATGGCGGTCGATGCGATCAGGAGTGGTGCGACGTTGCCCGACCGCAAGGTGACGGAACCGGAGTCGGTGCCTCCGCTGGCGGAGTTGGCGGAGTCGGGCAGCAAGAGGAAGCGGGGAGCGGGCGCGTAGGCGTTCGCATCTGCTGGCACGGCAGGTTCAGTCGTTCCCACGTAGCTTTCTCCCGCCCCTTCGGGGCTTGCTCATTTTCCCGCAATTCTCCCACGGCTTTACGCCGTGGGCTGTATTCTTCCGCCGCTTCGCGGCTGGGATCACGCAGCTCACCAGTTCGTCATACAAGAAGTCAAAATCCCCACTCTAACGTCGCGAAGGGCGCGACGTTAGAATGGGGCACCCGATTCAGTTCTATCCGCTAGCCCTCCATTGTGGAGACGTCGCCGGCCTCGACTCCTGCTTCTTTGGCTTTCAGGAAGCGGCGGAGGATTTTGCCGGAACGGGTTTTTGGGAGCGATGCCACGAATTCCAGCGACGATGGAGTTGCGATGGGACCTAGCTCGCGGCGGACGTGTTCGATCAAAGCCGCGGCGAGAGCTTCGGAGGGGACGTGGTCGATACGGACTTGCACGAAAGCTTTGATGCACTCACCTTTTAGCGGATCGGGGACACCGATGGCCGCGCCCTCGGCTACGGCGGGATGCGAAACCAGAGCGCTCTCGACCTCGGCGGTGCCAATGCGGTGTCCGGCTACGTTGAGCACGTCGTCGGAGCGGCCGAGGACGGCGATGTATCCGTCTTTGTCTTTCATGGCGACGTCGCCGGTGACGTAGCAGCCGGGAAAGAACTGCCAGTCGCGCTCGTAGCGGGCGGGGTCACGCCACACCGTGCGCAACATGCAGGGGAAGGGACGCTTCAATACGAGGCGTCCGCCGACTCCCGGAGGGACGGGCTTACCCTCTTCGTCGACGACGTCGGCTTCGGCGCCGGGGACGGCTACGCCGACTTTTCCTGGGCGCATCGCCATCGAGGGCGCAGTGCCGAGCGCGGGGCCGCCGAGTTCGGTTTGCCACCAATTGTCGATGACGTAGCCCCATTTGCCGTCACCGGCGAGGTGCGTCTGCGCCCAGCGCCAGGCTTCGGGATTGAGGGGCTCGCCGGCGCAGGCGATCACGCGCAGACTGGTTAAGTCGTGCGCGGTGGGGTAGGCATCGCCGTAACGCATGAACATTCTGAGCGCGGTGGGGGCGGTGAACATTTTGGTAACGACGTAGCGCTCGACGATTTCCCAGGCGACTCCAGGGTTGGGATAGTCGATGGCGCCTTCGCGGAAGAGAGTGGTGACGCCGGCACAGAGCGGGGCATAGACGATGTAGGAGTGACCGACCACCCAACCGATGTCGGAGGTGCACCAGAAGATGTCGCGCTCGCCGACGTCGAAGAAACTTTCCAGATGATAGGTGGTGCCGACCATGTAGCCGCCGTGGACGTGCAGCACGCCTTTCGGCTTGCCGGTGGAACCTGAGGTGTAGAGAAGGAAGAGCGGGTCTTCGGCGTCCATTTCTTCCGCGGGACAGTGCGGGGGAAATTTGAGCAAGTCGTTGAAGTCGATTTCGCGCGGGACGGTGATCTCGGTTTTCGCGCGCGAGTACACAATTACTTTTTGAACGAAGTCGAGCGATTCCAAGGCCTCGTCGACGATGGCTTTGAGGACGACGGTCTTGCCGCGACGGTAGCCGACGTCGCCGGCGATCACGATCTTGGCCTGAGCGTCGGTGATGCGGTCGCGCAGCGCGGTGTGGCCGAGTCCGGCATAGACGACGGAATGGATGGCGCCGATGCGGGCGCAGGCCAACATGGCTACGGCGCCTTCGATGGTCAGCGGCATGTAGATGACGATGCGGTCTCCCTTGACCACTCCCAAGGATCTCAATCCGTTGGCAAAGCGGCAGACCATGCGGTAAAGCTGGCCGTAGGTGACGATGCGCTCGGTGCCGTCTTCTGCCAGCCAGATGAACGCGGCGCGATTGCAGCGGTCTGAGTTGGCGTGACGGTCGAGAGCGTTGACGGTGATGTTCGTCTTGGCGCCGGTGAACCACTTGTGGTGAACGCCATCCCACTCGAGAACCTTGCTCCACGGTTGTGACCAGACGAAGCTGGCGGCGTAGTCGGCCCAGAAAGCTTCGGGATCTCTCAGGGAATGCTCGCGTTCTGCTTTCCAGTCTTTGTGCAGCACGTTGTTGGCGACGATCGCAGGTGCTGCGTATTCCTGATCCATGTTGAGAAGGTTGGAGATGTTTTCGGGTTTGGTGAGCGGGAGTGCGCTCATTGCAGCCTCCGGAAACGAAGGGTTGGGCCCAACGATGACGAGGATTCTGATTCTATCGCGGGCGATGGGCAGTGATTAGGATCACAAAGGATCACAACTGAGTGTGTTCCAAAACTGGCGGAATCATCCACAAAAGCCCGCGGATAAATCGATCGCACGCAACCCTCACGGGAATCATGGTGACGAAGCCCAACGAAAATCGCAAGCAGAATCGAACTTCCTTCTGATTGTGTGTTTTCGTGCTGCTGAGCGTCGGTCGCATTTGGTAAACGCGGCCCGTGATCCAAATCACACCGACGAGTGCCCTTTCTCACATCTTCGCAACCACGTTCCATCCTAGTGCGTCTTCCCATTGGGTCCGAATCGGACCAGGCCTTTGGTTCCCAAATTGGGTCAACATTTACGTTCCAGCGGGAGCCGGTCCAAGGTCGCAAAGTGCGGACGGGAGGGACACAGGGCGGGGGTGGCGGGGACGGATTTGTTCCCCGGAAGTTGACAATGGGAGTAAGCTGTCCTGCGTCAGTCTCACACGCTTAGAGGATCAGTCCGGAATCCGGCAAGTCAACCCTGGTTGTTTCGAACGCCAATTTCAAGAGGGAACCTATGGCAAACGCCGCGAGGAATTTGGAAATTGCTGAGCCGAAGCAGTACCAGGCATCGAAGTCCACCTGGGACGAGATTGCAGCCAGCAGGGAATTTCGGGATCTGATGGCAACGAAGAAGATCTTCATCGTACCGGCGTTCATATTCTTCGTGGTCTATTACTTTGCGCTGCCGGTGCTGGTTGGATATGCGCCCCAGTTCATGTCCGCCAAAATTGGGAATGTGAATCTTGCTTACCTATTCGCCTTGTCCCAGTTCTTCGTGGCCTGGATCATCGCCGGGCTTTATGTTCGAGCGGCCAACGGCTTCGATCGTCTGGCCAAGGACATTCTGGATAAGGCGGAGAGCGCAAGAGGAGGAAAGTAGGCCATGAATATCTCACTCTTCATGTTCCTATTGTTTATCGCGATCACACTGGGCATTACGTACTGGGCTTCGCGGCGGTCGGCGGGGTCGAGCGCATATTTTGCGGCCAGCCGGCAGATTAAGGGCTGGCAAAACGGGATCGCGGTGGCGGGCGACTATATGAGTGCGGCATCGTTCCTGGGGATTGCGGGCATCATCGCGTTCCAAGGGTACGACGGGTTCCTGTTCTCGGTGGGATGGCTGGTGGCCTACCTGACGGTGCTGCTGGTGATCGCGGAGCCGCTGCGCAACGCGGGAAAGTACACGATGGCCGACGTGCTGGCGTACCGGATGAAGCCGCGGCCGGTGCGGGCCATGGCGTCGCTGAGCACGTTGACCGTCAGCACGTTCTACATGATCGCGCAGATGGTGGGCGCGGGAGCGCTGGTGAAACTGCTGCTGGGCGGATATGTCAACTATAACCAGGCGGTAACCGGGGTCGGAATCCTGATGATTGTATACGTGGTGTTTGGCGGGATGCTGGCCACCACGTGGGTGCAGATCGTCAAAGCCATCCTGCTGATGTCGGGGACGATTCTGCTGAGCATTCTGGTGATGGCGCATTTCCATTTCAGTTTTGGAGAGTTCTTCGGCGCCATTTCGCAAGTGACGTATCACGATGCCAAGGGGCAGCAGGTGGTGAAGGACTTTCTGCAACCGGGACTGCGCTACAAACCGCCGTACGGGCCGCTCGACTTGATTTCGCTGGGGATGGCGTTGATCTTCGGCACGGCCGGACTGCCGCACATTCTGGTGCGGTTCTACACCGTGCCCGATGCGAAAACAGCACGCAACAGCGTGGTGTGGGCAATGGTGCTGATCGGCAGCTTCTACATCATGACGACGTTCCTGGGATTCGGAGCGGCGACGATCGTGGGGCCGGATTTCATCAAGGGGCACGGCGGAACGAATATGAGCGCGCCGCTGTTGGCGCAGGCGCTAGCGGGGAATATTTTCTTCGCGTTTATTTCGGCCATCGCATTTGCCACCATTCTGGCGGTGGTGGCCGGGCTGACGATCAGTGCCACGACTTCATTCTCGCACGATTTCTGGACCAACGTGATCCACAACGGGGTGGAGCGCAAGCCGGGCGAAGAGGTGCTGGTGGCACGGATTTCGGCATTCGTGGTGGGAGCGGTGGCGATCCTGATTGCCCTTGTGCTGGGGCCGACCGCGAACGTCGCGTTCCTGGTGGCGCTGGCCTTTGCGGTGGCGGCGTCGGCGAACCTGCCCGTGATCGTGCTTTCGATTTTCTGGCGGCGGTTCAATACCACGGGGGCGGTGGCGGGGCTTACGGTCGGATTGCTGGCGTCCATCGGGCTGATTCTGGTGAGCCCGAGCCTGATGGCGGTCGATCCGCCCACGGTAGTGGGCACGGCGCGGCATTTGATTCAGGCCAAGGCGTGGTTCCCGCTGGAGAATCCCGGCATTCTGAGCATTCCGCTGGGGTTCGTTGGAGCCATCCTGGGCACGCTGTTGAGTAATGAACCGGCGTCGCAGGAGAAGTTCAACGAACTGCTGGTTCGGTCGAACACCGGGCTGGGCGCGGAGAAAGCTACGGCGCACTGAGAGCGGTGGTCAGGTATCAGGAATCACGGATCAGGGATCCACCGCTCACGAAAGCCCCACCCTTCGACTGCGATCAGGGCAGGCTTTCTCGCGAAGGACGCGAGAAATGGGCACCCGGATCTTTGGACCTGAAGGAGCGGGATAGGTGAATATGCTAGATTGGGGTTCGCGGGCCTATAGCTCAACGGTTAGAGCAGCAGACTCATAATCTGTTGGTTCCAGGTTCAAATCCTGGTGGGCCCACCAAATCCCATACCGTTGACAAATTCTCACTGCACACTCACCTTTGGGTCACAACTGGGTAACAACTGGCTACCCACGACCTTCCAGACCACGAGCTTGACGAAGAGTAGGAACCCAGCGAGTCCGAACCGCCGCGCAGGTTGCCGAAGGCGACAAGGTCGTCACACGGACAAGCGGAACGGGAACCCATCGCGGAGAATTGTTCGGCACGGCACCCACCGGAAAGCGCGTGAGCGGCGTGCAGAGCATTGTGGTGACCCGGATCGCCAATGGCAAGGTGGTAGAGGACAACTGGGTCTACGATGCGTTGGGCATGTTGCGGCAGTTGGGCGTGGTGCCCGCACCTGTTGCAAAAGCAGCATAGAGGTACTTGTGCCTTTCCGGGCGCAAAGCCAGTCGCGAAACCGAAAGCGGCGTGAGTTCGGTTCTTCCAATCTTTGCCCTCGAAAGAGGGCTTTCTTGTCGAAGCGATCACCAAGACTAGTGCGAGGCAAGGCTCTATCTTGATCTAGTTCAGCCTTTCCGGCAGCCGATCTCAACCCAACGCGGTAGACTGCGGTCATGCCTGCCCGACGCCTGCGGATCGTAAAGACGTCCCCGCCTCCGGCTATTGGCGTGTGCGAACGATGCGACGCCCAGTTCAAGTCCAACCTGCCCAACTCGACCGCTGAGATTAAAGCACTCTTCCTCGTTCACAAGTGCAAGCCGATGGACACCAGTCAGAACGCCCTGCGGATCGTGCGCGAATCCACGGATGGCAAGTAGCTGTTTCACTCTCCCTCGCTTTTCAAAATTCTCTCTTGCATCGCTGTGCTCTCAGTTTGGTGATTGCTCGCCATGACAAAATCATACAATCTGGAGTGCAGTCCAGAGTCCAAGCGAAAGGAAGGAGCGGAGATGAACATCGCTTTCCTGATCGGAAGGATTATCTTTGCTACGTTTTGGTTGATGGGAAGTTTCAACCACTTCAAGAACCTCAATTACATGAGCGAGTACGCGAAGGCGAGGGGAACACCGTCTCCCAAGCTTGCGGTGGCAGGAACCGGCGTCATGCTACTGCTGGGTGGTCTCAGCATGTTGCTCGGCGTCTATCCTGCGGTTGGGATCATTCTGCTGATCATCTTTCTGCTGGGAGTGTCGTTCCAGATGCACGCCTACTGGAAGGTAGACGACGCGCAAATGAAGCAGATCGACATGATCAACTTCACGAAGAATATGGCGCTCGTGGGGGCGCTATTGATGTTCTTGCTGCTGCCGCATCCGTGGTCGATGAGTTTGGGGATCGGTTAGCGGCACACGGCATGTGCGGGAGGTCTTTGACCGCGAACCATGCGAGTACGGTTCGCAGCCTGGCGGGCACGGAGTCCCGCTTTGCTTGCATTTGGTGGAGCCATTCGCGTTCAATCATCGTCGTGATCCGGTCGTAGCTTGCTCGCATTGGTTCCTCAGGTGATGGTCGATGCTGATACCACAATCAGTGGGCTGGGGACAAGTCAGCGTGGTGACAGAACCCATGCGGCGGCGAAGCAGCAGGTACCAATGGCAACGCCGATGGCAGGAGCACGAAACCAGTAGAGCAGAGCGAGAACCTCATAGGCGCAGCCGATCAGAGTCAGCGCTGGCATGATGATACCGACTGGAAGCGTTTTGATTCTGAACCCAGCCCAGAGCGCCAGCGCTGCAACCAGCAGCACGCCGAGGCTGTGGCTGAAGTTAAAGCCAATCCAAGCTCGCCACATGTCCGTGCGTCCTCCCGATAGTCTCAGCGCCGAATTCGCCATCGCGTGTGCAACCGAAGGATCGACAGGGACAAGTCGTCGCGGGTTGTGCAGATCGAGCAGAGTGTAAACGGCATGCAACGCGCCTAGTACACCGAATGCTGTTCCGCCAAGGATGAGCAGGGTGGCGATCATTCTAGTTCTTGGCATGCTCCGATTTTATGCTGGTACCGGTTCAGCCGGAGAACGTGTCGCGTGCCGATTATACGAGCGCCATGGCATGAAGATTAAGGGCACGGTGGCATCGGCTGGTGGGTTGATCCCCGGTCTGGTCTATAGATTGACGAGTAAGGCACGTTTTCCGCTCTGATCGCCTACTGCGCAAAGCTACACTGGGTGTTCACAAGGAAGCCACTGCATTGTCTTTTTTCGCGAAAAGCGAGGCTCGCGTTGCAAAAGCCGAAGGCACTGTGGATGGGCGCAAGAAAATCGCTGACCCGTGCTGTGGCGATTGAGCAATATGTCATTCTTCGCCTACGAACCGAAGACATTAACCGCCTCGATTTTCTTTTGAATGCCCTCTATGACAAGAGCATCACTCTTCCGCCCGACTCACCATTCTCGGCACAAGATTTGAAGGACACAGTGAGGACATCCTTCTTGGGTTGGTTTGCTACGTTGACTGACAGAGATGGAAGAGCGATCTATGCTTTTGATTGTCTTTTCACGCTGTTCCCGGAACGCAAGGCACAGATCATCAAAGCCCAGCTTTCGCTGGAAGCGGTGCATGAGAAGCTTCAGCAGTTCCGAAACAACGTTGCCTTTCATGGGCGAGCCAAAGTCGCTGACCAGATTACGGCGCGGATGAATCTCAGAGATGAGGATACTTACCTTGACTTTATTTCTGCAATTCACGATTTTCAAAACCTGATGAGAACGTTGAGAGCGGAAGAATTGACGGCAATTCCCGAACTCCCAAAAGCGCTGGGTGCAGTTGCGTGTGAATCTGCACCCAGCATTTGCCCCGCTGTCAAAATAGCCGACATTCTTTCCGGCGCAGGGAATCTGGCATAATCCTCTGATGTGCGGACGTTACAGATTGTCGCGGCGAAAGCAACTCGTAGAGGAATACTTCGACACCGCCGATTGGCAAGACGACTGGACTCAGCGTTACAACATCGCCCCGACGCAGCCCGTTCCGGTCATCAGGCAGAATCCCAGAGAACCCGTCCGTGAACTGTCGCTGATGAAGTGGTGACTCATACCATCGTGGGCGAAAAATCCCTCCATTGCGACGAGCACGCTAAACGCAAAGTCGGAGACTGCCGCCACTAAGCCTGCGTTTCGCGACCCCCTTAAGTTCCGCAGGTGCCTGATCCCGGCAGACGGCTTTTACGAATGGTCGCGCACGGGCAAAACGAAGCAGCCCTACTGCTTTGAAGTCGATGAGGGCGAGATGTTCGCGTTCGCTGGACTGTGGGATGGGTGGAAAAATGCGAGCGGCAGTTGGATCAAGACGTGCTCGATTCTCACAACGACTCCAAACATTGTCACCTCGGCTATACACGACAGAATGCCTGTCATCCTCGATCCAGACAGCTATGATCTGTGGCTCGATCCGGGGATGAACAAAGTCAGCGAGTTGTCCCGTCTATTGGTGCCGTTTGGAGCCAAGTCGATGCGGAGCTACCCGGTGAGCACGCGAATCAACCACGTGGCGAACGATGACGAGGAATGCTCACGACCTGTGGAGATCGCCGAGTCTCAATCAAGTCTCTTCGGTTGGGGCACGAACCAAAACTGATATGAAAATTTCTGCTCGCGTGTCGAATACTTCATCCGGTCACACCGTTGAGGTCGAAACAGAAGGTCGCAAGCAATCAATAGCCATTGCTCCAAAAAGCGCGGGACGCGGTTCCAGCATCAACGGAGGCGAGCTATTGTTCGCCGCTCTCGCCACATGCTTCTGCAACGATCTTAATCGTGAGGCGGCGAAGCGTGGCATTAAGGTTCATGAGGTCAGGGTCGAAGTGACGGGGACCTACGGCAATCCCGGCGAACCAGCACGCGACATCCGCTACTGCGTGCAAGTGCAAGCCGATGCGCCGAAAACAACGATAGATGATCTGATTCGCGCAACGGATGCGGTCACAGAGATTCAAAACACGCTTCGTGCTGGCTGCGCGGTTCGATTGGAGCAGGCATGAGTCCGGTTACTGACAATCCGGTCATCGTTCCAGACCACGAGCTTGGAGAGGAGAAAAAGCCCAGAACGTCAGAACCGCCACGCATCCGCTGCCCATGGTGCGGCTGGTCACGCAAGGAATCCGCAAAACCCCATTCGACGGTTAGGTTAAAGAACGCCAATGTGGCGACCACAAAAGCCACCAAACTAGCCAAGGTCGGATGGCTCGCGCTACGATCTGAAACGGAGAACACGATGTCCAACAGCATATCTACCTTGCTGCTTCGTAATCTGAGCGACGTATTTGGCGAAAATGAACCCATGCGTCGTCGCGCTGCAATCGACGAAATCTTTCACGAAGACGCAGTATTCTATGACCCCAAAGGCGGTGTATTTCGTGGTCGTGACGAGATTGATCGTATTGCTGGTGTGCTAAAAGCAACACATCCAGATTTCGAATATCAGCCCCTCTTCCCTCCAGAGGAACTAGGTGATGCCGGACGGGTTCGATGGGTATCTGGCACTCCCGGCAAACCACCAGCCTACGCGGGAACCGATTTTATCGTCGCCCGGAACGGTCGCATTGCTTCGATCTATCTCTTTTTCGACAATCTTCCTTAGCAGCGGTGGCGTTGTCATCGCCTGATGAAATTCGCAGTTTCTGCGAAACACGGGAAACTCTATGGCTACAGATAAATATCCGAAACATAAAGCGCTGAAACCATTTTTTGATGTCGTGATGAAGGGGCTGAATGGCTTAGTTGATGGTGAGCACTATTACGACGCTATCGCCGAGGATGCCCAATTCGAGTTCCTATATCGGTTCCCCGGTTGGGCGGAGGTGATTCGCGGGCAAGAAAACTTGATTGCCGCCTACTCCGGCTACGGCAATAACATCGTGCTTGAAAAAGGTGATGGGCTTGGGGTTCACCATGACAAGGAACGCGGTGTAGTCACTCTGGAATATCAGGTTCATGGCCAAGCCGTCAAAACGGGCGCTGCGTATAACAACCGATTCGCGTCCATCGTCACCATCAAGAATCGAAAGATTGTTCGCTGGAGAGATTACATGGACTCTCTCGCCGCATGGCAGGCGCTCACTGGCAAATGAAAATAGCGTCGCAGTGGAGCACGGCGTTAATCTCCTGCCAGCGCAACAAATCTGCCGCCCTTTGAAGTCTTCGTCACTCGTAGGCGACTTGCAGACGCAAGAGCGATAACAGTTGTCGCCCTTGAGCCGTAGCTATTCGGGCAGTTGGATTATGGGAGCCTCAGTCCGGCAGCAGACGCCGTAATGCTGCCAGAGCCGGAACCAAGGGCTATATGCGAGCATCTCGTCGTGCCTTCGATTGGCAGCAGAGATGTCGCTTGCGCTGAGTGGTCTAATGTCCGGCGCTTCGAACATTTCCTGTAGCTGCTCGATGTCGTCAATGATGCGTTCAACGTCCATTCCGTCTCAATATCCAACATAAGCACTGCAACGGTCAAACGGAAGCTGCATCTCCAAGACCGTGACTTCGGTTGCTCACGACGGGGCTAAGGTTTGGGCAGAGCAGCCTTCTCCACCGGAAGACCTGCTTCCACCCAGCCCTATTTGCTTTCTGGATAGTGCGCCACGTTCTTGTAGCCCATCGCCGCCAATTCATGGGCAGGGTATTTGCTGGCGGGCACCTTCTATCAGGACGGAAAGCGGGTCTTCTGGGACGTGCATCACCCGGAGAAAACAATCGTGATCCCGATCTCAGGGCGAGCGGTACACCGAATTGTACTGTGAAGCTGCGATGTCACAACCGGTGGTGAAAGCCATCGCCGGATAACGGCAGTGCGCAGTTGTCACCCAGCATCGACGAATTCCCGCGCCGAGAGAACCGATGCACGAGATGGGAAGAATTTGGTGACGAGGCAATCATGGAGAGCAGAGTCGAGGTCGGCGCAGCAGTCCTTGATGACTGCCAAACGAAAATCTGAGTCCGCAGCTTCGAGGAGAGTTGAGAGGACGACACCACTGGTGGCGATGCCATAGAGAACTAGCGTGTCAATGTCATTAGCGCGAAGGATCATCTGAAGATCGGTACCCGTGAAGGCGCTGACACGATGCTTGGTGATGACAATCTCTCCTTCTTTTGGGGCGATGAGAGGGGGAATCGCTCCCAGCGGTTCCTGAAACAATTTCTGATGCTGGGAGGACTTAATGGCACCGAAGAGGACGTTTCGAGAGCTAACTTCTGGAAGTCCCGGGCGGAAGCCGACTTGAACATGGATAACTGTAGAGCCGGTGGTACGTGCGTGATTGAGAACGCTTGCGGCACGCGTAAGAAAGGCGTCTTTGTCGTCTTTGGTGTAGATGGAAACGATGCCGGTTTGACAATCCATGCTCAGAACGGCGGTGTGAGCCGGATAGATCGGAAATGCAGCGGACATGGGCTGCTCCATGACAGACAAGTCTATCGGCGATTCTACCCAATCCAGCGTCATTTCCGCGTGGTGTTAGCAGCAGTTGTGAGCATTTCAGTGCGGTGGCATACTTCTGTCCATGACACTCGAAGATTGTCGCCGGTTCTATTCGGAGGAAATCAGCCTCGCCGCAAACATCAGGTCGGCTACCCTTATTGAAGCGTTTGCTCGCGTGCTAAGAGAAAACTTCCTTGGTTCTGGCCCGTGGAAGGTCGCTTCGGTCGATTTTGGGCTTGGCGGAACGACCTACATTCAAACTCCCGATGCCGATCCACGACACGTTTATCACAATGTGCCTGTGGCGCTTGATCCAGCCCGCGACCTGAATAACGGGCAACCCGCTACACTTGCCAAGTGGATTGACGCTCTAGGAATCGAGAGCGGTATGCGCGTCTATCATTTGGGCTGTGGCGTGGGATATTTCACTGCAATCATGGCTGAAGTTGTGGGGCGAAACGGAAGCGTTCTAGCCAGTGAAATTAATCCCGAACTCGCAGCACGTGCCAATCAGAACCTTGCGGCGTATCCGAATGTCTCGGTGCACAGTGGGGATGGAACAGACTTCGACATGGGTAAATGCGATGCCATGCTAATCAATGCTGGTGTCACGCATCCACATCCGTTGTGGCTGGAGAGGCTGCATGACCGCGGGAGCGTAGTTCTGCCGCTTACGGTGGCTGCCGGAATGGGCATGGGCGCGAATCTCGGTAAGGGTGTGATGGCGAAGGTCACACGTCAGGCAAACGGCTTTTCCGCGAAGATTGTGAGTTTTGTCGCGATCTACTCATGCATCGGGATGCGGGACGCGCAGTTGGAACAAGCGTTGGGCAAAGCCATGGGAACGGGGAAGCTGTTCAAGCTTCGGTCATTGCGTCGTGATGTCCACGAGCCAATGGATGCCTGCATCGTGCACGGAGCCGACCTTTGCTTCAGCAGCGAAGAGATAGGCGCTCGCCTGGCGGCATGATCCCCCCTCTCGATGTCGCAGTCGTCGTTGAGATGGGCTTACCGCAGGAGCGTCACCTTGGTGGATTTGTCGATAGCCGAAGGCAAACTGACGTTACATGTCCAGGGCCGCTGACAAGCTCTGGGCATTCAAGAGCAGTCTTGAAATACAGTTAGTTCACATTTCTGGGGTTCGCGCAGACCCGGAAGCGGCACGGGGGTGGTATCACGGGATCAGGATGCCGGGAACCAATGTGACCGGAGTCATCACGGCGGGAACCTTCTATCAGGAAGGCAAGAGAGTCTTCTGGGACGTGAACCGCCCGGAGAAGACCAATTCTCATTGACCTGCATGACGAACGCTACAACGAGTTGGCTGTTGAAGTAAATGATCCTGATGCTGCGGTTAGGCTCATCCAGAATACGTTGTGAGAAGCCCTTATCCATTGCGACGATACGCACGCGCCTGTCGTCTGAGGAGGATTGCCGCTAGAATCAACGCTCCGAGTACGCATGCCATAAGTATGGCAACCCAACCCGCACGGGCAAGTTCCAACTCTTTCAGCATCACCGCAGCATGCCCGTTTGTAGGGTCAAGACTAACTGCTTCTTTGTAGCAGTTGATCGCAAGATTTGTTTCACGGTTTACTCGGTACGCCTCCCCTAAACTGTCGAATGCGTTTGAAGATTTTGGATGCACGGTTGCATTCAACTCAAAAATCGCGATGGCGTTACCCGCCTTGTTGTCTCCATAAAGCAACTGATATCCGAGGGTGTTCAATTCGGATTCTCCGAGGTCGTATTCACTTCCATTCTTCAGCGTGTCATACTTGTTGAGCGCAGCCCGGATTCCAGAAGCATGGATCGCTTTATAAAGTTCCTCGGCACCAGATCGCTCTGGCAGCACATAAGATTTTCCAGCGAGAATGTTTTGGATAGCCGTGTTTATCTCTTGGCGCTTGCTGTTGCCCCTATTCGTTAGCATGATGACGGTCAATCGTTCCCTGAGCCGCCGTTCAATAAAAGCTCTGAAGCCCGCCTGATTGCCGGTGTGCCAGACATATTTGTCGTTCCCATCCTGTCGCACATTCCACCCAAAACCGTACGCTGACGTGCCTTCTTCTACGGTGCCGGGCGTGAATGCTTCCGTTAGCGCGGGTTGCGGGACGAGCTTATCCGTGTATAGCGACTGATCCCACTTGAACAAATCATTGACTGATGAATATATGCCGCCGTCACCGGGGATCGCGGTCGTGCTGGCATCGTCCACTTGCCCAAATTGGTCGTAGCCAACGGCTGCCCGTGCGTCTTTCTTGCCTCGACTGTCATAAAGGAAGGTGTCGCTCATACCAAGAGGTTTGAAAATCTCTTGTCCCAGAAACATGCCGAAGGACTTGCCGGACACTCGTTCGACTACAACTGCCAACAGTGCATATCCCGGATTGCTGTATCTGTATTTGAGACCGGGATTCACAAGAAGGTCTTCCTTTTTCAGGAGTGCCGCTATCAGTCCTTTCGGTTCAAGACCGGAATCGTCGATCCCCAAATCGCCGTAGTCGGGGATTCCTGAGGTGTGCGTTAGTAGGTTTCTCAAGGTCATCTCGCGGAAATGCGCTGAGCGGGAGAACTCAGGAATGTATTTCGCAGCGGGATCGTCATAGTTGAGTTCATTCCTCCCAGCGAGCATCATGATTGCCATCGCGGTGAATTGTTTCGTGACCGAGCCGACATCAGATGGGGTCTGGGGAGTGAAATCCGCCCCTGTTTGGAGGTTGGCTTTCCCAAACGCGTTTCTGTAAACGATCTGTCCCCCTTTTGCAACGAGGATGGCACCGTTGAATTGACCGCGTTCGTACAACGTTGACATCACCTTGCTGATCTCAGCCGTTGGCTTGGCGGGGGAAGCATGGACGTTCGCGCCCCACGTCAACAGAATCGCCAAGGGGAAGCTTGCCGTTCGCAGTGAGTTGTTCAATGACACCGGAGCCTCCGCGATGCGCGTAGTGTAAGTTTATGTGCCGCAATGCGGCTTTGTTCCACGCCTTTTTCTAGTCCGCGACCACGAGACTTGCACGGGCACCGCCGTCGCCTCAGAAGGTATACCCGGCAAACCATTCTCCAGCGAAAATTCGGACATTGAAAACAGACTACTTGCGGCTGCCGTGGCGCAACCTTTTTGACCAATACTGATCCTGCTGGGTTTTGGTCAGGCAGGTCAGAACCACTGTGCTGCGGGCTGCACTTTGGCGGAATGAGCAGAGACCGTGGCCTCGTCCAAGTCGGTCACCCCGCGCCCAATGATCACGGGACGATGAAAAAGGCAACCCATCGCGATTTTGTTCAGTTCCGGCTTGGCAGGTCGATAGAAAACAATTCTTGCCAGCTTCGGGGAGCGAACTAGGGCAAAGGGAAACGCCTCGCCGCCATAGTATTCACCGATGCGGTCTTTGAAGCTGTACAGAAGGCGACCTCCCGTACTGGATATCGAATCCGCACTGCACGCTTCAGCGTCTCGGAGCACCCACCGCTCCCCCATGCAGACAGCAGCCCGACCACGACGACCAGAAATACTCGGATTCCAAGAAAAATGGGATAAGAGCCTAGCTCCCAGAACCGATCCAGCAGACTGAAGCTCCACGTACTGCCCTTCGCGAACGTAACTATGAGAAACGCCAGAGCGCCGAAGGTCGGAAGAAACAACAGCCATAGTCTCGCAAGTTCGACGCGGACGGCAATCCGGTCATGCTCGACTGAAATCGGGTAGTCCGGCTCGGAGACGATGAGCGTTGTCCGCAGGTAGAAAACATCCTTCCGGGGTCGGAACAGAAAACCCGTCACGACCACCGTGACCATGGCAAGTGCCGCCAAGCCTGCCAACATCGGCTCGTATGACGGCAGAAGCAGAGCAGCAACGAGCACCGCCACACCGACCGCGAAGATTTGCCAAGCCTGCATCGCAGAAGATTCTGAGGGATTCGCGGCGTAATCTGCAACCGCTTTCCAAGCTGCCCCGTTCCATAGCCCTGTTTGACCCAGCCACAATAGCGTCATAACATTCCCGCCAATGGCTCCATATTCCCAACTCATCGAGCAGCCCATCTCGCATTGCTGCGTCTACGAAAGGCTCGGAGACGGCGCTCTGGAGGTATCCGGGTATGACTAAGAGAAAACGAATCTCTTCAGAAGCTCTGGATGCGAGCTTGCTGCCCAAGCAGCGCAAACCCATTCCACATGCATTCGTGCTTGATGCGATTTCCACACTATCGCCGTACACGCGTCCGATGTTTGGCTGCCTTGCAATCTATGTAAAAGACAAAATCGTGTTGATCCTGCGGGACAAGCCTACGAACACTGCGGATAACGGAGTATGGCTCGCCACCACCCAAGAACACCACCAGAGCTTGCGGCACGAGTTCCCGAACATGCGATCCATTCAAGTATTGGGCAAACGCGTAACGGGTTGGCAGGTCTTACCAGTCGATGCCCCCGACTTTGAATCAGCGGCGATGCGGGCATGCGAGCTTGTGCTGGCTGGAGACCCTCGGATCGGCAAAATTCCGGGCGCACGAACGTCGAAGCCCGGATCAAAAGCGGCTGGAAGATCGTCGGAGCAAATCAAAACCTCGAGGAAACACGGGAGCACAGTCAACTTCGACATTGTGCGGAAGATCGGCTTGGCGTTGCCCGGCGTGGAAGAGAGCACGGCATACGGCGCACCCGCGCTCAAGATTCGCGGAAAACTGCTGGCGTGCGCGCCTACTCATCGCTCGGCTGAGCCGAATTCGCTTGCCGTTCGCGTCGGTTTCGACGACCGGGCCGAACTGCTTGCAGCGGCTCCCGATGTTTACTACGTGACCGACCACTATCTCAACTACAGCGCCGTGCTGGTTCGCCTGTCCCGCGTCACAGCTGATGTCCTGCAGGACTTGCTCGGCATGGCTCACAAGTTTGTGAACGCGCACAAGCAACGCCGTTCGCCGTCACGGAACCGACGTAAGCGTACATGATTCCAGCTCTGAAGCAAAGCCGAATACGCGAAGCTGCAATAGCTGCCTCTCTTGGGTTCATAGCGTGCGATTGAAGTTTCCCTCTGTCCGACCTAACATTCCCCGTTGTGGTCTGGCACGAGAGGGACGTATACCGGACTTTTCATCATCAGTTCTTTAACAGGAGGGCACTATGAATCGAGAACGGGCGCTAAAGATTGTGTTGGTGTTGGTGGGACTGATCTTCTTGTTTGGTGTCTACCCGTTGATGATGTTTCTTTGGTCGAGCGGGTGGCGATGGCAGCCGAACCAACCGGAATACGAGCAGATGATCCTTGGGGTCTATGCCACGCTGGGAATTTTCCTACTGCTCGCAGCACGTAATCCGTCCGAGAATCGCAGCCTCATCGCCTTCACGGCATGGTCGAGCCTCGTTCACGCCGCTATTATGGCTGTTCAGGCATTCCAGCATCCAAGCGAACACGGACATCTGCTGGGCGACGTACCTGCGCTGGTCATCGTCGGTGTGGCATTGATCGCACTGGCTCCGGCGAAGCGGCCAGTCGAGAAAACGTCGGCTGCTTTGGCGTAGCTTGAGAGAAGCCGAGAAGTCCCTGCATCGCCAGAAGGAACTCCGGAAGATCAGCCGTTAGCTCAACCAAAGGGTTGAGAGCGACCAGATGCCGAGATGGAGAGATAACGAATTCGCACCCTCACCTGAACTATTGCTGTATGTCGCAAGCTCAGCATCGATAGCAGGAATGAGACACGGATCGATCATGTTGAGAAAATCGATGGTTGCGTGATGTTAGCGGCAAAACTGATCGCTGTTCGGCGAACTGGACGAGATTTCGCTGGCGTACGCGATCACGATCCACAAGTCGCAGGGGTCGGAGTTTCCCGCAGTAGTGATCCCGCTCGCCACGCAACACTACATGCTGCTGCAACGTAACCTGATCTACACGGGAATCACGCGGGGCAAGCGGCTGCTCGTGCTGGTCGGGCAGAAGAGGGCGCTGGGCATCGCCGTCCGCAACGACCGTCCGCAGAAGCGGTAATCGGGACTGCTGGCTAGCCTATTGCAATCGCGGTCGCCAAGCTAGCTCGCCGCGCAGACTGATACGATCCCCGCCGAGGGGGATCACATGAACTTGGCTGGTGTTGTCCAGCAGTCGAGGAAAGAACGGGATCAGGCGGGCGAGGACAGTCGAACAACTTGACGGTGCACTCGCGGCGCTCGACGGAGGTGGGAGAGCGGTTGGCAGCCGAAGGCATGTGTCGGCTGCAAGGGCGAGGATCGCGGCTACGCAGAGAGCACGCTTGGCAAAGGTGCGGGGCAATGGCAGGCAGAAACAATACGTCGTCAGCATGCCCAAGAAGAAAACGATGTCAGCCGCCGCCCGGAGGAAATTGCCGCTGCTCAACGAGCGAGATGGGCAAAGGTAAAGGCTGCCCAGAAGAAGTCGGCGTAAAGGCGAGTTGTTTCTTGTGAATTTCAAGGTCACATCTGGGGTAACAACTGCGCCCAAATCTGCCCACTTGTGACCAAAATCGGCGTCGGGAAGTCGCTGAAATCAATATTTTTTACACGCCGAAGAACAATCTGTTGGTTCCAGGTTCAAATCCTGGTGGGCCCACCAAATCCCATACGGCGTTCGAAATCCTGATGCCTCCCTAAGGTACTTCTTATTATAGCCCGTTGACGGGTACGTACCTACTCACAGTACTTTAAGAACTCCGGGCAAGCGCGGCGTGGCAGAAATCAAAAATAGGACCCCTTTGCCTTCCCCGGCCTTCCCAATGGTTCGTTCCTAATTTAGCTGACCCCTATCTTGGTCCATATCCCACAGTCTAAGTAATCCTTAACATCAACATCCCTATCCACGAAATGAGGCACTGGTCAAAGCATTATGAGAGACCGGCCCTGAAGCCAATGCAGTGCACGGGCGTGGCGGGCATCCGCTTTTTCGCCCTTCGCGCTCTGAGAACTGCGCGAGGGCGGCGAAGTCAAGAACCCGTACTGCCTCCCGACGACCACTGACGATTCCTAGTGTTTGCCACCGGGTGAGTAGGCGGCTCACGCTGAACACCGTCGTACCGGTCAGTTGAGCTAGTTCCGAACGGGAGAGGCCTATCTCCGCATTTCCACTGGCGCTCGCCAAGTGGTTCGAGAGACGGATCAATTCGTTGCTGAGGCGGGAGCTTACCATGTCAGTGGAGACGTCGCGGAAGCGCTGTTCCAACTCCTGCAGTCGTTCTTCAAGAGCGCGAACGGTACTGCGTTCAAATGCCGGGAAGCGATCTAGAAGCTTATCGAAAGTTGCCGCCTGCCAAACGAGAGCGGTGGAAGGTCGAATAGCTTGCGCCGTTGAACAATGGCTGCAAGTTGGAAACGGCCCGCAAAAGCCACCAACTATGTCGCCAACCCCACTCAGTCGGAGAATGACTTCAGCGCCCGCGTAACCCAGCTGCGTGATCTTGACGCAGCCGGAGAGCAACAGCACGACCTGCCGGACTGGGTCACCTTCGAAGAAAATGGTCTCACGTCGTGAGAAGCGTTTTTCGCGAGCGGTAGAAACGATAGTGCGGCAATCGGTCGGAGAGATTTCTGAGAACAACCTCAATCTCTGAACGGATACGCACTTTTCATATGGCGAAGTGGCAGTCTCCATAACGTACGACCTCCTGGCGCGGGGAGGGAATTACAAATCCTGCCAGCGAGAATTAGCACATCGCAAACAATCGGCAATCAGGTAAACCCTGTAGAATTGGCTCGTTCGGAAACCGGATCATAGAAACGCTGCGCTGTGCAGGGGCTATGGAATGTCTACTCTGAGCACGCACGTGCAGGAGGGGTTATGGCTGCCACCGTGGGGAGGGCAAAGCCCTCTATGCGCTTTCGGCCCCAAGCATAGGCTGTCAAGCGCCAAACCAACCACGCCGCGCAAATTGTCCGGCTTTCGTAACGCTTTAAAGATAGTAAACGGAGTTCGAAAAACGTTTGGGAGACTCTTCGCAAGAGGGGGGAAGAAGGGATGCCACACGGATGGCTTCAGAAAGAGAACCGCACGAGCGCTAGCGTGATTGCGCACAATCTGATTAACAGCCTAACGGCAATTGTCGGCCATTCCGATCTGCTCATTGAAAGCACAGAACGTGGCACCGAGTACGCGAGACGGCTAACCCTGATTCGCGACATAGCCGAATCCGCCGCAAAGGAACTAATCGAGCATCGGAGGACGATAGAAGCGGAGAAGCGAAAAGCCGGGTAACCGTTCCGTCACTGGCTGCGACAGCCGCCTTGACGTAGTCTGCCCAATAATCACCTCAATGAACTCCCCTCAGCGGCAAGAACGTCGCGACGCTCGCTATCCTTTTAAACTTCCCGTCTCGGTCAAGCTGGACCGCGAGGAAATGCGTGTTCAGTCGGAGAATATCAGCGTTGGCGGGATTCTCCTGTCGAGTGCTGTTCCAATCCCAGTGGGCTCCACTGTCGATTTGGCGATTGGAGTCTCCCATCGGACTCTCTTGAGCGCTCGGGGCAAGGTCGTTCGCGTCGAGGCGAAGATCGCAGGGAATTTCTATGTGGCCATCGCGTTCGAGTGCCTGTCGATAGCCTGAGTAGCGGCGTATATATTCGCGAAGGGCCACACAACCCGCAATTCATACTCTCTTTTTGATCCTACGCTTTGCGTCCTCTCAGGAGATCGGGCCTTGGCTAACAATCCCGTGCTGTCGCCGTTCATGATCGCACAGACCTAATGAACCTACGGGCGACCTGTAGGGAAACCGGATACGGGCCATTTATTAGCATTGTGCGCTGTAACCATTTCACGCACATTGGCTAAAGCAATACGCTTCTCCGCTAGATTTGGGGATTCGGTGCTCGTTAAGGAAAAACCCACAATCAAATGCAGGTAAAACACGGATTCCCAAAGAAGTGCCCGAGAATGTTTACTCTCCACGCCATGCTGCAGCATTGGTGGGGACTTCTTGTCGGTGTGATTATGGCGTCCTCTGACTTGATCAACTGGCATTTACCAGAAGGCAAGAAATTCGGGTCTGCCGCACTGGGCAAGAGTGGGATTTAGCGTGGGCGCAATAATACTCGCCCAATTTCTCGCGTATAGAGATCAAGCTGCCAACATGAAAAAGGTTATTTATCAAAAGAGAGAATTGTCTTCACAAAACTGGCAACTAAACCCAGAAAGTATCGGCACTAGCACTCAGCGATTCAGAAGACAGGTTAGAAGATGCGCGGAAGCGCGGAAAGAACCGCAACTTCGAACGTTCGTTGCCTGTGTTGAGCTGTTGAGCTGCAAGTTGCCCGTTACTCAATTAGCCGATGTACTTTCGAAATGGGTAAGCGACAAGGGAAAAGCCACTCCCACAGGCGTTATTTATTCAACAGATTCAGAACCAAGGCACCGAGAGGAACAAGCCCGTAACGACGAATATTGGAAGCAAGCGAAAGAGGAGTACTACGGCAAGTCGGGACTGGGGCCTGTAAGGTGTTGGCTCTAGCGTTGAAACTGAAAGACTGCGGTTATTCGCGCCAAGTGGAAGGAATTATCTCGCGCGGGGAGAGCCAACTTTTTGCTATTCAAGCTGTGTATGACCGGTATGGACTTGAGTGCTCCCGCTAGTGAGTTGCCTGATGCTGACAGACAACTCCACTGCAAAAACTAAGCCGCGCGGCTTTCCCGAGTTTTGCATTTCCGCTTCTCACTTTTAGGGACGCCAATGCAGCGGAACAAAATCAACCGAGGGAAGGTTCTCGCCGCCCTGAATACCATGTGTCCTTGCTGCGGACACTCGATTTCTCCAACTGAAGTTGTGCGGGTTGATATGCAGCGGATGGTTGCCCGAAGTGTGGATTATTGTTCGACGCCAAGTCCGAGACTGTACGGAAAGCGGATTAGAAGCTTCGTCCAGTGGTGTAAGCGGGGGACACTGCCACACCCTTTGTGTACCTCATCGAACATTAAGCGCCCAACTTTGTAACAAGCTTTGTAACAACCATGCCCAAGAACGCCTATTTCTGCTATCAAAACGACTGGGAAATCGTTGAAACCATTCATTTTTGTTAGTTGAAGGGGAATCTGTTGGTTCCAGGTTCAAATCCTGGTGGGCCCACCAATATACCTTCCTCGCAATCGCCTTGCGATCCACCATGAAACTTGTCGGAGCGTAATTGGTTGGCGGCTTGGTGGCCTGATTCTGCTGCGCTTGAATCTGCTGCCGCTGCTGAAGCAGGCGCGTCGTGTCCTGAATCATTTGTGGAAGCGGGCCCGACCCAGGGGAACTTGAGGCACTAGAGGCGGTCGACGAGATGGTGGCCCGCGGCTAAGAAGACCCATCGTTCAACCCCAAGCCTGCATTCGCTGTCGGGCTGGGAGATTGGGTGTCGGTGCTGGCCGGCTGCGAGCTAGCCGATTCGGCGCCGGCGGGTGCCGAACCCGGCTCCGACGTTGGGGATGGAGCGTCCCCGGCAGCAACCGCGGATTAAGCGGCAGCAGCAGAGTTTTCAGATGCGGGCTGGTCGGATTGGGCGGCAGCAGCAGCCTCGACGGCCGCCTGGAACGTGCGCTTGCCGGGAGCAGCATAGCCGGGCATTAGACGCATTCCTGGGTGCTCCGGAGTGTCGAGGACGACCACTGCATCGTCAATGCTCCCGCCGCGCGTGGTCACGATCACACTGCGAAGCCCGTCTTGATCGTCGTCCGCACCTTCGATCACGTAGTCGAAGTTCGTTCCGTATGACAGCGAGGAAAGCACCTCGCGCACCGGCGCTGGACCGAGGTGGACCGCCACCCGTTCAGAGGTAGCGCCTCCGGGAAAATCGATCGAAGCCCCAGTCTTGGCCTGGACTGCCAGAAGGACATCGGATAATTTCGCATTCTCGGCGCCGATGCTGAGCAGTTTGCCGTCCCAGTCTATTTCGGGCGGTTGAGGAAGAGTCTGTTCCGGAGCAGCCGCCCCATAGATCGGCACGACGGGATGCGGCGTTTGCTGGGCGGGAACGACGACTACGGGATTGGCTGGCTTCTCTTTTCTTTCCTGGATGCGGGAGGGTCGTGGAGTGGCTTGAGCCGATGCCAAGGAAGCGAAAAGCCAAATCGCCAGCCCCATCAGAACTTCAAGGCACAGGCGAGACGTCGCTGGAGCGGCCGGACCTGCGAAATTGGTGCCTCGCGAAGCCCGGGAGGATTTGTGTCACGCCTTTACCCCTTTCCCTCATGTGCGGCGGACAAGATGCCCGCGTCGATGCAACCCAGATGAAACGTTGCCGTGCCGTCAGGGTGGGGAAGAATATCGTGGAAACCGCTCGGGCACAAACGAAGAAATATGAAAATTCTTGCACTTCGCCGATGAATCTGGCTTTTTCTGTTCAAGCACCAGCTTTCATGGCAAGTATTTGCTCCGAGCAATGTCGTAGAAATTCAGCTGAATTTTGAGCTCTGGCTGAATTTTAAGCTCTGCTTTCGAAATCTTGGGCTGTCTTTGCTCTAGAGCAAACATCGGAGCCCGGTTCCGCGATATCAACAAAGAGCCGGACCCCCAGCGGCCGATATAAGGTCGAGGTCCGTCTCTTGCTTCGGATTACGCTTTTTGCGGGATCTCCCCCTCCGCGTGGGCCGGTAAAACAAGCGAGCGATCAGTAAGGATGGTGGCGAAGCCGGGAACGCTGCCGCACGCTGCAACCTTCCAATCAGCTCAAGATCGCCAAATCTTTAACAGCTCGGGGTTCCAGTAGCCCAGAGCTCCTGTGGTGGGGAGTGGAATGGCGCATTCAGGTCATGGCGCCGGAGTGATGCTTGTGCAGGGCCGTTTCGGCCGCGCGCGGGAGCATTTCTCTGCGACATCGCAGGCGGCTAGCTTCACGCCCCAGAATCACGGCCGACCGCCCCAGAATCCACTTCGCACAGTCCTTTCACAACGAGGCAAATACTAGGCCCGATATGAGTGCACAACCCATGCGCGAACCCTTGACCATGGATGCCGGCTCCCTGCTGAGGCGGCGGGCTGCGTCCGTGCAGCATTTTGCGGCGTTTAGCGATATTCCTGTAGCCGATTGCATCGCGATTGTCTCGACTGCTCAGGAGCGGCAGTTCTCGCGCCGTCAGACCATTTTTTTCGAAGGGGACCCGGTCCGTCAGGTCGTCCTTCTGGTTTCGGGCTTTGCCAAAATCACCCAGTTGGGCGCAAATGGGAATGAAGTCATTCTGCGGCTCACCGGACCCGGGGATGTGCTGGGCGGTGTAGGATTGTGCGCAGGATGCGAGCATTGTTCCACGGCGCGCACGGTGCAGCCGTCGTCGGCCTTGGTCTGGGAGACGGCGCAGTTCGACGCGATCTCGGACCGTTATCCGATGCTGCGGCGCAATATGGCGTACGTTCTTGAGAGTCGTCTGAATGAACTGGAAGTGCGGTTCCGCGAGATTTCGACGGAGAAGGTTGCGCCTCGGCTCAGCAGCCAACTGGTACGCCTGCTGGATCAAGTGGGCAAGCGGGAGGACGGGCATGTGGAAATTGCGCTGTCTCGTCGGGAGCTGGCGCAATTGACGGGGACGACGTTGTTCACGGTGAGCCGGCTGCTCTGTCAATGGGAGACGCAAGGAATTGTGAGTGCGCGGCGGGAAGCAGTATTGGTGCGCAATGTGCCGGCGTTGCGAGACCTGTCGCGAGAGGAATAAGCTACACAATCAAGTTCATTTTGCCAACCGGGATTGAATCCATGAGAGTTCTACGCAACGGAGTTCTTGCCGTAGTGTTTCTAATGTTGGTTGTGCCAGCGTTCGGGCAATCGACGGAAGCTCCACAAGCGGCACCAACCGAACCGGCTTCCCCGGAGGCACCCGCCCGGCCCCGCCCACGCAGAATCGCCGAAGTGCCCTGCTGGAAGCAGGCTGGCCTTACTGGGGACATGGTCAATCGACGGTGGAAGATCGAAGATCAGAGCAAGATGAAGATCGAGGCGGTGTGCAATGATCCGGCAACGTCGGCGCAGCAGAAGCACACCAAGATCGACGAAATTCACGCGGAGACGGACCAGGAGATTGCCAAGCTGATTCCGTCCAAGGAACTCCAGGTCTTCAACTCCTGCCAGGCTGCGCTGGACAAGAAACGACCGAAACCGGCGAAAGTACTGGGCCCGTGCGGAGGCGTGATCCCGTCGGAGGGAGCACACGACGCAATGGATCACGAACACCACTAGAACTAGATTCTTTCTGAATTGATAAGGTCAGGCGGTCGCAGCCAGAAACTTTCTTCCGCCCGTTCGGGGCTTGCTCCCATCCCACTTGGCTCCCCAGGGCTTGCGCCTTGGGCTGTAATCTGTGGCCACTTCGCGGCTGGATTCCCGTAGTGCCCATCATTCGGTAACTGTCGGGCAGATTCGATCGGCCAATCGAGGGTTAGAGGCGCATTCGATCTAACGACTGTTGCAGTTGGAGAGTGACGAAGTCGGTTCGTTCGGGCTCGAGATGGTCGGCGTGTTCCGCTTTGACTGTGCCTTCGCCTCCAGGTTCGTGGCGGAGAGCCCGTTGGCGCCACACGGCGTAAATCGCCGGGTAGACGAGCAACTCAAGGACGAATGAGGCGAAGATTCCGCCCACCATGGGGGCGGCGATGCGCTTCATGACGTCGGAGCCCGTCCCCGTACTCCGCATGGTCGGCAACAGGCCGATGAACATGGTGGCAAAGGTCATGAATTTGGGGCGCAGGCGTTTGGCGGCGCCCTGAACAATCGCTTCGCCGAGGTCTGCGACGTTCTGCATGCGGCCTTGGCGCCGGGCGTCCTCGTACGCCAGATCCAAGTAGAGCAGCATGTAGACGCCGGTCTCGGAGTCGATACCGAGCAGGGCAATCAAACCAACCCAGGCGCCGACGCTCATGTTGTAGCCGGCCAGATACAGGAAGCCGACCGCGCCGACGGCGGAAAACGGAACCGCCAGGAGGATGATCATCGTCTTGGTGAGCGAACGCGTGTCTGCGTATAGCAGCAACAGGACGATCGCCGGAGTGAGCGGCACTACGCGCCCGAGGCGGTGCTTCACCCGCTCCATGGCTTCATATTGTCCACTCCAGGAGATGGCATATCCGGGAGCGTAGACCGGCTCCAGTTGCATCCCGCAGTCAGGAGCAACGCCCGGGTGGTCGGATTTGTAGTCCGGGTGCATGGGATCCACCCAGTAAAGGACGTGGCGGGCACGGTGCTCGTGGTCGCAAGTCGAGGACTTGTGCTGCCACCGCTACACTCAGGGCTCTTTTCGTCGAATTCTTCCCCCACCACAAGACTTATGGTTGCGTGCCTACCGAAGCCCTTCTCCTAATTTTGGGAGGAGGCTGCAGGCGCTGGCTGCGTCGGAGGAGTTGTCGGCACGGCTGCGTTGGCCCCTGCCGGGCTCGGTTGCGCACCCTGATCGGCGGCTGCGAAGACTGCGCCTACTCCTTGCCCGGTCTTTGCGGCTTGGGCTGCTCTAGCTTCTGCCTGCTTATACAAGGCCGCGCGACGTGCTTCGAGTTCATCGCGGGTGTGACTGGTGATCTTCAACCGCGCATACTGGTTATCCAGATCGGCTAGCATCAGCCCCCAAATCTCAAGGTTGGCTTTGATGAGCGGGTCCTTGGTGCTGTCCGCAGCCTCTGCAGCATCTGCAGCCGTCTTGGCTTGCATCTGCTTCAGCAACAAGTGCATTCTGGTAAGTATGTTCCCCATATCCTCGACGCTGACGCGTGGCGGATTGAGCGCGCGTGTTGTCGGACAGGCCTACTACATTGCTCTCGGCCGCGACCCTACGAGGGTGAGACGAGGGGACCGCAGGTGCGGTACTCTGGGCCCACGCCGTGCTCGCTGCCAAAACTACGATCGCTGCAGCTGTATTTCTGAAAGTCATCTGAGTCTCCTTTACGACAGATCAAGAACGTTCGATCTAGCCGGGGCCGAAGTACCGGTCAGATCGAATAGTCGGCTAGCGCCTAGGGGAGGACTCAGGCTCAACGCGGCGTTGCGAATTTTGGTCTCGCCCAATTTTAGATTCGAGACTATGGTTTCGATCTCGATCTTCTCGTTGTCCTTTACGCCCTCGACCGAGGTCTCAGGAGAAAAGGCATCATCAATCCGTTGCATGATCGATAGTCACGGAGGGGGGTCGAGACCGGGTGATACTTGCCATCGAGACGGCGGGGAGTGCCTTCGACTTTGATCTCCAGAAAGGTCTCGGCGTCGACCCAGACATGACGAGTGTTGCAATTCTTGTCGCTGACGGTCAGGTTGTACGCGCTCCGCCCCTGCATCTGATCGACGCTGGCCCGTTCAACCTTTGAGCCCTTGGCGGCGTAATCGATGAGCAGGCCGTCCAAGTCGGCGTCAGCGGAAGCCGATTTCAGTTCTTCCGGCGTAGGTCTCCACTTGATGACCATTCAAAAAGGGCCGCAACTTCCAACCCCGAGTTCCGTTGTAGACCTGGATAGCGGTCTGGCCGTTGCATTCGATCTCGACGCGCTTTTTGCATCCACGCTCCAGGTCCATCACGAAAGGAAGTTCCACCTGTTCCATGGGGCGAGGGGGGACCACATAAGCTTCCTTCTTTGTGCCCGGAACGGACAGGCTCGACCGGTTGTTACCGCGGCTTGCAACTTGCCTTTCATTTCGAGCATTCCCACGGCGCGCCAGGCTTCCGAGCCGCCGCGGGCCGCCACATTCTTGTCGACAATCTGTTTCGCGGTGAGACCAGGCGCCGTCGCCTTGATCGGTGTGTCTGTGCCCGCGGTCGACAGCGGAAGATAGGCGAGCACGAGTGCAGCGCAAGACAAAGATCTCCCTCTCATCGAAAGTCCCCTTTTTCAAGTTCGTTCTTTTGGCCTCGAATCACAGCTAGCGAGATTCGATTTTCGAGGAGGTAAATTTAGTCTACGACGAGCCCGTCCGCGCGGAATTTTCCAATGACAACACTTACGCGGTCCCCACGCTTCACATGGCCGCCCTTGTTCGAGAACAACATCCAATAAGTTCTTCCCGGCACGGGATCACTGGTTTGGCGCAACTTCCCGACCTTGTCCATCTGCGGCACTATCAACTTCACCTGGGCCTGCTCGTCAGTTAACGACGGCTCAATTTTCTTATCGTTGAGCATTTTGGCCTTGCCTGGGTCGATCACTTGGTAGGTAAAACGAATCACTTCACCGCCTTCAGCCCACTTTACCGAGAGCCCGTCGATGCCCCAGACGAGGCGGTAGTAGGTACCGGCTCGTCCCGCAAAACGGCTCGGCTGGTAGTGAGTGGGAGCCTGCTTTGCAGTCTGGACTGACGTTTGAGACGGTGACGCATTGGTTTTTGCCTCGGTGGAAGCTGGAACGCCACTCTGGGCAAGCAGAGCAGCGCAGAGGGCAAGATTGCACGAGATAAGCGACCTAATCATGTGGGTTTTATTGCACTCCGGCCCTGACATCCAGCAATTTTTCTGGATGTCAGGTTCTCACCTTTGTTGGCGTTGCAGGGCGGCGTTAAGCCGCCCTGGCTAGCGGTTTAGTTGCCCGTGTAGTTGCGGGTTTGGGTCGGCGCCGCTGCTCCCGTATCGGTGAGCGTAAGCGTACCCGTGATGTTGTTGAGCGGCGTTGCCGAAGGCGGCTTGTAAGTCACTGTGAGTTGACACGCCGTGCCCGGCGCCAGACCCGTTCCTCCGATCGGGCAAGCCGTCGCTCCCAGCGAACCTGGATTCGCGACACTAAATGTACCCGGGTTGGTTTGCCCGGTGAGGGGGTTGAGAGCAATCGTAATACTGCCGATCACCAGCGGAGCCGTACCGGAGTTCGTGATCGTTGTCAAGACATTCTTGGTTGTACCGTTCGCCGTACCCGTGGTGAGGGTTGTCGAGCCGCTGAAGGCCACGACTGCCCGAGTGCCTGTTCCCGTAAGGGCATCCGTAGCAAACGAAGCTGTCGCTCCGGCAGCGTAGATATTCAACGTTGCAGAACGAACTCCGGTCGCATTCGGCGTAAACCTCACGCTAATCGTGCACGTTCCACCGCTCGCGATCACGGCGCCGTTAGTGCAGGTCGTGGTGGTTCCGGCGACGATTGCGAAGTTGGCTGCGTTCGTACCGTTGATTCCCAGGGCTGGGCCATTCGCGTTCGCCAATCCAGCAGCGGTCCCACTCCGCAACGTGATGGGGGCCCCCGTCGTATTAGTGAACGTCACGGTCCGGGCCGCGCTTGTGGTACCCACCAACTGGTTGCCGAACGCCACCGGGTTCGGGGCCAGTGTTCCGGACACAGCCGCGACCGTAAAAGTAACCGTGTTGCTGGTTCCGGTTGGTGAGGTGACGCTGACGTTCCTCGCCCCTGTCGTTGCGCTACCCAATATTACGAAGGTAGCGGTGACGGTAGTGGAGTTCGTCGAGGTTAGGGTAGCCGTGACTCCGGTACCGGACACGTTCACAGCAGTTACGCTGATCAGGTTAGTTCCGGTCAGGACTACCGTAACCCTGGCACCCTGCAAGCCCGCGGCGGGACTGATCGAGGTCAGCGTCGGCGCCAACGACCCGGTCGTATCCGCCTGGTGCTCGATCGCACCGGGGTCGATTGACGTGCTGCCATCCGGCCGCGGATTGCCGAAAAAGTCAAGCTTCGGCGCAAAGCCCACTGAATTCGCGCCTTGGCAACCTCCGGCGGCAGTCGCGCAGGTCACATAATCAATGATGGGAGAATTCGCCGCCGGCGCGTAGTTACCAAGCTGCGCACCGGTGAGCGGGTTGGACAGCGATAGCGGCCCCCAGCTGATATTGATCCAGTTGTTGCCCTCGTCTACGGTAGCCGCGGGCGTCAAGCTGAAGACCGGATTGGGTACGGTTGCGTCCGAAATGCCCGGAGGCACCTGGTAGCCCATGCCACCCGCCTCGGGAGGTACTCGCGAACCGTCGCAGTACTGGCTGATCACGGTCGGGTTGGTTGCCGTGTTGTGTTCGTTAGCAGCATTGTAGCCGCCAGCGAGACTGGTCAGCACCGACCACCTCGGGGAGAGCGTCCCCCCGGCGTGGTTGGTCGGCCCCGTGTCGCCGCGCACGCCAATGTCCCAATAACGGCCATCGCTATCGCAGGCGCCGGTGATGGGCTGGCTTGATGCCGGCGTAGTGGTGAACCCGTTGTACAAGGTGACTATGTTCTGCTGGTTCAGGGTTCCGGTACCTTTCCCTCCCACAGCGATGTAGTACGCCCGGTTGTTGAACAATATATCGTTCTCCAAGACCGGGACCGAATAGCTCCGGCAAGACCCATTGGTACGACCATTGGGTGCTGATCCGCCTGCACCGTGCCCTACGGGACAAAGGATGGTAGCGGGCAAGTTCGAGGTCAGATTTGTGCTGTTCTGGATGCTCACCAGTCCAGCGGGCTGAGGTGTGGAAGTCGTGAGCGGAACCGGACACGTTCCGTCCGGTCTGCGGGCGACTGCGCACGGTCCTTGGCTGCCGGCTAACGGTGCGCCGATCGTGTTGAAGAGCACGCCAGACGACGCTGTCGTGTCATTCGACATGATCGTGTTGTTGATGATGTTCACGTTCAACGCGTCCACCAACGAAATGCCAGCACCGTCCCAGCCTGCGACGTTGTTGACGATAATGTTATTGGTCAGGGTGACGTCGTTCCACTTGCTCGGAGTGGTGGGGAAATTAATCACCTCCGAACCGTTGATGTTCTGCAGGCGCAGACCGCCGCCGCTGCCGCTATCGGCGCCATTACCCTGAATCAAGTTAGCGTTGATCACGAGGCCGGGACCGGTACCGTCGCTTGGCCCAACCGCAAGCGGGTTCAAGCAATCCAGGTCGGTGGTAGCGCCGCAAGTCGGATCGACGTCGGGCGCACCCATGATGGCGATACCGCCACCATTAGCCGGGATCGTGGGGTTGGTGCTCTGGTTGAACAGGATCGAGTTGTGCTCGATGTCGCCGTGGTAGACGAAGCCAAGCTGGCCGAGTCCGCCGCCATCGCCTGAGCTCAAGTTGCCGCAGAGCCAGTTGTAGTTGAATTTGTAGTAGTCGGTGCCGCTGCAGAAGCTGACACCACCCGCTCCGGCTGGCGTAGCCGAGAACAGTTCGTCCCCCGTGGAGGAGTTGGACGTGATCGCATTGTTGTGCACGTTCACGTTCATGTCGAAGCAGTACGGCAATCCGAGATTGGTGTCAGCCGCGAGAGCATCGACCACACAGGAGCCCGGATCGGCGTTTACTGCGCCAGCAAGGTACTGGCCAGGAAATTCACCTTGGCCCACGTTGATACCGCCTGAAAGCGTTCCGGCGTTGGCGTAGATCCGGTTGTTGGCAATCTGCAGATTATGGCCCCAGGCATGGACGAAGATGCCGCCGCCGCCCTGGGAGCTGTCGGTGATGCCCAAACCGTCGATGCTGGACGGATTGCATTCGAAGTTGCTCGGGTAAGGATTTGGAACATCTGTGCAATGGTCTGTGGAGATCAGTCCGACCTGTTGCAGCAGCGTGGTGCCGACCGGGAAGGTGTCTGCCGCGAACGGATCGGTTCCGGCCGGGAACTGCACGCCTTTCGATAGCACGGTAATGGCTGCGCCTTCCAGCGCTCCCATCAGGGTTGGTTCTTGCAAAAGCTCGGCTAGGTTTCCGTTGAGAGTAGCATCCCAACCGACCGTGGCTTCGAGCGGCAGCCGATCAACCTGGAACTGCATGGCCGACGGGCACACGAACGGCCGGCCGTTATTGCCCGTGTCATTGGCGGCGTCATAAGGATTGGTGCTGCTGATGGGCCTACCATTCAGCGCCAAGCCAAACAGGCAGTTGACCTGACGACGCCACGTATCCATCTTGCCAGCAGGATGAGTATTGGCGTTGACGATGCTTGAGGCAGCGCCGACACCCTGCAGCCGGAGCGGCTTCCACATCAGCAGTAGTTCGCTGTGGGCGGACTGCGTGGTGCTGCCCCCCGTGGGAATCCCGGAGTTTCCACCTACAGCACCCGTCGTGGTACAGGGAACAGAGCTACCTGAACTGACGCAAGTCGGGTCGATGATGATCATGTCACCCGGCTGAGCACCATCAATGGCAGCCTGGATCGAGTCCGACGCCGCGACGTGAGTGGGATTCTTGCCGCCGATTGTGACTGTGACGGTGTCGATCGACTGCTTGCCGTTGGCAGCGGTGATGAGTAATTGACCGCACTGAGCGCTTGAGCCTGAGTACTGCGGTTGTTGCTGCAGTACGCAGTTTGGCACGCCAGTCGGCACGCCGCCGGTGATGGTCGTGTCGCTCCAACTCACACCCGTCAGAGGATGAGCAACGCCGTCAGGGCCGACAAGTGCAACCGTCCCTGGCGCGGCTCCGAAGCCATAGTGACGGGTAACCGTCTTTTGACCGAAAGTTCCGTTCGTACCCGAACCCGTAAAGGAGGGGCCAGAGTAAGCGTTGTTCGGCACCGTCTGATCACCCAGCGAGTGGATGTGCAGAGTGTTGCCGGCCGCGCTCACCCACGGCCCAATGCCATCGCCGTCGACTTCGCTGACTGCCGGGGTCTGATCCGGGTAGGCGCAATCGGGGTTGTCGTATCCCGCCCCCGCGAAGGCGGAGGTGGGCACCACGGGCGTGTCCATGTACTGGGTCTGTCCAGGCATAAACGGAATCTCGTAACAGAACTGGCTGTACTGCGGGTTGAACAACGGATCCGTCATCGTCTGGCCGGGGTGTGCCGGGTCAGGAATCGGACCCGGGTCGTTCATGCAGACCACCATCATCGTGGGCGCATAGCCGGTCGGGTTGGGCGGATTGACTTCCCAGGTGGAGTAAGTCAAGCCGTTGTAGGTGCCCCACTGGTCGGCGTAGATGCGAGAGATTTCGGTGCCGGACCAATCCTTGATGGAAACGGGTAGGTTCGGCGGCGAGAACTTCTCGCCGAACTGAGGCGAGAAGGGATCGAATTCCGACGTGTAGTCATCGGTGATGACGCCGGTAAAGTGAGCCGCGACGTGGGCCGAGGTGAAGATCCAGAACTTGGCCAGCGCCGACTCTTGCTCGTTGAGTGTGATTTCCTTACGGTCGCACAGATTACGGGTTGTGCCGGCGAACGGAGCGACTTCCTTCGACTGCGGGAACAAGCTGATGTAATCGGGAACCACGCGCGACGCACCGACGCAGGGCCAGAAGGTTTCGACGCTCCCGGTGTCACCTTCATGGCTGGGAAGGGTAGAGCGTCCCAGACTCTGGGTCGACTGCTGCGCGTTGCATACGGTCAGGCTGGTCGTCGGGTCGCAAGTGCCCGGGTTCGAGCTGACTTCGGCCTGGTCGGGCAGGATGAAGATATCGCTCAAGCCAGCGAACTGCTGAGTAACCGGGGCAATGTAGTTGTCGCCGATTAGGATGTTCTTGTCCTCTTCCTTGACCAGTTCGTACCCCGGGGGAACGATCATTTCAACGACATACTTGCCCGGAGGCAGCATCGGGGTTCCGACGCGGAAAAGATCGGTGGTGTCGGGATTCGGGACGCAACCAATGCAGTTCGAACCGGTCCACTTGCCAGTGGCGGGGTTGATGCTGGTGACACTGGGGAAGGTGTAGTAGCCGTCGTACGGGGCCGGCTGCACCTGGTTCCAGTTGTGCATGCCGTCATAGCACTTGAACTGGGAGTTGTTCGGGATCGTGTGAGCCGCGCCGCCGTTAGCGTACACGTCGAGCCACATCGGCTGGTTATAGATCGTGAAGAAGAACAGATCGGCGTTCGTACCGGTAGCTGTGCCCTGTCCGGGGCAGTTCATGTTGGGATTGCCGTCTGAGCGGAAGCCCTGGGCCCAATCGTCCCAGCTACTGGTCGTGGTGTGATCGATCAGCTTGAAGCTCGTGGTTCCGTCCGCAGCCGTACCTTCCTGATACAGGTTGACGGTGACTCCCGGGACATCCGGCGTCCAACTCGTGTGAATGAGCAGGCCGGGATCGTCAAAGGGTCGCGTCGAAGCATAAATGACTTCGCCGTGAATGCCGCCGGTTTCGCCAGGGGCGTAGGGCTTTTTGCCGAACTCTACAAAGTTGTTCTGGCCGGAAAACCCTTGCCAGCCTTCAGCGCCGAAGGGGGTTGGAGGGTCGATTCGGCCGGTAGATCCGCCAGTGCCGCCCGGCGCAAACGGAGCCGTGGCATCGGTACAGTCCGCGGTGTTGCAGTAGAACGCGCCCGGCACCCGCAGAAGACTGGGCACAGGGATCTGTTCGAGTGTATTCGCATAGAACCCGCCAATGTTGCTGCAGCGCTGGCCAGTCGGACAAGGCAATGGATTGCCCGATGAGTCGAGCGGGATGGCAGTGTCGGCCGGACCGCCGGCGTCGTAGACGACATGGGTTCCGGTGCTCTTGTAGCGGGTCGTATCGTCTTCGATGACGTACCAGCTGAACAGCGGAAAAATTTCGTTGAAGCCCGCGTTGCCCGCCAAGTCGGTGTTGTTGAAGTTGGAGTAGCTGCCATCGCGGAAGCGATTGTTGGTAGCCACCAGCGTCAGTCCGTCTTCGCCGGGATCCTGAGTGCCGTTGCCGTTCGCATCAAAGAAGGTCTTGGTGTAGATATTCGACTGCCACTGGTTCATGGCAATCTGGCCCATATTCAAGTTGGGATTGGTGAGGTGATTGAGCCTCACGGGCGTGGAAAGACCGTCGACCAACATGTCGTTCCACTGATCGAATATGGTGATTCTCCAGTCGCCATCGGGCAGGTTCGTCAGCTTGAAGCTGCCGTCGCCGTTGCACTTGGTGAAGGCGAAGTCTTCACCGTCTGCATCACCAAAGCTGACGTAGCACTGGGTGAAGGCGAAGCTGGAATTGTCACCGCTACTGTAGAGCCTTTCGTCGGGCGTACGGCTCATGCGCTCCGTGGTAGCGATACCTGAGACGGTATTGGTGCAACTCGTACCGGTAATATTCGGGTCGGTGCCGTTGCAGACGAAGTCATGGCGGGCATTAATGATCGCAGGATTGGCAAAGCCGATGGAGACATGGTATCCGGCCGGTCCAAATTCCTGGAAGAAGCTGGGCTCGCCGATTCGGAGGAAAGAATCGTGGGCCTTCTGGCCGTCCAGGGTATTGGTCTGGAGCCATTCTTCGCCGCGTGCGATGCGGTCCGCGGCCGGAGTGGCCACGACGCCGTAACGTCCGGGCATGAGGTTGGCAACGACCGCCTGGCCAGCCATCGGAGACAGAGTCGCACCGTCGGCTTCGTACTTGGGACAGGTCACGATCGTGCCCGTGATGCCCAGGGTGCCTTGCACGCTGTTGGAACCCGTGGTCTCTTGCGCCGCGAGTGCGTTACTTCCGGCCGCGGTTAGATTGCTGTGGCCAATCGGGCAGGCATCGAGGCCGGTGGCCGGATCCACGGTTCCCGCGAGGCTGTTCGACAGGGGCATGTTGAACATGTCGTAGGTCATCTGTCCGGTCGCATCGCCAGAGCCGCCGGCATCGTCGAACAGGGTGATATTGAAGCCGCCTAAGCCCGGCTCGTTGGGCGAGAGCACGTCGATTCCGCCGCCGCCGTCCTGTTCGCCGTTCAGTGGGAAGTCATCTTCAAACACGAACACTGACAGCTTCGAGGGTGGGAAGGGACTTGGCTGGGTCAGGATCGTGATTGGCTGATAGCTTGTCGCACAAGTTGTGCCTGCACTGGGCCGGCAAAGGGCTGGGATCGGAGCGCCGCCCATGCCGTGACCGCAGCCTTGGTTGGTGGTATCGATGTTGCCAGAAGTGGTCTTAGTGCACACGGGAGCGCCCGTATTGGCACCGATGAACGGATTAGCCGCATCGCCCGGGAGGACCGAGATGTAGTAACGCTTGTTCGGATCCAGATTAACCTGACTAGGGTTCACGGCCGCCTCTGCTGTGGCTGTGGTTCGGCAAACCCCGTTCCCAACATCGCAAACGGCAGGCTGACCAAGGACGGTCTGGCCGGATTCGCAAGACAGATCACCCGTGCAGCCTGTGGCCACGACTGGCATGTAGCTGGTGTGGAAGTTCGTGCCGAAAGTGGGAACGATGCTCCCGCTGATGGAACCAGGACAGCCCGCCGGTGGAGGATTCGTGGTGCAGTTAGGGTCAACGTAGAACGTCCGGTCTTCTTCAATCACCCAGCGATAGTCGGTAATTGGAGCCTTGGTGACTGGGTCGTAAACCGTTACGGCGAGTCCGCTCGCGGCTGGGAAGGTCACGGTAACCGTAGCGGCGCCGGAGCTTACAGTTCCTTGTGAGTTCTGCGCTTTGTAGGTAAAGCTGTAAGTGCCAGGGCCCGGAACGTTGGCGTTGAATCCGCCATTGGCATCCACAGTGACCGTCCCGGTTGGAGTGCTGCCGACCATGAGTGCCGAGACGCTCGCCGCGTTTACCGTCAGAGGATGACCCGCACCGTCGCTATCGACTGACAGAATTCCGGGAGGAGCGATGCTGAGGTGCGTGGCTACCTTTGAGATGTAGCTGATGTTGCCCATCGTGATGCCACCAGCCGCTTCCAAGCAGCCGCTACCGGTCGTGCAAGCGACCAGGTTCACCGTGGTGCAAGCCGGACCCGTTGTCGCGCCGTTTCCGCAGTAGCCGAACGAATCGGAGGTGACTCCGGTATTTGGCGTGTAGGTGAAGGTGCCGTCCGAATTCAGCGTGAATTGCGCTGCACCCGCTGGAGGCGTTGAGACTTTGACGCCGGAGATGTTGACGTCATTGGCGATCACACCTTTGGAGATGTCCGACACGACCATCGATTGGCCTGCAACCAGGTTGTACGTATCCGGGTTCGCTTTCGTCGCGGCCCCAGCTACGAACGCACCAGTTGTCGGCTCCAGCGAGCCGTTTACTCCGATATACGCCAGCATGCCGGAGTCGCGGGAGATGGCGTTACCCGACAAGCTCAGTTCACGGTCAAAAATTGGGAGAGCGCTGCTGCTCGCAGGGGGCACATTGATCATCACATCGTAAGTCTTGCCCCCAGCCATGAACACTTCGCTCTGTACGCGAGGAACTCCAGGAAGCGGATTGCCGTCTTCGGCAATCAGCGAGAATCCGGAAGCCGCAGGTGCGGCCGTTCCCGTTTGTGATCCGACGATCGAGGGCACGTGCATCCGCAGACCGGCGTTTACGAGGCGCACCAATACGGTGCCGCTCACTGCGCTTGCCGCCGTGCCAGGTGTAGCTGAGAACAACGAAGCGGCGGGGGCGTTCTTGTTAAATGCCAGTCCGTTGATGAGGTAGTAGAGCGGCGTATAGTTGACCGCCGGTGGATAGCAAGTCAGATATACAACACCAGACTTCGGATTACCGCAACCGCCCGGCTGGCCAGACCAAACTGCTGTCTCGCTAAAACCAGCGGTGTTGACCGCGGCGCTCACCGTGTTGTTTTGGACCGGATCGATTTCGCTGAGGAGCAGCGGGACTTCCGCGTTGTAGGTCACAGCCGGAGCTGCGCCAGTGGCCGGATACGCGGTGCCAACGGCCGTGCTTGTCGGCGCGGTCGTCACCACCAGGATTCCGTAAAGGCCCATCGCTCCCTGAATCGACGGGTGGGTGCCAGACTCAATAAGGTAAGTGCCGGGGCGAGGGTTCGCCCAAGTAAGCGACGTCGTGACGCCGGCTGCCACTTCGGTCGAGAACGACTGGACACGGTTTCCCTGCTTTGGCGGTATGCCGGTGTCAGCATTCGCACCGACGATCGGCCAGGTGGCGGTCGTTTGGGTAGTGGAGTGGTCAGGGCTGGTCGTAGAGGTCGCCGTGGTTCCCAGGCCGCCGCCCAACTGGCCCACAATCACCAGCGATGTGGGCACTGTGTTCCCATTCGAGAACGACAGACTGTTCGTGAGGTTGATTTGCAGACCGCCTGACGCCCCCGTCGGCACCGTGATCACCACTGGCGACCAAACTGTCAGGGCGGTGGTCGGCGTGAGCCCAGGGTTCAACGCGTTGCAGGTCGCGGTGGTTGCGGTCGTCGGAGCCGCACCGCATTGGTAGCCCCACATCTGCACCGTATTACCGTCGGGCGTCATCACACTGGACGGCGCAGCCGTCAGGTTGACCTGCTGCTGGGCGACTGCCAGACCCGCTCCGAGGAGGAGCACTGTCACCGCGACTACAGCTGTCTTTAGAGTTGCCTTGAGATAGTTGGATCGCATTGCTGTTCTCCTCAGTTAGTTGGTCTCGTCAATCTGGTATTCCCGGGAATCAACCAGCATCATCATGAGCATGCCGCCGGGGAAAATGTTGTTGGTGGTGATTTCACGCTCGTTGTGTGAGTGCCACATGAATGCGAAGCCAGCTTCGGAACTCGGGGAGTTCGCGATCGTACCCGAGGGAGGAGTGGAACCGGTCTGGCCGCATTGTGCGCCGGCTTGAGTACCGTTGGGACCGTTGGCTTGCGTACCTGGGGCAGTGCATCCGGTCGCACGAGTTGTCGCGTCCGGCCCGAGGTAGGGACTGCCGCCATACCAAGGACCATTGGTAAAGAGATTGGGATCGGGGAGTGTTGCCGGGCCGCCGCCATTGACGTCGCCGAAGGGGGCCGCTTGCACCGGCTTATTGTGATCCTGGCACCACTCGTAGTAGTTAATCGCGGTCGGCGCGCCCGTGTTATAGCCGTTTCCATCCGGCGTGCAGGGGAGTGTCGCGCTGGGATTTTTCGACGTGGGGTTGTGACCGTATGCATCCCAGTTCAGACCTTTGGCGGTCCAGTAGAAGATCCCGTCGAAGGCCAGACCCGGAGTTGTCGTGGTGGTGAACTGTAGAGGTCCGGCCAGCGCCTGCACCGGAGTAGTCGTGCCTGCATAGGTAAGGGTAGAGCTGCTTACGATAAGGTTCCCGTCACGGGCGAGAATGCGTACGTGGTTTCCGTGCTCGTGGAAAGGATGTTGCCACCGTCCCTGGCCGATGACGCGAATCAGCGTCAATTCGCCCGGATGCATGTGAGGATCGCCGTTATAGGGTTGGTGCGGGTATTCCGAAGCGTAGTTAGGATCCATGTCATCCGGCATCGAGCGACCGTTGATCAGGAAATACGCTGGGTGGTAAGGCTCGGTCGGGACATTCAGGCTGCATCCCGCAGCGCCGGCCGTGCAGCCAGTTGTTGCGGTTACCTGCGCCAGCGCTTGCGTGTGAATGTTGGGATCCATCTCGGCGAACTGGAACAAGTACTCACGGTCGTAGCAAGTGTCGGGATGGTCGTAGGCGGCAGGAGCTAGCCGGAAATCGTTTTCGTGCCAGAAGTTCTCAGCAGTTCCGTTCGCTCCCGAAAAACCAATGTGCGTAGAACCTGCGAGGGCGCCGGCAGTGCAATTCGCGGGAACTTTGGAAGCTGCCGGGAGCACGATGATGGCACCATACAGCCCCATTTCCACCTGCAGGTCGCTCTGTGTGCCGCTGTAGTAGGAGCGCGTGCCTGGTGAACTGGCAACGAACGAATAGACAACGGTGCTTCCGGGTGCGGCTTCCTGGGTCAGCAGACCAGTTACGCCGCCCGTTGTCGACACTTGAAAACCGGGGAACAGAATCGAGGTGTTGCCCGCGGCTGCAGGAAGGCCGTTGGTCAGCGTTACCTGGACCGTCTGACCTTCTGTGACGATCAACGTGGGACCAGGGACCTGCATGGTATTACAGAAGCCCGTTTTCGTTAAACCAGCCGGTGCAAAGGAAGCAGCAGGAGGTGCGGTGGTGCAGCCGTATCCCCATGAATACACCGCCTGTCCGTCAGGCTGGTTGAGGTAGTTTGCCGCCGCGGTCAAGGCGAAAGTGGTACCCGTGATGCCCGGAGCCGCAGCCTGCGCGGAAACCGTGAACAACATGGCCACGGCCACCATCGCTGCCAAAAGCAGTTGTGTCTTCAAATTGATTTTCTTCATGTTCGTTGCCCTCATGGCTGCGCTCCTAATTGATCCGGACTTCGGTCATCAATCCGCCGAAGTTTTCCGCGTCGTTCGAAAGGTGATCAAGATTGGGGGTGTAGAGATAGAAGACTTGCCCCGCCGTGTATCCCGTAGCATCCAGAATCACGTCGAGGGACTCTCCACCACCCAGGGTGATTGAGTTGGTGGTGTAGTACAGGTTGTTTCCAGCTTGATCGCGCAGCAGCTTGGCGTTGTAGCCGACAACCTGCATCGGGATTCCCAACGAAGCCAGCGTCTGGTACTCCGTAACATCTAGGTCGGAGATGCGGAGGAGAGCTCTCTTGCCGGCCGGAATGTTGATAATCGCCGAGAGTGGCTGCGAGAAGTGCTGGCTGCCATCGGTCGACACGGTGGCCAGCGGGCCGACCGTCACGGTATCGGGATAGCTGCGTCCGTTCAGCAGGAAGTACTTATCTTTCATGTCGGAGAAACCTTCCGGGTTGAAGGTCATGCCGACAAAGTGGAAGTTGGGATCGAAACCGTGAATCTGGATCGGATACTCAACGTCGTACTGGGTCGAGCCGTCGCCATCGTTGTAGGCGAACATCTTGGTGGGCCCGGTCGCGGTGAATCCACCAGCGACTGAGTTGTCACCGCCGATCGGCAACGGATTGCTGCACAGAATGTCTGTCGTTGAGTCACATTTCGTGCGCAAATCGGTCTGTTGCGCACTCAGCCCCTGGTAAAGGGTCATGGTGGTCGGTACGCGATTCTGCCGCGGACGTACATAAAGTTGCCCGACCATGCCCATCTGCAAGTGCTCGGGAGGAGTGATGTGGCAGTGCCAGAAGTAAGTGCCGGCATCGGGCGCGAGATAGTAATAGGTGAAGCTGGCGCCGATGTTGATAGCGACCGAAGCATCCGGCACGCCGTCATAGAAGGAGGATGCGTTGGGATACCCGTGAAAATGCACCGTATGCTGTTCGAACAAGTCGGGTCGCATGATCATGCCGACGTTGGTCAGGGTGAGGAAGAATTCGTCGTCTTCGTCGATCGCCATCAAAGGCGCAGGGATGTTGCCGTTCATCACCCCGACGTCCATGATCGGACGGGGATCGACGTGGCCATCGTAGCCCGCGGGAATCGCAGCGGTTGCGGTCTGGGAGGTGTTCACGTCAGCCAGATTCGAGGCGGTCGAAAGCGTGAAGGTGAAGTTGTTGACGGCGGCGAAGCCATAGTTCGTCACGCCCGGGACGCCCGCCGTGGGAAAGGTGTAGTTGGCAGTGGCGACCATGCGCGTGCCGTCATAGGCCAATCCGGTCCCAGAGATGACTACAGGGTCGCCATTTTTGAGGCCTAGTGGAGCATTGGTCTGAACGTAAACTGTGTTGCCGATTTCAACGATGTCGTAGATGGTGACGAGGTTCGGTACGTCCTTAGCGAGCCCCACCGCGCCGTTGTAAGAAAACGTGAATGTGGAGGGATCGAGTGGAAACGAACTGGAAGTAAAAGGTCCGTCCGTGGTAGCGGGATCGCCAGGGGAGAGTGTCCGGGTCGGCACCGTATTAAAGACACTCGGGAATTGAGTTCCCGGCAGTCCCTTCGCGATGTCCGCGAGACCCGACAGTGGTCCGAACGAGAACATGTATGTCTGCGTGCCGTCGCCCATCGTCGAGTAACCGTCGCCACCCGAGATTTGCTGGCACTTGATGGCGCCGTTCGCGTTTTTTGCCGCAGGATCTGGGATCAGAAATCCACTCGGCCCCATCAGGAGTGACGTCGGGCCCGAGTAAGCTGGCTCGGCGCTATTGACTAGCTGGGCCGGGGTTGTGTCCGGGTGGGTGATGGTGTTGGTCGGACATTGAACCCGGAAAGATTGGGCGCTCGCGGCTACTGTCTGGAAAGCGACGAGAAGAATTGGCATCCAAACCTGGTACGGCTTCCTCATGGCTGTGCAGCCTCCTTCCTAAACCTGGCGGGCGGACGCTAGCAGCGCCGCTCCGAACGACCGGCAGCGTTTCGCTGCCGATCGGTACGTAAATCCCGCACCGGAAGACGAACGGCCCTCCAGGTGCGTCGAATCTTGATATTTCCCAGCTAGCAGGCTCCATCGGCTGTACGCGGCGATAGATGAGGGGTGAAGAACGCCGACAACCGTGGAAGGCGGCGCCTCTTCTCATCCGGCCGCGTGAGCCTTAGCGCCCACGCCACGGTGCTGGCAGAAACCAGCACCCTGTGCGGATGACAGTACTAGGCCTTTTGTTTACCTATTTGCTGATTGGCAAACAAATCATATTATTTTTAATAAAATGTAAATATTGTAAATTTTTAGGCTCAGCTGAGGGAAAGGCGCATCCGGAGCGGTTTTTCGGGCGGGGGACGCGATCGTAAAAGGAGCCTTGAGGGCGGTTCGGCTGGCTTGGCCCGGCGAAAGAACGTTGGGTTCTTTGCGCCAGATCAAATACTCGGCCCGCCCGGTGGTTTATCAGTAAGGCTCGCTGCGTCCGACCGGTGATGCAGGCTCGCCGATAGCGGTCGATTGTTCCCCCCAATTGTTTCGGCGGAGGGACGTCTCAAGGGAGACAGCTTTTGCACGAGCCGGCCTCATTTACTTCAACCTAGGATCTGGGTAGCAACGATGATGAAGCGTCTGCAAATATTGTGGGCTATGTTTTTGATCCTGGCAGTGAGCCTGCCGGGGCACGCGGATCAAGCCAGCGCGGCGTTCAAGCGCGGGGTCCAGGCCGAGGCTGCCAACAAGTACGATGAAGCCTTTCAGGCCTACAATCAGGCCCATACACTGAAGCCCAAGGATCCGAAATACTTTACCGCTTATACTCGCCTGCGATTTTATGCCGCGCTTGAGCACATCCGGCAAGGCCAACTGCTGCGCGATAGTGGCAAGCTGCAAGAAGCACTCATTGAGTTCCGGCACGGTGCGGACATGGACCACACCAACTTCGTCGCGAAAGAAGAAGCGCGGCGAACCGAGGATATGATCCGCAAGCAGTCGCGCAAGAAGGAAGAAGGACCCGCGCCGTCGCAGCTCGACAAACTGGCGGAAGAAGCGGCTGGGCCTATCGAATTGACGCCGATTTCAAATACGCTGATTAACCTGCGTTTGAGCGAGACGTCGACGATGGTGTACAAGACCATCGCCAAACTCGCCGGCATCAATGTGCTGTTCGATCTAGACTACAAACCTCAGAAGGTCACCATTGAATTGAACGACGTGACGCTGCGCGAGGCACTCAATGTGGTAGCCATGCAGACCAAGACTTTCTGGCAGCCGACTTCGAGCAACACGATCCTGGTCGCGGCCGACACGGCCACGAAGCGAAAAGAGATGCAGGACACGGTGATGAAAACGTTCTACCTGCGGAACGTTTCTGCCGCCAGTGAGCTGCAGGAAGCGGCCAACACTCTCAAAGGGATCCTCGACCTGACCCGCATGCAACTGATCCCCAACCAAAACGCAATCATTCTGCGGGGTACCCCCGACCAGATGGTGCTTGCCCAAAAACTGCTGACCGATATTGATAAACCCAAGCCGGAAGTTGTCATCGACATCGCGGTTCTGCAAGTCAGCCGCGATCGGATCCGTACATTGGGTGTCAATCCCCCTACTTCGGCCAGTATCGTGATGGTGCCCGGCACGGGCGGCACGGGTGCATCGGGATCGGGATCGGGCGGTGCGTTTACGCTGAACTCGCTGGGTTCGCTGACAGCTAACAATTTTCAAGTCAGCATTCCCGGCGCTTCCATGTCCTTTTTGATGAGCGATAGTGACACCAAGCTGATTCAGAATCCTGAGATCCGTGCCTTGGACAACGAGAAGGCGACTTTGAAAATCGGCGATCGTGTGCCTGTGGCTACCGGTTCTTTCGGGGGAAGCTTTGGTGGAGCCGGCGGTGCCCTGGTCAATACTCAGTTTCAATATCTTGATGTGGGCGTGAACATCGACATCACTCCGCACATTCATTCGGAAAACGAAGTCACGCTCAAGATGACCCTGGAAGTTTCTTCAGTGAGCGGAACGCAGAATATTGGCGGCATCAGCCAGCCGGTGATCGGACAGCGCCGCATCGAGCATGAAACCCGCCTCCAAGACGGAGAGGTCAATTTGGTAGGCGGGATTCTCGAGGACACCGAGACGCATTCTCTGAGCGGATATCCTTGGCTCACGAAGATTCCGATTCTGAAATATTTGTTTGGCCAAGAGGATAAGGAACGCCAGGAGAATGAGATTGTCTTCGCCATTACGCCGCACATCGTGCGCGCGCAGACTGTAACCGACGACAATCTGCGGTTGGTCGATCTGGGCCCGGGAGCTGGGGTAACGGTGCGGTACAAGGATCCCCGGAAGGAGAATGCAGCGCGGACGCCGGGAGCCATGGAACAGACTCGAGTTCCGGCTCGCACGCCCGACCAGCACGCGGCTACACCGGCGCCGATCACTCCTCAAAAAGTCGAGCCGTCCAAAGTTCCGGCGGCTGCGGTTCCAGCAACGGCGACGACCAGCAGCCTGATTGGGCCGGGCAGGTTGCCCGCCCAGAATAGTCCGGGGCGACCTCCGGAACAGCGTGCGGCTCCGCCGTCACCGGCTGCGGCCCAGACGATGGCGGATCCGTGTCCATACGGACAGCACTCGATCGGGCAGGAGAACGGGGTCACAACCTGCGCGTTTAATTGACCGCGCGCAACGCGCAAATTATCTTAACCACAACAAGAAGGGCGCCGCACCTCACAACCTCGACCAACCGGAACACAAAAGACAAAAGGAGCAAAGAGTATCTTTGCTCCCCTGACTTCAGACTCGGGCTCCTTCAGCAGTCCGCGCAGACTTGCTCTTCGCGAAACGAGTCGAGCGCCGACTCGATCGACGGATAAACATCAAGCACCCTGTCCAGATTGGTCAGGTCCAGTAAAGTCCGCACGATCGTATTGGGCCCCGCGCACTTCAAGTTCACGTTCTTGCCCTGGGCCCAAGTTTGCAGCAGGGCCAACTCGCCGATCCCGGCGCTGTCCATCGAACTCACCCCAGTCAGATCGAGCACCAGCTTGCTGGTGTGTTGCAGGACTTCGCCCACAAGACGCGAGAGCGCAGCCGCCTCGTCGCGATACACAATGCGGCCCTGGCAGTGCACGATGATCACGTCGCCACGGTTTCGGGTTTCCAAACTGAGCTTCAACGTCGGCTCCTTGTCCAGTCTAAAGGCAGGCGGTCCCGCCGGCTGCTCCCACATTTGCCAATTCGTATCCATAGTTTGCATGCTAGTACATAGACGCGCCTGGGTTGGTTTTGGCACCATGAAAATCCTGTAAAATTTAGCCAAGGCCGAAGCTTCGTTGAGCCTTTCGCAGGACAAATTTTGTCAACTGGGACATCTTGGCCATCCGGTACACTGCATCTAACGGATTTCGTTGACCATATTGCATTTTTTGCCGGCGTCTTCGCCGGGGAGGAATAATTCGTGTCGAAAACTGCTGCCGCGGTGCTGGCTGTTGCCGCTGTGATTTTGTTCGCCATCCCGATGTCGGCACAACTGCTTCCCAGTGGAAACGTCTACGCAGGCGTTTCCTACGGCCAACTCACCAACGTCACTATTCAGCAGAGCTATCGTGGTTGGAACGGTTCCGTCGAGGCCTTCCCGTTCACCCGTTTATTGCATCTCGGTGTGGTGATCGATGGCAGCGGTTTTTACCGCAAAGGGAATTCCGGCAACATTACCCAGTACAACGCGGTCGCCGGGCTGCGCTTGTCGACCACTTACGGCAAGTGGCGTCCCTTCGTACACGGCATGGCCGGCATTCGACACTTGAACTCGAGCGGCTTCGTGTATAACCCGCTGGTGATCGACGTCGGCGGCGGGACGGACTACAAAATCTTCTTCAAGAGCTTCTCCTGGCGTGTGCAAGGCGACTACATGCACACCCATTACCTCAGCGCAACTCAGAATGACTATCGCGCTTCGACCGGCATCGTCTGGCGCTTCTGACACACGGCCTGAAATCGCTGGTACAACTACCGGCATCCGAATTTCGACCTTTGCTCATCTAACAACTTTTTGCGACGGCCTGTGTTAGCAGTCGCAGACGGAGGACGCTGATGCGCAACTTGGTCATCATCTTAGGCACGTTTTTCTTGTTGGCGGGACTTGCCGCCGCCCAGATCCCCACGGGGGGCAACGTCTACCTCGGCTACACCTACTACAACACCAAGCTCTCCGTCAGCAGCGGCAGTCTGAATGGTTGGGAAGGAACGTTGGAAGGCAAGGTCTTCCCTCTGCTGGGAATCGTCGCGGATATAACCGGACACTACGGTTCGCAGCAGTTCCCCAATCCTGGAGCAACCTGCATCATTGGCGGGACGTGCCCCCCACTGACTGCGAACGCGCATATCTACGAAGCCCTGTTCGGACCGCGATTGTCCGTCCCGGTTGGCAAGTTTCGACCCTTCGGCGAATTTGAGATCGGAGTTGGACACGTCAACACCAACGGCTTCGGATCCGATACCTCGTTCGCAACTTCCGTGGGTGGAGGTCTCGACTACACCATGGTCCGTCCCATCGCATGGCGGCTCCAGGGCGACTACGTCCGCACGAAATTCTTCAACCGGACCGACAACAATCTCCGCCTGTCGACCGGCATCGTCTTCCGCTTTTGACGGGGGGCGGGAATCGTCCTAAGTAAAAGCAGGATTCAGCTGGTTGGCTGAATCCTGTCTTCCGTGGCCACCAACAAAAACTGGTTCGGAGAGCCTAGGCGTGGGGAACGCTGTCTGCCTCGTGCGCCCAATACTTGTGATCGCGCAGAAAATGCTTTTCATTCCAGAAGTTCATCGCCGTCCACAGGAAGAGCCAGCCGGCGCGCAGGTGTCCCATTTTCTTGAACCGGCGATTCGTGGTATAGACCCCACCCCGCACGACGGCGAATCGTTTGCGCTCCACCTGCTGGCTCAGCCGGTAATCTTCCGCGAACAGAATCTGCTCGTGAAAGCCGCCCAGCTCCCAGAATTTCTTCCGCTCAAACAGCATGAACATCCCAGTGGCAAATGGACGGTGCAGGTACGAAAGGTACTGAAAGAAATCAAGGCCCGCGTAAAACAACTGGTCGAGCCAACTGCCCTCCTGGCACAGAATGTTCGTCGTCACGCAGTGCAGGTCCTTAGCCTGCGCCTTTTCCACGCACTTGCGAACCAGAGACCGGTCCGCCAGTTCGATATCCGCATCCAGAAACAGAATGTAGAGAGTGTCGGACTGCGCCGCGCCCTGGTTTCGTCCCACCGAGGGCATTCCGCCACGAATCATGCCCACGTGAAGGCGGTCGCGGAAGCTCATCACAATCTCAGGCGTACCGTCCGTCGAATTTGCGTCAGCGACCAACACCTTCGTACTCGACATCTTCGAGTAATCCTGCATCGTCAGCGAGGTCAGCAAACGCGGAATCAGCTTCGCTTCGTTCTTCGCCGGAATCACGATCGTCAGTTCGCTCTTGGTATTCACGGATTTGTACCCCCTGTTCGTCGATAGTCAGGTAGGTAAGCCGGGAATCGACCCACCCGCCCGAGTTGTAGTAGTTCACGCCATCCCGTTCCACGTGGACCGCTTCGTGCGTATGCCCGCAGAAAATGCGGTCCGCGCCGTGATGGCGCGCGTGCACCAACGCTCCCGCCGCCACCTTCGGAGACATCCGCAACCAGCGTGTATTCAGCCGGTCGATCAGCCGCGCAATCGGCTTGTTCTTGAAGTCCAGCTTCTGCAACTGCAGATACAACGACGTCCCCAGCCGGCTGAGGCGCAGCCGGTTCACCTGAAAACCGTCGAACTGGTGCCCGTGGATGGCGACGTGCCGCAAGCCGCGGTAGTCCCACTCGTAATGCTCGTAAACCCGAACCCCCACCAGGTGCGACATGATGTTGGCCAGCCCGTGGTCATGATTGCCCTCCACCCAAACCACTTCGATATTGCGCTTGGGATTCGAGAGCTTCCGGATATATCCCAGGAATTTCCAGTGCTCCTTGGTCAGCCGGGCAAAGTTCAGATCGGCGAAGATGTCGCCCAACAGGATCAACCGCTGGAAGCGGTTCTCCTTCAGCACACGCGTAGCCTCGCGCGCATGACTGGTCTCTGCACCGAGGTGCAGGTCCGAGAGGATCAGCGTGTTCGAGACCTGCGGATCCATGTTTGTCTTATATCAGGGGATTGTTACGGGGCGATGAATAGTGCATCAATCTTGGTGCATAGGTAACTGCGAAAGTAACGCCCAGAACACGTGTGGAGCGGGCACTGCTGCCCGCTAGCCTCATCGATGTGGCAGGCAAGCCGGCAGGGAGCGCCCTGCACACAAACGAAGGATAAGAGCTCCGAAATCCCTAAGGCGCGCTACTTCAATGCGGCGAACCCCGCGCACTGCTGCCCATTGGGAGGAGTCGTGCTGCCCCCTGGGTTGAGATCGGCACGAATCACATTCTTCTCGGTGGAGCAGAATAGCCGTTTGCCGGTGCGATCGAATACCTCCGGAGCCGCGCCAACCACGTAGCTCGTATTCTCCCCGCCCGACTGATTTCCGCCCGTGGCCGCAAAGTTGTACCCGGACTTCACTCCGCCAGCCAGGCTCTGATCCAGCAAGCAGGCGGTCTGCGCCGATTTGGCGCAAGGCTCCGCCCCTCCCAGGCTCGCCAGGGAATCCGCAAATCCCCCGTACGTTGCCTGATAGGTTATTTCTGCCGTATTGATTGCCCGCACCGACGCCACAGCCGACGCTTCGTCGGCGTGGATCTTCGCCTCTTTCATGCTGGGGATGGCCATCGCCAGAATAATCACGATGAGCGCGATCACGATCATCAGTTCCATCAAGCTGAAGCCCGTTTGATGCCTCATTACGCCTCCCTCCATGCCTCGGCGGCGGAGAATCACGCCAGCAAAATGAGGAACGAGGAGCAGAAAGCAACTTGCGGGGAAAAAGCAGCGCACCGGCGCGGAAATGCATGCGCTCCACCAGGCGACTGCAGGCTATTTCTGTTCCGGCGGCACATACTCTTTCGGCTTGGCCGATCCTTCGCCGAAGAAAAACATCTCCAACTGCTTCACGATGACTTCCTGATCCTCGCGCCGCGCCGGGTTCAGTCGATACTCGTTCAGCAACATCTTGCAATGCTCCATCCACATGCGCCACGCTTCCTGCGAAACGTTGTCGTACACCTTCTTTCCCAGGTCGTTGTCGAAGGGAGGCTCGTCCAGCCCCGGCATTTCCTTGTTGAACTTTACGCAGAAAACAGTGTGCGCCATGACTTTCCTCGATGGTGAATTAAGACCGTATTTCCATGCTCTGAATCAGCCCGTCACGAATTGCATAGACATGATGGATGATCTGATCGACAACGAGCTTCCCACTCTTGTCGTGAACCACCTGGTGAACCTCGACGCTGATTCGTCCATCTTTTTCGACTGCGAAGGCCTGTGCCTCAACGTGAGGATCAAGGGACTCGAACTGACGCTTCCAGTAGTCCCGCACGGCGGCAGTACCCAACACTCGGCCGCCTTCCATCCCGTTCGGCCAGTCCACGTCGGAGTGCATCGTCGCGAGGACGGTTTCGATTTCCCGGCGGTTGAACGCTGCGTAGACTCGCTGAAGCAATTCAATCTCGGCCGATACCGCGTGTAGTTCCGCCATACCTACCTCTAGAGAATATCCTACACGGAGAGCAACAGGCCCTCGGTTGTTAGATGTTCTGCGGACATCGCCGATGCATTCGCCACCAAAGCAGCACTGCGACTCCCCAGAGCCCGAGTAACGGGACCAAGCTCGCCAGCCCTTGCAGCCCCATCAACTGTCCCAGGTTGAAAGCTCCAAACCTTCCGCCTAGTCCGGCTTCGGCAATCGTGAGCATGGAGTCGTGGTTCAGCGCCATCTGTCCTGACCAGAACGCTGGCCAACTGGAATGCGCGATCGGACAATTGTCCTGCATCGACAATTGCGAGGTTGTCGAAATCACCATCAGCGCCAGGAACACGCTGCACAGGGCCAGTCCAACCAGCACCCGCCGCCACGCCAGCCGAGCCCGCCTCCACGCCACCGCCAGACCGACGCACAACAGCGGAATGCAAGCGCCCGCATAGCGTGGACCAAAACACAATCCCGCCTTCCACCAGTAGAAAGACGCATTGAACAAGAAGTAATAAAGCGTAATCGCCGCGGCCGTAAGCGCCGCCGCCCGATGCGGCTTCTCCTTCCACAACCACCAAAGTCCAACCGGAGCCGCCAACCCCACCGGAGATGCAAAGAACAGCCCTCGCGAACATCCGAACAACAGCTTCAGCAGCCGGTCCGGATGGGGATAGGTGAGCCCAAAGTATCCTCGCTGTTGCATGAAGGCGAACGAATTTGGATCATAGTAAGAATAGCTAGGCCGGAACGATCCAAACGCCGCGTGCAAATACCATAGCAACACGACCAGGCAGATTGCAGCTCCCAGGCTCACGCCCGCCATCACCCGCCACCGGGCCGCCTTCCCGCGCGGCCAGGCCTGCGAAACGGCAAGAAGAGCCAGCAGGGCCGAGGCCGGAGCCGCCGGATATTCCGTGACCGTCGCCCATCCCGCCTCGAGTCCCACAGCCAGCGCCCAGAGAAAGTCTGCGCGTGCGCCACTGCTGTCCCGTACCTTGAGTGCTGCGGCGAACGCAAAAATCAGGCAGGCCGCCACCAACGCATGGGCCCAGAACAGGCTCGCGTACGCCCAGATTGGAGTACCCATCGCCATCGTCGCTGCCCCGAACGCCGCCCCCGCGATTCTCCCACCGAAGCGCAGGCCAAGGAAGAACAGGCACACCACCGCCAGTGCGGTCGGCAATGCCAGCACGCACGCGCTCACCACATACGACAGCGCAAGCTCTCCTCGCGGTGACCCCGGATCGATGCCCGCAACCCGCAACGCCGGCCGAGCCACCATCGCGAAGGGCACGGCCAGGAACACCAATCCCGGTGCCTTATCGGAATAATAGTGTCCTTGAAAGTGGGCTTTGTCCTGCGTGTTTTCGTGGTAGTCGTCGATGCGCAGCGTATGCTGCTCGACGATCGCGCGCAACAGGTCGAAGCGGGAGTTCTGATTCCATCCCCCGCCTTCATAAAAGTAGAGAAGCGAAAAAAGACTGACGAAGCCAAGCAGGCATGCGGCTCTCCAGTGCGAAGGAGAGTCTTCCGGGAGAGGGCTCATCAGAATTTAGAGCCTCAGACCAATGGTCCGGCAGGGTCCTGAACCGTATTGTACTGGCCGATGCGGAATGGCGCTCAAGGCTTTGCCGCCGCAACCAGCGCCGCGACGATCTTTCGGGTTTCTTCGTCCATCGCGCCGGTTGGGTCCGTGGAGTAGTCCACCGCCGCGGTGGTCTTGCCTTTCAACCCAACGTAAACTGCGTCATACGTGGTGCTGCCCAGATTCTCCACCTTGTGCTTAAACGGCGGATACCAGCGCGCCTCGCCGGGTTTGGCGAAGACCTCGCGTGTCTTGCCTTCTTCGTCGGTAAAGCGAAGGTGGGCCGTCGTAACGCTCACCACCACGCCACCAGGATGGTCGTGCAGCACCGACTTCTCATGGGGCCCGTAATGCACCGACACAACCTGCACCCGGTCATTCTCAAAGTCCAACTTGTAGTGCTTCGGTTCGACCTTGGTAGGATCCTGCGCGAGGCTGGAAACCCCGGCTAGACACACAAACACCCCTGCCCAGAATAGCTTCGACAACATGCCTGCCCCCTGGCCAAGTGTTCCTGGCTATGATCTTCGATGCCTCAAGCGAACTCTACGTCTGGCCTCGGCCACTGTCAACGCAGAGACCGGCGCTGCCCCAAAGTGGTAACTTGCCTCTGGTTACCGGAAGTCGCACGGTCCCCATGATCCGAAGACAGGAACTCCTCAAAGATTGGACTTGGCGTTTTACCCCTACCCAAAAGTGCCATCCATCCCCCGATGGTGGTATTGACCCTGGCAGCGCCAGGCCCCATTCTCTTAAGGCCGCATAAGCATCGGGCGATCATGCGGATGTAATTTGAGCGGCGAGAAAGCCGGGAATAGCGGCAATCGACCGTTGCAATTGGCAGAACTGGTAGTCCGCAGTAGTTGCTCCCTCGTCCCCCGTCTCAGGTGGAAAAAGAACTGGGTTTAGGAAATGCACCAAGCGCGACCAATTGGTCTCGCGGGCCCATTTTTACTAGAGGAGCTGTTCAATTGGAAACCGCTACTTTGCAGAGTCAAAAGACGTTCGCAGTCCAGGCATTCACGTTGTTCTCCGATGTATCAACCGCCGATTGCGCCAGCATCACTGCTGCCGCTCGTGAGAAGCGCTTCGCGCGCCGCCAGACCATCTTCTCTGAGGGCGAGCCTGTCCAACAGGTCGTCATGCTGCTTTCCGGCTGCGTCAAGATCACCCAGATCGGTCTCAGTGGAAATGAAGTCATACTCCGGTTGAATGGCGTGGGAGAAGTCGTAGGCGCCTTCCGGCTCTGCGCAGGCTGCACCCATTGCTCGGCAGCCACAGCAGTTCAGCCATGCGTGGCACTTGTCTGGGAAGCGGCGACCTTCGAGAGACTGCTGGAACGCTATCCCGCATTTCGCCGCAACACCGTTCGCGCTCTTGAGGAACGCCTGCAGGAGATGGAGCAGCGTTTTCGCGAAGTCTCCACCGAAAAAGTTGGCTCGCGCCTCAGCAGCGAACTCTTGCGTCTCTCGAACCGCCTGGGACGCGTCACCAACGGCCATCTGGAGATTAGTCTCTCACGCAATGAATTAGCTCAATTGACGGGAACGACGCTCTTCACGGTCAGCCGCCTGCTGTGCCGCTGGCAAACGCTGGGAATCGTCAGTATCCGGCGCGAAGCCGTGCTAGTCCGTGACTTCGCTGCCCTTACGCAGCTCTCGCAAGCCGAATAATTCTCGGCTTCCCGGGATGCTTGGAGTCTCGATGCGCAGTCTCATCGAGCGGGGTGCTTTGTCTCCACTGGTGATCGCTTCCTAACGCAAAGACCCTTTCGAAAACGGGCGTCACATTCATTGACCAGGAATGAATGAAATCGCGCCTGGTCAGCTGTCGGGCCAGATCTAGCTTCCGTAGCAGTTGACTTCTCGTTGTAACGAGTCTGGATACATGTGGTTAGCCGATGAGCTACTCTTTACCCGCCGTGCATTGCCACCGGCGAGAAGGCTGTACTAGAGCTGGGGGTGCAAGGCGTCTCGTCTAACAAATTGAGGCGCTTTATGAGGAGGATCCGCATGCCTTCCCGCACTTGCGCTCTGTCCCTCGCCGCCCTGCTGGCTCCCTTGCTCCTTCCAGGCTGCGGCAACAACACTGTAAACCCCTTCTGCGGTAGTGCCAGGCCGGCGCCGCTTATCGGTTCACTTTCGCCAAGCACAATGACTTTCGCCGAGGTGCAGCAGGGCCACACGCTGACCGTGAACGGTAGCCAGTTTGTTGCCGCATCCGAGGTAGTCATCAACACCACGTCTCTCAGCGCCACAGTCGTCAGCGATCAGCAGTTGACAGTAAAGCTTTCGAGCGATGTGATCTCCGGTCCGGGATCTGTGAAGGTGAGCGTGCTTACTCCCAGTGGGAACTCGGGCGACGTGGGCTGCACCAGCGGAGGTACCAGCAGCGTACTCGTATTAACCGTCAACTAAGCTGTGGCTTGGGATGAGTGCAGATGCGATTTTTCATCAGGAATCGCTCGGTTTGAAGAGAATACGTTCACGATGAGGGAATCCCAATACCATAGAATCATAGTGTTTTCGAAGTATTGTCCCTCGACACCGCAGCGAGTAGCTTAGGGCTGCATTTCCAGGGAGGACCGACAAATGAGTTTTCGCAATGGTGTGAGAATTTCGCTGGCGGTGGGGTTGTTTGCCGGCCTTCTTGCCTGGAGTAACGACACTGGCAAGTCAACTACTGTCAAGGGCTACGTTCTGGATTCGGCTTGCGCATTCACCAAGGGTCTGAAGAAGCCGATCAGCGCCGATTGCGCCACGGCGTGTGCTAAGGCTGGTTCTCCTTTGGTGATCTTGACGGACAGTGGCGCGATCTACTGGCCAATTGCCGACACGACTCCATCCAGCGGGCAGAACGATCGCCTCCTACCGTTCGCCGGACAAAAGGTTACGGCTAGTGGGAAGGTGTTTGCACGGGGAGGATCGACCGCGCTCGTGATCGAGAAGATCGAAGCTCAGAAGTAGTACGCCACGGGACCTAATTGACGGAATCGGGATCCGTTCTGCCCTCTGATTAGGAACCCCACCAGAGCAAGCCGCCCAAGGTCTGGGCGGCTTTTCTTTTGCATCGAGCCGAAGGTGGCAGCGCGGTAACTGTCGCAGACACAGGCCATAGCGCAAGTTGAGAATTGCCGAGTTGGGTCACGGAGGCGATTTTTCGCCACACGACTGCCCCGCTGGAATACCCACGTGAAATTGCTGAGAGGAGTCACATGTCAAAAATCGTTCGTTACAGGTTTATGGGGAGTTGCTGGTAGTTCTGGTTGCTCGGCGTGTCCGGCATAGGGCTGCCACTTGCGGTCCTGTACTTGTTCACTGGTACGATTCGCATGGATACAGATGTGGACGCCCCGGAACAAATTGTCGAACACTTGTACTCCGGTAAAACTAGCCGGAAAGCAATGAAGAGTAAACGGCAACGATAGGGCGTCGCAGATCAAGTGCCGCTTTTCTGGTCTGGGGAAGATGATTATGATTCCATAACAATGTCGGCTCCCAGGACCGAGTAGACTTTGGAGGCGCAAACCCACCAAAGGGCTCGGAGGAACTGCAATCGCGATTTCTTGCCAACAATCCAAACGAATGACGGCCCATGGCTCCGTTTGTGCTGCTTTCTGTCAAAAGTACTCGATCAAACCACCAGGCTCTGCTTTCCGCCGTATCGATTCAACAAGTTGCGCGGCGACACCGAGGCCACTCAAATGCAACAGTTAAACCGAGCGAGCATCTTCTCCTCTTTCAGGTTCCCTGAAACTAAGTCAGCCATCTGAAGTTCTCTCCTCTTAGCGACTACACCCTAGCGACTACAACCTTAGGAGGTTGATAATGTTTGCACGCAATATCTCTATCCATCTGAAATCCAATATGCTCTCCGATTACACGCGCGCTTTTGACAAAGACGTCCTCCCCTTGCTTCGAAAACAGAATGGCTTCAAGGATGAAATCACTCTGGCAGGCCCCGGCGGGGTTGATGTGACCACAATCAGTCTTTGGGAAAACAAGAACGATGCTGATACTTACAACACTAATACGTACCCGACAGTGTTGAAGACCCTGGCAAGATTCATCGACGGAACGCCCCAGGTGCACACCTTTGAGGTGGTCAGCTCGACCTTCCAAAAGCACGCCGTACTAGCGTAGAGGACACTCTAAGCCACTTGGCACGAGGAGGCGGCTTTATCGTCGCCTTCTCGGATCGCCATGCGGGAAAGGGAACGCAATCGAGTCCGCTCTTTGGAAAACTTGGTGCATGGCGAAGCGCAAGTTTAAAATCATGCAACGTGAGAGTAATATTCCTGTGCTTGGCGTATGTGAATATTGCAATGCCGAGTTCATCGCAGATCCTGCGACTATAGGCCGACCTCAGGATGCACATTCCCTCATCCAAGAACAGTTCATCGCGCACAAATGCAAGCGGCTGCCCCCAAGCCAAAATGCGGTGCGCATCGTGGGCGAATCTCTCTGCAACTAGATGCAACTCTTCTTGGCACTGCGGTTCCTTCGATGATCCGTGCAAAGATGAGATGAAAAATCCCTGTCGCGCTGCAACTCGACGTTCCGTGCGTTGCCGGACGTCCTTTCTGACCTATCGACACGACGAGGTTGCGGCATCGATGGAGAGGGTCACTTAGGTGCACCGAATATAACATCCCAAGGAGAGCCGATGAAGAATGCTGACGAAGTTTTGCAGCAGAAAGAAACAGATCTTGCCCGCGTCCGTCACGAAATCGAGAGCCTGCGGATCGTCGCCCCTCTACTTTCGGACGAATTACTTTTCGAGGAACTGACCAAAAAGCACGCTAGATCACCCGAGGACATCTTGGACAAGGGTTCAGAAAAGGCGACCGGAACCGACGGTCTCTTTTCCTCGATAAACCCTGCTCCGCGTACAAGATTTTGGAACACCCTTAAGCGGCAAAAGTAGCTCGTGCTCGGGCAGGTGTCCATAGAGAACCTCCTCCGTCGCTCAGGCTCGAACTCAATCGTGACCTTTACTCAATGGCCCGGACACGCGCAGAACTGCTCAAGCACGAACACGGGGGCCGAACCGCACCGAGGCAATCGCCCTATGACTAAATTCCTGTCCAAAGATGGCCACGCTACCAAAACAAACGTGCTTTTCTCCGTTACTTTGTTTCATGCTCCATTGGTGCTGCAGTCGCGTTTCCGAACTGGAGTACGGCAGATGGGGGAGGTGCGGGCGCAATAGGATGAGTGAAATGAGGAAATGAGGGTGTTACGCCATTGTCGACCCCAGATGGGTCCCGCGAAGCGACGTCTCCACGGCATCACCCCGTAGGCGCTGGCGAAATACGGAACGGTTTTCGATTAGGCCCTAGCCGGGCCCGGTGCCTACCTGAGGCCTATACTATGACTTACGCATATCCGTGATGTCCCACAGAACCCCGGTAGGATCACTCAGGTAAAGCACGCGAATTCCCCACGGCTGCATCGCCGGGGGTTTGCACATAATGCCGGGATACTTCTTCGCGAACTCCTGGCGCTGGATGTGCTCCCACCAAGCGTCCGCTTCCTCGACGGCCAGGCTCATCATGAAATTTCCAGCAGGAACCGGAACGCGCCGATCTGAAGCTCTGCAATCTGCTCGTTGCTCCAATTGATCGTGGAATCCCAGATCGGTATAAAACCTCTTGAAGAGTTCGGCGTCTTTGGTGGGCAGGAACGTCTTGAGATCGGTCGCGGGACTCGGATGCATTAGCTTTCCTAACGCGAAATGTTGGCTGACTCGCTAAAATTCTAGCGCAGCCGCGAGTAGCTGTTTACCCCGCCATCTACCTGGGTCGACCGAAGAACAAGACGTAGCCATCAGGGTCGCAAATCTCGAACCCGCGCAGACCGTCGTGGGTATCCTTGAGCGGCACGCTGAAGGCTGCCCCATGATCGGAGAATTCGACGGCGAGCGCATCCGGGTCTGGTGCATAGACGTAGGCATCCCACCTCATGGTGGGACAACGCATTGGGTTCGGCAGCGGCGACGTGTCTTCATCGGACTTGAAGAAGATCTGCGCCCCGTCGCGGCCGACGATGGCGAAAAAAGGGTTTCGGTCCGGCTGCTGGAATCTTGTCTCAAAGCCAAGCTTGTCGCGGTAAAAAGCGATGGTTTGATCGACGTTGCTGACGATGAAAAACGGTGAAATCGCCTGCGTCGTTGGTCGTGTCATAAGCGTGGAGCCTCTTGCACTGGCATCTTAACCATCCAGCATACCCCTAACTGTCGAGAACAGCGATTGCATTGACCCATCGCGACGCGAGAAACACGAAGCCTGCCCTTTTGTGCAGTCCCTACGGGACTTGGTTCCATTTTTTTTTGCGCACCCAGGGCTTACGCCCTGGGCTAAATTATGCCGCCATGCCGTGGCTGGAGCGGAGACTTGGCGCAGCGGGAGTGCCATCGCGGCAACGTACGGCAATTACTGGAAACATACAACTTACAATATGTGACTCACAAACTGCGCACCGATGTACCCGAAACCTGAAGAACTAGAGCAGCGACACTGCGGGAAGGGCGGGCTAGTCCTCGCGGTGAAAGCGGTAGCGGCCTTTGTGTTTCTGAGCAACGGCCTCCGAGACCTTCAGGAATGCTCTGGCGGCGTGTGACAGATTTGCATCTTTCCTGTAAATGAGGCGGAGTTTTCGTTTTAGTTGCAGCTCGCGGACTGGGATGCGAACGAGCTCTCCTCTTGCGATCTCGGTTTCAACGCTAATCTCGGGGACGAAGGCCACTCCGTTGCCCATAGCCACGAACTGTTTAATGGCCTGCAGGGTCGGCAGTTCCAGGTCCATGTGCAGCGGCGTCTTGTGGGTCTTGAAGAGCTGAATCACCTTCTCGCGGTAAGGGGACGAGACAATGTGCGCGACGAAGGACTCGGCGCCGAGCTGGCGAATGCTGATCTGCGGCGCCTTGGCCAGCGGATGATTTGGCGGGACGACGAAGACCAGTTCATCCAGATACACGACAACGGAATGCAGGCTGGGTTCCTGCGGTTCGTAGGACAGCATGCCGAACTCGGTGCGATAGCGCAGGACGTCGTCGGGGATGTGGCTGCCCAGCGCGCGCTCGACCGTAATTTTGATCATGGGATGCAGGCGCCGGAACTCGGCCAATACCGGGAGGAGGTACAGTACGGTGAATTCGTTGGCCGCGATGACCAGCTTGCCCTTTTGGAGTTCCCGCAGCTCGGCGAGAGACTCGGTCGCCTCGCTGCGCAGGTTGATCAGTTTTTCGGCGTACTCGTAGAGAACTTTGCCGGCGTCGGTGAGGACGCCTTCGCGGGAAGAACGGTCGAAGAGGGCCTCTCCCAGTTCGCCCTCGAGCTTGCGGATGGTCTGGCTGACCGCCGACTGGGTGCGAAAAAGCTTTTCGGCTGCGCGCGAGAAGCGGCGCTCGCGGGCAACAGTGAGGAACACTTCAAGCTGGGAAAGGTCCATGGGCTGTCCCTAAATAGGCTCGTCCTTAATGGAATCTCTAAAAACTATTAGCAAAACTTATTATACAACTGCACCTAATGATTACTGAAGAATTATAAGTTTTGCTTCTTTGAGAACCGCCCTTACCATAGAGAATCCAGTTCTTTCTGAGGGAGATCCATGACCGCAGAGCGAGCCCGCATCACGGTTTTTGACACCACGCTTCGCGACGGCGAGCAGTCGCCGGGATGCAGCATGAACCAGCAGGAAAAGCTGCGCCTGGCTCACCAACTCGACCGCATGGGAGTGGATGTGATCGAGGCCGGGTTCCCGATCGCGTCGGATGGCGATTTTGAATCCGTCAGGGCCATTGCATCCGTGGTGCGCCGGCCAATCATTGCCGGTCTGGCTCGCGCCTGCCAGGCTGATATTGAGCGCGCCTGGGAAGCACTAAAGTACGCGGCTCGTCCGCGGATCCACGTATTCCTCGCGACTTCCGACATTCATTTGAAGTACAAGCTGCGCATCACGCGCGATGAATGTTTGGTACAGGCGCGGGAGGCGGTGCGTTATGCCAAGTCGCTCTGCTCGGACGTCGAGTTCTCTCCAGAAGACGCCACCCGCACCGATCCCGACTTCCTGTGCCGGGTGCTGGATGCAGTCGTCGAGGCCGGGGCGACCACGCTGAACATTCCGGACACGGTCGGATACACCATTCCGTCGGAGTTCGGGGATTTGATTGCGACCATTCGGCGAGGCGTGAAAGGGATTGAGAATGTGGTGATTTCTGCGCACTGCCACAATGATCTGGGCATGGCGGTTGCCAACGCTCTGGCCGCGGTGGCGGCGGGAGCGCGGCAGGTGGAGTGCACGATCAACGGGATTGGCGAGCGCGCCGGGAATGCATCACTCGAAGAGATCGTGATGGCGATGCGGGTTCGGCCGGACCGCTATCCGTTCGAAACTGGCGTAGTGAGCGAGCAGATTTTTGCGGCCAGCCAGACGCTGAGCGAGATTACGGGCGTGCCCGTGCAGCCGAACAAGGCGATTACCGGGCGCAATGCCTTCGCGCACGAAGCGGGCATTCACCAGGACGGCATGCTGAAGAATCCGCTAACTTACGAGATCATGACGCCGAAATCAGTCGGCGTGCCGGATTCGAAGCTGGTGCTGGGCAAACACTCCGGACGCCACGCATTGGGATTGCGCTGCGAACAACTGGGGTACCAGTTCGACCGGCGGGCGTTGGACGACATCTACCGGCGCTTTGTGCGGCTGGCGGACAAGATCAAGCATGTGGAAGATCATCACCTGCTGGAACTGATTCGCGATACGCACAAGCCGTCGGGTTCGGCAACGCCGCTGATTGAGCCGATCGCGCCGGCGAAGGCGGCTGGTGCGGCGAATGTGTCGGCGCTACCGTCCACGCCCGCTCCGGCTCCTGAACCGCTCAAACCCTTTCCCGCGACGACGCAGACGAACCCGTTCGGCTCCCCGCTGCCCGTTCATGTTGATCCTCACCACGAGCAGACGCAGCAGGAAGACTATCTTTGGGGAGTTTAGGAAACTTGAATATTGGCTCATTTTGTAATTGTGTTATTGGAAAAGCAGTCATAGGCTTTTGAATTACTCAATTAACAAATTACACAATTCCCCATCTCCTCCATGTTCCTGAATCTCACGATCCTTCCTGGTGACGGCATTGGTCCCGAAGTTACGGAAGAGGCCGTTCTCGTTTTGCAGGCGGTAGCCGAGGGCTTCGGCCATAAAGTTCAGCTTCAACGGAAGCCCATTGGCGGGGCGGCTCTCACCGCGACCAACGATCCACTGCCGGTCGACACTATACAGGCGTGCCTGAGTTCGGCGGCGGTGCTGCTCGGCGCGGTGGGGAGTCCGGCGTTCGATCACAATCCGAGTCATCTCCGGCCGGAGGCCGGGCTGCTGCGCTTGCGGCGGGAACTGGGCGCCTACGCCAACCTGCGGCCGGCGGTTTTCTTTCCCGCGCTCGAGGATTGTTCTCCGCTGCGGGCGGAGGTTGCGCGCGGGACCGACATCATGATCGTGCGCGAATTGCTCGGCGGACTTTACTTTGGCCAGCCGCGGTCCATCGAGGGAGCCCCGGGCGCGCGGGTCGCGGTCAACACCATGCGCTACGGTGAGCAAGAGATCGAGCGCATCGCGCGCGTGGCATTTGACTTGGCGATGAAGCGCCGGTGCCAGGTGCTTTCGGTGGATAAAGCTAACGTGCTGGAGTGCTCGCGGCTGTGGCGGGAAGTTGTGACGCACGTGGGGAAGGATTATCCCGAGGTGAAGCTCGGCCACCAGTACGTGGATTCGGCGGCGATGCTGCTGGTGCAACGGCCGGCGGAGTTTGATGTCGTGCTCACCGAGAACATGTTCGGCGACATTCTCTCCGATCAGGCGGGCGGCGTGGTGGGATCGCTTGGGCTGCTGGCTTCGGCCAGCATCGGGGGGCCGGTCGGTTTGTACGAGCCGGTGCACGGCTCGGCGCCCGACATTGCGGGGAAAAGGATTGCCAATCCGCTGGGCGCAATTCTGTCGGTGGCGATGCTCCTGCGGCATTCGTTTCAGTTGGAGAAGGAAGCCGCTTGCGTCGAAAACGCGGTTTCGACCGTGCTGGCAAAAGGCGCGCGGACGGCGGATCTTGCCGGCAAATCCCGCGCCGCGATTTCCACAATAGAGATGGGGCACCGTGTGGTTGAAGCCGTGAGGGCGGCGAATGCAAGGTCACAGCAGACGGAGAAGTCAGCGTGATTGCGCGGGATAGATCCCTTCACAAATTTTTTCTTACGCCCCGCGAAAATCTTTGTTTCTGCGAACTTGCGAAGCTTTTGTATGCCTTGATCTGCGCCAAACCCTGAACCGCAAGGACTTGCAGGCAAGATATTCCCGAATAAGGAGTTTCGCTGCGGATCTCCGGATCTCGAGCCGCCGAATGTCCTGGTGCTACCGGGTTGATTGCGATTGCCCTCGCGCATATTCCCAGTTTGCGCTTTCCCATATTCTCGGTAAAGGTAGTTCGTCAGCGGAAATTGGATTCTTTTTGTGGGGAGCTCGGAAAAAGGTCGTGGCGCCGAACGAGGTCAAAATCCCCGCCCAAGCTTGGACGGGGCACCCTCGAGGGGTTAAGCCGGGCCACCCACCCACCGCCTTCCCCAGCATGAAATGACTTTTGGCTATGCTTGGGGCCCGCGACTGCCGGGCAGCGTTTTGGTTGCAGGAACCGCGGTTGGCGACTGGCCGTCGTATTTCCCCGTCAAGTCGTTCCCGCGGATGTGCAGCATCTCCATAAACATGCGGGAACCGTCGATCAGGGGATTGATACGGGTGCCGCCGCTGTGCCCCCAGGCTACGGGGACTTCCTGCACTTTGAAGCCAAACTTACGGGCCAGAAACAGGATTTCCGGGTCGAATCCCCAGCGCTCGATTTTCTGCAGCGGGAAGATCGCTTGGATGGCGGGGCGCTTGAAGGCTTTGAAGCCGCACTGGGTGTCTTTGAACTGCAATCCCAGAGTGAGTCGCAGAAGCAGGTTGAAGATTCGTCCAAAAAGTTGGCGATAGAGAGGCTGGCGCTGGGTCTGGGTTTCAGCTCGCAGCCAACGCGAGCCGATAGCGATATCCGCACCGGCTTCGAGCGCCTGGAGAAGCTTGGGCGCCTCCTCGATGGGGGACGACAGGTCCGCATCGCTGAAGAGCACGATCCGTCCGCGAGCGCTGAGCATCCCCATGCGGACGCTGAATCCCTTGCCACGGTTGCCTGGATTCTCTACCAATCGAAGAGCTGGATTTGCTGTCGCGTACTCGCGGACAATGTCGGACGTGTTGTCGCGAGAGCCGTCGTTGACGACGATGACCTCTGCGTCCCATCCCCTGGCGTGGGTATAGGAGAGCACCTTTTCCAAGGTCGCGCCCAGGCGCGCGCCCTCGTTGTAGGCCGGAATGACGATGCTGTAAATGGGCTCCAAAACCAGTTCTCAGTTCTTAATCAACAGTTTCGTAATTGTACGTTTTGGGCGCGCGTTTTGGGATAAGAGAATTCCTGATATCGCAGGGGGGAAACTTTTGCCTAAGCCGGGCCCACACCTGAGAACGAAAATTGCATCACGCCACCTGCCGCTTCTGCTCGAGCATGGAGAAATATTCGGCCACGAGTTCGGCGTCCCAAAGACCGCGGCGGGCTTCTTCGCCCATAGTCTGGGCTGCCTGGTCGTGGGTAAGGGGCTGTTTATACGAGCGCGCCGTGCGTAAGGCATCGTAAACGTCGACCACCTGCAGAATCCGCGGCAGCACTGGAATATCGGGCGCGGTCAGGCCGTCAGGATAGCCTGAGCCATCGGAGTGTTCATGGTGATGGCGGATGATGGGCAGAACCAGGCGAAGAGAACGCAAAGGCTTACAGATGTTCTCGCCCGTGATGGGGTGGAGCTTCATGACCGCCCATTCCGCGGGTGTGAGGTTGCTGCCTTTCTTCAAGATTTCATCTGGGACGGCGATCTTGCCGAGATCGTGCAGGAATCCCGCTCGTTTCAGAGCGATGATGGAATCTTCGTCCATGCCGAGGTGCCGGCCAAGATCGGCGGCGCGCACCGAAAGCCGTTCACAATGGCCTTCGGTATAGGGATCGCGGCCTTCGACGATGAGGCCGAGAGTACATAGCACCGAGTCGGCGGTTTCGAGTTCGTCGGTGAATTCTTTGAGGCGCAGCAGGGATCTGACCCGGGCGATCAGCTCCTCGGCGAGCACGGGCTTGTTTAGAAAGTCGTCGGCGCCCGCGTCGATGCCGCGCACCCGGTCGCTGCTGTCGCTGAGTCCGGTGATCAAGACAAAGGGAATCAGGCGAGTTGCCACGTTTTCTTTGAGGCTACGGCAGAGTTCGTAACCGGACTTGCCCGGCATCATCACGTCGGAGAGGATCAGGTCTGGCTGCTGGCGGCGGATCTCGGCTTCCGCCTGCTCGGCATTTGAGGCAGTGGTCACGTCGTAGCCGCGGATGCTGAGCAACTGGCTCATCAATCCCGCAATGCTGGGCTGGTCGTCGACCACCAGAATGCGAGGTGCACGTCGTCGTGGTAGAAGATCACCCATCTCTTGATAAGAAGCGGCTACTTCCCTGGAAGTTGTCCGCGCGTCGGGCTGCGCCGGGGTGCCAGGAGAGGAAGGGGCGCCGGTCGCGTCCTTTCCTCGACTTTCGATTTTACCGTTATTTTCCACTTTCGACTGGGCTCGGAACAGTCTTTTCAAACGGTAGCACCATTTTGCATTAGGTGCTATTCCCACTTCGGGACCACCCGGGACCACCGGGACCACTGTGGTCGGTGTGTGACGAGAAGCCTCGCTTCGGGCCGCGTTTCCTGCCTACGCTCGGTTTATGCGATTTACAGTGCTTTTCCGCCTAGTGGTTGGCTTCGTCTTGTGGACGATGCTGGCTGCCAGTGCTGCTGGCGCTGGCGCCAAGGTTCATGTCATCACGTTCGGAGAGTGGACATCGGCGCAGTGGCTTCCCGCCGGGAGCACGGAGGGAGAAAAGCCGCTGACTATGAAGGTGCGGGCGCTGATCGTGGACGGCGCAGCGAGGACGTGGTGGGTTCGCAGCAGGAGAAGTCACCGAACGTTTATTGGTGGTGCGGCGCGCGTTTCGAGTGAACGACAGTCTTGCGGACGAAGTGACTGCGCGGTGGCAGTGGCAACGCGGGGGCTGGCTGCAGGTCGATCGCACGACGGGCCGCGCTTCTGCGATCAACCGTCCTGAGTACGATGGGTTCTACTCAGCTGCCAGCTGGTACCGGGATTACGTTGCCTGCTGCGGGGTTTCTGACGCCGGGAAAAAATCTTTGCCATCGTGGCGCAGCTGAGCCGCCGTAAGGCGGTGCTGAAGAAGGCGTTGTCGCGTGATGGCTTGCCCGCCGATGCGCCGCCCGACTCGGCGTGCCCCGCGCCAGTGTGGCAGCGTGAACCCAGCGCGGGTCAGCTTCGAGGGGACGGGCAGCGCGAAGGAGACCTATGCTGTGCGCGGGCATGTTGTGGAGGTGGTGAACGACGCGGAGGAGGAAGAGGAAGGGGCGAACTCGCGAAGGCAAGTGTTAGTCGCCGGCCGCCTCCACGGCGGACAGATCCTCGGCTACCGTTTTTTCCTTGACCTTGGCGCTGGTGACGAGGATCACTGACAGGATGACGATCGCGCTGCCGGCCAGAATGAAGCGGTCGACGCGCTCATGCAGGACGAGCCAACCCAGGAATACCGCGACCACGGGATTGACGTAGGCGTAGGTCGAGACCTTGGACGTGGGCACGTGCTCGAGCAGCCATATATACGCGCTGTAGCCGACCCAGGAACCGCAGACCACCAGGTACAGCACCGCGCCCAGACCGCGGGCGGTCCAAGTGACGCGAGAGAAATCGCGATTCAGCACGGCGAAAAGGAAGTTTCCAACGCCCGCGGCTGTCATCTGCCAGCCAGTGGCGCTGAACACGTCCATGCCGGACTGCCAGCGCTTGGAAAGTACCGATCCCAAGGCCCAGCTGAATGATCCGCCGAGCAGGCTGAGCGAAGCCCAAAATTCGCGGTGGCTGAGCGCTCCCGCCTGCAACTCGGGCCAGAACAAAACGAAGAGTCCAGCGATCCCGAGGGCAAGGCCGGCCTTGCCTCGCCCGGAAATGTGATGATCTCCAAGCAGTAGAGAGTCAAGAACCAGAAACCATAACGGCGTGATCGCGATGATGAGCGCAGCAAGCCCTGTGGAGACTGAGAGTTCCGCGTACGAGAGGGTCAAGTTGCCGCCCATCAAGAGCAACAGGCCGACTACGGCGGCCAGCACAATCTGGCGTGGCGAGTGGAGAATTCTCCGGCCCGTGGCGACGCACACCGTCAGCATGACCACTCCGGCAATTGAGAATCGCAGGCCGCACATCAGTGCTGGAGGAATGGTCTGCACGGCGATGTCGATGCCGAGATAAGTCGAGCCCCAGAACAGGTACACGAGTCCGAAGGCAAGAATCACCATCCACCGGCTTGGGCGCTGGGCAGCGTGCATTGCAATGGAGAATAACGGGCGAAAGCTACAACCTATGAGACATCGGCGGCGGGTGATTGGATTCTAAATTTGCCTGGGTCACGGACTCTGAAGTCAGCGGCTTGGGACGGGAAATCCCTCACTTCGCCTGAAGAAAGGCTGCGACCGGGACGGCGCCCGGGGCCTGCCTGCGGCATGTTCCAACTCCCGCTGCAGGGCATTCTCGTCGCCGCGAATGAAGACGTTGCCGAAAACAGTGAGGTGTACTCAAGCGTGACGCAGTTGATTGTGTGTTGATTCATGATCAAGGGTTGCCTCGAGTTGCCAGCTGCGCGAAATGCGGTCGAGCTTCGCTCGACGGACAGCCGGGGGTGGCTGTCCCCACATGCACTATCCCCACATGGAGAACCCCACATTAGCACCTTCTTAGGCCGATACTTTGGTTTACTAAAGGGGGTTACGCCGCTCAGCGCTTCCGGCTATAATCAGGCAGTGATGTTGACCGATTGCGATGCTGCGCAAGAATCCCAATTCGCATTTGCCCGAGTGCTGGCTGCACTGCCTGGTGTGTCCGCGGCGCTATCGGGCGAACCTGCCTTCGCGGTTGCGTCCCAACCTGTTCGGTAGCGATTAATCCATCCTCTGCCTGATTCGCCCTGGTCTTTCGCGCGGGCTCGAACCGGAGTCGCGCATGCCGGGGTTGCACCGACCTACAACTTGCGGCCGACCACTGACGGCTGCTGCGGAGGACGCCATGACTACCAAAACCATGACCGCAATCGGTCCCAAGATCAAGACCGCGCTGCCCGGGCCCAACGCCATGCGTGTGCTCGAGGGCGACCAGAAATACATATCACCGTCGTACACACGGTCGTACCCGCTGGTGGCAAAGAGCGGACGCGGTATCGTGGTGACCGACGTCGACGGGAACGAATTCTTTGATTTTTCTGCCGGCATCGCAGTGACTTCGACGGGGCACTGCCATCCGGATGTGGTCGCCGCCATTCAGAAGCAGGCGGGCGAACTGATCCACATGTCGGGCACCGATTTTTATTACGAGAACATGGTGGAACTCGCGGCGCGGCTGTCGAAGATCGCGCCCATGCGCGGACCGCACCGGGTTTACTACGGCAACTCGGGAGCGGAGGCGATCGAGTGCGCACTCAAGCTGGCGCGCTATCACACCAAGCGGCAGAACGTGATCGCGTTTTTCGGGGGGTTCCATGGGCGCACCATGGGTGCGCTGTCCCTGACGGCGTCGAAGCCGCAGCAGCGGCGACGGTTTGCTCCGCTGGTGCCGGGCGTGACGCACGTACGCTATCCGGACGTATATCGCGGCTGCGTGGGTGGCCCGCAAGAGGCGGAAGAGTTCGCCCTGGGCTGCGCCCGCTTCATCGAAGAAAAACTGTTCAAGACCACTCTGCCGCCCGAGGAAGTGGCAGCGATTTTTGTCGAACCAGTACAGGGCGAAGGTGGATACGTCGTGGCCCCGACCGTCTTCATGCAGGAACTGCGACGGATTTGCGACCGGCATGGCATCCTGCTGGTGGTGGACGAGGTGCAGAGCGGAGTTGGGCGTACGGGAAAGTGGTGGGCGGTCGAGCACACGGGCGTCGAGCCCGACGTCGTCTGTGTAGCGAAGGGAATTGCCTCGGGCATGCCGCTGGGGATCACGGTGAGCCGCTCGGAAGTCATGGACTGGGTTCCCGGCTCGCACGCCTCGACGTTCGGCGGCAACCCGGTGGCGATCGCCGCTGCGCTGGCAACGCTGGATGTGATCGAGAAGGAGCATCTGCTCGAGAACTCTCAGCACGTGGGGAATCACATGCTGAAGCGCATGGCCGACTGGCCCGCGAAGCTGAGGCTGGTGGGCGATGTGCGCGGGCGCGGATTGATGATCGGCGTCGAGATCGTAAAGGACAAGGTGACTAAGGAATACGGCCATGCGGAGCGCGACCGCATCGTGGAGATGGCATTCGATCGAGGCGTGCTGTTCCTGGGGTGCGGGCCTAGCACCATCCGTCTGTGTCCGGCGCTGGTGGTCACCAGGGAAGAAGCCGACGTTGCGCTGGATGTACTCGAAGCGTGCATCAACCTGGTGGGCGCGTAGCGCGAGCTGATTTCCACCCCTGCTGGATTGCGGGGGTGGATTTTTTTGTCGTCGTCGGTCTTCCCGATTCGGGAACGTCTCCGCTCCAAATCGCACCCGTCAGTGAGCGAAGTCACATCTGAGGAGCATATCTGCAGATAACATTGGGTTCGGCCAGTGATGCTTCCTGCAGTTTTTACCCGAACGATCATTCGCAGCCGGGATTGGTTTGCACGGCGCGTGCTCCCTCCCGATCCGAGTCCGCAACGGCATCGAGTGGGCAGACGGGGCGAACGGGACGCATACTTCCATCTGCGAAAGCTGGGTTACACCCTGGTGAAGCGGAATTTTCGCTCGCCACGCTATCGGGGAGAAATCGACCTGATCGGGGTGGGAGGGGGATGTTCTTTGTTTCGTTGAAGTTAAGACGCGTACATCGCGCGATGGGAAGCCGATCGCGGAAGTAGCACGAGAGTACCTGAGGCGTATTCCACCATCGTGCCAGTGGAGACTCGATGTCGTAAGCGTATACTATGACCGTCTAACCCCCCGCCCGCAGATGTAAGTATTGAAGTATTTCGGAACGCCTCCCTGGCGGGTAGAATGTGAAGTTTGCGTATTCCATTGAAAGGATCTAGTTAGTGCCGGAGCTGAGAAAAGATCCGATTGTAGGCCGCTGGGTAATTATCTCGACGGACCGGGCGAAGCGCCCAACCGATTTTGTTCGCGAAAATATGAAGATTAAGGGGGGCTTCTGCCCCTTTTGTTACGGGAATGAGGGCAAGACCCCTCCCGAGATTCAGGCTTATCGCCCGAACCCGAATGGCGGGCCTCCGCCACAGCGTGACACTCCGGGATGGACGGTCCGGGTTGTGCCAAACAAGTTTCCCGCCCTGGGCATCGAGGGTAATCTGAACCGGCAAGCCGAGGGCATGTTTGACCGCATGAACGGAATCGGGGCGCACGAGGTCATTGTCGAAACCCCTGACCATACGGCCAGCCTTGCCACCCTTCCTCCCAAACGTATTGAAGACGTTCTCTGGACGTTCCGCGACCGCATCCTGGACCTGAAGAAGGATCGGCGGTTTAAGTACATCCTGATCTTCAAGAATCATGGCGAGGCGGCCGGAGCGTCGCTCGAACATGCGCACTCGCAACTGATCGCGCTGCCGATTCTTCCTATTAACGTGACGCAGGAGTTGGAGGGGGCGAAGCAGTATTTCCTCTACAAAGAGCGCTGCGTGTTCTGTGACATTATCCGGCAGGAAATGGATGCCGGCATCCGCGTGGTATCGGAAAACGAAAACTTCGTTACGCTTGCGCCTTACGCTCCGCGCTTTCCGTTCGAGACCTGGATTCTGCCCAAGCAGCACGAGTCGGCGTTCGAGAACTCGTCGTCGCACATGTTCGAAAACCTGGCTCGGGCAATGAAGAATTTGCTCAGCCGGGCTGATCGCGTGCTCGACAATCCGCCCTACAATCTGGTCATTCACAGTTCGCCGGTGCAGGACCCGACCAACGATCACTATCACTGGCATATCGAATTCATGCCGAAGCTCACCAAGACCGCAGGATTTGAATGGGGCACCGGCTTTTATATCAATCCCACTCCGCCGGAAGAAGCGGCAAAGTTTCTGCGCGAGGCCAACGTGGAAGAAATTGCTCCGGTGCCAGTGGGCTAAGCCGAGTTATTTTCAATCGGCATAGGGGGACGGGTCGCCCCGCCTCCCCTGCCACACCACCGTACATGCGGGTCCGCATACGGCGGTTCGGCGGATTAAGCTAGGACCGCACAACCATGGGTGGAAGCCCGAGCTTGGCCAAGTAGGCATTCGGCCAAGCGATGGTGAGAGCGGGCGAGTTCGCAATCCGCCACGGGCCGTGAGGACTCCCGGCGGTTTGCGCCGCCAGGTCTTTGCCCACACCCCGTTTGCGAAGTTCGCGAAACCGTGTCCGTCCGCGCTTCCATTGCTTCCACACCACCGACCGAAGTCGACGGCGTAGCCACGATTCAAGGGTTTGCAACACCGAGGGCGTTTGACAATCGGCGAAGTATCCGAGCCATCCCCGCAGGTAGGTCGCAAGGTCTGTGACCATCTGCGTCAGACTGATGCCGCGGGTTCGACGTGTCTGTTCCCGAATCCTCGCCTTAAAGCGAGCGATGGCCTTGGGGGCGATCCGCCGCCGCGGTTCTCGTTCGCTCGTGAAGCTAAATCCGAGAAACTTCCTTTGCCTCGGTTGAGCCACGGCGCTCTTCGCCTGATTCACCTTGAGCTTGAGTCGGTGCGTGATGAAGTGCGTAACCCTCTCCATCACTCGCTGTCCCGCTCGTTCGCTGCCCACGTAAATGTTACAGTCG
>Ga0307478_10000079_pt1 | contig 116005 bp, 92 predicted proteins | sample atmos_gasesECM4C_2_FD_203713 | JGI IMG/M metagenome (GOLD analysis project Ga0307478, IMG submission 203713) | Hardwood forest soil microbial communities from Morgan-Monroe State Forest, Indiana, United States - atmos_gasesECM4C_05 | ecosystem: Environmental > Terrestrial > Soil > Temperate...
CTCCGGGCCGGACCCAAGATCACTGGAGCGGGCGATGGGAATCGAACCCACGTCCGAAGCTTGGGAAGCTTCTATACTGCCATTGTACGACGCCCGCTCATTCCTCTTGCTTGCCGATTATACATAAATAAGCGACTTCTCGTACAGTACGGCCATTCACCGCATTTTCCGAATTAAGGCTGCAAACGCCGCTTTTGGGAGCTTTCATCATGAGTCGCTTGGCCCGCGTCTTTTTCCGCGCCTCAATCCCCACGACGTTTATCGGGCGGCCTGCTACTGTTCGCCTTTGATATAAAGCTGCTCGACATTCCAGAGTATGTAGGGTTCCAGAACGGCTGGATGGAAATTACCGATCGAGTTTTTGGCCCCAGCGAGGATATCCGGACTCGCCAGAAAAATCATCGGCTGCTGCTCGGAGAGAATCTCCTGCACACGGTCGTACGACTTCTTGCGTTGTTCATAGCCGGCCACTGTAAGCTGCTGCTCCATCAGCCGGTCGATCTCGGCCTCCCATGCCGTGTCGGGGTGCGCCTGCGAAGGATTCCAGAGGTGCGTTCCGCCGCTCGAAAGCCACACGTTCATATCAGGAGTGGGGTCGGTATCGCCGCTCACGAGCCCCAGCACACACGCGTCGTATTCCTTGGTCTGGGTGACCCGGTCTAGGAGCGAACGAAACTCGAGCGGCACAACCTGAACGCGCATCCCAAGCTGCTTCAAATCGTCCTGAATGAGCGCCGCCATTTTTGAGCGCTCGGCGTTTGACGAACTAGTTAGAATGGAAAATTCAACTGTCTTTCCATCCGGATCGACTAGCAGCGAATCTCCGCCCGGAGTATTTGACCAGCTGAAACCCGCATCTTTTAGGAGCGCGCGAGCGTGGTCCAACGAACGCGCCGGATGTGGGATATTGGAGTCCATCCACCGGCGATTTCCCGGCGTGACCGGTCCCCAAAGTGGAGCCCCTCGCCCTTGATATACGAGACGTACAATCGCCTCGCGGTCGACGGCGGCCGAAACCGCCTGTCGGAACTTTACTTCGCGGAACCACTTCTGCTTCCGGAGCATTTCCGGGGACGTTCTTTCACCGGGATCATTCAAGTTGAAGAAAAGAAAGTTGTACTCGAGTCCTGGACCGGCATCCACCATCGTGTAATTCTTTTGCTGCCGCGACAACACGGAAAAATTCTCCGCGCCCAGCTGGCTGATTACATCGGTTTCGCCCGCCTGGAATTTCAGTACCTGCGCGTCTGAGTTGGGCACAAACAAAAACACCAGTTCATCCAGATACGGCAGTCGATGCCCCTTAACATCCGTTTTCCAATAGTAAGGATTGCGTTCCAACACAAGCCGCTGTCCCGCGACGTACTCCTTCAGTCGGAACGGGCCGAGACCTGCCCATTGATTTGCTGCTGTTGTTAAGGCGCCAATTTGCGCCAATTTCCGTTCCTGATAAGGCTTTTCCAGCAGATGCCTGGGGAGAATCGCCAACCCGTCGAAAATCCTTTCCTCCACGCCGTAGGTCTTTGCAAACTGGAAGACGACGGTTTGCGCGTCGACTTTACGCACAACGATCGGCTTGCCGCCGACAATCAAAAAATCTCTTTGCGTAGAGTGAAGGCTCTCGTCGAGATAGAGCTGAAAGCTAAACACCACATCGTCGACGTCAACTAATTGCCCGTCTGAAAACCTGATTCCTTTCCGTAGAACCAGCGTGTATTGCAGTCCATCTGGAGAAATCTTCCAAGATTTGGCTAGAGCAGGTTCCGTCAATTGCGTTGCCCGGTTGATATGGACGAGATCGGCCTGCATGAGCGCTATTACTTCACGCGATCGCGCGTCAGCGGCCAGTACTGGATTCAGTGTCTTTGGTTCACCACGGAGCGACACCACAAGCCGTCCGCCAGGTCGGCCGGCTTCTCCGCGAAGGGCAAGTAATTCCTCTTCATTGTTTTTGGTTTGGGGAGAGACGACAGCAAATGGGGCGAGCGAAAGACAAAGGAAAATGAATCGAGTCAGCAGCATCCAACAGCAGCACGCTTTCGTCTTTTTAGTGAGCACCTGCGCTCCCAGGATTCCTGTGTCTATCGTGTACGCCTCACCTTGCTCGTGCAATGAACTAGTCACACCAAGTATCCTAAAAAGAACGGCATCATTTCAAAAGTGCAAAGCGGTACCCACATCTCTGCCTGAAAATCTCGCACCGCGTGCAAAGCCACCGTCCGAAAACCATGGAATTATGTCAACTGCGCGATGAGTGGACCGTTGGCGGTTGCACAGCAGAGGCCGCGCGATTTCTTGACGGCGAGGCGTGCCTCCGTTAGCGTCAAAAGGTACGGCGTGCCTTCCTACTTCGTAGCGCGCGGTGCACGCAGAACACCCTGGGCGGGAGAACCTCGTGAGCAACGCCATCATCACCCTGACGACGGACTACGGTACCGACGACCATCTGGTTGGAACCGTGAAAGGAGTCATTCTCAAGATCAATCCAGAAGTGACTATCGTGGACATCACGCATCATGTGACACCCTTCGATTTGCTCGATGGCGCGCTGGCCATCGGCGCGGCCTATGCGTACTTTCCTCCGAAGACGATTCATGTGGTGATCGTGGATCCAGGCGTGGGAACGGAACGCCGGCCGCTTTTGGTTAGCGGGCAGAATCAGTATTTTATTGCGCCCGATAACGGTGTCTTGTCGCTTATCTACGAACGCGAGCAAAACGTCGTGGTGCGCCACGCCAATGCCGAACACTATTTTCTCCAACCGCTGAGCAAAACCTTTCACGGACGGGATGTCTTTGCCCCAGTTGCGGCGTGGCTCTCGAAGGGTTGGCAAACGGCGAGCATGGGAGAAGAGATTCAGGATTACAAAAAGATGGCGCTTCCGCGGCCCAAACCTGGAGCCGACGGCGTCAAAGGCTTAGTCCTGAAAATCGATTCGTTTGGGAATCTGGTAACGAATTTCCGCGCCGAGGATTTGTCCAGTGAGGCACAGAACGGCGGCGGGTTGAAAATGCAAGTGGGAACCCAGGCGGTTACGCGTCTGGTGGATACATTTGCACGAGGCAACGCGGGCGAACCGGTTGCATATTTTGGCTCGAGCGGTTATTTGGAAATTGCCATCAATAAAGGAAACGCTTCGCGCACCTTGGGTGTGGGACGTGGGGCGCCCGTGATTCTCTCCAACTGACTTCCTGACAGCGAAAATCGCTTGCGCCTGCAACCTTATGGATAAATTCACGTTTCCGGCCCTTACTAACGTCTGGGTAGTTTCATCCATCTTTGTAGCCGAGCTCATTTTCCTTAGATTGGGCTAGAAACGTTTTTCTAGGCAGCGGCTGGGGCCGGTTGCTTCCGCCTGTGCCAGTAACCCAAAGCCGCGAACAGAAGGACGGCAGGCACCCCGGTCAGTCCGCAAGCGATAAAGAAAATGCCATAGGCGTGAATCAGGCCGTGGGTGGTGCTCAGCCTTTCGACCGCAGCGCCCGAAAACCCCTTCAAGATCTTTCCCAGCCAAGCATACGTCGAACTCAAGAGTGCATACTGTGTCGCCGTGTATCCCAGATTGGTCAGGCTCGACATGTACGCTACAAGCGCAACAGCGGCGAAGCTGAGACTGAAATTGTCACCCGCCATGACGAACGCGAAGAGACGAATGCTCAAGCCCGCGAACGCGAGAGTCGCAAATGTGGCAGTCGCAGCTGCCTGTAAAATGCCCCCGATGATGAGGGCGCGCATGTAGCCAAGCTTCAGCGCGCAGAATCCGCCCGCGGCGATGCCTGCAAACGTTGCGATTAGCCCGATGGAGCCGCGCACGGCTCCGACCGTTTGCTTCGTAAGGCCGAGGTCGTGGTAATAGGGATTCGCCATCGGGCCCATCATGAAGTCCGGCAACCGGTAGAGGCTGATGGCCGCCAACATCAGTAGCGCGAGCCAGCCGTGTGTGCGGAAGAAAGCGATGAACGGTCCGACAACGGCGTCAAAGAAACGGCGCCAAAGCGGCGCTTCGCGCTTTTCATCCAGCACTACACTCGCGCGCTCCGGTTCCTTCGCAAACCAGGTCGCGATCATTCCAATGGCCATACACGCACCGTAGATACCGTAGGACATGCGCCAGCCCACGGCCCCAGCTACGATGAGGATAACGGAATCCGCACACAGGAGCGCCAGGCGGTAGCTGAACTGATAGGCAGACGCGAGGAGCCCTTGTTCATCTCCGTCGTCTGCTGATTCAATTCGCCAAGCATCAACCACAATGTCTTGTGTCGATGAGGCAAACGCGACGATGAGCGCACAAGCGCCAAGCCGGCCGAGCCCCACTTTCGTGCCAGTTGCGCCCATGGCGCAAAGCGCAACACCGACGACGATCTGGGAAAACATCATCCATCCGCGCCGATGGCCAAGCCGCTTAAACAACGGCAAGTCGACGCGATCCATCAAGGGCGCCCACAGAAACTTCAGCGAATAGGCGATACCCACCCAGGAAAGAAACCCGATCGCCGTCAGCGAGGTGTGTTCATCGCGCAGCCAGTAGCCGAACGTATTGCCTACCAGATAAAAGGGAAGGCCTGAGGAAAACCCCAGCAGCAACATCGCCACCGTTTTAGGCCGCAGGTAATCGGCGATCCGGCGCTTTTGGGGACTCACGCGTTCATTGTCTATTGGAGGCCTCACGAAACTCAACGTTCATAGCGCCGAACGTTGTCCATGCTGGCACTCTCACCGGTTTGCTACGGTTCCGCCGCCGCGGCTTTCGTGCTCTTCACCGCTTTCTCAGCGCTTTCGTTGGATTCCACGGCTCGCTCCTCTTCGTGCGCTGGGCGCACACGCTGGATTTTCACTCGTGCCACGCGCCTGCCGTCCATTTCCACGACGGTAAACCGAAACTGGCCGTATTCGAAGCTTTCTCCGCCCCGTGGGATAAAACCGAGTTGATCCAACACGAATCCGCCGACGGTCGCGTACGCTGGATCTTCCGGCAAAGTGATGTTGTACTGCGCATCCAAATCGCGGACGTTGAGTGCCGCATCAAAAATAACCGCGCCGTCGGCTAGAGTCAGCGGACGTTCGACCACATCGAACTCGTCGTGAATCTCGCCGACAACCTGCTCCATGATGTCTTCGAGCGTCACGAGCCCCAGGATGCTGCCAAACTCGTCGACAACCATGGCCATGCCAATGTGCCTCGTCCGAAGTTCCACCAGCAGTTCACTCGCTGGCTTCGTTTCCGGCACGATCAGGACTTCGCGCAGCACGCGCCGCAGGTCGAATGGAGGTGGCGGGAGATTTTCTTCCACCCGGCGCTCGCGGTCGAGCAGAATCCACAGCATATCCTTGATGTGAACAAACCCGAGAATGTGATCGCCCGAGCCGCGATACACGGGGATTCGAGAGCGTTGCGAAGTGGCGAATACCCGCATCACATCATCCATGGTCGCTTCCACAGGGAGCGTATGCATGTCCGGGCGAGGCACCATGATCTCGCGGACCTGGACTTGTCCCAGTTCGATGGCGCTTACAATGAATTTTTCTTCACCCGGCGCAATCAAACCTCGTTCGCGAGCCTGCCGAATCTGGATTTGCAGCTCTTCGGTGGAATGCGCCGCGCCATGACTTTGCGGCGAGGCGACCCCCATGGCTTTTACGATGACGCCCGACATGCCATCCAGCAGGTCGATGGCCCAGCGAAAAGTGTGTAGAAACCACTGGAACGGCAGAGCTATGAGAAGCGCTACGCGCTCCGCCTTCGCGAGGCTGACGGTCTTCGGCACCAACTCGCCAAGGACCACGTGCATCGCGCTCAGCAAGGCGAAAGCGCAAGCCAGAGCAATGGCGTGAGCGAAAAACACGGTGCTCGTGCCTGGGGTGCCGCGCCAGATTTGCTGAATTGCCGTGGCGAGGGTGGCTTCGCCGAGCGCGCCGATGGCCAAGCTCGTCAGCGTGATGCCTACTTGGACGCCGGACACGACCCGGTGCAAATCCGCGAGCAATCGCTCGACGACGCGAGCCCTCATGTCGCCTTTGGCTACCAGTTGGCGGACGCGGGAAAGACGCACGGCAACAAGAGAGAACTCCGCCGCGGCGAAAAAGCCGTTGAGCGCGACGAGCGCCAGCACACCGATCAGCCGTACTGCAAACATAGCTTCTCAGTTGTCCTCTAGCGGCATTGTAGCAGTCCGCACCCGGCGCGCGGGAGGTGCGTGCCTTCTCTACACACGCGTAATGGTGACAAAGATTTCTTCACCGCTCAGGGCCAGCCTGACGCCGCCGTTCTGTGCCGGCCTCATTTCCAGCCGCTCGGCAAGCAGTTCGTTGCGCAGGAAAGCTTCGTGCGCGGTGATGGCTTCCGCGATGCGCGGCGATGCGGAATAGCTAACGACGATGCGGTCGGAAATATCCAGGTTTAGGGCCTTGCGCTGGTCTTGCAGCATGCGGTTAAAGTCCCGCGCGAGACCTTCCTGCAGGAGTTCTGGAGTCAGGGTCGTATCGAGCGCCAGGAAAGTGTCTTGTTCCAGGCTGCACTTCAGATTTTCCGGGCCTTCGAAGAACGTGACAATTTCTTCGGGAGCGAGTTCGAAAACTTGATCGGCTACCGTAAGCGAGAATGGGCCTCCCGTAAGCACTAAGCTTGAGTCGGCGTTTTCCAAGGCTTCTGCGATCGACTTGAGATACCTTCCGGCGCGAGGGCCAATCTTTTTGGCGTCTGGCTTTAAGCGCACTTTCACGAGCGTCTTCTCGTCCTCAATCAGAACGAGATGCTTTACGTTCGTTTCTTCCAAAATCTGCGCGACATAGTCGCCATTTTCCAGAACCCGCCGGTCGGCCGCATCCTTGGGGCGCACATAAAGTGTGCTAAGCGGCTGGCGAATCTTGACTTTGCTCTGTGTGCGAAGGCCGAGCGCGAGGTTCTTGATTCGAATTACCGTTTCGATGCTGTGCTCGAGCGCTTCGTCGATGAGCGATGTGTTTACTTGCGGATACTCGGTCAAGTGAACGGAGGCGGGCGCTGATGGATCGACGGAGCGGACCAGGTTCTGGTAGATATCCTCAGTCAAAAAAGGCAGCGCGGGGGCCATGATTCGAGTGACAGTCGTCAAAACCGCATAGAGGGTTTGGTAGGCGTCGGCCTCGCTCTTCCAGAACCGGCGGCGCGAGCGTCGCAAATACCAGTTCGAGAACTCTTCGTCAAATGCCTGAAAGGCCTCGACTAACTTGTAGTGCTCATAGTTCTGGAAGGCATTGTTTGCCTCCGCCACTAGACGCTGCAGTTTGCTCAAAACCCAGCGATCGAGCTCGTTGGTGATTGGAAGACCGTCACTGCCAGGCTTCCAGCCATCCGCTCCGGCGTACATCACGAAGAAGCTGTAGCAGTTCCAAAACGTCAAAAGCTTGCGCCGTGCGTCACCATCGATTGTTTGACCAGCGTTTGCAGCGGGGTGCAGGTCGGGAAAATTGAGATTCTGCGCCGTCTTTTGCTCCGTGTAGATGTAGCGCATCACTTCGGCGCCGAGCGCCTCCGCCGCTTCATCAAACGCGATGGAGTTGCCCTTGGACTTATGCATCTCCTCGCCGCGAGCATCGCGTACCAGCGCATGACCAAGCAGTGCTTTGAACGGCGCGCGGCCGTCCATCATCGCGCTCATAGCCAGCATCGAATAAAACCAGTTGCGGAACTGCCCCGGAAAACTCTCCAGAACCAAGTCCGCCGGAAACCATTTCTCCCAATAAGGTCGGTCGGTCGAATAGCGCATCGTGCTGAACGGCACGATTCCCGCGTCCAGCCAGGGATTGCCAACGTCCTCGATGCGCTCCGACAAACCTCCACACTTTTCGCAGCGGATCTTGACGGCGTCGATATAAGGCCGGTGCGGAGAATTGCCTTCGAAAACATCCCAGCCTTCGACTGCCTTTTCTTTCAACTCTTCACGGCTGCCGACAACAACAAAGTGGTTGCAATCCCCGCAGACCCAGATCGGCAGCGCCAGTCCCCAGAATCGTTTCTTCGAGATCATCCAGTCGCTCATATTGCGAAGCCAATCTAGCTCGCGCGCTTCGCCCTCGGGAGGAATCCACTTGATGTTCGGCACCACGCGCTGAATGCGGTCCCGCCAATCCATTCGAATGAACCACTCGTCGACAGGTCGGAACACCAGCTCTTCTTTGCAGCGCCAGCAGTGCGGATACACGTGCGGATATTTCTCGCGCGCCACGAGCATGCCGCTCGCCTTGAGCGCCGCAATAAGGTCATCCGCCACTTCGTTCGCGTTGCGCTTGGTGAATTGCCCAAACCCATCAAGAAAAACCGAGCTGTCGTCCAACGGAGCGATGAATGGAATACCATTCTCTTTTCCAAGCTGCTGGTCTTCCGCGCCACAACCCGGCGCAATGTGCACAAGCCCCGTGCCCTCAGCTTCGCTGATCTCTCTCCAGGCAATCACTCGATGGGCTTCTGCAGCGGTTTTGCCGCCGCCCGTTTCGCCATAGGGAAAAACGCCGCCCGCAGTTTTCTGCGCCGGCAGTTCATCGAAGGGTCCTTGATAGGTAAGGCCCAGCAAATCCTTGCCGGGAAGTTCTTCGACAACCTCGACGCCGCCGCTACCCTTCAAAATAGTCCGGATCGAGGGCAGCTTGTGCGTCTCGTGCTTCCCTTCCACTTGCAAGTCCTGCACACGATCGTGCTCGAAATTTCCTTTCGCAACATAATAAAACCAGTCTCCATGCTTGACCTTCAGGTAAGTCATCTCCGGATTCACGGCAACGGCCACGTTCGAAGTCAGCGTCCAGGGAGTTGTCGTCCAAATCAGCAGTGCGGTTCGTTCCTGCCCTTTGATCGGGAACCGCACAAAAACGGACGTGTGCGTAGTGATGCGCCGCCCTTCGGCCACCTCCATCTGCGATAGCCCCGTTCCGCAACGCCCGCACCACGGCATGACGTCGTGCCCGCGGTAAATGAAACCCTCCGTGTGGCACTTCTTCAGAAAAGACCAGATGGTGTAATTGTTCTCGTCGGAAAAAGTGAAGTAGCTCCCGCCGTACTCGGCGGACCCGAGTTTCCGCACAATCTCGCTGGCCCGCGCGGTTTCTGTGTAACCGCTTGGGAGCTTTGCAGTCACAACGCGATCGCCGTCCGCCAGCGCGTCGCGCAAGGCGATCAATACTTTTGGATCATCCCAATCGCACCAATACCCCAAACGGATGGACTGCTCAGTCTGCCGTGCGGCATACGTCAGCACCCGTTCCTTGCACGCGCGGACGAATTTCTCCATGCCGAACTCTCGAATCTCGCGCTTGGTCTTAAGGCCCAGGCTCTTTTCGACTTCGACCTCCACCCATAATCCCTGGCAATCAAATCCGTTCTGATAGCGCAACGCACATCCACGCATCGCGTTGTAGCGCTGGTACATGTCCTTCAGCGATCGACCCCAGGCGTGATGCACGCCCATGGGATTATTCGCGGTGATCGGTCCATCCAGGAACGACCACCGAGGGCCCTTAGCGTTTTGCTCGCGAAGCTTCTGAAAAATCCCATTCTCTTCCCAGAAGCGCAAAATCTCGCGCTCCATGGCAGGAAAATCGGGCACTCGTGGCACTGGTTTGTACATGCTCATAGGCAGTATCTTCTTAGATTATCACAGCCGCCAAGCGCGCCCGACCGGTTGCGCGCTCGAAGCCCGTCCTCTAAACTCAAGTTTTACCAGCAGCGCCTGGGAGACTGCTTGCGGACCATCCTTCGTTTTCTTATCTGGACAATTCTGGTCATTGCCGTTATCGCTGGAGCGATGGCTTGGAGGTTCATTTACCGCCCCCTCCCTCAACTCGACGGCTCCATTTCCCTCCCCGGCCTGCAAAAAGAAGTCACCGTAGAGCGCGACAACTGGGGCGTCCCGCGCATCCGCTCCTCTTCCCTCGTGGATGCCGTCGAAGCCCAAGGCTACGTAATGGCCCAGGACCGCCTCTGGCAACTGGATCTCATGCGCCGCGCTTCCCGCGGCCAACTCTCTGAAATCGTCGGCCCGCTCGCTCTCAAATCCGACAAACAATTCCGTACCTTCGGATTTTCCCGCGCCGCCGAACGCGACTTCGCCGCGATGGACAAAGACCCGCGCGCCCTGATGGAAGCCTACGCCCGTGGCGTGAATGTCTTCATCGAACAGCATCAGAACAGCTTGCCGCTGGAATTTACTCTGCTGAAATATAAGCCCCAGCCTTGGCAGCCTACGGATTCGCTCGTCATCGCGGGCTACATGTACCAAACGCTGACCGACACCTGGGAGCGCGAGTTAGATCGCGCGAAAGTCGAAGAGCGCGTGGGAGCAGACCGTTCCAAGGATTTGTTCTCGCCCGATGCGCCGATGGATCATTTCGTCATCGGCGATCCTGATGTCCCCAATGACGGCTCGCAAGCCTCCCGCGTCGATCCCGACGACGAGGACGATGACGACGACATGCCGACAGATACCGTGCTAAAGGCTTCGCAACGCGGCACGGGCAGCGTTGCCCCACCGGAGACTTTCGCGGATCTCACCTCCGCGCTGTGGCCTTCGATCGAGGGCTACCTTGAAGAGACGCAAAGCGAGATTCGCAAGGGGCTCGGAAGCAACAATTGGGTGGTCAGCGGAGCGCACACCGCAACTGGCAAACCTCTTCTCGCTAACGACACCCATCTCGAGCTATCCGTTCCCCCCATCTGGTACGAAATTCATCTCACCGCGCCCGGTTTCAATGCCAAGGGATTCACTCTGCCCGGCGCCCCGCTCATCGTCATCGGCCACAACGACCACATCGCCTGGGGTTTCACCAACAATGGCGCCGACGTGCAGGACCTCTACATCGAAACCTTCAATCCAGCAGCGCCAGACGAATACCGCGTAAAGGGAGCGTGGGCTAAGGCTCAAGTTTTTGACGAAGCCATTCACGTCAAAGGCCAACCAGACGAACACATGAAGGTTGTCGTGACTCGCCACGGCCCGGTAGTGCATCAGGACGGCGACAAAGCCTATGCCCTTCGCTGGACGGCGCTCGAACCTGGAGGACTTGCAAACACTTACAATTGGCTCTCCAAAGCCAACAACTGGCGCGAATTTCGAGACATCATGAAAAATGTTTGGGGCCCCGGCCAAAATGCCGTCTACGCCGACGTAAATGGCAATATCGGCTACATTATGGCTGCACGCGTCCCCATTCGAAAAAAGGGCCACGGCGAAGTTCCCGTTCCGGGTGATACCGACGATTATGAGTGGACCGGCTACATCCCCTTCGATCAACTCCCCCAAGCGCTCAACCCAGATAGCGGCCTGATCGTTACTGCGAACGCCCGCGTAGTCGGCCCGAACTACAAGCCATATTTAACAGACCGCTGGGAAGAACCGTACCGCACCGCTCGCATCTACGATCTCCTGCACGACAAAACGGATCTCCGTCCCATCGACATGCTAAAGGTGGAAACCGACACCTACAGCTATCCGCACGTTTTTCTCGCAGACCAAATGTCTTCCGCTGCGAAAAAGGTTCAACCAAAGGACGCGCGTGCCAGAAAACTCGTGGACGCCTTGAAAGACTGGAATGGAATCGCCGATGCCGATTCTTCTCTGGTCTCTTTTCTGGTTATGGCCCGCCGCGCCGCTCTGGACCTGATCCTCGAACCTTATCTCGGAAAAGACACGAACATTTATACTTGGCGCAGCACCGTATTCCTCCAAAAAGTCCTCACCGACCGTCCAGCAAAATGGCTCCCGCCAGCCTACAAAAACTACGATGAATTGCTGGCCGCAACCGCCGACCGCGCCGTTTCCATGCTTGCGGAACAAACAAAAAGCGAGCGCGTCAATGACTGGCAGTGGAAAGAACTGAATTCCCTGGACATGCTGCATCCCATCGGCCGCGAAGGCTTCCTCAAGCGGCTTCTCAGCATCACGAATAAACCGCAGTCCGGCACCGGCTACAGCGTCCGCGCCGCAACAAAGCGCCACGGACCTTCGATGCGCTTCATCGCCAATCTCGCCAACTGGGATGACTCCATCCTTCTCCTTCCCGCAGGCGAATCCGGCCAAGTCGGCAGCGGGCATTACACCGATCAGTTTTCCTATTGGTACGAGGGCAAACCGATTGTCGCTCCCTTCAGCGACGCAGCGGAAGCGAAAACACGCAAGCACACGCTGAAACTAACTCCATTTTGATGATTCGAACCGAGCGCATTCATGCCTGAGCTGCCCGAAGTAGAAGCCGTCGCCCAAACACTGCGCCCTTTAGTCGAGCGCCAGAGGATTCGTTGCGTTCACGTCCTGCACGCTATCGCCACAAAACCGCAAAATCCTTCGCACATCGCACGATTTGTCGAAGGCCAGCGAATCCTCTCAATTCAAAGAAAAGGCAAATATCTCTGGTTGGAACTAACTCGTGGAATCGCCACGCTCCACTTCAAGCTCGACGGCCACCTGCTTTGGTTCTCCAGCGCGAAGCAAATGGCCGAAGTCGCCAACCAGCCGAACTCCGGCGTGCACGTCGACGTAGCCTTTGAACTGGACAAAGGCGTTCTGGCTTTCGCCGACCAGCGCCATTTCGGCCGCGTCCAAGTTTGGGAAACCGCGGAAGCCTGCCCCGCGCTCGCCGGTCTAGGCGTGGACGCAATTTCACCCGATTTCACACCCGCCAGACTCACAGACCTTCTTGCTGCCTCCAAGCGCCCCCTCAAGGAATTCTTGCTGGACCAAACCCGCATCGCCGGCATTGGCAACATCTATTCCTGCGAATCCCTCTGGCATGCGCGCCTCGACCCACGCCGCCGCGCAAACGCTCTGAACCGCGCAGAAGCTCGCCGCCTTCACAAAGCGATTGTTTCCGTTCTCGCGCGTGCCTTAGAATGCTGTCTGCATCCGCCGCCCGATTTTCGCGATGCTAATTGGTGGTTTCAAGGTCTGGAAAAAATCCTTCGCGCATACGACCGCGAAGGAAAACCATGCCGCCGTTGCGGGAATGAAATTACCCGCATCGCGCAAGGCGGCCGTTCAACTTTCTTTTGTGCGCACTGTCAAAAATAAAATCCAAGGACACAGGCCGATCGCGTGAATTCACCCGCTCCCAAAAAACCCGAGCCGCCCAAGAAGCCGGATTTTGAGCGCTCCCTCGCACGCCTCGAAGAGGTCGTCCGCCGCCTCGAAAGCCCGCAGCTTTCGCTCGACGATGCCATGAAACTTTTCGAGGAAGGCGTAGCCCTCTCCCGCGAATGCCAAAAACAACTGGAAGAGGCCGAAGGCCGCGTCGAAATCCTTCTTAAAAAAGCCGACGGCAAACTAACCGCCGAGCCGTTTGATCCCGAAGGCGAGAGCGAATCGTGATTGCGCCGCCTCTCGCTTCGCCCGCGATCCTCCCGTGACGATGAAGCTCCCCCCTTTTTTTGAAGAAGACCGCGTCGAAGTCGATGCCTCCCTGGACCGCTTGATGCCCGCGGAAACCGCTCCGCCGCCGTCGATTCATCAAGCTATGCGTTACAGCGTCTTCGCAGGTGGAAAACGCATCCGTCCAATCCTCTGCCTGGAAACCGCCCGCATCTTCGATTCGAACATCGCGCCCGCGCACTATCCCGCCTGCGCGATCGAATTCATCCACACCTACTCCCTCATCCACGACGACCTCCCCGCGCTCGACAACGACGACCTCCGCCGCGGCAAACCCACTAGCCACAAGAAATTTGGCGAAGCCGCCGCCATACTCGCCGGCGACGCTCTGCTAACGCTCGCGTTCGAAACCATCGCCGCCGCTCCCGTCGACGCCCACCGCCGCGTCGCCGTGCTTGCAGAAATCTCCGCCGCCGCAGGCACAATCAACGGCATGGTTGGCGGACAAGTCGCCGACCTCGAAGCCGAAGGCAAGCCCATCAACCCAGAAATGCTCGAATACATTCACCGTTCGAAAACCGCCGCGCTCATCCGAGCTTCCATAACTTCTGGCGCCCTGTGCGCCGGTGCCTCGACGCAAGACGTTGCCCGCCTGCGAAGTTTCGGCGAATCCCTCGGCCTGCTCTTCCAGGTCACCGACGACATTCTCGATATCGAAGAAACTTCCGCCGCCCTCGGAAAAACCGCCGGAAAAGACGCCGCTCAGCAAAAGGCAACCTATCCCGCGGTGCATGGTCTTGAACGTTCGCACCAGATCGCTAATGAGCTCGCTGCGAAAGCCATCGCCGAACTCGCGCCCTACGCCGAACGCGCCTCGCGCCTCCGCGAAATCGCCGAATACCTAGTCCAACGCCGTGCTTGACCCATCCACGCCCCATGAAACCGAAATCTTCGCGCAAGCGCCTCGATCTTCTTCTAGTCGAGCGCGGTCTTGCCGAATCCCAACAAAAAGCCCAAGCCATGATCCTCGCTGGCGAGGTCCTTGTGAACAACATTGCCGAGTTGAAAGCCGGAAGGCCGGTGGCAAGCGACGCACAACTCGAAGTGAAGAGCCGCCAACTAAAGTATGCAAGCCGCGGAGGGCTAAAGATCGAAGCCGCTTTGGAGGACTTTCAGATCGATCCCACAGGCCTCGTGTGTCTCGACGTGGGCGCTTCGACCGGGGGCTTTACGGATTGTTTGCTCCAGCGCGGCGCCGCCCGAGTTTACGCCGTCGATGTAAACACAGCCCAACTTGCCTGGAAACTTCAGCAGGATCCGCTGGTCTACTCCATCAAATGTAACGCTCGCGGACTGAGCCGCAACGACGTAGCCGAACAAGTCGATATGGTGGTCGCCGACGTATCGTTCATTTCCATTTGCAAAATACTTGCTCCTGCCGCCGCATGCGCAAAACCAGACGCGACTTTTCTCATTCTCATCAAACCCCAATTCGAACTCCCTCGCGAAGACATCGGCCCCGGCGGAATCGTCTCCCATGTCCGTCTTCACGAAAAGGCCATCGCCCACGTCCGAAAATGCGCGGAAGCCGCCGGACTAACCTGCCTGAATGTGCGCCCGAGCCGCCTAACCGGCGCCGAAGGCAATCAAGAGTATTTTCTCCACGCTCGCAAAGGACTCCTGAAGTAGAATCCCAGACAATCATGCAGCCATCTCCACTCTTCAAGACGATCGGTGTCATCTCGCGTCCGCGTCGCGCCAACCTTTCCGCCGTCGTTCCAGACCTCCTCCGATGGCTGGAAGCTCGCGGCCTGCGAGTTATCTACGACGAAGAAACCGCATCTGCTCTCCCCAGTCCCTCGAAAGCATTCACCCGCGAAGAGCTTGCCGACCACGCGCAAATCCTTCTCGTCCTCGGCGGTGACGGCACGCTGCTCGCAGCCGCCCGCGTCGCCGCCTCTCGCTGCATTCCCATTCTCCCCATCAACATGGGCAGCCTCGGCTTCCTAACAAGTTTCACAGTCGAAGAGCTCTACCCCGCGCTCGAGGAAACCCTCGCTGGAAGATCTTCGATGAGCGAGCGCGTCATGCTGCAGGTCGAACACTTGCGCGCCGGGACCGTCCTGGATCGTCAACACGTCCTGAACGACGCCGTCGTCAACAAAAGCGCCCTGGCCCGCATGATCGAGCTGGAACTCTCCATCGACGGCGATTTCGTCTGCCGCTACCGCGCCGACGGTCTTGTCCTCGCCACTCCCACCGGCTCCACCGCCTATTCCCTCTCCGCCGGCGGCCCCATCGTTCATCCCGCCGTCGAAGCTTTCGTCATAACTCCGATTTGCCCGCACACCCTCACCGACCGTCCCGTCGTCGTCCGCGATTCCTCCAATATCGAAATCAAGCTAGCCGGAGATGCCGAATCGGCTTTCTTGACCTTGGATGGCCAAAAAGGCATTCCCATGGAATCGGAAGATCGCGTTCGAATCACGCGTTCCCCCAGATGCCTCAAACTAATTCAGCCCCCCAAAAAGTCCTACTTCGAAATCCTCCGCAACAAACTCAAATGGGGCGAGGTGTAGTTCCACACTTCTGCGGCGTTCGTATTATTAATCTTTAGTGGTAGGTACAGCGAAGGGTCAAACGGCTCGTTTAAGCAAGCGCCAGATTTAAGTTCTCGATCGCCTCATCGATCTCCGCCGTGTTCTTGTACCCGACCGTAACGCAATCGACTCCCGCGTTCCGAAACGCGAATCTCATCGACGCCTTGCGATCCTCGCGGTTGAATGTGCCCTCTCCCACCAGCTTCATGCTGATGACGCCCATTCCATCTTTGCGCACTTGCTGAACGTGCGTCACAACTTCCGGCACGTTACCCAGCCCGTCGGTGCCGTAATCCTCGGCGTCCATTCGAACGCCCTTGTGATTCATCCGGATCATCGCGATGTCCAGCCACTTGTTTCCCGGGAATTGTCGCAACGCTGGAAGCCCGTGAACCGACGCCCCGTGACTCACGATCACCTTCTTGGACTCCGCCTCCAGAATTTCATCCTGCCACCTGCGCGTGTCGGTCGGCCAGGTCGCGCTATGCTGCCAGTGCAAGAGCATAATGTCGAAATACTCTGTGTTCGCTAGCTTCCGCAGTTCGTCGAATTTCTCTTGCGGATTCACGCCCTGTCTCGTAGTCACCTTCGACATTATCCGATAGCTATCGCGCGGAATGCCCTTGAGGGCTACTCCCAGCATTCTGTGCATCTCGCTGTAAGACTCAGCAGTCTCGAAGAAACGAATCCCGCCGTCATAGGCGTAGCGCACCAGCCTCGTAAACCCGTCTTGTCCCAACTCGCGCTGCACCTGCCCGCTGAAGCTGCCACAGCCAAACGCCAGCCGCGTCACTTTCACTCCCGATTTTCCCAGCGTCACCCATTCTGTCGCCGTCCGCCGCGCCGTGCCCAGCGGTAGGCTCCCGGTTACCGCAAACCCGCTGGCGGCCAGTCCGGTTTTCAGAAATTCACGTCTGCTGTAGTGAGCCACGGATGCACCTCCAATTGAGGAAATAATAGCGCGACTGTAGCGGAGCGGGATTGCCGCTTCGGCGGGAAACGACTGCGCGACCAAAAGCCATGACAACCAATCCTAATACGAAAATCGAACACCAGGCATATCGGACTTGTTGAGGGGTAGCTGGGCCAGTAGTCCCATTATCCAATCCTCAGGAAATCCCCTAATCGGCCATTGGGGTCTTCTCCTGATTGCCGGCTCAACGGATTTTGGGTACTTGATTGACTGCACTAGATCGTAATTTCAAGACGCTTTCGGCCAGCGTTGTCAGGAGTTGCGATTCCGCGCCTTCGGATCGAGAGCCTTGGTAAATCGAATGTGAATTAGCTTGTTCTGGGCGAGAATTCCGCTTCGGAAAACGCCCCCTGGGGGGACCGTGAAGCCTTTCGACGGAAGCGGTGCGTTCGATATAGCTACAAACGAAAAGGAGATCCGTCAACTTGGCGTCCGAGGTGCCGGGGCCACCGTCCTTTCCCAAGCTTTGTCGTTCGGCGTCCAATTGGCGGCTACCGTGGTCCTCGCTCGGATGCTGGCACCGAAGGACTTTGGCCTGGTGGCAATGGTTACCACCTTCAGCCTGCTGCTCGCTAGCTTCGGCCTTTGCGGGTTTACGGAGGCCGTGGTGCAGCGAGAAACAATCGATCATTTCCTGGTCAGCAATTTATTCTGGATCACCGTGGGTACTAGCCTTCTTCTGACGGTCGGTTTTGCCGCTACAGGCTCGCTATTGGCGCAATTCTACAGGATCCAGCGCATTGAGTCCGTAACTGTCGCCATGTCCATGACCATCTTTTTAAGCAGCCTTTCGGTTATCCATCTCGCCCTTCTTAGAAGGGCCATGCGCTACTCGGCGGTTTCCGTCAATGTCGTCCTGGCCCGCGCTGTTTCAGTGGCGGTGTCAATCCTCCTCGCCTGGGCAGGGTGGGGCCTCTGGGCGCTCGTCGCAGGAGCCGTGGCGCAGGCCCTTACGCAATCCGTTGCGTCCTGGATCCAATGTCAATGGATCCCCGCCCTTCCGCGACGCGTGCCCGGCACGGCCTCGATGGTGAGATTTGGGATGGGCATTTACGCTCGCTACTCCTTGAACTATTTTGCCCACAATATGGACAACGTCCTCGTGGGATGGGCTTTTGATGCTCAATCTCTTGGCTTCTACAAGAAGGCGTATAATATGTTCCAGCTTCCGGCAGGTCAGCTCAACGCCCCGCTTTGGCACGTCGCCGTATCCTCCCTAAGCCGGTTCAAATCAGACTCTCCTGAGTACAGACGGAGTTTTCTCAGTGCCTTATCCGTCCTGGCCTTTGTAGGTATGGCAGTGGGTGCTGACCTCACACTAGTCGCCAAAGATTTGATTCGCTTCCTGTTAGGACCAGGGTGGGAAGCGACGGGCCGGATTTTTATGTTCTTTGGACCGGGAATTGGGGTCATGCTTCTTTACGAAACGCACGGCTGGATCCACGTTTCGATCGGAACGGTAGGTCGCTGGTTCCGCTGGGGTGTGGTGGAGTTCGTTGTGACGGGACTGTTGTTTTTACTCGCGCTGCCGTGGGGACCCGTGGGAATAGCCGTGGCTTGGACTGCGTCCTTCTGGATTCTAATGATCCCGGCGTTCTGGTACGCTGGGAAACCCATACATTTGGGCATCGCCCCAGTACTCTCAGCCGTGTGGAAGTACTTCCTGGCGTCCCTTCTGGCGGGTTGTGCTTCCATTGGACTCATTAGAATGATTCCGCGCTTCCCGATCGCGCTTCCGGAGCCAGTTGCTGTATTAGTCCGGATTGTGCTGACGTCGTTGTTGTTCGCAGCGCTGTATCTCGGTGCGATCATCTTATTGCACCGAGGGTACGCACCCCTTCAACAGTTCGCAGCACTCTTGCGCGAAATGGTCCCGCGGAGTTGGTTCTCGATTTTGCGGACTCCAAAGACAATTTTGCCCGCCCGGCAGCCACTCCGATTACCAATTCGCGAACGTCCTCTGTGATCGCGGCATCCTCAGTCTACCCCTTTTGAAAACGGGGATTGCAGCCGCCGCCTTGTGGATTAGCGATATGGCGGCTGCGAATCCATCTTGGTGGGCCGATTTTACTTGCACGGCAACCGCGTGTACCAGGCGCCAGAGAATAGACGAGAATAGACGCGTCCGCTTAGGCAAACGCGCTCAACGTCAACGCTATACGCTAGTTGTGTGTGATAAGTCGGAACTGCGGCGTGTGAGGCTCCTGATGGTCAACGTCTTGTCGCCCCAAGCACGTCTGTCCGCAGCAAATCATCCTGCGTTTCTCGCCACCGAATGAGTTTGCTTCGCGTCCCTTCGATCAACACTTCGCTCGGCCGCGGCCGCGCATTGTAGTTGGAGGCCTGCGTCATTCCATAGGCTCCCGCGACCCAGATCGCCAGTAGGTCGCCTGTCTTCACTTCGCCGAGTGGCCAGTCGTGAAGCAGGCAATCGCCCGTCTCGCAGACGGGGCCCACGATGTCCACGCGCTCCGTCGCAAGCTTCTTGCCGCCAGATTCACGCGCGATGCGTGTAATCGGATGGACCGCGCCATAAAGAGCAGGCCGCAACAAATCATTCATCGCCGCATCGACCACAACGAAGGTCTTGCCACGGTTCCGTTTCGTATAAATCACTTTCGTCAGCAATATGCTGGAAGCGGCAATGATCGAGCGTCCCGGCTCGAGCAGGAGGTGCAACCCAAGCGGACGAACGAGGCTCGCCACCATCTTCGCGTATGCTACCCGCGAGGAAGTTTTCTCATTCGTGTATCGCACGCCCAGTCCGCCGCCCAAATCGAGATATTCCAGCTGGATTCCCGCTCGCCGGAGTTCCGCAATATAGCCCGCGATGCGGCCAAACGCCCGGCGAAATGGATCGAGCGAAACAATCTGCGAACCGATGTGCGCGCTTATGCCCTTCCAGTGCAAATACTTCGAGTCTTTGTGAGCAAGATACAGTCGCCGAGCCTCCGGCCAATCAAGCCCGAATTTGTGAGTGTGGCTTCCGGTAGCAATGTGAGGATGCCCGCCCGCTGCAACATCCGGATTCACGCGAATCGCGACACCGGGAATCCTCCCGCCGCGCCTTGCATTCCGTTCTGCTTCTTCCAGCAGCACTTCCAACTCGGCTTCGGACTCGACATTGAAAAGAAGGATTCCGCCGCGCGCGCCAGTCCGGCCAGAGCGTGCAGAGGGCGAATATCGCAACGCATCACGAATTTCGTGGCGCGTCTTGCCCACTCCCGAAAACACAATCCGGTCGCCACGAACTCCGAGATGGCCGAGATGTTCGAGCTCGCCGCCGGAAACAATGTCAAAGCCGCTCCGCATCTTTGCCAGATGACGCAACAGGGAAAGGTTCCCGTTGGATTTCACTGCAAAACAAATGGTGCGCGGAATCTTGTTGAGCCCGCGGTCAAACTCGCGGTAAGCATCCGTTATCGCCGCTCGGCTGTAGACGTAGGTAGGCGTGCCAAACGACGCTGCGGTACTGGTCAGGTCCACGCCCTCGCAAAAAACGTGCTCAACGCCCTTCTCCCGCGCGGGGTTTTTCCACGCGAACTGCGGCGTAAACTCGGCGGGGTCGACATACGTCAATTTTTTTCGCGGATTGGCGGCCTTCGCGCTCATCGCACCTTCAACACCACGAGCGTCCGGTCATCTGCCAGCGGCGCGCCTTGGGCAAACCAATCCACCTCGCGCAAAACCAGATCGGCGAGCTCCGTAGCGCCGACTTCATGCTGTTGCTCAATGAGTTTCCGCAATTTTTCCGTTCCGAAGAACTGTCCTTCGCTGTTGCTCGTTTCCGCGATGCCGTCGGAATGAAATACCAGAATATCGCCGGGATCGAGCGACACGCCCCACTCGTCGTAGCTGACTTCTTCAAAAATCCCAAGCGGAAATCCCGTGAGCGCAACCTTGTCGCACCGTCCGTCCTTATACAGCAGCGGTTGCGACTGCCCCGCGTTCGCAATGCGCAGTTTGCTCCGCCCTCTCTGCCACGTCGCGAAACATGCCGTCATGAAGCGCCCTTCGATGCGCCGCTCGCCGACGATTTGGTTCATCTGCTTGAGCATTTCCGCTGGCTGCAGTTTTTGCGGAGCAAGGCTCCTCATAATGCCGATGGCCACAGCGCCATAAAGCGCCGCCGCAGTTCCCTTCCCGCTCACGTCGCCGAGGGCGATTCCGAGTTGCTGCGGCCCGTAGCGCAGGAATTCGTACAAATCGCCGCACACTTCCCGAGCCGAAAGGTACCGCGCAGCGATGTCCAAGCCGAAATCTTCGGTGGGCACAGGCCGCAACAACGCGCCCTGAATGCGCTTTGCCGCCTGCAGATCGCGTTCCAGACGCGCCTCGTCGCGAGCCACTTGCTCGTAGAGCCGCGCATTTTCCAGAGCCACGGCAAGATTGGCGCCCAGAATCGACAACGTCTGAACGTGGTCCTCGGTAAAATAATTAAGTTGCGGACTTTCGAGGTCCAGCACGCCAATGACTTTCCCTTTGTGCATCATCGGAATGGCCAATTCCGAACGCGTCTCCGGATTCACCATCAGGTACCGCGAATCGACGGTCACATCCGGAACAAGCACCGGCTCTTTCAACTCCGCCGCCGCGCCCACAATCCCTTCGCTCGCGGCGACGCGCATCTTTCCTTGCACGCGCTGCCCGTGTTTCACGTCCACGCGGTGGCGAAACACTTTCTGAGCCTCGTCATACAGCATGATGCTCAGAATCTGGTAATCAATCACACGCTTGATCTGTTCGGCGGCGCGCCGCAACAATTCCTCGACGTCGAGAATGGAACTCGTCTCGCGCCCCACTTCATTCAGAAGAAGCAGTGTGTCAGCCTGCGCCCGGACGCGTTGGAACAGCCGCGCGTTATCAATAGCCACAGCCAGGCGGCTCGCCAGCAGCGTCAATATGCTCTGCTGCTCCCGCGTGAAATAATCCAAGTGACGGCTCTGGATATCCAGCACACCCACGCATTTCCCTTGCAGCATCAGCGGAACAGCCAGCTCCGAGCGCACACTCTCAATCGCATTGATGTACCGCGGATCTTTCGACGTGTCGCTCACCCGTACCGGGTGCCCCGTGGCTGCCGCCGTCCCCGTAATTCCCTGTCCAATCGGAACGCGCAAATTCTCCGCAAGTTCTCGGGGGTAGCCGATGGAAAATCTGTGTTTGAGGTACGCGCCGTCTCCTTCGATCATCAGCACGCCAAAAATTTCATAATCGATGTGCCGCTTGATGAGCGCCGCTGAGCGCGCCAGCACTTCGTCCAGATCGAGCGAGGAATTGACCTCTTCTCCGATCTCGGCAAGCGTGCTCAGGACTTCAGCGGAAACTTCGGCAGCGGCAGTCGTCGCAGGTTCGACAGCCGTGGACTCTGGATGTTCGTTCGCGGGATTCATGAACTCCTATTATTATAGCAGGCAGCCGCAGCGCGGCTGCGAATCGTCCTTTTTGAAAATCAGCGCCGCTGATTTCCAATTTGGCGGGGAGGGTTAGCGCAAACATTGCGCCACGTGTCGCAGTTCGCCTATTTGTCTGGTCTTGCCGCTTTGTCCTGCGGCTTCAGAGAGAGAACTGCGACTCCCTGTAGATTGCGGTAACGCTCCGCATAGTCCAGCCCAAAGCCGACCACGAATTCGTTGGGAATGCTGAATCCCACGTAATCCGCTTGCACCGCCGCAATGCGGCGTTCCGGCTTGTCCAGCAGCACGGCTACGCGGAGCCGCTTCGGCTTGCGCTGTTCCAGGATCCGCAAGAGATATTGCAGCGTCATTCCGGTATCCAAAATATCTTCCACGACAATGACGGTCCGGCCCTCAATGCTCGCGTCCAGATCTTTTGTGAGTCGCACTTGCCCGGAGGTCTTCGTGTCCTTCCCGTAGCTCGACACGGCAATGAAATCAAGCGACACCTCACCCGGGATTCCGCGCGCGAGATCGGACAAAAAGAAAACCGCTCCCTTCAGCACGCCGACCAACAGCAGCGGTTCGTCGGGGAAGTCCTGGCGAATTTGCTTTGCGATCTCCAGGATTCGCCGGTGGATGCGGTCACGCGTTAGCAAGACCTTGACCTTTTCGCCCGGCCTGCCATGCCCGCTTTGCATTGTTTTTTGCTTCGTCGCCATAGTTTTCCCCAAAGTGGAACCGCGACTCTAGCTCACGTCCTCGTCCGCGAGCAAGGCTCTTATAGAGGAAGTTAGGCTAAGGTCGAGGCGCGCGTTGTGACGCCGCTACAGGTCTCGGCTATACTCGCAGTCCCGGAGAAATTGTTTGCTCGAAGCTGCAAAAAGCACGCTATTAATTCTCAGCGCGTTGTTCCCCATCGTCAACCCGCTGGGCGGCAGTCCTATTTTTCTGACTATGACGCGGGATTATTCGGCTTCCGAACGGCGCGCCCTCGGCCGTCGCGTCGCCATGAATAGTTTTATCCTTCTGGTTTGTTCCTGCCTTGTCGGGACGTACATTCTGACTTTCTTCGGAATTTCCCTGCCGGTGGTTCAGGTCGGCGGCGGACTCATCGTAATTTCCACGGGATGGGCCATGCTGAATCGCAGCGAGGATGATGATGACAACCGCGAGGGAAAGGTCCGCAAAAAAGTCAGTCCTCGCGACGAATTCAAGAACGCATTTTATCCGCTGACGTTGCCCCTCACTGTCGGTCCCGGTTCGATTTCCGTCGCGATCACGCTTGGAGCCAACGTAGCTCGCCACCACGGCTGGAACCTGTTAGGTATGCTCGCGATCTTCATTGGGTCCACCATCATCGCTATCAGCATTTACCTCTGTTACGGTTTTTCGGATCGCTTGGCGCGCGCCATCGGCGCCTCGGCGATGGGCGTGATCATGCGCCTATCGTCGTTCTTGCTGGTCTGCATCGGCGTGCAAATTCTTTGGAATGGAGCCAAAGCTTTGCTCGTTACTCTCCCCGCGGTCGGCCAGTAACAAGGAGATTTTCCGTAGATGTTTCCCAGGCCCCTGAGATTGGGACGAAAGGCCTGTGGCTTGCGCGTCCGCTCAGTAACTCAAATGGAAGTTCAGCAGGTGCCAGTGATAAATAAACCAGAAGAATCCCACGGACGATAGCGCGAGAAACGTATTCCAGAGCTTGTACCAGAACCATTGCTGGCCATCGCCCCAGGACTTCAGGCTGCTGTATATGGCAACCAGGGCGCCGACGCCGGTCAACAGCCCGAGAATTTGCAGAAGATGCAGCCAAAGGTCACTGCTCTCGGAAAGACCAGACGGATTGCTGGTTCTGCTGATAAAAACCAGAAATCCAATGACGAAGGCCACCACGCCGAAGCAAGTCAAACGCACGAGCATACGCAACCGCTTCGCGCCGGGATCCAGCGTGAGAGGCTTTCCATAATGCTTCCGAATCATCGCGCCGATGGGCCACATCAGCAAAGTCAGCACGATCACGCACAAACTGAATCCGATGATGACGTAGTTCACGATCTGCTTGTCAAATGTGTTGTTCACTTGCTGAAAAACCATGAACGGATAATCGATATACGCAACGCGGCGGCCCGTGGCGTCCTTTACGAACGCAATCTTTGCGGGCCCATCCACCTGGCGAAATAGCATCGGAGAAATCTCTCGAAAATGCAGCGGCTGCTGGTTCAGGCCCTTAAAACCCATCGAGATCGTATTGTCTTTTGGATTGAAGGTAGCTTTCGTCTCGTCAAGCACCATGGTCACAGCCAAAACGTTCGTTTCAAATCGCCGGCTGACTTCATAGGTACCGGCAACACTCTGCGCGTCCTGAGCGGCGCTCGCGAGCACCGGCTCGTTCGTTGGAACCGCCGGAAAATAGCGATCCATGAATTTATCGAACAGCAAGCCTCGCGGATCGATCTCCGCCCGCCCCGGACTGTTGTACGACACGAAGAATCCAGCGTTGGAGTCGAGAATCAAATGCAAGTTGCTGTGGAAAGAGACGGTGTCTCCGCCATGCCCGATAAGCCGATGTCCGTTTCTCGACTGCTCATAAAATCCCAGCGCCATGGCGTTCATCGCCGGCGGCCATCCCTCCTGCCTGGCATGCATCTGCACGGCAGTCTCCGGCTTCAGGATTTGCCCGTCTCCGTAGTGTCCGTTCTGGAGGTGCGCGATCATAAAATGAGTCATGTCCACAGCCGAAGCTGAAAGCGAACCGGCAGGCGCCACTTGAACAAATTCAAACGGCTTCGGCTCGCCCGACCCGAGAATGTATCCGTTAGACATGAATGGCTTCAGCGCCTCTGGCAGGGGTTGACGAAACGTAGCGTGCGCCATGTTCAGCGGTTTGAAAATGTGCTCATCGACGTAGTCGTTGAAGTTCTGCCCGGAAACGCGTTCCACGATGTACGCCGCCATCGTCGTTGCGTAATTCGAGTAAGCCGGCGTCGTGCCCGGCGGAAAAATCCTCGCAGGCATGTGCACCTGCAGGTATTCCTTGTTGGGGCGCAAATCTTCCGCTGACCCGACAAACAGATCCTTGGCCGTCTCCTCGAAACCCGTGCTGTGGGTCATGATATTCCGCAGCGTGATGGGCTTCCCAAACGCCGGCGGAATCTTGAAATCCAGATAATCGTTGACGTCGCGATCCAAGTCCAGTTTCCCCAGTTCGACTTGCTGCATCACCGCCGTCCATGTAAACAGCTTCGAAATCGATCCCGGACGGAACAGCGTCGTCTCCGGGGAGACCGGCGCTTTCCTTTTGACATCGGAGTAGCCATAGCCCTTAGCGAAAAGCAGCTTCCCGTCCTTCACTACGGCCACGACGGCGCCCGCGATGTCCGCATGCTCGATCTCTTCCGGCATAAACCCGTCCAGAAATGCGCCTACGTCGTCGACCGTCAACTCATGCGTCTTCGGCGCCACCTCATCGGAAACAGCAGGTTTGGGAGGAACAGCGGACGACTTTGTGTCCGTGGGCTTTGGCGCCTGCGCCAAAATCGCGGCACAGCCGAAAATCGCCGCACAACCTATCCACAAAAGATTCGCACGCATCACTTTTTTCACTGTTTAAGCCTCCCCATCCAATTATCGCTGCCAGAAAGCAATCAGCTGCGTTGCTGAAGTGTCTTGCAGGCCCGCGAGCGCATGAAACATTTGTTGCATTCTTGTCTGGGGAGACTAAGTAGCTAGGCCAAGTTTGTCAAGCGATTTGCTGAGATAAGATGCGGCTCGCGTTGGAATTCCGACTGGGCGATTCGCGTGGCCGCGTCCGGAGGCCGTCGCCAGGACTATTTTAGTGGTCAGCGTTAGGGGTTTCTCTCGCCGACAACTTCTTCAAGCAGGCCGACAAGTTCGCTTGCTGGAGAGAGCGCCATTCGATACAAGCGTTGACACTATCCTTGGCATTCAGAAGTGGGCGTTCGCTGTGGGGCAGATTTTGAGCTTGGCGCGGCCGCTCCTCGCGGAGTCTCAGGAGCTTGGCAGCGCAACACTTTGGGCCGCCGTGCGCTGGCTGCTCCAATTGTTTGTTCGTACAGTAAGCTGTTCGATTCGATCGCGCCTCACAGCATAGCCGATGCCGGGCGTTTTCGGCACATGAATCGTACCGTTCGACGTGACCTCCACTTCGGGCTCGATGATATCTTCATTCCAGTAGCGTTTGCTGGCTGAAACATCGCCCGGAAGCGTGAAACCGGCGAGCGTGGACATCGCAATGTTATGCGCCCTGCCTATCCCCGTCTCCAGCATGCCTCCGCACCACACGGGAACGGAATGCGTGCGGCAGACCTGCTCGACGCGCCGCGCCTCGCTATGGCCGCCGACACGCCCAAGCTTGATATTAATGATCCGGCAGGCCTTCAATTCAATAGCGGTAAGAGCGTGCCTCGCATTGTTAATGCACTCATCCAAGCAAATCGCGGTCTGAATCTGCGCCTGTAGTTTCGAATGGGCGTAAATATCGTCCCAGTTCAACGGCTGCTCGATCATCAACAGATGGAATTGATCTAACTTTCGCAAATGCGCCGCGTCTTCAAGCCGGTAAGCCGAGTTGGCGTCCACGGAAAGCAGAATTTCTGGAAATTCCTTACGGACCGCGGCCACGTACTCGATATCCTTGCCCGGCTTGATCTTCAACTTGATCCGCTGGTATCCGCTGCGCAACTCCTCTTCCACTTTTCTGACCAGCGCCTGCGCGCTCTCGCGAATGCCGAGAGACACTCCGCTGGCAATTTCATCCAAAGTGCCGCCGAGCAACCTGGATAGCGGAACTCCTTTAAGTTGAGCTTCGGCGTCCCAAAGAGCATTTTCCACGCCGCTCTTCGCCATTTCATGGCCACGAATGGCGGCCATCAGCGCGGGGCACTCCAAAGCGGAGGAAATGCTCTTCCCAATTATTGCAGGAGCTACAAAATCAGAGATTACATGCCAGGCTGTATCCGTAGTCTCCGAGTTGTACGCCGGAGTCTCACTTGCCGTGACCTCTCCCCACCCGCTCACTCCGTCCACGACAACCTCGACGAGAATAATTCTGCGGTGATGGGAGACTCCAAAACTGGTCTCGAACGGCGCTTTCAGCCTCATATGAACTTCACGCAAAGTAATGGATTCAATCTTCATAAGGCTCCAGAAGGTGCGTCCCTAGTGCTTCGTGGAACTCAAATCCAACGGCCGCGCGGACTATCCGTGTCGCAACATACGTTGCATCGTTTAGTCACCCTGCCTCTCTGCTGATACGAGGGGCCGCAAGCCCGCGACCGTGCGCCTATCCTTGCGGACCTTTGCGGGATTATAGCGTATTGCAACATTCGTTGCATTATCTAGAACGGTGAACCGTATTGGCGCCCCCGGCGCTATTGCCGCTGCGCCTTTATTCCTCCCGGCAAAACCGGTTTCATGGTGCGCATTTCTCCTTCTGGCGATAGAATTCGCGGCGACAGGGAGGGATGGCAGATGATTTGTCGTGGAACGCGGACGGTTGCGTGTGTCTTGTTTGGAGTGCTCACCTTGTTCAGTGCGAAAGAGGCACGATCGCAGGCGAAGCTCTCACCGAAGTGGGAAGAATTGACGGCCGCCGATTTTCGCCAAGGCATCCAGCAATCGAAGGGGACATGCCTCTTGCCCTTTGGCATTCTGGAAAAGCACGGTCCGCACTTGCCGCTGGGAACGGATTTGCTGAACGTGCGTTACGCTTCACTGCAAGCGGTGGCGCAGGAATATGCCGTCGTTTTCCCCGAGTATTATTTCGGACAGATACTTGAAGCGAAACACGAAGCCGGGACCGTGGCGTACAGCCTCGAGCTGCAGTTGAAGCTGCTGCAGGAAACAACGGATGAGATGGCGCGGAACGGGTGCAAAAAAGTCCTGATCGTGAATGGCCACGGAGGGAACGAACACCTGCTTCCTCTGTTTGGACAGGCGCAAATGGATAAGCCGCATGATTACGTCGTGTATGTTCTGGATGGCGAACGCAGTAAGCCGGGTGGCCCGGGCAAGAAATCCACGGGGATTGACTATCATGCCGGGGAAAATGAGACATCGAACACAATGGTGTCGCGCCCGGATTTGGTGCACATTGACCGCGCTGCGAGCGAATCTGGCGCGGACCAGAAGCGCGTGAATTTGCCAGAAGACGTGTACACGGGGATCTGGTGGTACGCGCGATTCCCTAACCATTATTCTGGTGATGGCTCGGCTGCCACAAAAGAGCTTGGCGAATGGAACATGAAGAATTGGATCGACGCGATTGTCGAAGCGATTCGTGCCGCGAAGGCCGATGACAAGAGCCTGAAAATTCAGAATGAATTTTATGAGAAGAGCAAACACCCTCTCGATACGCGGCCTTGATGCGACGAGGGTTGGTAACTGGCGGCGTGCGTGTCGGCGAAACGTGGATTAGGGGGGCGGTCGACGGCTTCAAGGTTAGTTACGGGGTGAATTTCCCAGGCGCTGGCGCGCCAGTCTCCAAGCCAACCTTTCCACCTAATGCACCCGAAGTTTCTCGCAATGTTCACTTGACTTTACTGGACAAGTAATTTAAACAGGCTGTATAAACACGCTTTACCCCCACCCAAGGCGGAAATGGAGAAACTTCCAGTGCAGAAAAACATTCTGGTGCATTTGTGCATGAACGTAGGGTCCGTGTTAATTGCAATACTTTGCGCATCGGCCTCTGCCGATGCACAAGCTACCACCACTGTGAGCAGCTCGCCTGCCACAGTTAGACCTGTTCCTAATCCCTGCCCTCGCTTCGCGCCGGGCAGTGTCATACAAGAGCCAGCGGCGCTGTTCAGCCAGAACGGCGTGCTGTCAGTCCAATTTTCCTACCAGACCACAACCGACGCCGCAGGCAGAACTCTGTTTTGCTTCATGACCCCGAGCGGCCTGGAAAACCCGACGCTGCATGTGAAGCCGGGCGACCACCTGATCATCACGGTGACCAACAACACTACGAAAGAGCCGCTGGAGATGACCATCAATCCGCCGAACTGCGGGCCAGGCGGATCGCAAATGACCACGTCGTCGCTAAACATTCACTACCACGGGACGAATACGTCTCCGACATGCCACTCTGATGAGGTGATCAAGACGCTGATCAACTACGGACAAACTTTCCAGTACAACGTCGCCTTTCCAACGAATGAGCCGCCGGGACTTTACTGGTATCACCCTCACGTGCATGGAATTGCCGAACATGCGGTGCTGGGCGGCGGTGCCGGTGCGCTGGTAGTGGACGGAGTCGAGGACATACAGCCAGCGGTGTCGGGGCTCCGCGAGCGAATTTTGGTGCTGCGCGACCAGCCCACGGTGCAGAGTCTGCAGACTCCGCCCGTGAATGAAAGCCCTGGCGGGACACCCAACGGAGTTCCTTTTCAGGATCTTACGGTAAACAACATTACGACGAATACTTTCACCGACGCCAACGGCAACACCAGCTATACGCCAGCAATTCTTAACATGGAGCCGGGTGAAAAGCAGTTCTGGCGCGTTTCGAACTCGACCTCCGACACCATTCTCGACCTACAACTGCAATATGACGGAGTGCCGCAGACGTTCCAAGTGGTGGCGGTTGACGGAGTGACTGTGAATTCGCAGGACGGAGCGCAGCCCGGGAGCACGATTCCGGAGACGCACTTCCGGCTGCCTCCGGCATCCCGCGTTGAGTTCATTGTCAACGCGCCATCCGCCAGCGTGAGCCTCGCGCAATTGGTGACGCTGAATATCCTTACAGGAACGAATGGCGATGATGACCCAAACCGACCTATCTTTAACGTTCATCTGCTTTCCGACGACACCGCACAGGCGGCTGCCGACGACCGCGTGGGCCAATTCACCGCTTTGAATCCCAACCAGAAGCGCTTCGCGGGCTTGGCAACGGCGCCGATTGCGGCTAAACGAGTCGTGTTCTTCAACGAGATACAACCGACAAGTTTCTTTATGGACGTTCAAGGACAACCAGAAAAAGTATTCGATCCGAACGCCGCCCCTGCCATCACGGCAACCCAAGGAACCGTCGAGGAGTGGACAGTGGAAAATCATACGCTGGAGAACCACGAATTCCACTTCCATCAGCTGCACTTCCTGGTTGAATCCCAAAACAACTTTGAGATCAACGGAGACCAGCAGGCGCCCGGAATCATTGGGCAATACCTGGACATGATCGAAGTTCCCAATTGGGACGGGAACACCGCGCATCCATTTCCGAGTGTCACGTTGCGGATCGACTTCCGCGGGAGTGACGTTGGAATATTTGTCTTCCACTGCCATATCTTGAATCACGAGGACCTCGGAATGATGAATATCATCCAGGTCGTTCCATCAACCGCTGCCAATCGCGGCAATTCAAAGAAAGCGCCAGCCGCAGCCGAGGGAAGTGCACCGGCGAAGACCGTGGTTCCCGCAAAAGGTTCGAAGGGTGCTGCGAGTGCTGCTAGCAGTGCTGAAAAAATGAAAATGAACTGAGACCGGCCGCAGGGCTGTCGTCATTCGAGCAGCGGCTGACTTTAGGAGAAGGAAAAGCGGTTCCAGAGAAAACTGGGGCCGCTTTTTTCGTTGGAGTGAGATTCCATATTTATCTGATACAGGAAGTCTTCAGCGTGTGCGACGGAGTTGGTCGAGCCAGCGAGAGAGGATTGAGTTGGAAGTGGATTCGACGTCGAGGAATTCAAGGCCCATGCCGATTCTGGGTTTGACAATGCGGATCATGGCGAGGGCTTCGACGGTTTCGTCTTTGCGCTTCAGGGTAACCCGAACGCGGGATTTGACGGGAAGCGGCTTGCTAGTGCAGACGAAGCAGCCGCCGAGCGAGATATCCGAGGTAATTCCGTCAGAACGGGCGCCGGATTCAAGATCGAGGACTTCCGCGTCGGCGGCAAAAGGAAAACGGATAGCATAGCGGCGGTCGCGCAAGCTTACTTTGTGCGACGCGCCATCGGCGGTTCGGTCGTTCATGGTGATAACGTTGCCCACTGTCTATAAGGCAGGGGAATAGTGAATCAAGGCGAACCAGAGGAGCTTTCCCCGCTAGAAATAAGAGTGACAGAACTGGCGAGAAATGGCGGAATTGTGAAGGGCGGGAGGGCGAAAGAAGCAACAGGTTAAGAACCGTTAAGAGACGAGGAGTCGAGGAGCAAGGGCTATTAGTTGGTACGACAAAGGGAAACGATGACGGGGAGAAGGCGGCGGATGAGGATGGTAATCTGGGATGGTAAATTTCCCTATGCCATACGAAACGATGCGAAGCGAGGGACTGCGGCAGAGCGACCGCGTGAGCTTCCGGATGCCCGTGGAAGCATCGTGGACAACGAGCGAAGGAGCGGCCGCAAAGCACATTGCGGAGACGCTGCTGGTCAGCCGCAATGGCGGAGTGCTGCGCCTGGACGGAAAACTGACGACGGGACAGGAAATTACGCTAAAACGAATGGAAGGCGATTTGGTGAAGACGGCGCGGGCACGCGTTGTGGCCGAGATCGATCAGGAGCCGGACGGTTTTTTGTACGCGATCCAGATCACCGAGCCAAATGCGGATTTCTGGGACATCGAATTCCCTGCTCCGTACAAGGCGGACGAAGCGCTGGCCAGGCTGCTGATGGAATGCGGATTCTGCCAGCGGCGCGAAGTGGTTTATTTGAATGAATTGGAGTTGAAGTCATTTGAAGTGCGCAAATGCGTGGCGCGGCTTTGCAAGCATTGCGACACGCCTTCGATCTGGATCGAGGCGCAGTCGGAAATCAAGGCGCAGGAAAAGGGTGCGGCGCATCCTTTAACGATGGAAGAGCGCGTGATTCCACGGCGAAACCGGACACGGGTAAAAGCGCGGGTTTTGGCTTGCGTACGGAGGCGAGGATTTCAGGAAGAAGTGGCTGTGTGCGAGGACTTGTCGAAGGGCGGGCTTAGTTTTCGGAGCCGGAACGAGTATCCGGAGGGATCGCGGGTGGAGGTAGCGGTGCCGTTTACGCCAGGGAGCGGCGCGATTTTTGTTCCGATACGGATTGTGTTTTCTCAAGCAATTCCAGCGGTCGGTTTGTACAGGCATGGGGCGGCGTATATTCGGCCGCCTAGCGATTCCGCGGATTGAAGCAGTTCCTACCAGATAAGAAAAACAGCTAGGAAATTCGCGATCATCAGTCCATGACGGACGCGATGTCGCGCTCGTGGCGGCGGCGATGCAGATAGTGCATGGAAATATTCAGATACGCATGTCCGCAAGGGGTTTCAATGGCGATGACCATGGCTTCGGTGTCCTCGCTGCCTGATAACCCTTCCTCGTTCATGTGAATTTCCGGCGGAAACACCTTGAAGCGGAAGCCCTGGTCGTTGAGAAGCGTGACGGAGTTTCCGATGACCATGTTGGCCAGTTCGCAGACGGTTTCGCGAACAACCTGATCGCTGCTGGGAACATCTTCACCCGCGAGATGGCTGGCGACTTTCATGGCGACTTCCGGCGAGAGATCGAGAATGACGCGGCCTTCGATGTCCCCTTTGATGGAGATGAGCGCGGCTACGCCTTTGCGGCGATAGGTGTTTTCGTCCATCGAGAGATCGAGGATTTTCGTCGGCGCTTGAAGAGATTCGGCAAAGACGGCGTCGGCGGCATTAATGAACGGCTGGATGAGTTCCATTCTCATGCGCGGCTCTCTCCTGCGAAGGCGACGGGCGCGCCAGCGGCGTTGGGATCGTCACTGAGAACATAACGGAGAATTTCGTAAAGGACTTCGGGCTTGACGGGTTTCTGCACGAAGTGTTTCGCGCCCTTCTGGAGAGCAGCCAGGATGTTTTCCTGATAGCCCACCGAGGAGACCATCACGATGCGCGCTTCGGCATGCTGGCGAACGATGCGCTCGACGGCCTCGATCCCTTCCATCTGCGGCATGGTGATGTCCATGAGCACGATGTCGGGTTTGGTGCGATTGAACTCCGCGATGGCGGTGAGACCATCGCCGGCTTCTCCAGCGACTTCGCCGCCGAACATCTCAATCATCTTGATGATGTTCTTCCGAGCGAAGACAGAATCGTCCACCACCAGGTAGCGAACGGGTTGATTGTCTTTCCGTAACAGAGCGGCAAATTGTTGCATGGCCTTCTCCTTCTCCCGGCACGGTGTTAGGTGCGATGGGAAGAAACGGGTGTCCTTTCCGGTTTCTCGTTCTTATCGTGTTTATCGTTCTTGTCGAATTTTTCCGTGCTGGAGCGGTCTCCGCCGTAATTTTGAACCAGGAACGCGGCGATGCCTTCCAAGGGAATCACTTTGCCGGCGTAGCCCTTTGAAATGGCGGCGCGCGGCATGCCGCTCACTACACAGGTGTCTTCGCTTTGCGCGAGGGTCACGCCGCCGGCGGCTTTGAGCGCACCAAGGCCTTCGGCGCCGTCTTCACCCATGCCAGTCATCAAGAGACCGACCGCGGTGGGACCAAATTGCTGGGCGACGGAATGAAAGAGAACGTCGGCCGATGGGCGGTGACCGTTGACGGGAAGGCCGTCGGAGAGGACGGCCATGTCTCCGCGTGGCATGCGGCGAACCATAATGTGACGATTGCCCGGGCATATGAGGACGCGGCCGGCAACGAGGAGATCGCCGGAGCGCGCTTCCTGCACTTCGAGAGCGCAGCATTCGTCGAGGCGCTTAGCGAACATTTCGGTAAAGCCCTCCGGCATGTGCTGGACGATCAGAATGCTTGCGGGAAAATCCGCGGGAATCTGGGAGAGAACGTATTGGAGAGCGTTCGGGCCACCCGTGGAAATTCCAATGGCTATAATGCGATTTGGGGGAAGAGTGGAATGACTTTTCTTTTTTCCCTTGGGAGGATCGTCGGAAACAACGGCAGCCGGGAGTTTGCGGCCAGCGGCGCGCTTGGCGACTTTAATTTTTTCGATGAGCTGATCAGCGATGGAATCAAGATGTCCGGCAGCGGCGTCCTGGGGCTTTTGGACAAAGTCGATGGCGCCGAGGGCGAGGGCTTTGAGAGTAGCGTAGCCGCCTTCCTTGGAATGCGTGCTGAAAAGAATGACGGGCATGGGAGCGCGACGCATGATGAGGCGGAGAGTTTCCATGCCGTCCATTCGCGGCATTTCGAGATCGAGTGTGACGACGTCGGGATGCAACTCTTCGATTTTTTTCAAAGCGAAAGCGCCGTCCATGGCAGTGCCAACGACTTCGATGGAAGGGTCGCGGGCGAGAACAGATGGAATGAGCTTGCGCATGAGGGCGGAATCATCGACGACGAGAACTCGGATGCGGGCGCTCATGCAATTGCTCCGAGAGGAATGGCGCGAGAAAGACGCGAGAGGACGGCGGGCACGTTAAGAATGAGGACGACTGTGCCATCGCCAAGAATGGAAGCGCCGCTGACGAGATCGCTGGAGACGATGTCGCTCGGCAGGGCCTTGATGACCAGCTCTTCTTCTCCGACCATGCTGTCGACAAGAAGGCCAAAGCGCTTTTCGGCGGCGCCGATCACAATGACAAAGTGTTTCTTCTTCGCAGGCTCGGTGTTTATCGAGCGAAGACGGCTAAGATGCTCGAGGCGGACGAGCGTGAGAATTTGGTCACGGAGTTGCAACACTTCTCGCTGGTCGATGCGATGGATTTCCTGCTCGTGGATTCGCGAGATCTCAACGACGGACGAGAGTGGGACTGCGAAGAGGCGGCCACCGACACGGAAGAGCAAGGTTTGAATGCTGGCAAGGGTCAGTGGGGCGCGGAGTTGAAACGTCGTGCCACGGGTTTTTTGCGTGAAGATGTGAACCGTGCCCTTTAGCCTGTCTAAAACGCTGCGCACTACATCCATACCGACGCCGCGCCCGGACACTTCCGTTATTTCAGCGGCGGTGCTGAAACCAGATTCGAAGACAAGATTGAGCGCTTCCTGGTCGGTAAGTCGCGCAGCTTCTTCGGGCTTGATAATTCCCTGCTTAACGGCTTGTTGGCGGACGTGAGCAGGATCAATGCCGCGCCCATCGTCGCGGACTTCGATGACGACCTGAGTGCCTTGATGATAGGCCTTGAGATAGACAGTGCCCCGCGCGGGTTTCCCGGCGGTGAGCCGTTCGTCGGCGGGCTCGATGCCGTGATCAACGGCGTTGCGCACTAGATGCATCAGGGGTTCGCCGAGAGCGTCGAGAATGCTTTTGTCCAGATCGGTATGCTGTCCAGAGATGTCCAAAGCCACGTCTTTGCCGCATTGTTTGGCAACGTCGCGGACGACGCGGGGGAAGCGGCGGAAGAGTTGCTCGACGGGCACCATGCGAATTTTGAGGACGCATTTGTGGAGTTCGTCTAGGACGCGGGATTGAAATCCAACGGCCTCGGCGAGCTTTGCGCGAATGGGATCGCGGGCGTGGCGCTGGTCAAATTCCGTGAGCGCGCGATGGAGCATGGACTTGCCGATGATTAATTCACCGACAAGATTCATGACCGCATCAATCCGGCTGGCATCGACGCGCAGACTACTTTCCGCAACCGCGGCGACGGCAGAAGCTGCCTGGCTGGATTTAGCGATTTCGGCGCCATCACTTTGCTCGGCGGCGCCGGCAACAACTTGGGCGGCCTGAGCGTCGAGAAGTTCGCCGAGGAGTTCATGCTCTGGCGTCACGGCGGTTGCGGCACGTTCGACTCGAACTTCGGAAACGATGCTGGGAATGCGGCAGCGTTTTTTGATGGCCTCCTCGGGTTGCACGCTTGCGAGGGCGGCTTCGACGATTTCGACGGTTGCGGCCGCGAGATTGTCTTCTGGACGCAGGGCGATCAGAGTGCCACAGCCGTGGAGCACATTTCGAATGAGTTGGAATGCGGCGGCGCGCATGAGGCTATCCGGATCGATGCGCAGGGCGACGTTGTAAACCTTTTCGCCGCGGTGAACGGCCTCGGAGATCATGAGCTGTTCGTATTCGGTCCAGGCGAAATTCGCGGGGATTGGCGCGGGGACTTGCGGAGTTTCGGCGACCGGAGCGGGCGCCATATCCACGAGTAAGCCACGAATCAAGCCGTGCAGTTTTTCAAGAGACGGAAGCTTCTTGCTGCGCTGGTAGGCGGCAAGCACGGCTTCAAATGCATCGGCAGCGGCGAGGACGACCTCAGCGAAGCGAGAGCCATGTTTCTGAGCGACCTGAGGCGTGAGGATATCTTCGAGTTCGTGGGCGAGCTCGCTCAGTTTGTGAAAGCCGCAAGCAGCGGAATCACCCTTAAGGGTATGCACCGCGCGGCGGACACGGCGAATGACTTCTTCGTCCGCGGGACGCGCCTCGAGCTCGAGCCCGGCTTCGTTGAGCAACTGCAGCAGCTCACTCGCGCTCTCGAAAAATATAGCGCGAAGCTCAGGGTTGCGATCCTCGGGAGGCTTGCTCAAGAATTCGCCTCCACGCGTTGATAGGCGGTGCCGTTGTTTTCGTGCACCATACGGAATTTCTGCGTCAGGCCGAAAAGGCTCTCCGCGTGGCCCACAAAAAGATAGCCGCCGGGATTCAAGCAATGCCAAAACTTTTCGATAAGGCGCTTTTGTTCGGCTTCGTCAAAATAGATCATGACGTTGCGACAAAGAATGATGTCGTTGCGGCGAGGGAGAAATTCGGTCTTGAGATTGTGAAAGTCGAACTGGACGAGCTGTTTTAGCTGCGGCTTGATGGCGTATTTGTCGCCAGATTTCTCAAAGTAGCGCAGGCGGCAAGTGTAATCGACCGGCTCCATTTGCTGCTCGGTGAAGACGCCTTCCTGGCCGACGCGGAGGCTGGCGTAACTGATATCCGAAGCCACGATTTCCAGTTTCCATGGCGGGGGAATCAGCGGCTTGGGAGACGGCATATCGAAAGGAAGCGGGTTTCGCAAATAGTAGTAGGCAAGAGCATCGCAAATCAAAATGGCGACGGAGTACGGTTCCTGACCGCTGGAGCAGCCGGCGCTCCATACGCGGAGATTCCAATCGCGGCGTTCCTGCTTCTTGCGCAGCAAGTCCTCCAGAACAGTCTTCTGCAGAAGATCGAGCTGCGGCTTGTTTCGGAAGAAGCTGGTTTCGTTGACAGTGAGATTCTCGAGGAGCAGAGCAAGCTCGGCCCGGCCTTCGCGGCTGGTAAGCAAACGGTAGTAGCTATAGAAAGAATCGAGCTGGCAGACCTTGAGCCGGCGCTGGAGACGGTCCTTGAGAAAATGAGAGCGGCGCTCGTCGAAAAACATGCCGCATTCCTGATAGACGAGCGTCTGCAGAAGCTTGAGTTCAGCCTCCGTGAGTTGGATCTGAGCGGTTATCGTTCCCATGAAATAAGCGGTTATCCGGCAGTTCGGCTAGCCCCGATGCAATCGGGCCAGCCCTACTTTGCAGTGGCGACGGTTTCCGCGGCCTCCTCGAGTCGTTTGAGCTCCGGCCGATGCAAAAGCTTGGAAATATCCAGCAAGATGATCAGGCGGCCTTTTAGTTTGCCAACCCCAGTGACGTATCCTGATTCGCCATCGGCAAAGACGGAGCCGGGGGCTTCAATTTCAGATGGGGGAATCTTCAGGACTTCGGAAGCGGAGTTGACGATGAGCCCTAGCAGTTTGTTGTCTAACTCCACCACCAGGATGCGATTCTTTTTGTCCGACGTAATTTCCGTGTGGCCGAAGCGCTTGCGCAGATCCATCACGGGGATGATCTTTCCGCGCAAGTTGATTACACCCTCGACAGTATCGGGCGCGCTCGGAACCGCCGTGATTTCCGGGACGCGGACAATCTCACGCACGGCGCCGATACGCACGCCATAGGTTTCATTTCCGATGCGGAAACCGACGATTTGTAATTCCTTTTCCATCAAGCGATCTCCGCTTTCTCAGGAACGCACGAGCTCGGCGTATTCCGACTCGCGTTCACGGCTTGAACCCTGGTGCCCGCGGCGAGGTGCGGAGCCCTGCTCTGACTGGCGGCCGCGGTTTTGCGCGGAACGATCGAGAACAAAACGGTCCATGCTGTCGAGCAAATTGCGCGAAAGCTTGAGCATCTGCTCGGCGGCAGCGGAAAGCTCGGTAGAGCTGGAGGCTGACTGCTGAACGAGCTCACGCATTTTGTCCATGGCGCGGACAACAGCCTGAGCTCCGGAAGCCTGCTCTTCGACCGCCGAATTGATTTCCTGGGTGATTTCCGTGAGGCGGCTGGTGGCTTTGGCGATTTGTGAGGAGCCGACAGACTGTTCGTTCGTCGCGGCCCCGATTTCCTGGGAGAACTTGTACACTTCGGTGACCACGTTGGAGATTTTGTGGAGAGCGGTGCCGAGTTCGTTGCCGAGGCTCAGCCCTTCTTCGACGATGCGCGTGCTGCGCTCCATGTTTTCGACGGCCTGGCGCGCTTCGCGCTGGATGCTTTGAATGAGGTCGGCGATTTCCTTGGTGGATTGCGTGGATTTTTCGGCGAGTTTGCGAACTTCGTCGGCGACGACGGCGAAACCCAGGCCGTGCTCGCCGGCGCGAGCCGCTTCGATGGCGGCGTTCAGCGCGAGAAGATTGGTTTGCTCTGCAAGGTCGTCGATGACTTCGATGATTTTGCCGATGTCGTCGGCGCGATGGCCGAGAATATTGATGATTTCCGCGGAAGATTGAATGGCTTTGTTGGTGCGGTTCAGGCCGTCGGTAGCCTTTTCCATGGTCTGGATGCCGGTGACGACTTCTTCGCGGGAACGATTCGCGATATCGAGAAGGACCTTTGCGGTGTCCGCGACGCGCTGTATCGAGGTGACCATCTGATCGATGGAAGCGGACGTTTCCGCGACGCTGGAAGCTTGCACCTGCGTATTCTTTACGACGTTTTGCACGTTGATGCTCATCTCATGCATGGTGCTGGTGACTTCTTCAATGGCAGAGGAAGCTTGAACACTAACCTTCGCGGATTCGTCTGCCGCGCCGGCAACCTGATTGGAGCCAGCGGAAACCTGTCCAGCGGAGTCGCGCGTCGTCCGGACTAACTCCTGGAGACCATGGGACATACGAAGGAAAGCATTGCCGAGAGTGTCGCGCTTGGAGCGGGGCACGACTTCGACGCTGAGGTCGCCTTCGGCGACAGACATGGAAACGCTGGCCATTTCTTTGAGGTAGGCGACCATATTATTGAAGGTGGTGGCCAAAGCCCCGATTTCGTCGTTGCGATGAATGTCGATGTTCTGATCGAGGTCGCCGGAGTCGCCAATTTCGCGCGCTACGGTGATGAGGTGGGTGAGCGGCTCGCTGATGGATTTGGCGGTCTTGTATGCAGCGCCGATGCCAAACAGCAAGGCGACAAACGTGCCGAACGTCGTCACGCCAGTACTAATTTTGCTTGCGCGATCCGCCGAGGTATTCGTGGCATCCTGGGCTTTGCTAATGTCGTTGCTAGTCTGCTCCAGTACGACGGATGACTTGGTCAACCAGGAAGCGGGATCTTTCTGAAGATAAAAGATTTGCAGGTCGGAGACGGTAGCATCGCCGGAGTCCACTTGATGGCGCTTGGCAAGAAGCGGTTTGGCGAAGTTGTCGGCCCAGTTCGCTTCCGTGCTCTCCACTTGAATGAGAGCGGTCTTGACACTGTCGCTGCCCGTTTGCACCTCGCCGCGCTTGATGAGGTCGTTGATGTCACCAAAACCTTTATTGACCTTTTCCTCGTCGCGGGGATCGCCGCTCAGGAGGAAATTGTCCATGTTGTGTCGATTCAACATGATCTGGTACCGCACCGACGCGATGATGTCCTTGTTGTCGAGAGCCGCCTTGAAGTCATTGCGGGCGGACCGCTCGCTCAAGCCAGCAATGATGTTCACGATGAACAATAGGCCCAGAATCCCCAGTATTACGCCAAAACCTAAGTAAAGCCTTTTCCCGATCGTCATTGCAAAATGCCTCCACTCACCCCGGTGACGCGGTTTGGTGAAAACCGCTCCTACCGTCCTTTGCGAATCCCCTAGTTCCCCGAAGCGCTGAACTCAAACTCAACGATTTGCGTGCTCTCTTCCGGTGCAGCCGCAAATTTCCATTCCTTCACCGCATCCTGGCAAGCTTGAACAAGCAGCGGATGACCGCCAATCACGCGAGTGCTCTTGACGCGCCCGTCCGGTGTAATCACAACCTCAATTTTCACCTTGCCGGAAACATTCATGCGCTTGGCAAGTTCGGGATAAGCGGGAGCCACCTTGGACTTAACCTTGCGCTTTCCCTCGTCCGTGGAGCCCGTCTGCCCAAAGCTGCTGGTTCCCAAGCAAAGAGCGAAAGCAGCCGTCGCGGCTCCGCGAACAAATCTTCTCCATCGCCATTCGGATCTCATTGACACCACCCCTCCCAAGAATGGGGAAACCCCGCGGTAGAGAAGGCACGTCGGGTGCCACCGTGGAGGATGCTCCTTAGGCGGAGAGTCAGGAAATGGAAAGAGCGCCAAGTTGCTTAGAATGAGGGGTTAGTGCGTTTTTTTGCTGCGAGCGGCGGTGCGCGAGGAAGGTGAGCGTGTCTCAGCGGGCCGGATTCGTTTGTCGTGAGGTCTCATGCTGAGACGATGAGGAGGAGGATCGTGGTGCGAGAGTAGACGATTCGGCAACGCCGGTGAGAACGTACATTGACTCAGAATGAGATGAGCCGCTAGGGTAGTAGGGAACGACAGAACTCAAATTGAGACGCGCGTCCATCCCCAACCCGTGATGCGAGAAACAAAACCTATACGTGCTGTGCGCTTAACCACGCGGTTAAATAAGGCTCCTTCTGTGCCTCCTTCTTCAAAACAAGCGGAAGAATTGATGGAACTGGCTGTCGATGCGGCGCAGTCGCGGCAGCTTCCGGAATTTCTGGTCCGGTTTGCCGGGAGAGCGGCACGGATGTTGAACGCGGCTTGGGGCGGGGTGGCGGTATTTCGCGGGCGAGAAACTGACCTGTACTCCGCATCCGAGAACGAAAAGGGTGTGAGTACCGCGCTGAAGAGCTGGATTATCTCGTCCGCTCGGGAGAGCCGGGTTGCCGCCATTGTCCGGGCGCTACCGGCTGCGGAGGTTGGGCCGACGGAAGGCACGGCAGGGGCGATGAGCGCGGTGTTCGTGCCCGTGAGCGCGAGCGATGGGGAACGGCTGGGCATGCTGTGCCTCTTGCGGCGGCGTAAGAGTCTGGACGCCAAGGAGAAGAAGCTGCTGCACGCTTTGGCTAGCCACGCGGCCTTATCACTGGAAAATTTTAGGCGGTTTTCGCAACTGGAGAAGTCCAAGCGGCAATGGGTCGAAGACATAGACGCGATCAGCGATTACATTGTGGTCCACGACCGCGCCTGGAAAATCGTGCGTACGAACCGCTCGTTGGCATCGCATCTCGGCGTGCCGCCTGTTGCTCTGGTGGGCGAAGCCATGAGCGGGCTTCGGCAGATTGCGGAAACGGGGAGCGACCTTCCCTGCCCTTTTTGCCGCGATACGCAGCGGCCGCGTGAGGAGTACGTGGCGGCATCGGCGGAGCGCATCTTTCTGGTGTCCACATCGAGAGCGCCAGGAGTTGTGGAAGACGACACGCGCACGATTCACGTTCTTAAGGACATTACGGACCGCAGGGAAGCGGAACGGAAGTACAGGGAACTCTTCGACAGCATTCAGGAAGGGCTTTTTTTTGCTACGCCCGACGGCCGATTCCTGGATGTGAACGACGCGATGGTGCGGATGCTGGGCTATGCTTCGCGGGAAGAAATGTTGCGGTCGGATGTGAGCCCGCACCTTTATCCAGCACCGGCGGCTCGCGAACGGTTTTTGCAGGCACTCGCCGAGCGTGGCGTGCTGCGAAACTATGAAGAGACGCTTAGACGCAAGGATGGCGCGCTGCTCCATACACTGCAAAACATCACGGCTGTGCGTGACGCTCAAGGCCGCATCGCGCAGATTCGCGGGCTGATGCTGGATGTGACGGAACAGAAGTCGTTTCAATCGCAATTGCAGCGCGAGCGCGACTTCAACCAGAAGATTCTGAATACCACGCAAAGCATGATTCTTGTTTTGGATACGGCGGGCCTGATTAGCTACGCCAACCGCCGGTGTTACGAAGCGGGTTACCGGGAAGACGAATTGATCGGGCATCGGCTTGTGGACTGGGTTGAGCCCTCTCACCGGAAGGATTTTGAGGCGGCGCTGGAGACCACGGCAAACGGGCAGCAAGTGGAGAATCTCGAATTGCAGGTCAGGCGCAGCGACGGAACGATGGGACACTTTTCCATCAGTCTAAGCCCGATGCGCGATGAGCAGAGTGCGGTGAACAACCTGGTTGTAGTGATGACGGACATTACGGATGCCGTACTGCTTCAGGCGAAGCTGGCGCATTCGGAGAGAATGGCGACCATCGGGCGATTGGTTTCCGGGGTGGCGCACGAGGTGAACAACCCGCTTGCTGCGATTCTGGGATTTACGGACCTGTTGCTGGAGAATCCGGATGTGCCGGCTTCGGCGCGGGAAGATTTGCAGATTATTTTGCAAGAGACGCAGAGAACAAAGGACATTGTGCAGGATTTGTTGAGCTTTGCGAGGCAGCGGCCAGTGCAGCGCGAGCCTGTCCAGTTGAACACGGTGCTGCGGCAAACGATCAAGCTGCGCAGTTATGATTTCGCGAGCCATGGCGTTGAGGTGACCGAAGAATTCGACGAGACGCTTGAGCCTGCGCTTGGCGATGCCCAGCAACTTCAGCAAGTGTTCCTGAATATTCTCAACAATGCCTACGACGCGGTGCAGGAAACGGGGCGGCGCGGGCACATTGAGATTCGCACGGAACGAAGCGGCAATAGCGTACAAGTCGTGGTGACCGATAACGGGACGGGCATCGCTGATCCGCAACATATTTTTGACCCGTTTTACACGACGAAGCAGCCGGGCAAGGGTACGGGGCTTGGTCTGAGCATTTGCTACGGGATTGTGCGGGCACACGGCGGCGAGATTCAGTGCTGGAATAATACGGAGATCGGCGGAAGCACGTTTGTCGTGCGGATTCCGCTGGCCGCCGAACAGCCAGCAATGGCCGCAAAAGAGGCCGGACGATGACTTTGGAGGCGGCAGTTAGCCAGCCTGCGCCAATTCTCTTGATTGAGGACGAGCCATCCGTGATTGCCTTTCTTAAAGCAGCTCTGGAAAGGAAAGGATACTCTGTCGTGAACGCTTCTTCCGGCGCGGAAGGCCTGAAGCACCTCGCGGGAGGACGTTATAGCGGCGTGATTTCCGATATCCGCATGCCAGGAACCGTGAATGGCGCGGAAGTTCACGATTGGATTCAGAAAAACCGCCCGGAGCTTGGGTCGAAAATAATTCTCATCAGCGGGGACACTGCTAACAGCGAGACACAGGCGCTGCTGGCGCGCAGCGGGACGCCTTGCATCGAGAAGCCGTTCCGTGTACACCAATTAATATCGATTGTGGAGAGAACTTTTGGGAAGCCATGAGTGACGACTTAAAAATACGGTTGCTGGTGGTGGATGACGAGCAGAGCATCCGCAAACTATGCATGACCATCGGCAATACGCTGGGGTATGCCTGCTCGGAAGCGGAAAGCGCAGAAGCGGCGCTAGCGAAGTTGGACGCCGATGTGCCGGATCTCATCCTCACCGATTTGAAACTTCCAACGATCTCCGGAGTCGAGCTATTGAAGCAAGCGAAAATGATTCTTCCACGAGCGGAAATCGCGATTATGACCGGGCATGGGTCGATCGAATCGGCAGTGGATGCGATGAAATTAGGAGCGTACGACTACATCGAGAAGCCTTTCCGCGTGGAAAAGATGCGACTGTTGCTGCAGCGCATGGCCGAGAAGGTACGGCTGGTAACGGATAACGAGTTTCTGCGCGAACGGGTCAGCACAGAAGCCAATCTAGATGGAATCATCGGTACTTCGGCGAACATTCAAGATGTATTGCGGATGGTCTCGCGATTGAAGGATACGCGGACACCTGTTCTGATCTCCGGCGAGAGCGGCACGGGCAAGGAGCTTGTGGCACGGGCGATCCACTTCCGAGGGGCGCTGGCGCAGACTCCGTTTGTCGCTGTGGATTGCGGCTCGCTCGTACCAACGTTGATGGAGAGCGAACTCTTCGGATACGAAAAGGGCGCGTTCACAGGGGCCATAAAAACGAAAGCAGGACTCTTCCAGGCGGCCAACGGCGGAACTATCTTTTTGGATGAAATCGGTGAACTACCTCTCGAAATGCAGGCCAAACTGCTGCGAGTGCTGCAAGAGAAAGAGGTTCGGCCGGTCGGAAGCAATGAAAAGGTGCATGTGGATGTGCGCGTCATCGCAGCGACGAACCGCGACCTTGAGGCAGCCTATAGGGAAGGAACGTTTCGGAAGGACCTCTACTTCCGGCTAAACGTGGTGACCGTGCACTTGCCTGCATTGCGTGATCGCCGGTCGGACATCCCCATGCTCGTCCATCACTTCCTGGACCGCTATGCGCCGGAATCGCACTTGCAAGTCACGACCGCGGCAATGAATAGCCTGCTGAACTACGCATGGCCGGGAAATATCCGCGAACTGGAAAACTGTATCGCTCGAGCGATCACGCTGGGAGACCGTCGAGTGATCGACGTAAGCGACCTGCCGCCGTCAATCCGGAGCGAGCAGGCGGACTCATCAGGCAGCACGTTGCAAGACGCGGCGTCGCTTTCGACAACGGCGCTCGCGGAAATGGAGCGGATGACCATTCTGCGCGTGTTCGAGCAGGCCAACGGAGACAAGGCGCTCGCAGGGCGAATGCTGGGGATTAGCCGGGCGACGCTGTATCGCAAGCTGAAGCGTTACAACATCGCTCTTAGGTCCGGGCCAGGCGCGGCGGAAGACGCGTCCGAAGAGACGGCACAGCAGGTGGAATGATGTCTCAAGCCGGCTTGCGAGATGCGAAAGCAGCGAGCAGCTGAGACGACAACGTTTCAGCGTGAGACGCGTGAGCCACTCAAAGCCAACGGGAAATTCCTAAGCCTTTCTCTTTCTTCAATATCTGGATTTCTTACCTTCCCGATTCTTTGGCGTGCAGCGTGCATCTCTATCGCGGGGACGTTGTGTCCATTTGCGGAAGTGCGTGTACCACAACGCAACTTAGGCGTGCTCTTTAGTACGACAGTACTGCGGGGGGTTGAGAGGCGACGTGAGACGATCCAGCGAAGTAACGCTCACCGCGAACGAGCAAGGCTGCGCAGAGAGATTGGCGAGATTCTTTCCGCGCGCCTCTCCCGTTCGAGTCCCAGTGCAGATTACCGCACTGCGGGCCGGGAGCGCGCGCTTGCGGGAAGCGACTGTAGTGGAGTTCGGCGGCTCGGAACATGCGATTTTTCTTTCGAGTCTGCCGCTTGAGTTCGACGACCGGGTACGCATTGAACGAGATCGGAACGGGGGCACGGCCGATGCGAAAGTGATCGCCGTGCAGTATCACGAAGGACGTAAAGCGGTGGCCGTCCGGTTTCTACAGGGGCCCTGCGCGTGGGTGACACAGCCGTGAACAAGACGCCTTCAACGCTCAATATCCCAGTCCGGCCAAAGCCCGCGAATTCTAGGCAGGCGAAATGGGCTGAGGATCGCTCGGTTTTCCCAATTTATCTTGCGCTGGCGAAGCAGCTTGAAATCGAGATTCCCTTGCCCCAGGAAAAACGGAATCTACCGGAGAAGCCCGACCTGGAACTGTTTGACGAAGTGGAAGCCTGGCTGGATGAGATGGATCAGCGCGTCGCAGTGCACCAATTGCGGAAGCTGCTGCAGACGACGACACTGAATGCCAGCGAAACAAGTTTGTGCGCACTTATCCACCGCCACCTACAAAAATCGGCGAAAACCAACGTGGACCGTGACAAGGTCGATTTCCTGCTGGTGCAATACTTTGCGCTTTGCGCTCCCGCGAAGATTTACCACAAACAGATCGAGCCTTTCGACGTCGCGCAGGTCATGAAACCGGTGCTGAATGACGTCGACGACACAACACTGGAATGGTGCGAGCCGCTTGAGCAGATGATCGAGAAGCTACGAACCTTCCGCAGCCTTCGTGAAATCCTGAAGACGAGCTTCATCGAACAGGGCCGCAAAGTGAAAGAGGCCGCCGGCGGGATGTTCTATGACCCTGCCGCGTTGCTGGCCTTCGTGCGTTTCAATTTTCTGCTGCGGCGGACGTTCATTGAACTGATGCATGCGGACCTGATTGCCATCCGTTCGGGCCTTTCACAGCTGGAAACGGCTGGGGTGCGGATTATCGATTGCCACCATTTCGGCCTCTCGGCCACGGAGCCTCTCGCAAAAATTCGAGAGTTTGCCGATGAATGGAAGCAGCCATTTCAGCAGGAATACACGGAACGCTCGGTGAACCAGACGTTCGAAAAGCTACTCGGCCTGCGCACGGACGTAGAACGCGCTTTGGAAAAAGTAGCGCCGAAAGCACCTGAAAAAACAGCCCCGCCAGAGAAAACCGCAAAACCTCGCGGCGTCGAACCATCCGCCCGACCGGCGCGCGAAGCCGGAGCGGTCCAGACAAGCAAGCCAGGCGCACAAAAAGCCGGTGCCGAGGGCAAAAGTAATGGCGCGGCATCCACGGAGCTCGATTTTGAAACGTGCCTCGAGAAAATTTGGGAACAACTGATCGCTACACCGCCTACGCGGGGGCGTTCCATGACCACTGTGAAGATAGGCGGGGCGCGAATCTTGTTGTCATCTTGGGAAGTAACCGCATTCGTGAGCGAGGATGGACCGGCCGCGGAAGATCTGCGCCGTGCGGTCGTGGCGCGAGCGATGGTGACAGGAGCCGTCGAATCCGCGAAAGAAACGGGGAACGCGACATCGATCGACAAAGCGCTCTCGATAGCACGGATAGAAGTTTCGCGCCTCCAGGAACGCGTGGATATCGCCAAACAGGCGAAGGACACGGAAGCGGCAGTGAACCTGGGCATTAGCACGAAGCGATTGCTCACGGCGCTGGACGAAGCTGAAAATCTGTAAATGGTGGGGCTTTTTTTTAGGTCATGACGGGCAATCACCCTGGGGGGCCGCAGCTCTGTGCGAAACGCTAGCGTATTAATACTGAGCGACGAACCGGAATTTGCAAGGCTGCTGACCGCATGTTGGCAGGCAGAGCGGCAAGCGCCAGGCATTACCGTACTCAGCAGCGAGCTATGGGAAGATCACGAAGCTGCGCCTCACGATCTCGTGGTGGTTGGGCCACTGCTTGAAGGGAAATTGCCAGGCGTGTTGCGGTCTCTAGAGCCTGCTGCCGCGGTGATTCTGTGCGTGCCGGCGGATTCTCGCGAGCTTGGTCAATTGCGTTCGCGCTACCCTCGGCTGGTTCACATTCCATTACGGGAAGACTGGGCGCAGACGCTTTTGCTTGTCGCGGGAGAATCCTTGCGGCGCGCCGAGGCGTTGCGGTTGGCCAAACAATCGGAACGTCGAGCGGCGAAGAACGAGCAGCAAGCCACTCTGGGCCGGTACATGATAGACATGAAGCACAGCGTAAATAATGCGCTGACGTCCATGCTGGGTAACGCCGAACTATTGCTTTTGGAGCCAGGCCAACTGTCTTCGCAGTCGCTCGCGCAGATTAAGACGATTCACAGCATGGCATTGCGGATCAACGAGATCATGCAGAGATTCTCATCGCTGGCGAGCGAGATGAGGGAAGCTGAGAATGCATCTCAAGCTGAGACGGAAGCCGAGCCGGCATCCCCTGGATCCCGCCGCTGAGCTGCCTCATTGAACCCGTAAGCCACTCAAAATTCAGTCCTTACATAAGTTAGACAAAGCCATCGCGGTAACCTTCAGGCTGGCTGCTGACGTGCACCTCTGGTCTGCGGAGAAATATGGGGAGATGTCGATGCTGCAGAAAAAAGTACTCATCGTCGATGACTCGCCCTCGCAAGTGAAGCTGATTCAGGGCTATCTAGAACATGAAGGCTACCAGCTGGTGGGTATCAACGACCCAGAACGAGTCGAGGAAGTGATTGCCATCGAGCGGCCCAGCGTCATTTTGCTGGACGTGGTGATGCCCAAGAAGAATGGCTTTCAAGTTTGCCGTGAATTGAAGAATCACGCGGAGTTTAACGCCATACCGGTGATTCTGGTGACGTCGAAGAACACCGAGAGTGACAAGTTTTGGGGCCAGCAGCAGGGCGCGAACGGGTATGTGACCAAGCCGTTTACGCGGGAAGAGTTGCTGCGGGCCGTACGGCGATTCGCTTAGAGGATTTTGCGAGGATGAGTCGGCAATGAGCGAAGACTTTCACCTGGTTCCGCTTCCCGCGGATGCGGACGACCTGCTTGAAGCGCTCGGACCCATGGAAGAGCGGCTTCCGGAATCGCAGTACTGCGTTTTCCGAAGCGGGCGCGAGCGGTTTTGCTTGCCGGTACTGGATGTCGAGGAAGTATTAGACTGGCCGCTTTTGACGAAGCTGCCGCTCGGGCCAGCGTATCTTGCGGGAATTTTCAATTTGCGCGGGTCTATTGTGCCGCTGATCGATATCGCTATTACGGAAGGGCGGCGGCCTGGGCTGTTGCCGAAGCATGTGGTGGTTGCTTCGTTGCGTGGCGAGGGTGCGCACGACGACTTGCGGATAGGCATTGCGGCTGACGAAGTGATTGGGACCTATTCGGTGAATGCCGAGGATTTGTTGGAGCAGGCTCCGGAAAATGTGCCGCATTGCACGGGAATGCTTCGGCACGATGACCGGCTGGCGCTGATCATTGACTTGAGGAGAATGCTCGAGGTTTTTCCGGGACCCAGCATTTGATTTTTCGCGGGCCCCGCCGCGTGCGGATGGGGCAACGCAGTGAGGATTTGGAGGAAGGTATGAAATCGCGATTGAGTTCCACAATCTGGACGCTGGTCCTGGCGAATGGCGTTACCCTTTTCGTCGTGCTGGGACTCGCTTACAGCGCCGGAAGGCAATCTGGCGGAGCGTCCCTGTTCGATTTCGGAGCGCTGCCTAGCGGGGCGAGCGGCTCCGTGATGTTCGCTGTGTTGCTGGCGCTCGGCATGGCCATCTTCATGGCATGGAGGTTGGGGAGCAAGCTGTTGACACCCGTGCAGGAGCTCGCGCAATTTTCCGAGCGCATCGCCGCTGGCGATCCGCGAGCGCGCGTGGAAGTCAACACGGGGGACGAACTTAGTTATATCGCGGAGAATTTGAACCGGGCGGTGGCGAAAGTTTCCAAAGCGACGAGTAATCAGGATGCGAACGACGCTTTGCAGCGCAGCATTACGGAACTGCTCACGGTTATCAACCAAGTGGCTCGCGGCGACTTAACGCTGCGCGGAAAAGTTACCAACGACGCACTGGGCAACGTCGCGGACTCCATCAACTACATGCTCGACAACTTCACCAAAGTTCTCGAGCGCGTGCGTAAAGCTGCCATGGAAGTCACGGCGTGCTCGAACAACATTCTCGTTGCGGCGGATGAGATGCAGGCCGGCGCGACCCAACAGGATCAGGAAATCACCAATACTTCGAGCGCCGTGGAAGAGCTGACGGTTTCGATGAAGCAGGTGTCCAACAACGCGGAAGCGAGCGCTGAAGCTGCTCGTCGCGCACTGGATGCCGCCGAGCAAGGCAACCGCGCCGTGCGCGACACGCTGGAAGGCATGCAGCGTATTCGCGCTTCGGTGCAAGCGACGGCAAAGAAAATCAAGTCGCTTGGTGACCGGTCACTTGAAATTTCGGAAATCATCAACGTCATCAACGACATCACGGAACAGACAAACTTGCTCGCGTTGAACGCGGCCATTGAGGCAGCCCGCGCGGGTGAAGCGGGACGCGGCTTCGCGGTTGTCGCGGACGAGGTTCGCAAGCTCGCGGAACACAGCCGAAGCGCCACAAAAGATATCGCGGCGCTCATCAAGGCCATTCAGGCGGAGACCAACGAAGCCGTGGTGGTCATGGAAGAAGGCACGAAGGAAGTGGAAGGCGGCGCAACGCTGGCCGATCAAGCCGGACGAGCGCTCGACGCTATTTCCAACGTGGTGCGCCAATCGGCCGAACTGGTTCAAGAAATTTCGCTGGCTTCCAAACAACAGGTGCGCGGGACAGAGGGCGTGGCACACGCGATGCAGATCATTTCTAGCATTACGCGCCAGACGTCACAGGGCACGCGCGGAACGGTCGCGACGGTGAGCCAACTCGTGAAACTTTCCGACCAGTTGAACGAAGCGCTGGCGCAGTTCCGCGCTACGTCGAAGTCCGGCAACGTCTTGGACGATTCCGAGCGGCCCGTCCCAGCCGGCGCTCTGCGGTAAGCAGTGATTCTCGGCTCGGGCAATAGACCAGAGCAAAAGCGGGACGGAAATGAGCGAACGGCAAGGGCCGGCGAACGGTCTTAGTGAACATGAATTGAGCGAGATCCGCATGCTGATTGAAGAGCGGACGGGCATTTGCTTCGATGAATCGCGCGAGCGGTTTTTCTCGACGCGCGTGAAGGAGCACCTGCGCGTAAAGGGGCTCGGACGCGGGACGGATTTGCTGCGTGCGATGCGAAAATCGAACGTCGAATACGAATCGCTCCTTGAAGGGCTGTTGACCCAGGAAACCAGCTTCTTCCGGTACCCGAGTGTTTATGAGGCGTTCGAGAAGCGTGCGCTGCCCGAATTGCACGTAAAGAAGTTTTGGAAGAATCCGCGCACGCTGCGTATCTGGAGCGCGGGTTGTTCGACCGGCGAGGAACCCTATTCTATTGCGATTACCATTGCCGATTCGCTCTCGTTTTCGGATTCGTGGAATGTGGAGATTCTCGCAACCGACGTTGGGCGGCACGCTTTGAAGCATGCGGAGCGCGGTGTTTATTCGGGACGAAGCCTCGGCAGCGTTAGTCCGGAACGATTGTCGGCGCACTTCACAAAAGGTCACGGAGGACATCAAGTAAAGCCAAAACTACGAAAAATGGTTACGTTTGTGCAGATGAATCTGGCATCGGCCGTTTACGTCGGCAGAATGGACATGATTTTCTGCATGAACGTGCTGATCTACTTTTCCGAGGAGCGCCGGCGCACGCTAGTTCAACGGTTTTTCGACACGCTCGAGCCAGGCGGATATCTGTTCCTCGGCCATTCGGAATCGATCTCCAAGATGCCAGTGAAGTTTCAGGCCATCGTATTAAATGATTGTATTTTGTACCGCAAACCGACGGCCGAAGAATTGCTGAAGCCGGAACTCGTTGCGGAGGGACGCGCGTGAGCATGCCGGACCGCGAAGCCGTCGAGATGTTCCTCCAGGAAGCCGCGGAGCACCTGCAATATTTGCGGGAGTATGTCAGCGTGCTGCAGGAGATTTCGCCGCGCCGGGAAGATCTTGAGCGGCTCTATATTTCAGCGCACACGCTGAGCGGGACCTCAGCGAGTTACGGATTCCCGCGATTCTCGGAAATTGGGGCGAAGCTCGCGCACGTCTTCCAGTACGCTCTGAACGCGCCTTTGGGTGACGACCTGCATGGACCGCTGACGGAATTCTTGTCGGACGGCATTTCCCTGCTTGAGACAGACCTTCTGGAAATCAGCGATACCGGCAAGGAGAGCGTGGATGACATCGCGGCCTTCAAGGAACGCTATCGTTTTGCGTTTCCAACGGAACCTCCGCCGCTGAACTATCCTCAGCCGCAGGCAGGCGGGGAGCCGCCCAAAGCATCCGCCAAAGAAACGGTTGTGGCCGCTGCCACGGGATCGTACTTCGACGCACTGCCATCTGATGACGAAGTAGCCGGCGAGATTTTGGAATTCTTCCAGCCGGAAGCCGAAGAACACTTGCAAGTTGTCAGCGATTGCCTGATTTCGCTCGAGGGCAATAACAATCCCGAAGAGATCAACAAGCTGTTTCGCGCAATCCATACTGTGAAGGGATCGGCGGCCCAGGTGGGCCTGAGCAGGCTTGGAGCGATTGCCCACCGCGTAGAGGACCTCATCGGGCGTTTGCGGGACGGCGAACTCGAACCGTCGCCCGCGGTAGTCGACATATGCCTTGAATCCGTGGACGTGCTCAAGAAGACGCTGCATCGGCAGTGGGCCGATGAAAAGAGCATGCGCGCAGGGGTGGACTCCCTGCTCGGACGAATTGCAGAATTTGCGCCAGTCGAAGTGGAAGATTCGGATGCGGCCGTCGCGGCTGCGGGGGCGGAAGAAGCTCGCGCCGAGAGAACAGAAGATGCCGCTCCGGCTACAACCTCTGCAAAGAAAGCAGCCAAGCCGGCTGTCTCTGCGGCTGCAAAATCCGTTCGCATCGCTCTGTCGCGGCTTGACCGCATGATGAACACGGTCGGCGAACTCGTCATCAACCGCACACGAATGGTCGGGCGCGTGGCAGAACTGGAAAAGTTGGTCGATACTCTAAGCTTTTCAAAGGAACGCCTGCAAGGGAAAGTTGGAGAATTCCAGGAGAAGTACGAATTCAACCGCATCAGTTCCACTCGGCAGACAGGCCCGTGGAGCCCATCCACGGCGCGGCAGACGCTTACGAACGCGGCTTCGGGAGATACATCGTTCTGGTCGGATTTCAGCGAACTTGAAATGGACCGCTACGACGATTTTAATATTCTTTCGCGGTCGATGGCGGAAATCTCGGCGGACGTGAACGAAGTGCTGTCGCAGCTCGAGGGATTTATCGGGCGCGTCGAAGGTGATATCGACGAGTTCACAAAACTCGCGCACCATCTTCAGGACGAAATCACCGCGGCCCGCATGGTGCCGATCGGGACACTTTATTCGAGGCTATCGCGCGCGGTACGTGACGCGTCCAAATCGGCCGGCAAACTGATTGATCTCGACCTTTCGGGCAGCGAGACCGAGCTCGACAACAACATCATCCAGCAGATTTCCGATCCCCTCGTGCACCTCGTCCGGAACTCGGTCGCTCATGGAATCGAGCGCCCCGAGGACCGCACCCTTGCGGGCAAGCCGGAATTGGGAAAAGTGTCTCTCCGCGCGTATCACCGCGGCAACCACATTTATATTGAAGTGGAAGACGACGGCCAAGGCATAGATTATGAACGCGTGAAGCTGAGCGCGATCGAGCGCGGCCTCGTTTCAGCGGAGACCGCGGATCGCCTCACCGAGCGCGATCTCCGCGAAATGCTATTCCATCCCGGCTTCACCACGGCTCCCGTTAAAACTGAGCTTGCGGGGCGCGGCGTGGGACTGGACGTCGTGCGCGCGAACCTGAACGCGCTAAACGGCGAAATCGATATTCAGAGCGTACGTGGACAAGGAACGAAATTTACTCTGAAAGTTCCGCTGACTTTGATCATCTCGCCGGCCCTCTTCGTGCGTTGCGGAGTTACGAACTTTGCCCTACCGCTCGCCGTCGTGGAGGAAATTCGACGGCTGCGCGCGGACGAAATTGAGGACGTGGGCGGAAAGTTGCTGACCAAAGTTCGCGACGTGGTGACCGAAGTCGTGAGGCTCGACACTTATCTTGGCCTGCCTCCGCTCGAACCGATTAACGGGTACTTCCGTATGGTCGTGGCGAATGCGGGGAACCGTCAGATTGGTCTGGTTGTCGAGGAAGTGCTCGGCAAGGACGAAATTGTTATCAAGAACCTGGGCGAATATCTGCGCCGCGTCAAACTTTTCCCGGGCACGACGATTGCACCGGACGGCAGCCTCATTCTGCTGATCGATTTGAACCGCATGGTCGCAAATGAGCCAACGGAACGGCGTCCGCTGCAAGCAAGCGGCAGCGCAGCGCGCATCTTTGCGCCGGGCTCCGCGGCAGTCGCGCGCGGCACGATCCCTGCCGAAGCGATCGACCGCGTCGAGCAAGAGCGTCTGATCGTGGTCGCGGACGACTCCATCAGCGTGCGCAAATTCGTCGGTCGTATGTTGGAGAAGAATGGCTACCGCGTGAAGCTCGCAGCGGACGGCATGGAAGCAGCGGAGCTTGTGACGCAGCACGGCTGTCACCTCGTGATTACAGACCTCGAGATGCCCCGCATGACGGGTTACGAACTGATGGTGCAACTGCGGCAGAGTCCGACGACCCGGCGTATTCCTGTAATGGTCGTGACGTCGCGTGCAGGCGCGAAGCACCGGGATCGTGCCATGAAGGAAGGCGCAACGGCCTTCCTGACCAAGCCAGTTCAAGAAGATCAGCTGATTGCAGCTGTGGAACAACTGATGGGATCGGAGGCGCGACCAACCGTACCGGTTGCGTAGACGACCATGGCCAACAGCGCAAACAAGAAATTTCGCGTACTCATCGTGGACGATTCCGCCTTCATGCGTAAGGTGCTCGAGACGATTTTCAATGCCGACGACCAATTGACCGTAGCAGGCCACGCCAAAGACGGCCGCGAAGCCGTGGCGCTCGCCGAATCTCTCAAACCCGATGTCATCACGATGGACATCAACATGCCTCACGTCGATGGCCTCCAAGCAACCGCACAGATCATGACGACGAATCCCCGGCCGATTGTCATCGTCAGTTCCGAATCGCGGGAAGGCGCAGCGAGCACCTTGAAAGCTTTGGAATTGGGCGCCATTGAGTTTGTTGCCAAGCCATCGAGCGGCGTCGACCTCGATATGCAAAGCGTGAAAGAGGACTTGCTGCGAAAGGTGCGAATGGCGGCAAAGGTCCGCGTCGTGCGAACAGCCTCTCGGCTAGCGTCCACGGTGCAGAAATCGAGCGGCGCTCCGCAGGCCGCGCCTGCGCCGCCCGTTGCGCCGCGCCCCGCGGCGAGTTCGGGACTCGATCAACGTTTTCCTGTCGTTGTGTTGGCTGCGTCGACTGGCGGTCCCGCGACGGTTATGCGCCTTGCGCCTGGCTTTACGCGCGATTTTCCCGCTGCAGTCATTCTCGTGCAGCACATGCCAGCCTCTTTCACCACGCAGTACGCTGCGCAGCTCGCCGAATTCACAGGTATTCGCGTCAAGGAAGCGGAACCGAACGAATCTTTGCAACCCGGAACTTTTTACATTTGCCCAGGCGGGCATCACTTGCGCGTGACGCCGACGGGACGCATTCAATTGGATGCCTCGAGCGGCCGGATCAACGGCTACCTTCCAAACATAGACGTGACCATGGAGTCCGTCGCAGCTTTTGCAGGCGCCATGACCATCGGCGCAATTCTTACCGGCATGGGCAACGATGGCGCGAACGGCGCGAAGGCCATTAAAACTGCGGGCGGCTTGGTGCTCGCCCAGGATGAGGCAACCTGCGTCATTTTTGGAATGCCCGCGGAAGCTATCAAGGCCGGCGCTGTGGATCAAGTGCTGGGAATCGATGACATTTATCCAGCCATCGAAAAACGAGTGATCGGGATTTGCCGTTCCACGCCCGTGGGAGTCCGCTAATGCGCGTGGCCACGCCACCTGCCAAGCCTCACGGCGCTGCGCGCACGGAGCAGATCATCCTCTTCCGCATTTCTGGACACCCTTTCGCTGTATCTTCTGCTTCGGTGCAAGAGGTTCGCAGTGTGGACAGCCTGGCTGGCGCTGCAACCGAGATCGATCTGCCTACCCTCCGAAAAGTGAGGCATGTGGTGCGGCGGGGCGAAAAAGCGCTCTACGTAGTGAGCGGAGCTGCGCATTTTGGATTGCCCCCGTCCTCGGCGGCGCTCGTTTTCGTACTTCGGAAAACTCGGACCGCTCTATTGGTCGACGGCATCGACAAGATGGCCACGATGACTCGCTTGCAGGCTCTTCCGCTCGCGTATTGCCACGAGGAGCGGGCATGGTACCGCGGATTGACGGCGCTGGATCAGAACGTGATCCCAGTAGTGAACCCCGAAGGGTTTTTGACAGCCGAGGAATTTGCTTTGCTAGACGCCTCGCTGGTTCCCGAATCGTTGCCGGATGAATTGGCCGGTGAGGGGATGGAATTGCCGGAATGACCCAGCCCATCGAATTCACTTCACAGTCGTTCGTTCTGCTGCGGCTTGGCGAGCGCCGCTTTGCCGTTACGGCTGTGCAGATCTCAGAGCTTGTTGCCCCGAGCCGCATCTTTCGCTTTCCTCATCGCACGCCCAAGCTCGAAGGTGTGATTCTACGGCGCGGCCGCATCGTCCCAGTCTGCGACGTGGCGGAGAAGCTCCTGGGCAAGGCGCTGACCTCGCGCCGTTTTTATCTGATTGCTGTATGTCATTACGGAGATAAGTCCGAGTGGGTGGCTCTGCCAGTAACTGGCGATTGCGAATTAATTGCCGCGGAAATGACCAGTGCGGGAGAAGCCGACTCTCCTCATGTTGCCGGCTGGATTTCGCACAACGGCGAAGTGATTGAAGTCTTGAATCTGGATGCACTCACGCCCGGCGCGGAGGAATTCTGCACCGTTATCGCGTCGGCCGCTGTTTTGGAGGCCAGACCTTGATGGTTCCGGGACGCGGACCGAAGATTCTGCTGATCGACAGCAACGTTTATTTTGCGAAACGGCTCGGCGATGCGCTGAAACGCGAGGGTTTCGAAGTTGTTACAAGCACGCAAGCGGCGTACGCACTGACGACCATCGAGTATGACGCTCCCTCGGCAATCCTTTGCTCCACGAATATGCGCGAGATGGGCGCTCTCGAGATTGCCAAGATTATTCACGCCGATCCAAAGAATGCTTCCTTGCAGATCATCGCTTTGGGTGACGGCAGCCAGCGCGCGCTGATGGAGGCTTTTCAGGCGGGCTGCGACGATTACGTTGACCGGCAAAGCGCGCCTGCGGTGATCGCTTCGCACGTGAAAAGCGTCATTGTCAGCAAAGCCGAGGGGTTTCAGCCGACGCAAATGCTTGCGCAGTCGGACACCAGCCTCAGCGGCAGTTTGACGCACCACGATCTCACCGGTGTCATGCAGATGCTCGGGCATGCGCATCAAACTGGTGCTCTGTACATCAATGCGGAAGAAACCGACGCGGTGCTCTTTTTTGACGCAGGAGAGATTAGCCACGCGGAATGCGGCTCACTCTTTGGCGACGAAGCGGTGATTCACATCTTGAAGGGCTGCGTGCAGGGCGGCGCCGGCGTCTACAAATTTGCTTATGGGACCACGTCACCGCAGCGCACCGTGTTGCGGTCGGCGACTGATCTGATGCTCGATGCCATGCGCGAGTACGATGAAGGAGCGCACGACATGGCAGATAAGGAAGCGCTATGAGCGAAGCCATGACTGTTCCACCGCTGAACGAACCGGAAACCAAGCGAACACCAACGGTTTATTTTATCGATGACAGCGCAACCATGCGCGAGGTCATCAAGATCGCGTTTCGGCGCGAAAACATCAATGTAATCACTTGCGCGGACGCCGCGTCCGCTCTGGCGCAGTTTGAACAGAACAAGCCTGACGTGGTGATCACGGACGTGATTATGCCCGATCAAGACGGCTATTCCGTTTGCAGCCAGATCAAGCAGCATGCGGAATTCGGCGGAGTTCCCGTGGTGTTGATGTCCGGCGTGGTGAATAAAAGCGTTGCCGACAAAGCTGTCGCAGTGAAGGCCGATGACCTGATTCGTAAACCGTTTCAGCCACAGGACCTGATTGGGCGCGTTAAGAGCTTGCTCGAACCAAAGCGCGCTGGCGATGCACCTGTTGTGGAACGTCCTGGAGCTTCCACCGCACTCAACAACTTGTTCACGCCGCCGGCGGCTCCGCGTCCCACAACAGCGCCGCCCCCCACCCCGGAACAAAGGACTCCAGACTCTATTTGGCCAAGAGCACTGGCCGAGGCCTTCATCGCGCCCCGCACTGGCGACGGAGCCGCTACTCAACAGAATATGCAGCAGCCAGGCGCTCATCCTGCCCGGCCGGCTCCTACTGCGTCAGACATACAAAAGTTGCGTTCTGAAATTGCTCGCCTTGACCTGCTCGTCAAGAAGCTGCAAACGGAAATGCAAATCGAGCGGCAGTACACGCAGGCGCTCGAACTCCAAATCCAAACGCTTACACGCGTGGACTAGGAACGGCTTCCATGCGCTGCGCCTTCGTTTGGCGAATTGCTTTGCAGAGCGTCAGCGCGAGAAGTTGACGCTCGGAAGCTAATCCGATAGTTTCGCTGCTGGCTCTGCTGGTATCCATTTTTGAACGGGGGCTCCCATGAATAGCAAGAGCGCTTCTCCAATTTCGCGGCGCGAGTTTGCGCGGCGCGCGGCCATCGTCTCTGCCGTGTCCATTGTTCCGGCAAGCGCCCTGCCGGTTCATTCAGCGATCGCAGAGCCGGCTCTGGTTCAATCATCGGACACACCTTCCCTTTCCCCTGAAAGCCAAGCCGAAGCCGCAGCGCGCCATCAGGCAATCCTCGCTGTTTACGGCTCGCGGTTCTCTGACACGCAGAAGTCCGAACTGCGGCGCTTGTGCTTTGCGGCGCAGCCGTCACTTGATCGCTTGCGCGCCTACTCCCTCGAAAACGGCGACGCCCCGGCGCTCTATTTGAAGCCGCTCGTGGAGAGAGAAAAGAAAAGCGAGCCCGCGGTTATTCCTCGTTCAGCCAGCCCCGCAACGAAGAAACCCTGAGGGAACTCTCTTATGCCCGCCGAAGAGATCTTTTACTTGCCGTTAAGCGAGCTCGCCAAAAGGATTGAGGCGAAAAAACTTTCGCCCGTCGAGCTGACACAAATCTACCTCGACCGTAGCGCAAAGTTCGGTCCGCGCTTTAACGCTTACGCACGATTGACACCCGAGATCGCTCTCGAACAAGCGAAGGCGGCAGAAAAAGAGATTCAACACGGCCATTATCGCGGACCTCTGCACGGCATCCCGTACGCGGCAAAGGACCTGTTAGCGGTGAAAGATATTCCCACAACGTGGGGCGCGAAACCTTACGCCGATCAAATCTTCCGCTACGATGCCACCGTGATCGAACACTTGAACCGCGTGGGAGCCATTCTGATCGGAAAAGCGGCAATGATCGAGTTAGCAGGCGGCATGGGCTACCGGTTCGCTTCTGCTTCGCTCCAAGACGCAACCAAGAATCCCTGGGACACAAAATGCTGGACCTGCGGATCATCGTCCGGTTCTGGAGCGATCGTTGCAGCGGGCCTCGCGGCATTTGCCATTGGGACGGAGACTTGGGGTTCGATCATCTGTCCTTCGGCCTTCTGCGGAGTCAGCGGCCTTCGGCCCACTTACGGACGTGTCAGCCGTTACGGCGCGATGGCTCTCGCGCCTTCCATGGACAAAATCGGGCCTCTGGCCCGCAGCGCGGAAGACTGCGCGCGCGTTTTCGCCGCGGTCGCGGGTCACGATCCGAAAGATCGCAGCACCGTGCCCATTGATAAAGGCGCCTTCACGTATTCACCTTCCTTGGACCTCAAGGCACGGCCTTTACGCGTCGGCTGGCTCACGAACGCGTGGAAAAAACAGGACTCAGGAGTGGCGAAAGCCGTTCTTGCCGCCGAAAACGTCGTTCGGAAATATTTTGCGAGCGTGAAGTCAGCGGCGCTTCCCGAGGGCCCGTTTGAAGATGCGGGCAACATCATCATTGCGGCGGAGTGTGCGGCGTCCTTTCGAACGCTGATTCGCTCGGGCCGCGTCAGCGAATTAACGGATCCGCTGGGCCAGATCGCGGGCTACGTTAATGAGCAATACTCGGCCGCCGATTATCTGCGCGCGCTGAGCATCCGGGAGATCCTCCAAAAGAAGATGGAAGCTGTCTTTGACTCGTATGACGTGCTTGTCGCCGCGGCTCAACCCATTCCGGCACCTCCATTGGAGACTAACCTGGAAACGGATCTCGCTTTTCCTGACCCCCTCGGCGCTATCGGCAATCTCTGCGGGCTTCCGGCCCTATCAGTGCCCTGCGGCTTCACGGAACATAATTTACCTGTTGGTTTGCAATTTGTAGGTCGCGCAGGCGACGATTTCACCGTGATTCAAGCGGCGCGAACATTCCAGCTACACACCGACTGGCATCGCAAGCATCCAAAGATTTCTTGATCGATTCCATGCAGGCTATCTGGCGAAACACGAGCCCTAACTGTTCCGCGGGACGTTCAGAGCTTCTCGCACCGTGCGCAGGATACTGCCGCGGCTGAAGGGCTTAGTGAGGAGGAGCATGTTGCCATCGGCTTGCGTCGTTTCGGCGGCGGTCTGTTCGCTGTATCCAGACATATAGATGACGCCAATTCCCGAGTGCTGGTGCTGCAATCGTCCCGCCAGCTCTTTGCCGGTCATTCCAGGCATGACCATGTCGGTGACGAGCAGGTCGATAGTTGCCTTGTGTTCGGCAGCCAGGCGCAGTGCCTCGGCGCCATTGTGCGCTTCAATGACCGTGTAGCCGCCGGATTCCAGAAACTCCCGCGCGACCTCGCGGACATCCTGTTCGTCTTCCGCAAGCAAGATTGTTTCCGTGCCGCGCGGCACTTCCGCAAGTGTTAGGGGCACAGTGCCTTTGTCCTCGGGCTGGTCCACGCGCGGAAGATAAATCTTGAAGGACGTCCCTTTTCCCACCTCGCTGTACACCCAGATGAAACCGCCGCTCTGCTTCACAACGCCATAAACCGTCGCGAGACCAAGGCCTGTCCCTTTCCCAGGCTCTTTTGTCGTAAAGAAAGGCTCGAAAATGTGCGCCTGCGTTTCCGCGTCCATTCCCGAACCGGTGTCGGAGACCGCCAGTAAAACGTACCGCCCGGGCTTGACGATCGGATGTGTGGAGTTGTACGTGCGATCGAGCTCGGCGTTCGAAGTCTCGATGATGAGCCGTCCGCCCGCCGGCATGGCATCCCGCGCGTTGACCGCTAAATTCATGATGATCTGTTCCATCTGGCTGGCGTCAGCGCGAATGGCCCCCAAGTCCGGCGCCGTGCGAATCCCCAAATCGATGTCTTCGCCGATCAGCCGCGGCAGGAGTTTGCCCATATCATCGACAACTCCGTTCAAATTCATCACTCGTGGCTGCAGCACCTGCATCCGGCTGAACGCGAGGAGTTGCTTCGTCAAGGCCGTCGCGCGATCCGCAGCCCGATCAATTTGCATAATTTTTCTGGACATGCGGTCTGCAACAGGCACGGCGTTTATCAGCAGCTCGGTGTGCCCCTTGATGACCATCAAAAGATTGTTGAAATCGTGCGCCACGCCGCCCGCCAGCCGGCCAACAGCTTCCATTTTTTGTGCCTGACGGAGCTGCTGCTCAAGAATATGGCGCTCGCTGATATCCTGCGCCACCACCAGACGCACTCTTCGCCCGGCATAGTCGAATTGGTGAGAAATCAACTCTACTTCAAAAACCTTTCCGTCTTTCTTGCGGTGTTTACAGACTCCTTGGTGGTGCCCCGCAGAGCCATCTTTTCGAGGATGCACTTCGAGAGACGCACTCTTCTCTTCCGCCCGAATGTCGAATATGGTCATCCGGCCAAATTCTTCCGATGCAAATCCATACTGTCGCACCGCAGCCTCGTTCACCTGGATGAACTGCAGAGTTTCATCGTCCATCACCCACGTCGGGAGAGGATTGTGAGAAAAAAGCAGCCGGAAGACGGATTCACTCTTTCGCAGCGCTTCCTCGGAGCGCCGCCGCTCAATCGCTAGAGCGATATGGCCTCCCACGGAATCGAGAAATTCCAGATCCCGCATGTCGTAAGCACTTTCGTTCTGATAGTGCTGAACAACTAGAACACCGATTGTGGCCCTTGGTGTTTTCAACGGTACGCCCAGCCACGCCGGCGACGGCGAGCCAACCAGTTCAACCTCTCCCTGTTCCGCAAGACGATCGAATTCGGATTGGGGAATAAGCATCGCGCTGCCCGTGCGAAACACAAAAGCGGTGCAGCTTCGCCCGACCTTCTGGGGCGGAGGCGCCATATCCAACTGATCCACAAAAAAGGGAAAATAAAAGGTGTCCTTATTGGGGTCGTGGAGAGCGACGAAACAATTGTCGGCGTACATCACTTTTTTCAAAGCTTGGTGGATGCCGTCGAGCAACTGATCCAGATTGGCGGTCTGATTGAGCGCGTGGACGACCTCCGAAATAACCTGGCGCTCGGATTCCATGCGATGTAACGCCGTCACATCCAGAAAGCTGGCCACTATCCCGTCGATGGAAGGGTTTTTCAAACAGCTACTGAAGGTTGCTTCAAACCAGCGCCACTCGCCCGCTTTGCCCCGCAGACGGCACCGCCCTTTTCGTGTTTCATTCGCAAGACTTGCGGCTCCTTGAAAGCGATTTCGAGTCTCTTTCAAATCGTCCGGGTGCACAAAATCTGAAAACGTTCTGCCAACAACTTCATCGGGACGCAAACCTAAGGCCCTCGTGGATCCCGCGCTTGCATGGAGGACCATTCCGTCAGCGCTGAGGATCGTGAGGAGTTCGCGGGCGCAGTCCAGCAAAGTGGAAAGTTGCTCGGGTGTAGCCGGTATATTTTGTTCGAGAGATGGGTATTGTGACATTGGGCCGCTGCTAGCGAAAACGTTTTCGTGCCCCAAGGGACCGCGGTGGATACGAACTCCTCCGCCTTACGATCGCGTTCTAGAACGACCTTCTGGGCTCTGGTTTAAGGAAACGGCTTAATCATAGCCTATTCAGAATAAATAGCGAGGACTTAGGACGGGTCTGTTGCGAAAATATGACTGGTACGAATGTACAGTTTGTGTCCGCTCGAACTGTCACCTGCAGGAAGCCGCCCCGCTCCTCCCCCTGCTGTGAGCGTGCTTCCCTCCCTTTCGTTTCTGAACTAATCTTGACACGCCGCATTCTGAAAACTCCCGCTAGGCATTAGGAGGCAATGTGCCAACGCATGACATTTGGAAAGACATGTTCGTCCTCGGGCTCCCTCTGATCGAGAAGATCCTCCGGCCGGTCATTGTGTACATGTTCTTGGTTGTCAGTCTCAGGCTCTCCGGGAAGCGCGAACTGGTTCAGCTCAATCCTTTCGACCTCGTCGTACTGCTGACCCTTTCGAACACCGTGCAAAACGCCATCATTGGCGACGACAACAGCGTGTCGGGCGGCTTGATCGGCGCTACTTCCCTGCTTCTCATCAATTATCTAGTAGTGCGTTTTCTCTACGGTCACAGCAAGCTGGAGCAAATTGTGGAAGGACAATCCGACGTGTTAATCGAAAACGGCCAGGTGCGAGCCGATCGACTTAAGAAAGAGCTGATCACCACGCCTCAACTTGAGGCCGCCGCGAGGAAACAGGGTTTTGACTCCCTTGCGGATGTCGACAAATGCATCCTCGAGCCCAGCGGCACCCTATCCTTCGTCGCAAAGAAACCTGCGACCGAAGACGTTCGCCACCGAGAATTGGTGAGCCACCTCGAGAAGCTGATGGAAGAGATTGCGCGCCTGAAAGCCTCGCAGCCACCGGCGCGCGCCTAGCCCGCGCCGCTATCAGGGTCTTTGTTAATGAACGAGAAATGCAGTCAGCGCAAATGCGACGCCGCCGGCGCCAATCAGCATGCCGGTAAACCAGTACAGCCGCCGCTTGGTAAGTAACGTCATGGAACAAATCACAAGCCCGACTTCGATGAGGCCCTCGCCACCGTCAAAGCGGTCAGCGCGGCGGCTGACGACGTCACGTTCTTTCTCCAGTTCCTTGGCTTTCTCACTGATGTCTTCTTTGTCTCCAGCGTAGCGCTCTACTTCTTTCGCGTATTTCTCGTGTAGGGCCGCGGCCTTCTCCTTGTCCTGGGGAGCCAAAGCACTGAATATGTCTGCGCCGATCTGCATTTCGTGCGAGCGAATATTCTTCGCCTGGTAGTACGCCCACTGATCGGTTGCTTGCGATTGCAGTAGCAGCTCTTCCGTGTGTGCGCGGTGGCCAAGCAGCGTGACCGCCGCTACAAGGACGGCAAGAATAGAAATAGTGACCGACACCGGAATTAGTAACGGATTCTCTCCGTGCTCTTCATGCGCTTCCGGCAGTTCGATACCCTCAGGCATGATTCTGATTCTCCTTTAAGAATTAAGCAGTTGGCTCGGCCGCAATGGCTTTCAAGGAGTCTCGCGCGGCCGCGATCGTGCGTGTAACGTCCTCGGATGTGTGCGCCGCGGAAACAAACGCAGCTTCAAACTGCGACGGTGCTAGAAAGACACCGCGATCCAGCATCTCGCGGAAAAACCGCGCGTAGCGTTTAGTGTCCGAGCGCTTGGCATCATCGTAGTTATGAACGGGATTCGCAGTAAAAAAAAGTGTCGCCAGCGACCCGATCGCGTTAACCTGCCCGGCAATTCCGGTTTCGGCGAGCGCCTGGCGCAGGCCTTCCGTCAAGCGGCGAGCTCGCTCGTTGATGCCATCATAGAATCCAGGCTGCGTGAGTTGCTTAAGAGTGGCATTCCCCGCGCGCATGGCGAGTGGATTTCCTGCAAGTGTTCCCGCCTGATAGATAGGTCCCAGCGGCGCTACATGGTTCATGAGTTCGGCGCTACCGCCATATGCGGCAACCGGTAAGCCTCCCCCAATAATTTTCCCAAGGGTTGTCAGATCAGCCTTCACTCCTGCAAGTTGCTGCGCGGCCCCAAAGTGCATGCGAAATCCGGTGATCACTTCGTCCACGATCAGCAGTGCGCCATTTCTCTTCGTAATTTCCCGCAAGCCCGTCAGAAATCCTGGTTCCGGCTCAACGACGCCCATATTCGCGGCAATGGGTTCGACGATGACTGCCGCGATCTTATTCTGATGCTGAGAGAAAAGCCTCTCCACCGCGCCCAAATTGTTATACGGCGCGTTCAACGTCAACTCAGCAAGCGCCTGCGGAACACCCGGGCACTCCGCGATTCCCAGCGTGGCCAGCCCCGATCCCGCTTGCGAAAGAAAACTGTCCGCGTGGCCGTGGTAGCAACCTTCAAACTTTAAAATGAAATCGCGCTTCGTCACTCCGCGGGCCAACCGCACCGCGCTCATCGTGGCTTCCGTTCCGCTGGAAACAAATCGAATCATCTCGATCCAGGGAATCGCCTGTGTGATCAGCGTGGCGAGCTCAACCTCAAGCTCCGTCGTCGCCCCATAACTCGTGCCGCGTTGCGCCTGCTCCGCGATCGCCTGCGTTACCGCGGGATGCGCGTGCCCCAGCAGCATCGCTCCCCACGAACAGACATAGTCGAGCAACTCATTGCCGTCGGCATCGTAGAGATATTGCCCACTGCCGCGCTCGATGATAAGGGGCTCGCCCCCCACGGAACGAAACGCCCGCACCGGGCTATTCACGCCTCCGACGAGTATCTTTTCCGCGCGCTCGAATATCTCCCGCGAACGCCGCCGCTCGACTCTCGATTTTGTGGGTGTCGCGCTCATGGGTTCTCCACGAAAGCCATCAAGCCTTCAACCATCGGGCTGCATCTTTGGCGTGATACGTCAGAATGATATCTGCACCTGCGCGCTGAATCCCCGTCAAGATTTCCAGTACCACGCGCTTTTCGTCCAACCAGCCTTTTTGCGCCGCCGCTTTGACCATCGCGTACTCTCCGCTCACGTTGTACGCTCCGACCGGAACGTCAAACGCGCTGCGCACCTGCCGAATCACATCGAGATAAGGCAGCGCGGGCTTCACCATGGCGATGTCCGCTCCTTCTTCAAGATCAAGCGCGACTTCCTTCAGAGCCTCGCGCGCATTCGCCGGATCCATCTGATAACTTCGGCGATCGCCGAATTGCGGCGCCGAATCCGCTGCTTCGCGAAACGGTCCGTAAAAACCTGAACAGTACTTAGCCGCGTAAGCGAGGATGGCGATGTCGCCAAATTTGTGTTCGTCGAGCGATTCGCGAATCGCCGCTACCCTGCCATCCATCATGTCGGAAGGCGCCACGATGTCGGCTCCGGCGCGCGCATGTGACAAAGCCTGCGCCGCAAGAATCGGCAGCGTCGCGTCATTCGCAACTTCGCCATTCTCGATCACGCCGCAATGCCCATGATCCGTGTATTCGCACAAGCACACGTCCGTAATCACCAGCAGTTTCAGATTCGCTTTTCGAATACCTTCAATCGCCTTCTGGACCACTCCCTGCGCCGATGTTGAGATTGTGCCCCGCGTATCCTTGGACTCCGGTAAACCAAAAAGAATCACGCCAGGAAGTCCCAGTGCTTCCACTTCCCTGCACTCCTCAACAATCTGGTCCACGGATTGTTGATGCACTCCCGGCATGGAACTGACTTCCTTGCGAACCTTCGTGCCCGGACACACGAACATCGGATAGATCAATCCAGCCGTGGTAAGCCGCGTCTCGCGCACCAATCCGCGCAGGGCTTCGCTTCGCCGCAAACGCCGCGGGCGATGTGTTGGAAAACTCATTCGTCTTTCGCTCCGGCCTCCGACCGTCTTCTCGAGCGCGCCAAGTGCCCCTCTAACGCCTCGACTACGGCTTTTGTCGTGGTATCGGGCGCCCTGGCAATCCTTTGTATCCCAGCGCTGCTCAACGCCGCGGAGGTTGCGTGCCCAATGGCAACCATCACGACTCTCCCCTGCACAGTTGCCAGGCGCTCCCGCCCGAGAAGGTCCAGAAAGTTTTGCACCGCACTCGGGCTGTAAAACAAGATACCATCAACTCCGTCCTTGAGATTTTCGTGTAACTTACTTCGGTCGGTACTGCTCGGGGGCAAGTTTCGATAAGCCACCACTTCTGTCACAATCGCCCCGCTTCGTCGAAGCGTCGCTGGCAAATCCGGATTTGCACGATCGCTTCGCGGCAAGAGAACTTTCTTGCCGCGCAACTCCGCGCCGAGTTCCCGCGCGAGTCCTGCTCCACTATGATCGGCCGCGACGTACTCTACGGAAAATCCCGCTGCTTCCGCCGCACCCGAAGTGGCTGGACCGACAGCGGCCGCAAGCGGTAAATTCGCGACCGCGTCGAAACGAAACCCAAGCTGTTCCGCGCGCCGCTCCAGCGCCTGAACCGCGTTTGCACTCGTAAAAAGAACCCAATCGAACGACTGAATGCTGGTCAACACTGCATCCATCGGAGCGTAATCATCTGGGGGCTCAAATGAGACCAGCGGCAGCTGTCTTACTGTTGCGCCGCGCGCGCTTAATTCCTCAAACAGTTCGCCGCTCTGCACAGCCGCACGAGTAACCACCACGATTTTTCCGGCGAGCGGAGAGTCCATCCTGTTAGCCACGCCGCCGGCTCACTTCTTCGAGGATGCTCTGCGCGCCAGCCTCCATCAGTAAGTTGGCCATCTGTCCGCCGAGCTCCGCAGCCTGCTCCGGTGCCGACGTGGCGCGCTGTTTTACATATTGCACACCGTCCACGGAGCACACGCATGCTTCCATCACCAGTTCACCGCGCTCGATCCGCGCCCACGCTCCAAGCGGCACCTGGCATCCTCCATGCAGCGCACTGAGCAACGCGCGCTCCGCGATAATGGCCGTGCGCGATTCGACGTCGTCAAGTCCCGCTAACAATTCCGCCGCTTCCCTATCCTTCAATCGGCATTCGACGGCGATCGCTCCCTGGCCGACCGCCGGCAGAAAAACTTCCGGCGAAAGCGTCTCCGTAATACGTCCGCTCCAGCCTAATCGATCAAGTCCCGCTTTCGCGAGCATCACCGCCTCGTACTCTCCGCTCTCCACTTTCCGCAGACGAGTATCCACATTCCCGCGCAGATCGCGCACATCCAGATCGGGCCGGATATGCCGGAGCTGAGCCTGACGCCGCAGGCTTCCCGTGCCGATTCGCGCGCCATGGCGCAAACTCGCGAGCGTTGCCCCGTTCGCCCCAACCAGGCAATCTCGAACGTCTTCGCGCCGGCACACTGCCGGAAACATCAGCCGCGAAGGCGTGTCCGTCGGAATGTCTTTTACACTGTGCACCGCCAGGTCAATCGTTTCCTCCAGCAGCGCTTCCTCCAACTCCTTGATGAAGATTCCCTTCCCCCCGATTTGTGAGAGCGGCGACGCCTGCAACTTATCGCCCGCCGTTTTGATAATCACAATCTCGGCCTCCACACCTGCGCGCGCAAAGAGCTGTTTGCGAACGTTCTCCGCCTGCCATTTCGCAAGCAAGCTCCCACGCGTGCCGATGCGCAGGTGTCTCACGGTTTCTCCCGGTTCGAAAGGAAAAGATCGCGCAACGCTTCCACGTTTTGGATCTTGCGGCGAAGTTCTTTCTCGCCGCGCAGACGTTCCGCTGGTTCCAGCAACAGTTTCTCCAGCAATTCGTCCATCATCGATTCCACGCGCTCCCGCTCCGCTGCTCCCAAGTGATTCATGGAGTCCATGCGCGCATGAATGAAGGCTGCTCTTTCCTCGCGCAATCGCGCGCGCAATGCGTCCACCAAACCAACCAGCTCCACGCTAGCCTGCCAGGAAAGAAATTTGCCGACATGTTCGTCCACGATCGTCTCGGCGCGCGGAATTTCGCTTTCGCGCGCATTCCGGTTTTGTTCCACGATCTCCGTAAGGTCGTCGATGTTATACACATAAATGTTATAAAGCTCCGCGGCCGAAGCTTCGATGTTGCGCGGCAGCCCCAAATCCATCAGAAAAAGAGCGCGGTTGCCGCGCGCCGACATGGCCGCTTGCAGGATCTCCCGTCGCAAAACCGGCTCTTCCGACGCGACCGAGGAGACCACCACATCCGCCGCCTTCAGCGCCGTTTCCCATTCGCCCCAGCCGACAACTTTCCCACCAAAGCGAAGCGCCAGCTCTTCAGCCCGTTCGCGCGAACGGTTCATAATGTAAAGCCGCGCGATTCCCCGGTCTCTCAACTGATTAACCACTTGCTCGCTGATCGTTCCCGCTCCGAGCACAAGCGCGCTCCGCTCATTCATTTTCCCGAATATCCGCTCAGCGAGCTTTACTCCGGCAGACGCCACCGACATCGGCCGCGATCCCAATTCCGTTTCCGACCGCACCCTCTTCCCAACCTCAAGCGCTCCTTGAAACAAGCGGTTCAGCACCGGTCCAGTGGCCCCATACTCGTGCGCATAGCGATACGCTTCGCGCACCTGCCCCAGAATTTCCGCCTCGCCGAGAAGCATGGAATCCAGGCCTGCCGCAACGCGAAAGAGATGCTTCACTGCCTCGCGATCGTAATGATGATAGAGCGATATGCCCAGCACATCCGGCCGCACCGAATGAAATTCGCTCAAAAAAGACGACAATCCCGGCGCGCACTCATGCGAACTCTCCGGCGGCACACCATAAATCTCGCTGCGATTGCACGTCGACAGCACCAGCGTCTCTTGCAGAATACCCCTCGACCGCAATTCCTCCGCCGCCTTCCGCGATTGCTCCGCCGTGAACGACACCCGTTCCCTCACCTCCACAGGCGCCGTCCGATGATTCAACCCCACAAGAACAATTTCCATCCCAACTCCCACCGCTTATCCCGTCGCTTCCCGCAGCACCGAACGTGGTCCCTGCGCTCGGTCTCTATACACCAGCCAGCCCTCGCTCTGCTCGCCGCCCGCGACTCGCGCCAACCGTGCTCCGACGCTTTCGACGTTCGACTTTCAGCTGTCGACTGTCAACCTCTTCCGCACTACTCACTATTCACTTTCTTCTCAGAAATACCGATGGCTCTGCGACAGGTACAGATTCACCACCGTAAAACTCATCACCACCACAAAAAAATTAAAAATGCACAGCCTTGACGCCCGAGCTCCGCGCCATGACGCCGTCCTCGCCAGCTGAAAATAAACCACGTAAAGCAGCAACACCAGCAGCGTGACAACGTACTTCGGGTCGTAGTACCAAATCTGCCCGTGAAGCCTGTCAACCCACACAAATCCCAGTACCGTTCCAATCGCGATGGACACCAGCCCCACGAGAACGCTCGACCGGCTCATGCGCTCGAGAAGCTCAAGCGGCGGAAGCCTCCACACGATGCTGCCGAGTCTATGACTCTTCAAAAGCCGCTCCTCGCCCAAAAATATCAAGCTGAAAACAAACGAAAGCGCAAATGCCGCGTAAGCAAGGATACTCAACGTGACGTGGAAGGCAAAAATCACTCCTCGGGCCGGGGAAGGAGACAATCGATCCGCCGGTGCAAGATGTGCCGCGACAAAAAACACAATGATGAACGGCAAAACAAACGCTCCCACGGACCGCTGGCGGTGAAAAAACTCCAGACCCAAATAGGTCAGCGCCAAAAGCCATCCAAATAGCGACATCGATCCGTAAAGATCGTGATAAGGAACGGTATGCAGCCCGCGCGATCGTTCCAAAAGCGCAAAGTAGTGTGCCACCAGCCCGAGTCCGAGAAAGAGCGTACCGAGACGCCCCGTAATCTCCTTGCCCGTGCTCAGGAAACGCAGATATAGGGCCAGACTTCCAGCGTACGCGACAATCGTCAGTATCAGGAACGCGTCTTTCATGAACTCCGCAAACCTATTTTTCCCGCGCCTGCGCGTTAACCCACCACGGCCGCCCTGGCACGGAACCCGTTAACATCAACATGACTCAGAGTATAGCCCACCCGTGAGGTGCCTAGCACAACCCTAGCCCCGCTCTGCAATCATCTCCCGGATTTGCTATCCTTTTCGTCAGGCGCAAGATGACCACCACCTCCGCTCCTCTCAATCGAAAAGACTTATTCCTCCGCGCTTGCCGGGGCGAAACCCTCTCGCGCCTTCCAGTATGGATGATGCGGCAAGCCGGACGTTACCTCCCCGAATATCGCGCCATCCGGGCAAATCATCGGTTCCTGGACGTTTGCAAGACCCCCGATTTAGCCGTCGAGGTCTCTCTTCAGCCCTTTCGCCTGCTCGGCGTGGACGCCGTCATCGTTTTCTCGGACATTCTCATCCCCGCCGAAGCCATGGGCCTCAAACTCGAACTCGGCGACGCCGGCCCCAATCTCCCCGAGCCCGTTCGCTCCAAACGCGATGTAGACAAGCTGAGGCTTTTCGACCCCGAAATGGAAACCGCGTTTCTCCCGGAAGCCATTCGCCGCATCGTCCGCGAAGTCGGCCACACGGTTCCAGTTCTGGGTTTTGCAGCCGCTCCCTGGACTCTTGCCTGCTACATGGTCGAAGGCCGCGCCAAAGAAGGCTTTGCCACGGTAAAGAGCTTCTTGCTCCGCGAGCCGAACACTTTTCGCGACCTCTTGCATCGCATCGCGCAAGCGACCATCCCCTATTTGAAAGCTCAAATCGCCGCCGGGGCCGCCGCCGTTCAACTCTTTGACACCTGGTGCGGCGAGCTCTTCCTCCGCGACTACGAAGACTTTGCTCTCCCTGCCACGCAAGAAATTATTTCCGGCTTAGGCGGTTCCACTCCCGTCATCTATTACACCAAGGCCTCTCATCACTTGCTGCCGGCCGTAGCCCGCTCCGGAGCAAATGTCCTAAGCGTCGACTGGCGCGTAGATATGCGCGCCCTCCGCGAAAAGCTAGGCCCGCGCATCGCCCTCCAAGGCAATGTCGACCCCGCCGTCCTCTTCGCTCCGCCCGCAGAAATTCGTCGCGCCACGCAAGAAGCCATCTCAGCCCTCAACGGCACCGGTCATATCCTCAATCTAGGCCACGGCATCCTTCAACACACACCAGTCGAAAACGCCCAATTCTTTATCCAAACCGGCCAGCAACCTGTAGGGGTGGGGCTTGTGCCACCCGCAGCCGTTGCCGCACCCGTCGGCCATGGAAGCGCCTCATGACCGTTGCTCATCCAACCCTCGAAACCATGCGCGAAGAGCTCCGCGTCAGCGAAGCCTTCCTCGCCCGTTACAATCGCCCCGGCCCCCGCTACACCAGCTACCCGACCGCCCCCGTTTGGAATGACTCCTTCGGCCCCGCCGACCTAGAAAAAGTCCACGAGCAAGCCGAGGCTGCTAAATCCCCCGTCTCGCTCTACATGCACATTCCCTTTTGCGAGAGCCTCTGCCTATTCTGCGCCTGCAACGTCATCATCCAAAAAGACAAGCGCGTCTCTCCCCCCTACCTCAAAATCCTAAAGCGCGAAATCGCCAGCGTCAGCCGCAGCGTCTCCAAAGATCGCCCAGTCGTCCAATTCCACTGGGGCGGCGGCACTCCCACCTATCTAACTCCCCCGCAAATCGAAGACCTCTTCGGCTTCACGCGCGATCACTTCACCTTCTCCCTCGACGCCGAAATCGGCATCGAAGTCGACCCCCGCGTCACCAGCCGCGACCACCTCGAAACTCTCCGCAAACTAGGCTTCAATCGCCTAAGCATGGGCATCCAGGATTTTCACCCCCTGGTCCAAAAAACAATCAATCGCGTCCAACCCTACGAACTCACCGCCGCCCTCATCCAATCGGCCCGCGACCTCGGCTTCGACAGCGTCAACGTCGACCTAATCTACGGCCTCCCCTACCAGACCGCCGAAACCTTCGCCCACACGGTAGATCAAATCCTCGAACTCACTCCTGACCGCGTCGCCCTCTTCAGCTACGCCCACGTCCCCTGGCTCAAAAAACAGCAAAATTCCTTCGAAGGCCATCTCCCCGAAGGCATTCAAAAATTCGAAATCTTCCGCACCGGCCTCCTCAAATTCCTCGAATCCGGCTATCTCTACATCGGCATGGACCATTTCGCCAAACCCGGCGACGAACTAGCCGTCTCCCAACAAAATCGCACCCTCCACCGCAATTTCCAGGGCTACACCACCAAAGCCGGCGCCGACCTCTACGGCATGGGCATCACCGCCATCAGCGGCATCCAAAACGCCTACGCCCAAAACCAGCGCGACATCCCCACCTGGGAAAAAGCCATCAACGAACGCGGCATCGCCACCATGCGCGGCTACCACCTCTCCGATGACGACCGCCTCCGCCGCGCAGTAATCAGCCGCCTCCTCTGCCACACCATCGTCTTGAAAAATGAAATCTCGGAGGAATTCGCAATCGACTTCGACCGCTACTTCGCCGCCGAACTCGCCCATCTCGAATCCTTCCGCGAAGACGGCCTGGTCCTCCTCGCCCCCAACGAAATCCGCACCACCCAACTAGGCCGCATCTTCATCCGCAACCTAGCCATGATCTTCGACCCCTACCTCGAAAAACAGCACCTCAACGCCAAGCCCCTCTTCTCCAAAACCCTGTAGCCGCCCTCTTCAGAGGGGGGGCCTTGTTCCTCCCCAGTAGGGGCACGATGCATCGCGCCTTCTTTTCATCACCCCACCCACCGTCGTTTCGACTGCAGCGGTCCGACGCTTTTCCTTTGACGTTTGCTGCTGCAAGCGTGTCGGCCTGCGCAGACAGAAATCTCGTGTTGAGCTGCCGCACGGGGTGGTGCAAGCGCAGCCCGCTTCGGTTTTTACGGATGCAGGTCTTGATTTTGCTTCCCTCAGGAACCTACAAGGCTTTTGCCGGACCCCACACAAACACCATCTTCGTATTACCCCGTCATTCGCCTGGAATGGGCTCGGCTGACGACCCCGTTGAGGGTAAACCTACGCGGTGAAGCAGATCCTCGAAGTGCGGGTCGTCACGCAAGGTGTCCATGCTGGGATCCATATGAAGATAGATCAGCCAGTGGGATTTCTCTTCGAAAGCCCTCTCCAGGTATTCAAGAGCGTAGGCGTTTTCTCCGATACCGATGTGGATTCCCGCCAGGAAGTACGGGGCAACATATTTTTGCTTCGCTAGTGTCGTCAGGCTCTCAAGTATCTCCAGCGCATCCTTGATTTTATTAGCGGTTCCGTAAGTATGGGCGAGCGCGGCGCGCTCTCTTGCAGGGTTAACGGGTCACTGGTCACGGATAACGGGGCCGGATAACGAATTCAAAATGATACGATGGCTCCCGCATTCCATGACCACCCAAGTTCCAGTCTTGATCGTCGGAGCCGGAATCTCCGGCCTAGTCTGCGCCTACCACCTGCGCAAGTTCGGCATCAACGCACAGACTGTGGAAGCCTCTCCACATCCCGGCGGCGTAATCCGCTCCGAACACCGCGATGGCTTCCTCCTCGAACTAGGCCCGCAAAGTTTCAGCGGCACTCCTCAACTCCTCGACCTCTGCCGCGGCCTGGCCATAGAGAGCGAACTGCTCGAAGCCCCGCCCCGCGCCCCCCGATTCCTCCTCCTCGACGGCCAATTAAAACCAGCGCCTCTAAGCCCGCCGGTCTTCTTCGCCTCATCCCTCTTCAGCGCCCGCACAAAGTGGAGCATCATCCGCGACGCGCTCGGCCACAGCACGCCACCCTACATAGACGAATCCGTCGCCGACTTTACACGCCGAAAATTTTCGGCCGAACTCCTCGACAAACTCGTCGGCCCCTTCGTTTCCGGCATTTATGCCGGCGACCCCGAAAAGCTCAGCCTCCGCGCCGCCTTTCCCCAACTCCACGAAGCCGAGCGCGCCGCCGGCAGCATCCTTCGCGGCATGCTGCGCGCAGCAAAATCCAAATCCGGCCCGACGCAGCGCCCAACGCTTCAATCCTTCAAAAATGGAAACGCGACTCTGATCGACGCGCTCGCCGCAAATCTTGGCCCCGCTCTCCATCTCGAAACATCTGTAACCGAAATTCGTCGGGCGAACGCGGAACCCTCAACAAAATATGCAGCCACTCTGGCCGTGCGCGGCTCAACAGAGCGGATCACGGCCGGCAACATTGTCGTCTCCACTCCAACGAACGCCGCTGCAATGCTCCTCCAGAATCTGCACGGCGAAGTCTCGTCGGCCCTCGCCTCCATCGAGTACGCGCCCATCTCCGTCGTTTCTCTCGGCTATCGAAAATCCGATGTGTCTCACTCACTGGACGGGTTCGGCTTCCTGGTTCCCCGCTCCCAAGGGCTTCGCACCTTGGGCACCGTCTGGAACTCCTCGCTCTTCCCCGGTCGCGCCCCCGAGCGTCAGGCTTTGCTCACCAGCTTCGTCGGCGGTGCCACCGATCCTCAAGCCGTCACTCTTCTGCCTGACGAACTCGTGGCCCTGGTCCATAAAGAAATCGCGCCGCTCCTCCAGATCCGCGAAGGCCCTATCTTTTCCAATGCCACGCTTTACCCGCGCGCTCTTCCTCAATACAATCTGGGGCACGCCGAACGCTTGGCCGTTTTTCAAAAGCTGGGCCCAGGTCTCTGGCTCACGGGAAACTATCTGCGGGGCCCGTCCCTCGGCGCGTGCATCGAGCATTCTCTGTCCGTCGCGGAACAAATCCGCGAAAGCATCAGCCGATGAGACGATGAACTTTCGGCGCATGCGTCGCATCATCCGTTTTGGCAGTTCCGCCGTATATTCTCTAGGAGAGGAAGAAGCCGACTCTCGTGTTCCTGGCGGCTTTCACATCAAGTAGCCCCCGCGAGGTGTCGCTAGACGCGACGCTTTTGTCGCGCCTCCTGCAAAAAGACGTGAGCGCCTTTGAACAGCTCTACGATCGCCACTCGCGCCTCGTCTACGGCTTGGTACTGCGTATTCTTCAACAGGCCTCGACCTCCGAAGAAGTCGTCCAGGACGTCTTCCTGCAGCTCTGGCGCAATGCCGATCAGTACGATTCCTCGCGCGGCCCGTTCGTTCCTTGGCTCTGCACCATGGCTCGCAACCGCGCCCTGGATCAGCTTCGCCTGAAGAGCGAACGCCAGCGCCGCCGCGAAGATCAACCAGCCGAGTTGCCGAGCGTCGTCGTTGCTCCCGACTACGAAAAAGCTCTCGACGAAAAGCGCCGCGCCGAACGCGTCCGCACCTTGATGGCTTCTCTGACTCCGCAGCAGAAAAAAGCTATCGAGCTTGCTTATTTTGAAGGCCTGAGCCATTCGGAGATTGCCGCAACATTGAAAGAGCCGCTCGGCACGGTAAAAAGCTGGATAAGAAATGGTTTGCTTCGCTTAAAAGAAGGATTGCGGGCAACAACGTGAACAACTGCGACCAATTCCGTGAGCTGATTGAAGCCTACGCTCTCGGTGCGCTCGACCCCGAAGAGCGCGCCGCGCTCGAAGCTCATCTTGCGACCGGCTGCTCCGACTGCACCAAAGCCGCTGAAGAAGCGCGCTGGCTTGTTAGCCAACTCGCCTACGTGGCTCCGGAAGCATCGCCGTCGGACATGCTCAAAGGCCGCTTGATGCAAACCGTCCGTGCCGAAGCCCCATCACAAGCAAAGCCCCGCGTCCTCCCCGCTAAGAGTTCCATCCCCTTTTGGCTCTGGGCCGGCGTGGCCGCGCTTCTGGTCTTTTCGATTTACTCCGCGTGGAACACGCGCCGCCTTGAAAACGAAATCCGCGAGGCTAACGAACGCGCCGCCGTGCTTCGGTCCGAAGGCGAGAAGACCGCACAAGATCTCGCCCTTGCCAAGCGCGAAGCCATGATTCTGATGGATCCGAATTCCGTAAAAATTGCTCTGAAGAGCGGCAACGCGCAGGGACCGCAACTAGAAGCCAAATGGCATTCTCAATTGGGTGTCGTCGTTATGGGTGAAAACATTCCCATGCCGTCGCCGCATCACGTCTTGCAGTTGTGGTTCATTCCCAAGGCGCCGGGAAAAATGCCAATGCCCTCGATGATGATTCGCCCGGATGCAAACGGGAAATTCGTTCTCCTGGTTTCCAATCCGCCGGAATCCATGGACGCAACCAAAGCTCTCGCCATCAGCGAAGAGCCTGAAGGCGGGAGCGCCTGGCCCTCCAACCCGCCCCGCTATTCCGGCGGAGTGAGTTAGATTTCAGTCGAACAGATGTCTCTTCGCGTAACGCATCGCGAGCCGCACCTTGCGGCGTTTCGCAGCCTCTCGAAAGCGTTGCCTTTCCTCCGCTGTCTTCAGGATCAGCGGGGCCACGGGCTTGGGAAGCCTGGTGTACTCATCAATCGCCACAAACGTGACATACGCCGACGTCGTGTGTTTCCGCTCGCCGGTCATCGCATTTTCTGAATAAACTTCGACGCCAACTTCCATCGATGTGCGAAACACTCGATTCACCTGCGATTTCAGGTTGACGATCTCGCCCAGATTTATCGGATTGCGAAAATCAATATAATCCACCGACGCCGTCACTACATAACTGTTCGAATGGCGGTGCGCCGCCATCGCCGCCACCATATCCACCAAATGCATCACCTGCCCGCCAAGCAATTTCCCCAAGGGATTTGTCTGCGCCGGCAAAACAATTTCCGTCATCTCCGACCGCGATGCACTCACCGGTTTCCCCTTCAACTCTGCTCCTCCGCCACTCGCATCCTTCGTCATCAGTTTGTTCCTCATTCACTCCTCATCACTTGCTGATAACTTATTTTTCCTTCTTTCGTGGTCTTTTAGGCTTGCGCTTCTTGAAGGGCCAGGCAGGAATCCCATCGCAGCAGGGCACGACATGGAAGACGGGCCCACCTTTGTGACATAGACAAGTGTAGTCGCGCCGGCGCTTCATGAGTCACCCTCAGTTGCTTTGGGTCGTAGCCAAGTCCCCGTATAATACGGGAGCCAACCATGACAGACCAAAAGAAAACGCGCCGCCAGATGCTCGAAGAGTTCGTCGCCAAAAAACCCGAGGATGCCTTCTCACGCTACGGCTTGGCGATGGAGTGCATGAACAGCGGCGACCCGAGCGCCGCCGACGGTCATTTCCGCGCACTCATCGAACGCAACGCCGACTACATTCCCGCCTACCTGATGTACGGCCAATTGCTAGCTCGCGAGTCTCGAACCGACGAAGCCAAACAGGTCCTTTCGAACGGCATCGCCGCCGCTTCCAAGAAAAACGACGACCACGCCCGCTCCGAAATGGAAGCACTCCTCACGGAGCTCTCTTGAAGGCACTATTGTGCCTCACTAAATATAGAGTCGTGCGAGTCAAGGAGAAAAGCGGAAGCAGGGCTGCCGCATTCCAAATCGCTGTTTGGGGATAGAAACATTGGCCAAAGTGGCGCTTCAGTGAATCGGCTTCTTCAACGCCTCCGCGATGCCGGCCTCGGCAAGCGGCGCCATGATTTCGTATCCGGCCTTGTTTGGATGTACGCCATCCGGACTCAGCTCAGCTTTCAGCCCGCTCTCGTTATTCACCATCGGTGAATAGTAGTCCACATAAACGAAATTATTTTTCGCGGCGTACTCTTTGATCCACGCATTCAGCGCTTTAATCTTGAGCGCGGGCTCCAGTCCCTTGCGCCAGGGGAACTCGCTCGCCGGCAATACCGAACACAATACGGGACGAACCCCGTTCGCCCGGGCAAGTTCGCTCATCGACTCGATATTGTTTTCGATTTCCGCCAACGTCATCTTTCCCGTGTTTTCGGCAATATCATTTGTGCCGGCAAGCAGCACGACCACTTTCGGTTGCAACTCGACGACGTCCTGCCGAAAACGCAGGAGCATTTGCGGCGTTGTCTGGCCGGAGATGCCGCGATTGATATACGGCTTACCAGGAAAAAACTCGCCGCGGCCCGGCGACGTTGCAGTGGCCTTCATGCCCCAGCCTTCGGTGATGGAGTCACCCAAGAACACGACGCGCACCTCGCCCGCGGCGGGGGGCGGCAACTGTTTGTCCGCTTCGCGGAATTTCGCAAGGAAGGCCCAATCGTTGAACATCCGTTCGACCTGCGATTTTTGGTAAGGATTCAGCTTTTCCCAGTACGCTTCCGCCGGATCCGCCGTCTTCGCGTCCTGGACCGATGTCGCGGCGGCCGTAGCCTGTGCGAAAGCCGGCCTACCGCACACAAGCATCACGACAATCAAGCAACCGCAGAGCGCGAACGAAAACCTCTTTCTTATGTCCAAGGTATGATCTCCTTCTTCCTTATTGCCCGCCAAAGCCCGGCCAGCTTACCACCCTCGCGTGCTTGGACAGCTCTCGAAAAAGCGGCCATTTATTGAGGCTCGGCATATATAGAGTCGTGCGGGTTGCCTAGAAAAGCGGCAGCAGGGCTGCCGCACTCCATGCGGGGCTTCTACAGCCTATTTGGTGCTTGCCACTCACAAGCTACTTCCGTCTGGTATCATTTGAGCAGGTACTATGCGGCCCGATCGAATACCGCTCTTTCCGTTGAACGTCGTTCTTCTCCCCGGCGCAGACCTTCCCCTGCACATCTTCGAGCCGCGTTATCTCGAAATGGTCAACCGTTGCCTGAAAGAAAAATCCGAGTTCGGCGTTCTCCTGGCGCTTCCCAAAGGCGTTGCTCGAGTGGGGTGCACCGCGGAAATTATTGAAGTCGTTCAGCGCCGCAACGACGAGACGGTGGACATTTTGTCAGTGGGCCGCGAACCCTTCCGCGTCATCGAGTTTTTCGAGGAGAAGCCGCTCGCCGAGGGCCATGTCGACTACCTCGAAGACCGGGACTCACCGGCCAACCCGTCCTTACGGCGCGAACTTGTCGAACTCTACGAAACTTGCTACACCCTGGTCTTTGAGGACTATCCCAAGAACACGGAGAGCGAGCAGTCCGCTCAAATCTCGTTCCTTATCGCCGGCTCCCTGCCGATGGATCTTCTCTGGAAACAGCAGATCCTTGAGCTACGCACGGAATTGGATCGTCAAGAGCGCCTCGTCGGGTATCTTCGCGCCTGGGCACCGCATCTACAGAAGACAGGCGTCATGCGCCAGCGCGCCGGCGGCAATGGACACGTATTGAACTAACATTGGCAGTTTGCGTCCCAATGAACCGGGGACGCGGAACGGGAACCCATGACGGCAACGACATCCATGCAATCCTCAGGGCATCCGAGAGCGCGCACGCTCGGCGAACTCAAGCGCATTCCGGACTTCGACGCTCGAACCGTCTCGCGCTCCGTGAAGGCCGAGATGCGCCAAAATCTCCTGCGCATGATCGAAAAGAACGAGCCGCTCTTTCCCGGTGTGCACGGCTACGAAGACACGGTCATCCCGCAAATCATCAATGCGCTGCTCTCTCGCCACAATTTCATCCTGCTGGGGCTGCGGGGCCAAGCCAAGAGCCGCATCCTCCGCGGCCTCGCCCAGTTTCTTGACCCGGAGATTCCCGTCGTCGCCGGCTGCGAAATCAACGATGACCCGCTGCGCCCTATCTGCCGTGCCTGCCGCGAAAAAATCGCCGCCGAGGGCGACGACACAGCCATCGCCTGGATGCCCCGCGATCATCGCTACGTGGAAAAGCTCGCCACTCCGGACGTGACCATGGCCGACATCATCGGCGACGTCGATCCCATCCGTGCCGCTCGCGGTGGCCGTGACCTTTCCGATGAACTTACAATCCACTACGGCCTTCTGCCACGCGCGAATCGCGGCATCTTCGCCATCAACGAGCTTCCCGACCTCGCCGGCAAAATCCAGGTCGGCCTTTTCAACATCATGCAAGAAGGCGACATTCAGATTAAGGGCTACCCGCTGCGCCTGCCGCTCGACGTCCTTATTGTCTTCACCGCAAATCCTGAGGACTACACCGCGCGCGGGAAAATCATCACTCCTCTCAAAGACCGCATCGGCGCCGAAATTCGCACACATTATCCATCCACTCTCGAAGAAGGGATGGCCATCACGGCTCAGGAATCCTGGGTCGTCCGGGATGCGGGACGTAAGGTCGAGGTTCCCGCTTATCTTCGCAGCGTTGTGGAAGAGATTGCCTTTCAAGCTCGCGAGGACAAGCGCGTCGATCGCCGTTCCGGCGTTAGCCAGCGCCTGCCCATCACTACTCTTGAAAGCCTGGTCAGCAGCGCCGAGCAGCGCGCCGCTCGCAACGGCGAAAAGTCCGTCGTCGCGCGTGTAGCTGATGTCTATTCCGCCCTTCCCGCCATCACCGGCAAGCTCGAACTCGAATACGAAGGCGAGCTGAAGGGAGCCGACACCATTGCACGCGAACTGATTCGCACCGCGGTCGGCCGCGTTTTCAGCAAACACTTCGCCGAAGTAAGTTTTCAGCCAGTCATCCAATGGTTTGAAATCGGCGGCGAACTGAAACTCCCCGAACTGGCCGCCACTTCCGATCGCTACCACCAACTCTCGAAAATTCAGGGCTTGATGGAACATATCGGCCTCCTCGGCGTGCAAGACCGCAAAGACGCGGCCGCAGCAGCCTCCGCCGCGGAAATGATTCTCGAGGGCTTGTGGGCCCACCGCAGAATCGGCCGCAGCGAAGAACGCGGCTTCTACGCGGACAAGCCAAAGCAGCAGCCGGAGCAACGCGACAATCCGGGCCGGCCGCCGCGCCGCCAATTCAACTGAAATGCACACCGCGCTCCAATTTGATGTTCGTTGCCTGGCGGGACTATTGGCGTTTTTCTTTGCAGTGAGCTGTCAACTGTCGGCTGTTCGCCTTCCGAGGTTGGGCCTATGAAATTCATTCGCTACGGCAAATACACCGGCGAACCAGCCGATGCCATCGACCTCGAAGAACTCGTCAAACGCATGGGTGATTTTTTCCTGCAAAGCGGTTTTGAATCGCAATTCTACGGCGTATCGCAAATGGATCCCGAGCGCTCGATGGAAGCCCTCCGCGAAGCTATCCTGCGCGCCTTGCAGGAAGGCGACCTGCTCCCTGAAGACGCCATGAGCGAAGAGCTTCGCCAGATGCTGCAGAATTCCGACGCGCAAGACAATCAAGCCGTGAAGGATCTTATAGATAAGCTGATGGAACGCCTGGCCCAGGAAGGCTTCATCAATCCGCAGCAACCTCCGCAAGTCACGCCGCCGCCGCAAACGTCCGCCCGCGGCCAACTGGGCCAACCGCACGAAAAGCAACCCGAAGCTCGTTTCGAGATCACGGACAAGACCATCGACTTCCTCGGCTTCAAAACTCTCCAGGATCTCCTCGGCTCGCTAGGCCGCAGCAGTTTCGGCCGCCACGACACGCGCGATCTTTCGACCGGCATCGAATCCGGAGGCGTCTCGCGCCCCTACGAATTTGGCGACACCATGAATCTCGATATCAGCGAAACTCTCTTCAACGCTGTTCGCCGCCAAGGCGCAAAAGTTCCGATCGACATGACGTATTCCGACCTAATGGTCCATCAGTGCGAATATCACAGCTCCTGCGCCACTGTCGTGCTTCTTGATTGCAGCCACAGCATGATTCTTTACGGCGAAGACCGCTTCACGCCCGCGAAGCGCGTGGCCATGGCGCTCTCGCATTTGATTCGCACGCAATATCCAGGGGATACGCTTAGCCTTGTCCTGTTTCACGATAGTGCCGAAGAAGTCCCACTTGGCGAGCTCGCGCGCGTCCAAGTCGGTCCGTATTACACCAACACACGCGAAGGCCTCCGCCTCGCGCAGCGCATCCTGCTCCGGCAGAAAAAAGACATGCGGCAAATCATTATGATCACCGACGGAAAACCTTCCGCACTAACACTTGAAGACGGCCGCATCTACAAGAATGCTTTCGGACTGGATCCATTCGTCGTTGGCCAAACTCTCGAAGAAGTGAACAAGTGCAAGCGAGCCGGCATCATGATCAACACTTTTATGCTTGCCAGCGATTACAGCCTCGTCCACTTCGTGCAGAAGATTACGGAGATGTGCCGCGGCAAAGCCTACTTCACCACGCCTTACACCCTCGGCCAGTACCTGCTGATGGATTACATGCAGCGCAAAACCAAGCAGATCCATTGATCGTGGTTTGCATGCGTATCTTTCTGGGTTAAGGGGCCATTTCCTTAGAAACTGCTATTATCTTTAGGCCCATGCAACGCTGCCCGCAGTGCGGAAAAGAGTTTGAACGCAATTTCGGCGCTTCGTCCATTTCGCCGAATTGTCCGGAATGCGAAGAGCGGCTTGCGCAAACGGCACACCCTGGGATTGCAACTTCCGGACAATCCCTCATTACTTCTTCCTTCCTCATCACAACAGGACTGATTGGATTGAACGTGCTGGTGTTCGTCATCATGGTGCTGCGCGGAGTATCGCCCTTTCTTCCATCGCCGCGGCAGGCGATCGCGTTCGGCGCGGACTACGGTCCGCTAACGCTGAACGGGCAATGGTGGCGCCTGGTCACCAGCATGTTTGTGCACTTCGGGATTGTTCACATCGGCCTCAACATGTGGTGCCTCTGGAATTTGGGACGCGCTGCCGAGCAGTTGATGGGACGCGCCTCCTACCTGCTTGCTTATTTTGTGAGCGGAATTTTCTCCAGCATTGCCAGCGTATATTGGCACCCGATGGGCGCGAGCGCGGGAGCGTCGGGCGCAATTTTTGGAATGGCCGGCGTGCTGGTTTCCTACGTTTATTTGAAGAAGACGCCGTCCCACATAAAAATCAACAGCAAAATGCTGGGGAGCTTGGGCACCTTCATTGCCTACAACCTGGCGTTTGGAGCGCTTCCGGGGATCAGTAACGCCGCGCACATCGGGGGCCTTGTGATGGGCCTCGTCGTTGGGGCAATGCTGCCCGCTGCCGGAGCCAGCGAGGATGCGCGCCGCGCGCGGCTATCTCTCGTGACCGTTTTTTCTACAATCGTGCTTGTCGGCTCCGCCATCGCAGCCAAAAAACTTTCAAAAGGGGTGAGTGAACCTGCGATCGCCGAGCACTTGATCGCCGAGAAGAAAACCGACGAAGCGCTGGCGCAATTACAGCGGCTAACGACACAAGCCGGGCCGGACTACGCCACCAGGCGGGTGGATTAATTCCAAAAGCATGTCATTTCGTGTACGCGTGAAGACTGCGCTACAATTCTGAAATGACGATTCTGCAGCGCACTCTGCGTTGGCTGGGAGCAAGTAAAGAGATGACTCACATTGTGGCAGGAAATATCGCGCCGGAATTTTCCCTAAAGGCGCTGGATGGAAAAGAACATTCATTGCAAGAACTGATACAACGCGGTCCCGTGGTTGCCGCGTTCTTCAAAGTCTCGTGCCCCATTTGCCAATTCACTTTCCCTTTTCTCGAACGTATCTACAAGCGTTACGGCGGCGATGGCGTGACCTTTATTGGAATTTCGCAGGATGATGGCAAAGCAACGAAAGAATTCGCGCAGGAATTCGGTGTCACCTTTCCGATTTTGCTGGACCAAAAGGAAAAGAATTACCCCGCCTCAAACGCCTATGGGCTTACCAGCGTCCCTACGATCTTTCTCATCGAGACAGACGGCACTGTAAAAATCAGCTGCATGGGATTTGACAAAAAGGATTTGGAGTCGATCGCGGCGGAACTCGCCGAGCGCAAGAAAATACCGCTAGCGGCGCTTTTCCGCGCGGCCGAATCCGTACCAGACCACAAGCCTGGATGAGGTTCGAAAAATTAGGTCCGGTCCGGACCTAATCAAAGCAAGGCGAACTCCGGTACCTTTAAGGAAGCTCTCTGGTATTATTCAGCTTCTTTTTCCAGCCATTTTTTCTTGTGCTTGGCGGGACGCGTACGTTTATCCGCGATCACTCGTGTGGCCGCAGGAGCGATCCCGGAATTGCGAGCCGCGCGCCTCACCTCGACGCCCACATCCAGGATCTTCTTTTTGCGCCGCTTCATTATTTATTCCGGGCATGAACACAGCGAGCCCATCCGGTCATTCTATCGCGCAGGTTCTCTAGAACGTGAACTGAACCTGCAAGTCGATCCGCCGATTCGCGGTGGGAGAGGAATACGGCTGTCCCGCGAGCGAATTGGCTTCGCCAAACAAAGGCGAACTCAGATTCCCAATCGGGGTTCCGACGTTCACATTGTTAAATACGTTCCGCGCATTCACGCTAAACGTCAAATTGTAGCGATAGTTCGACGACCCGCCACCGCCTCCGAACATGCCCCCGCCGCCACCTCTTGGCCCGCCTCCACGGTCGCCACCGCCAGGCCCGCGCCCAAATGTGCCTCCTCCTGGGCCGCCCGGACCGCCGCTGGCCACCGCTTCCTTCTTTTGTTTAAATCCAAATGTCTTGCTCAGGCGCAAATTAAAAGTGAATCGTGACGGCGCTGTCGCAAAATTAATGGGAATCAGAGCCTGCCCCGGTTGGGGAAGCGTATTGAAGCAACCGAATGCCGTTTGTACCACGCTCGACGGCGAACCGGAACCGCAGGTAGCAAACGCAGGCCGGCTGTTGAACTGCTGATCACCAAAACCGTCCTGACCCGTCGTGATGTTGAACGGGATGCCCGAGCTAACAATCATGAACGGGCTCAATCGGAAGCCGTAGGGCACTCCCATTGTTCCGCCAAAGAAAACACGGTGGCGAATATCAAAGGACGCGCGCCCATAGTCCGCGCTTATTTCTCCCGGAATGGACGGCACATAGCCAGGGCCGGCACTGTCGCTGTTCGCGTAGTTCAGCGTGTAGTATCCGAAGAGCGAAAGATCTTTGATGACTCCGTGCGCCGTCGGGATGCGCACGCTGCTGTTCACGATCAGCTGATTTTGCTTGAAGATGCCTTCAGACGTGTATTGATAAGCGATGTCACTTGGATTCGGGGCATGGAAGTCGCAAGGCGGCAAAGTCGGCGGACTGCTAGGCAGGCAGACATCCGAGTAGAACTGGTGGACGCCGCGCGAATTCAGGTACGTAACGGAAAGGTTCGCGAATTTCGAGAGCTGCCTCTCGATCGTTACACCTGCCTGCATCGTGTACGGACTGCGGAGATTGGGGTTCTTTACGTACACTGTCTCTGACGAGGTCGCTGTAGTGGGGAACCCGGGATCCCCTGGGAGGGTAGCCTGATTTGGATTGAAGAACAGCGGGTTCGGAATCAAGAACTGCTGCTGGATGAACCCATTGGCCAGTTGCTGTTGTAAGACCAAGTTTTCCGCAAAGCGGTCGTAGAAAATTCCGTATCCCAAACGCAGCACGGTTTTAGGCGATTTGTTTTTGCCGTTTCCGTCGATGCCCCATGCGATTCCCAAGCGCGGCGCAAAATCAGCATGGTCGCGCAGGTTGTTCTGCGTTTCGTAGCGAAGCCCGAAGCTCACGCTCACGTTGGGCCGAAACTTATAGTCGTCCTGCACAAAAAGCGCGCCGTCGAACCAGTTGACGCTTGTGGCTGCCGTTCCCACGTTGTTGAAATTCAGGGAGTAAAAACTCGGTCCACCGCCAGCATTAATTGCGTTCTGTACGTTCTGCTGTGTGTCCCCGGTTGCAATATTTTGTAGCAAGATCTGATAAGCCTGGATGCCGGAGATCGTTGGACAAGTCGTGGGTGGATTTGGCACATTGCAACCAGTCACGGTGGGATTGGCGCGTGAGCCGAATGAATAGGAACCGTTGAAGCTGGTATTCGATGCGCTCGAGTCTGTCGTGTCGCGCACGCGTCCACCGATTTTCCACGCGTGCTTGCCACGCGTGATGTAGGTAATGTTTTGCAGCTCGTAGCGATCCTGCGTGTCCGTGTTTATTCCGCTCGTCGCGCCGCCCGAATTGAACGAACCGCCGACGCTGATCATGGGCGCGATGCTAACGGGCGTCCCGGTCGCCGTTTCACGAATGTACTGGAACCTGGTCTCGTTAATTATGGTCGGATTGATCGTCTGCGTGTCGGTGACTTGCAGAGTATTTTCGGTGCTCTGAGAGTTTGTTGCGAGCGAGGGGAGGTTGAACCCGCCGCCGTTCAGGTCATCGGTTTCGGAATTGTGCCAATACTGGTAACGCACACTCAAAGTATTCGCTTGCGATACCTGATAGTCGAGCCGCGGACTCAAATTAATTCGCGTCCTTGGATTGGGGACGGCGGCGCTGAAAGGTTCAATCTGAAATGTCGTCGGGTTAACGATCTGCGCGCTCACCACAGACAAATCGCTGATGCTCCGCCGCTCGATGTTGAAGAAAAACGAAGCCTTTTTGCTCAACGGCCCGCCCACGTTGGCGCTGAATTGCGTCGTATCGTACCCGGGCTGCGATGTGCCTGCCGGCAAGTTTTCAAACGGGTTTCGCGAATTGAAGCCAGCCGTGTTTCCAGTCAGAAAAAACTGCCCGTGAAACTGGTCTGTGCCAGGCTTAGTCAGAATTTCGATTCGCCCATAACCAAGCTTGTCGTATTCCGCCGAAAACGGATTTTGATTGATGCGGATCTCGCGAATGGAGGCTTTGGGAGGAAGTTGTCCAGCGGTGAAGCCGTCGATGTAAATCTGGCCGCCATTCGGGCCAGCCGAAGGCCCTGCCAACGCCTGCAGCTCGGATTGCAGTTCGTCCGGATCGTCCGAAAGCGATTCGAGATCTTTCCCTTGCATGACAATCGCGCCCGCGTTGTTCGCCGGATTCACGTCCACCTTGGTCGTCGTGTCCGTGACCTCGACCTTCTGCTCCTGCACTTCGATCTTCATCGCCACATTCAGCTTCTGTGCCTGCCCAGCGCTAATGACGATTTCTGGCTGATCAAACGTGGTAAAACCGTCCGCCACCACCTTTACTTCGTATTTGCCGGGAGCGAGACCGGTCACTTCAAAAATACCGTCGCTGTTGGTCGTCGCGGTAGCTACTCCGCTTGCTGTGCTTACGAGCACCGTCGCATTCCCAACGGCCGCGCCCGAGGGATCCGTCACCTGCCCGCGCAACGTTCCGGTAGTCGTCTGCGCTCTCAATACGTTGGCGCACGTGACCACAAGCAGTAGCGCTGCTACAAATACAATGCACCGATAAATCCACCCAAATCTCATTCCTTCTCCTGAGCTGCAAGCATTCTGGATATGGCCGGCGTGACTCAAGGCGCCGCATCTCCCGCGGGAGGCCCGCCTATGTTCCATAGTGTTGGGACACCGGAGCCGCCGGCAGGCGCAGCCTGGAGGAGAGGTTCCACCCCAGCCAGCAGCGTGATCGCCATCAAGCCATTGTCCTGCGCCCCTTCCGTCGCGACGATCATCACGGCATCGCCCTTCTGCAATTCGGCAAGCGTGGTTGCGGGCATTCGGCTAAGCGCCTGTTGCAGGTCGCCCCCTCCGCCCGTCCGCCCCGCGCCTCCGGAGCCCCCAGCTTGAGCGCCGCCAGGCTGCGCGGGCGCGGTTTCCGCAGGCTTCGCCGGCGGCCCCCCCGCAGCATTCCCTACCCCTGCTCCATTAGCAGGTGTGCCTTTCAGACGCATCGCCATCAACTGCGCCATCTGAGCGGGCAACTTGCGAAGTTGCGATTCTGGCGCTATTTTCACGATCGTCGGTTTCTTTGCCACCAAGTCCATGACGGTAATCGTCCCTGCCGATGCGTCAATCGCGTTGATAGTTCCCGCTATATTGCGAAAAGTTCCGGAAACCACTTCATCGGCCGTCAGTTCCGTCCCATCCGCGTTGCGTGTTCCGCGCGCCCGCAACTGGTCTCCCACCTTGATCTGATCGACGCCAGCGGGCTTCGCATCGTCAAACTTCACCGAGTTCGGCGCGTATCGCCGAAGGGTGGTCTGTTTCGAAACCAGGACTATCACTTCCTTGGCCGCGCCCTGCCCGTTTGTCGAAATCTTGATCGTGCCGCCAGCCGCGTCGATCGCGGTCACCAACCCGCCGACTCCACGCTTCTGCCACTCCTCGCGTTCGTGCGCCTGCTTCGCGGCAATATCCGTCGATTTCATCGCGATCACGGACGCCGCTACCAGCGTCTTCCCATCGTCGGCCATCTTGCCGCGAACCAAAATGCGGTCCCCCGCCTGCAAGTCTGCCAGTTGAAGCGGAGCCGCATTCTTCAGGTCTTTCTCCCCTGGCTCGATACGCAACAACCGCGCATCATCCTGCACCTGGATCGTGACCTCTGCCCCTGCATCCGTGGTCAGCACAATCGTTTTTCCCGTAATGGTCTTGATCGTGCCCACCGGGCGGGTAGCAGGGTTCGCTGCCGCCGCTCCCTGCTGCGCTCCCGGGGACGGATATTCGGCCGTGCCGGCCCTAACTCCGCGCGCCGCCGCAAGCCCGACACAGACAAATACAACTATCTCAATCAAGCGCCTCAAGCGCCCCTTTTCCCGCAAGTCCATCTATGACTCCTGCAATCTAACGCGAATTGCAAAACCTCGACAGTCTTCACCTGGGTGGGTAACGGGTAGACGAGGCCTACCCTTTCCGTCACAGGTTAGACGTACTGGACACCCCCGAATGTTTCAAGAAATCTCGGTCCGGGGGCCGCCCAGCACTAGCACACACCACTGGGACGAGGCGCGGTGCCCGATTCCTGACTTGGGATGGTTTGCGGGCTTGGTACTGTATAGGGCGTTGTCCCAGCTAGGTTCGCAACGCATTGCTGGATCTCCTGCGGAATGGCAGGAAGCGTGGACGGCAAATTCGGAATCGACTGGTCAGGCTTCTTGAAATTGAGCGCGTCGGTCAGATCGCCGACAGTCGCGCGCCGCCAGGCGCTCAGGTTGGGCACTTCCGCACCGAAACGGGTCTCCAAGAACCGCAATATTGACGTGTGATCGAAAAGGTCCGATGACACGAACCCGCCCCGGCTGAACGGCGAGATGATTAGTGCGGGTACCCGAAAGCCCAGTCCAATGGGACCAGTTATCGCTGGGGAGCCGATTACGGTTGGGTCGGGCACCGCGGGCGCAGTCGCGTACTCACCTGGCGTGCCCGCAGGGGCCGTTACCGGCGGAACGTGATCGAAAAAACCGCCGTTTTCATCATAAGTCACAATCAAGAGTGTCTTTGCCCACAGCGCGGGGTCCACTGTTAGCGCGCCGATGATGAGCGAAAGAATGTTCTCGCCAAAGATGGAAGGCGAAGGCGGGTGATCTGACGTTAGGATCGAACCGACCAACCAGGAAACTTGCGGCAAATTCCCGGATGCTACGTCTGCGAGAAAATCCACGGGAAACTGCGGCCCGAACGCATTCTGATGCAGCACCGACGTGGGGTCCTGATAATTTTTGAAGTAGGATAGAACATTGTCCGAGAGAATTCCGCCTAAAATGGTTTCATCCGGCGAGGAGTATATTTTCCACGAAATCCCCCGAGCCTGGAGCTGCTCGGGCATCGTCGTAAAGGTCAGTCGGCCGTAAAACGACGCGCGATTTGTGACGATCGTCTGCAAAATCGGTCCGCCGTTTTTCCCGTCCGGGTCGATGGAGGCGGCCATCGTATAGAGGCGGTTCGGATCGGTCGGGCCCATCACCGAACAAAAAAAGTTGTCGCAAATCGTGAAGCCATCCGCCAAAGCGTAATAGTAGGGAATATCCGCGCGCGTATAGTAGCCCATGCTCAACACCGCGTCATTGGGATTGATGGTGAGACGCGATCTCACAAATCCATCCATTGCGCCGTTGTCCCAGCTCTGATGCTGCGGCACCCAGTCATGACTAATGTCGTGGGTGCATGCCGCATTCGTTGTGGCGGTATCCAAGTGGAACGGCAGCAGCACGCCAACGGGGGCGTTGGTAGTATTCGCCGGATCGGGTTGCTGGAATGCCATGCTCTGATCCGAATATCCACGTACGCCGCGGTAGCTTCCGAAGTAATGGTCGAACGAACGATTTTCCTGAATAAAAATGACCACGTGCTCGATGTCAGTTAGCTTGGAACAAGAGGAAGAAACCACCGGCGGGACGATGGAGCTTCCACCGCCGCACCCATGCAAACCGAGAGATGCTAGTTCTGCAACCGCTGTGGCTGCACCAAGTTTCATCGCTTCCCGACGGCTGAAGTTTCGCATAGGCCCTAAATCTTAGATGCTTCCTCGGAACTTAAAGTAGAGCCGTCTCTCAAATTGCAGCTATTTCAGCGTTCCCGTCGGCGCTCTTAGGAAGAACTGCCTCTCTCATTTGTGGGCCTAGGATCCAAGCGGAAGCCAGCTGGCCCGATATCGTTGGGAGGTTCGCTACGAGACAACGGAACTAACTCTCGCCGCGCGTAGAGGCCCGCGCGGTTTTTGATGGCGCGGCATGCGCGGGGAGTTCGGTTGGCCTCCCGCGATCCTTTTCTCCAATAGCGATACGAATGCACTGAACGCGGGCGAAACCCACTTATCTTTGTGCCAGACGACGTACGTGGTGATGACCATGCCCGGGCCTGCCCACGGGAGGGCCACCACCCGTTTACGCGCAATATCTCCCGCGATCACAACCTCCGGCAACAGACCCAGGCCCATTCCCATCGAAACGCACTCTCGGATGGCTTCCACGCTGGAAAATTCCGTGATGTTCCCAGGGCGAATTCCTTGCAGCGCGAGCAATTGATCCAGTTTCTTGCGGTAACCGCATCCTGCTTCCGTCAGCAGCAAGGTCTGCCCGCTCAGGTCTTGCAGTTCCACTTTTTTCTTGGTCGCCAGCGGATGTTCCGGGCTGGCGAAAAGAAGAATCTCTTCCTCGCGAAGACGCACGGACTTCAACCGCTCCGATTCGACGGCGTCCACCATCCACACCGCTAGATCAAACTTGCCCACCTCCAGCGAGTGCACGAGTTTCTCGTCACTGTAGGGCCGGAAAGTCAGCGTCACCTTTGGATAAAGCTTCCGAAACTCGCTAAGAATTCCGGGCAGGCGGTAGGTGAGCACCGATTCGGGAGCACCGACAGAGAGCGGTCCCGCAGGGACGGAATCCTGGGTCATCGCGGAGTGTGCTTCGTCGAGCGTGGACAAAATTTTTTCCGCGTAAGGCAGGAAGCGCCGTCCTGCATCCGTCAGAACAACGCGTTTCGCCAATCGGTCGAAGAGCGGGGTCCCCAATTCTTCTTCCAGCGAACGGATCTGCGTGGTCACGTTGGACTGCACGCAATTCACGCGCGCTGCCGCCCTGGTAAAGTGCAGCTCTTCCGCGAGCGCCCTAAAAATTTGAAGTTGCCGGATCTCCATCTGCCGCCATCTCCGCGAAGAATCATCATGATTATAACAATCTATTGGACTGATACAAGAGCAGTCCTCACACTCGCCCAATGCAAGTTCTTTTCCACCACTCCACATGCAGCCTCCCGGCCGCAGGCCGGACCGCGCTGCTGATTCCAGTAATGCTCTTGCTTGCTGCCTCTCCGCTACTTGCTCAGGGTCAATCGGCGGTTTCGCACGACACTCTGGTGCTCGTGGACTTCCCCACCCACACGTGCGCCGCCCTTTGGCCAGCTTTGAAGTTCGAGCTCGAGCATTCCAAAATATCAAAACTGCTGGGAGGCAAAGTCGTGTGGATGACGCGGGATGAATTCCACGACGGCATGGAGTTCAGTCTGATCTACCAAATCAAGCTCCTCGGGGATTGCAGAATTGACGCGCCGAGCGACATGCGGGACGCGCCCGGAACGCCACTCGGGTGGGTATTTATGGTCCACGAGGATATCCAGCCCTTTGTGTATGTGGACTGCGACCGGCTTGCCCAAATGCTCCATCGAGAGCTTCAGAATAAAACCACCGCCGAACGCAAGCGGCTTCTCTCGCGAGCAATTTCCCGCGTCGTTTATCATGAAATGACGCACATCGTCACGCAGAACCCGCTCCACGCCACAAGCGGGCTACTGAAAGCCCACGTCACTCCACATGATTTGCTGGCGTATTACGCGGAGTGAGTCGCATCTGCAGCGGCTGAGCTTTCCATTCCCCTGATTTTGTCCTTCCTCCCCATTAGCGATTCCCTCCATCGCAAAAAGGCCCGCCGGGTGTACAATGCCGCCCGTTGGGGTCGCTAGGCCGCCGCCTTATCTCGGACGCCGCCGTGAGCCTCCCCGTCAAAGAATCGCTAGCGAAGCCAAATAAAAGGATGGCTTCGGTCAATACATTCCACTCATGCCCCGGGGGTACAGTATCGATTCCACAGCACCGGGCGAAGCAGAAAGCTGCTTCACCCGGTCGTTTTATGAAAAGACCCATTTAGAAATTTGGCGATGGAGTATTACGAGCATGGCTCTGCCGTCGGACAGACATTTCACGGCCCGCATTATCGAGCGAAAAGATTTGTCGGAAGACTTGTGGTTGATCCGCGTTGATCCCGGCGGCCCATTTTCTTTTAAGGCCGGACAATACGCTACGCTCGGCGTGGATCACGAAGACAAGCGCATCGAGCGAGCCTACTCCATTGTCTCTTCCCCATATGAAGAGGGCCTCGAGTTTTTCATAGAGTTAGTTCCGCAAGGCACCCTCACGCCGCTTCTTTACAAACTCAAAGTCGGCGACACGATGCTTTGCCGCAAAATTTCGAAAGGGCGCTTCACGCTCGACCTGAAGAGCGGCCGCACCAATCATTTCCTCCTCGCGACGGTCACTGGCATCGCTCCCTTCGTCAGCTACGTTCGGACTCTTTATAGAGATTGGAAGGCGGGCAACAGCCCCATGCCCGGCGAACACAACTTCTTTTGTCTGCATGGCGGAAGCCGTTCGTGGGAGTTCGGTTATCGCGAAGAACTAGAGCGCATCGCCGCGGAAGTTCCCTGGTTTAAATATGTCGCCACTATTAGCCGTCCGTGGGAGGATGCCTCCTGGAAAGGACAAACTGGCCGCGTCGATGATCTCGTGCGCATGTATATCGACGAGTGGAACCTGCGCCCGGAGAGCACCACCGGCTATCTCTGCGGCCACCCCAGCATGTGCGAAAACGGCCTGGGGATTCTCACGCGAGCCGGCTGGCAAAATGGTTCCCTGTTCGAAGAAGTTTATTTCATACCTGGCAAAGAGGCTGGAGCGGAATAAACGAAGACTCATTTCAACGGCAATTTATTTGCAGGCCTCGCGATTCGAATCCGTTGTAGAATGCCGCGCGGACGGGCCACTAGTCGATTCGTGGACGAGTTTTGAAGTAGCGGAGAAAATACCGGAGGAAGTTTCATGATTGTCGGAGTGCCACGAGAAACCTTTCCTGGAGAGCGTCGCGTAGCGATGGTGCCCGCCGTGATTCCGAGCCTCACGAAGGCGGGCCTGGAAGTGGTCGTTGAAGCGGGCGCGGGAAGAGAAGCCGGCTACTTGGACACTGAATATGCTGCCAAGGGCGCGAAAATTCTCCCCACGCGCGCCGATGTTTTTGGCGCCGCCGATATCGTCGTTCAAGTCCTCTGCTATGGCTCGAACGACAAGACTGGCAAAGCTGACGTTCCCCTCTATCGCCCCAATCAAGCGATCATCGGCTTCCTGCGTCCCCTCGGCTCTCTCGAAACCATCCAGGAGATCGCCTCCAAAGGTGTCACCGCTTTTTCCATCGAATTGATGCCGCGTACCACGCGCGCGCAAAGCATGGACGCGCTTTCCTCCATGGCCACTATTAGCGGCTACAAAGCAGTGTTGATTGCCGCGGACACGCTCCCTAAGCTTTTTCCGATGCTCACCACCGCGGCGGGAACAATCACTCCAGCGCGAGTTTTTATCATTGGATGTGGCGTCGCCGGCCTCCAGGCCATCGCCACCGCGCGAAGGCTCGGCGCAGTCGTCTCCGCGTACGATCTGCGCCCCGCTGTGAAAGAGCAAGTCCAGAGCCTCGGCGGACGCTTCGTCGAGATCGCGATTGAAGCAAAAGACGCGCAGGACGCGCGCGGTTACGCCACAGCCCAGGGCGAGGAGTTCTACAAGAAGCAGCGCGAACTTCTCGGCAAAGTAGTCGCGGAAAGCGATGTCGTTATCACCGCGGCGGTGATCCCCGGCAAAAAATCGCCAATTCTGGTGACCAAAGAAATGGTCGCGGGAATGGCCCCGGGCTCGGTGCTGGTGGATCTCGCGGCCGAGCGCGGCGGAAACTTCGAGCTGACCCGCGCCGGTGAAAAAATTGAAGAGCACGGCGTGACCATCATCGGCTCTATCAATCTGGCCAGCACAGTCCCCTATCACGCCAGCCAGATGTACGCCAAAAACGTCGCCACCTTTCTCTTGTACATGATTAAGGACGGCAAACTGCAAATTAATCCGCAGGACGAAATCGTGCGCGAAACGCTTCTGACCCAGGGTGGAGAGATTGTAAGCGCCAGGCTTCGCGAAATTTACAAGCTGCCGGCGCTAGCTGCGAAATCTTAAGGAGGAATGGATGCCCGCGGATTTTATCTCGAGTCTGTTTGTGTTCATCCTATCGGCATTTTTAGGTATCGAGCTCATTAAACGCGTTTCGCCGCTGCTGCACACTCCTCTGATGTCCCTGACCAACGCCCTCGACGCTATCGTCGTGGTCGCGGCCATCATCATTGCCGGCCGCCACGAGACGCGTCTTGCGACCATCCTCGGCCTGATCGCTGTCGCGGCTTCCTTCAGCAACATGGTCGGCGGCTTCGTCATCACCGACCGCATGCTCAGCATGTTCAAGACCGGCAAGGCGGCGAAAAAGCCATGAGCCCCGCCGACACGCAACAACTCATCGATTTCACCTACATCGCCGCAGCCATCGGCTTCATTCTGGCGATCAAGTGGCTCGGTTCACCGGTCACGGCCAAGCGCGGCGTTATCATCGGAGAACTCGCTTCGGCTATCGCCGTCATCGCCACGCTCTGCGACCCGCAGGTCAGCCAGCTCAAGTGGATCATCATCACGCTTATCGTTGGCGCCGCCGTCGGCGTCCCCCTCGGCATGGTGAAGATGACTGCGGTACCCCAGCGGACCGCTCTCAGTCACGCCTTCGGCGCGCTTTCTGCCGCGCTCATCGGCATCGCCGAATATTACATCGCCGCTCCCGCCGTCCCCCGATTCCAGATGGCCGAAATCGGGCTAGAAGTCATCATCGGCTCGCTCACCTTCACCGGCAGCTTGATCGCCGCCGGCAAACTGCAAGAAATCCTCCCGCAGCGCCCTATCACCTATAAAGGACAGAACTACGTCAGCCTTACTGTCCTCGCTGCCGCGCTCGGACTCGTCGTTGCTCTCGTGATTCATCCCGAGATGACGATTCTCTTCCCCATCATGATCGGCGTAGCGTTGATTTTCGGGATCATGCTGGTCACGCCCATCGGCGGCGCCGACATGCCCACCGTGATTTCTCTCTTAAACTCCTACGCAGGCTTTTCCGCTTCGTTGCTCGGCTTCGTCCTCAACAACAAAGTTCTGATCGTTGCTGGCGCTCTTGACGGCGCCTCTGGCTTCATCCTCTCGGTCATCATGTGCAAAGCCATGAACCGCTCTTTCACCAACGTTCTCTTCGGCGCCTTTGGCCAGGTGCAAGTTTCCGCCGCTGGCGCAAAAGAAGAGCGCGCTGTCAAAAGCGCCTCTCCAGAAGACGCCGCCGCGATTCTCGGCGCGGCCAACACGGTCGTCATCGTCCCCGGATATGGCATGGCCGTAGCCCAAGCCCAACACAAAGTCCGCGAACTCTACGACATCCTCTCCAAAAAAGGCATCGACGTTAAATTCGGCATTCACCCCGTCGCCGGGCGTATGCCCGGCCACATGAACGTCCTGCTCGCCGAAGCCGATATTCCCTATGACCGTTTAAAGGAGATGGACGAGATCAACGGCGACCTCCCGCAAACCGACGTCGCCCTGATCATCGGCGCCAACGACGTCACTAATCCCGCCGCCCGCACCGACCAAAGCAGTCCCATCTTCGGTATGCCCATCATCGACGTGGACAAAGCACGCACAGTTATGGTCATCAAGCGCAGCATGGCCGCAGGCTTCGCCGGCATCGATAACCCGCTCTATTACCTCGACAACACGCTGATGCTCTTCGGCGACGCCAAAAAATTCGTCAGCGATATCGTCCGCGAGCTAAGCGGCGGCGGCCACTGAGACCATGTCTCCAGATACGCCTACCTGACCAGTCCGCCAAATCTTTGCCAAACGGACCACTCGACAGGGCGTGCTTGGAATTGCACTCCTATGCTACAGATGCCGTCTGGCATCTTCTGACAGTAAACCACCTTCCCGCAGACCGATTCATCGCTCAACGGAGTCACCTGCACCGTATCGCCAGGTCGCCAGGGGTGTTTCGAGAACAGGCGAGCGCCGTGCGGACTGATATTATCGGTGTACGTCTTCTCTTCTCCAACGACGCCTGCAGGCTCACAATGCCCGATCCGCACCACCAGGATGATCGGGAGCCGCTTTTCCGTTCTGCCACTAGGCCCGTGGTCCAAAGGGTCCTCGCTGAGACCTTGACTTGGAGAAATTGAGGTGCCGAAGCGGTCTGGTTCGGCCTGAAAGGATTCGTCTAGTTCTTTGAAACTAAACGCCTTACCTAGGCGCGGCTATGGTTCCCTGCGCGGCCCGGTGCTGGGACACTCGATCCGGCGCTTGTAGACCCGTCAGCCACCTCATGTCTCACATGAGTAGCATTTAGCTCGACGGGTCGCAATCGAGTCAAAACCTTAGTACTCGCCCCAGGATTACTCTGTTTATCGAATGGAAAATAGATTACAGCCAAATGCCATTTTTTCCCTTTCCGATGGCAATCCACCCGTCAGGCTGATGAGCCGGCGGCAGCCAAAGTTGTTTAGGCGTCGCGGGTTATTCTCCCGCTCCGTTCGAATGGTCCAGCACGCCCGGAAGCAAAATGATGATGGGTTTTTCACTGCGACCAAGGAAAGAAAGCTCCAAATCGCCGGAATTCCTTATCTCACAGCGAAATTCACCAAACTGATTTGTCACTGTGTTGACCATAAATTCGCGGCCATCCGAGAGAATCACCGGTACGTCGCGGCCAACCATCTCGGGATGCCCAAGGTCCACCAACTGTCCAGTGACGACGATGCGGTCGCTCTCGGGCTGTAATTCGATCTGGAGATCGACCTGATAAGGATCAGCCCGGTAAAGCAACTGCCTGGTTCTCGTGGCGGCCGAGCGTGTTCCTGCCGAGCCGCAGTGCGAAAAGCTGTCGAATAACAGACGGATGTGGGCACCCGTTGCCTGTTGTTTGGCGCCCTTATCCCCTCCGCCATGCGGTGCGAACGCGGCCTTGGCCACGCGAACAGTGTCCGCGGCAGGTTGGTACCTGGGCTCAGCCGCCCCAGCATTGACTAGTCTCTGCCAAAGCTTTGCTGTCGCCACGTCCCCTTTACCACGCGCTAGCGGGTGCTTCCGCATCGTCAGCTCCAGATAGTCAGAAACCATCTGTTTCACGCCGTCATTCCATTCCAAAGCCTCAAAGTGCTTCATCTCCGGTTCCCCATTCACCCTTCATTTCATCGTTTCTCATTGTGTCGTTCTTTCCGCTCCCCAGCGGAAGGGTCCATTCAACATTACCCATCGAAAAAGGAGTGTACCGCCAAAGGAAAATATAGATCAGCCAGTGATCACCCTAGCCCCTCATCAGGTGAACGCTGTAGTTGCTTGGAACAATTACGAGGGTTCTTGACGTGCGGATCTCCGGGGCGTTGGCGGGCAGGCATGGACAAAAGGGGTGCCCCACACGCCGGGATCTCACGTGTGGGGCTTTTGACTATTCGCAGCTTTTTTACGTCTCACCGAACTATTTATTTCCAGGCGGGCGAGACACTCTCCTAACGCAAACGGTCACGACCCTCGCTGGTTTGTCTACGCGTCGCATCAGCTGGATGTGGCTTAGTGTTTTGGCTCAGTTGCGTGGCCACGTCCATCGCGCTCTTCGTTTCCTTTGAAGTGGGCGCTATCGACACGTTTTGTTGGCTCGGCTTTCTCGCCACGGCCTGGCTTTGCGCCTTTATAGCCCTTCTGCGGATCGAAACTGTTGTCTACCTTGCCGCGGAACTCGGTTTTGCCATGAAACCATGGGCCGGCGCCAACGAAAACGTCGCCAGTAAACCATTCCGGACCGTAGTAGCCAGACGGAGCACAGTCATAAGGAGCAACGTCATAGTAGCCGTAGGGACATTCAGGGGCGACGCCAACTTCGACGCTGACCTGAGCCGTCGCTTTCGGGACGGTTGCCGTCAAGCAACCTACAGCAACCACAGCTATCGCCAGAAGTCTAAATCCACGCATAAGTTCACCTCGTTATCTCTGTCTTGGAGCACTCGAGCAGCTGAGAGCATAGAGCGATTCACAATGCCGCGTCTGTGCCAAAAGAGGCACTTTCAAAGTTTCAGTGCGGGGCAGCCATCCTCTTTTCCATTGAGCGATTTTCGCGTTGCGAATCCTGGCTGTCTCCGCTTACCTGTTCCACCCATCCGAGTCGCAGGTCTGGGTTCTCTTGTTCGCTAGCTTGGACTACAATGTCGGGCGAATTCCTCTGGAGGGACTATGCGCGCCGATCGAGTGGAAGTTTCCTGGGATGGTGGGAAATCGGACTGGGTGATTCGCATTCAAAGCGGCGACGAAGTGATCCGGCGCCATTGCAAGGCGCCAAAGGAAGCAGATGAGAAAACGCTTCGCGCGAAAGCCGAAGAAACGGTGAGGGACGAAGGCTACGAAGCGAACGCTGCGGCGGTAAGTATCAAGCGGTAACCGCAGACCGCGGACGAGGCCAGGATTCCGTCGGCGCGGGCACAGCGACGCGGCCTCGCGCGAAGACATTTCGATAATTGTGTGCGACAGCGGCGACTCGACTCACCCACGGGACGCGGTAGATTGGACATATGTTTCGGGAGTGTTAAAATCTGAGACGAACTGACATGCCACCTAAAACACTCTACGAAAAAATCTGGGATTCGCACGTGGTACACGAAGAGGCGGGAAAGCCCGCGCTCATCTACATCGACCGGCACCTCATCCATGAGGGCACATCGCCTCAAGCATTTGCGGGGCTGAGCGCGGAGGGGCGCAAAGTGCGGCGGCCTGACTTAACCTTTGCCGTGATGGACCACTCTGTACCTACCACCGAGAAGGACCGCATCCTGCCAATCGTTGACACCGACGCTCGGCTGCAATTTGAAGCGCTGGAAAAGAATTGCCGCGAGACCGGCGTGCGGCTCTTTGACATGAACAGCCGCAATCAGGGCATCGTGCACATTATCGGGCCGGAGCTCGGCGTAACCCAGCCCGGGCAGACGATTGTCTGCGGCGACAGCCACACTTCGACGCACGGTGCGTTTGGCACTCTGGCGTTTGGGATTGGCACGAGCGAAGTCGAACACGTCCTGGCGACGCAGTGCCTGGTGCAATCGCGCAGCAAGACGCTGCACATTTTGGTGCATGGCAAACGGCCGCGCGGCGTAACGGCGAAAGACATCATTCTGGCCATCATCGGAAAGATCGGAATCAGCGGCGGCACAGGCCACGTTGCTGAGTATGGCGGCGAAGCCATTCGCGATTTGAGCATGGACGGGCGCATGACCGTCTGCAACATGACGATTGAAGGCGGCGCGCGCGCGGGGATGATCGCGCCGGATGACACGACGTTCACCTATATGGAAGGCCGGCCGTTTGTGCCGCGGGGGAAAGCGTTTGAGGATGCGGTTGCGGGATGGAAGAAACTGAAGAGCGACGACGGCGCGAAGTTCGATATGACCGTTGAGTTGCAAGCGAAGGATCTCGCGCCGCAGGTGACTTGGGGCACGAATCCGGGCATGGTCACGAGTGTAACGGGCCGCGTACCGGAGCCGGGCTCGTTCCATGATCCGAACGATCAGAAAGCCACTGAGAGCGCATTGAAATATATGGGACTGAAAGCCGGCACGCCAATCGTTGACATACCCGTGGACAGAGTATTCATCGGCTCATGCACAAACTCGCGGCTGGATGATTTGCGCGCCGCGGCGCATCTGGTGGCCGGCAAGCACGTGGCGCACAGCATCAAGCAAGCCCTGATTGTGCCAGGCTCGCGCGGCATCAAAGCGCAAGCCGAAAAAGAAGGCCTCGACAAGATTTTCCGCGAAGCCGGCTTCGAGTGGCGCGACGCAGGCTGCAGCATGTGCATCGGCATGAACGCGGACGTGCTGCCGCCGCACGAGCGCAGCGCCAGCACATCCAACCGCAACTTCGAGGGTCGGCAAGGCAAGGACAGCCGCACACACCTGGTCAGCCCGGTGATGGCCGCCGCAGCCGCGATTGCAGGCCACTTCGTGGATGTACGTTCACTCGACGTCTCATCCGTCGAGTAAATTTGATTTCCGCCTGTTGAATTTGTAGGGGTACAGCGCGTTGTACCCCTCCTTGGCGCGATTTCAACGATTCGGAAGATGGAAGTTGAATCCGCGATGAGCGATTGAGTTTCTGAGGAGCACGAATCGCATGGAACCGTTTAACACGCATACCGGAATGGTCGCGCCGCTGGACCGGGTTAATGTGGACACCGACCAGATGGTGCCTAAGCAATTCCTGAAAGCGCTGACGCGTAAAGGATTTGGGCGGATTTTGTTTTACGATTGGCGCTACTTGCCGGGCGAGAAACCGAATCCCGAATTCGTGCTGAACTTTCCGCGCTACGAGGGCGCTTCGGTGCTGCTGGCGCGCCACAACTTTGGCTGTGGCTCGAGCCGCGAGCACGCGCCTTGGGGCGTGAAAGACTACGGCTTCCGCGTGATCATCGCGCCGAGCTACGCCGACATTTTCTATAACAATTGCTTCAAGAACGGAATACTGCCCGCCTCGTTGAGCGAGGAGCAGGTCGAGGAACTCTTCCAGCGCACGGAAAAAGAAGAAGGCTACATGCTGACGGTGAACCTGCCGAATCAAACCATCGCCGACCGGCATGGCTTGATGTTCCGCTTCGACCTGGCGCCGTCGCGCAAAGAAGTCCTGCTGAAGGGCCTCGACGATATCGGCACGTCGCTGCAACACGAAGCCGACATTACCTCCTACGAAAAGTCCCACGCCGCAACCGCCACGATGTACGAAACCGTGGACGTAAAGAACTACGCCAACGGCCGTTGAGGCTACCCCGATCAGTTTTACGCGCCGGACCAGCCCGCTTTGGGCCCAAGCTTACCTTGGGGCTAGCTTACCCTTGGGCCTAGCTTGCGTTGGAGCTGGTTTGCCTTCACGCAAGCTTGGCGTGGACCGGTGCTGATGAAGGGCCGTGCGGATTTAGCGGCGCGAAGTGTTGATTGGGCCCCCCTGTTTTTTTGTAAGTGTTGCATCTACAGCACTTGGGTTTGCCACTAAAGTCTTTGGAATCAACACATGCGGACAGACTTCACAAATGTTGCATCTGCAGGACTTAAGTATTCTGTGTGACCACACTTAACCTTAACTCGCGGGCATGGGTTGCGAGCCCAGGGTGGAATTGCAGGCGCGCTGAGGTGCCTCCTGGTTTCTGGCACGCCCGACCGAAGGACTCGAAAAGCAAGACAGGGAAGGCCGCGGAGGCCTTCCCCGTCTTTGCGGCAAGTTTGTGAGAGCTTGCCGGAAGAGGTTAGAAGCTGACCCTCAACCCGAACTGCAGCTGCCGGGGGTCATTGCCCTGCGCGCTGACCACGCCGAAGTCCGCCACGTTGTTCGCGGAAGGATTGAGTCCGGCGGTGGGGCCAGTACCGGGATTATAGAACACAGGGTGATTGAACACGTTGTGGGCGACGAACTGGAACTCGGTGCTAACCCGCTCCCAGATCTTGATGTTCTTGGTCACCCTCACATCCATATTCCAATAACCCAAGCCACGGATCACAGATCCGTTGCCGCCAGTTCCCTGGTCTAAACCCAAGATTGGAGGACCAACGGTGGCCAGAAGGGCTGCCGGGTTAGCAAAGATGTTGAAGGCGCCGGGACCGGCATTGGCATGAAGGCTCGAGCCGTAAGGATGAGCACCTCTGAAAAGGCATTGCTCATTGTCGAAGTAGCTATTACCATCGCCAGAGCCGAAGGACTGGGCATCGGTAGCCGTGTTGCAGTAAACCGGCGCGCCGCTGCCAGCGGTGAAGATCGGGGCAATGGACCAACCGCCAGCAACGCGACCAACGAGGCCCTGCTGCGACTTGTAATATGGGTCGTCAATCAAGGCATAGATGTTGTACACGAACTTGCGATCGAAGTTCTGAACCCCATACATGTTCTGGAGGTTGAACGGATCGTTGGCAGTGTACTCGCTGGAGGCCTGTACGACAGCTCCTGTGCCAAGAGCCTTGCTGAAGGTGAAGTTCTGCTGGAGTGTGATGTTGTGCCAGTTAGTCACCTTGAAGGAGACGAAGCCGGCATTGTAGTTGCCATAGCCGATGCTCATGTTGTCGGCGATGCCGGAGGTTGCTTGACCACCGCAACCAATTGCGGTTCCGGGGGGTGGGCAGTTAATCGGAGTGTTCTGCATGCTGCGGGGGAAATTGAACCCACCATTATCCAGATCGCTCCACAGGCTCCAAACGCTCTGAGAAAGCAAGTTCTGGTTGCCGGTTATCCCCTCGTTGTAGACGACTGCAGCGGTGCAGCTCGAGAAGCCATTGCAGTAGCCTGTGCCAGCTAGCGCGGCCTCGAAGAAGGGCTGAGGAGTAAAGGCGTTCGCATACGCCATCTTCTGGGCCGCGGTCCCTTTGGGGATCGCGGCACCACAGTTGGCATAGGTCATGCAGCCGAGCGCAACCTCGACGTTAGCATACGCTTTCGCGAATTGCTGTCCGCCCAAAGTCATCATGTACGGGACAGCATTGAGATTGATGGGTTGATATTCGTGGGTAATTCTGCGGCCAATGTACCCCAATTCCACGAGCATCTTCGGCGTCAACTGGCGCTGGACCGTCAGGTCAAAGGAATCCACGACGTTAGGCCGGAAATTCGGATCCAAGGCCTCAGCCGCGCCTGCCGCAACGGCGTTGAAGCCCGGGAAAGTCGGCTGGGGAAGCGTCGGGGCGGCCGGCGGAATGGGAGCGTTGTTGCCGTCGACTCCAACGCGGAAAGCGTTGGCGACTGTTGGGTTGTTCGGACCGCAAAACGGCGTGCCACCCTTGGTTGTGGGCATGAAGTTCTGGGTACACTGAACCGCCTGGATAAGGCCGTCTCCGAGGAGGGGCACGAGAACAAGATCCACGCCGTTTAGACGACCGTAGACGCGGCTATAGCCACCGCGGATGACGCTCTTGCCAGCTCCAAAGAGTTTGCCAAGCACACCATCGCTGTAATTGGGGTTCCAAGCCGCCGCAACGCGTGGACTGAAGGAGCCATAGAACGGGTTGTAGGGGTATTTCTGGCCCGAACCGGTGTTGCCAACGAGAGCGAAACCGAGTTGCGGGTTGTAAACCTGGCCAGCGAGGGCAGCATCTTCACGCTGTTTGAGGTACGCGAGGCCGTCAATCGTCTGTCCATTCTGACCCACCAGCTCAATCTGCCTGCCGTCGGCTTCCGTTGGCGGCATTTCGAGGGTCCAACCCAGACCGTAGGTCAACGTAAAGGAGGGCTTCATATGCCATGAATCACTCCAATATACGTTGTAGTACGGAATGGTGCTCTGATCCTGCGCATGGGTCAGCGGGGGGTTAAGCGACAAATCGGCACCTTGGCGGGTATAAGCGATTTGCGACTGGGTCACAATTCCGAGGACCACGGAACTGAGGGCTCCCCAGGTGTTGGCATTGACTCCGGACGGTAGTGTGCTGGAGAAGTCCACATTGCCCCCCGAGCCATTGCCGGAGTTGTGCAGACCGAGCTGGTAGGTCGGCGTATAGTTGATGCCGCCGCCGTTGTCCGAGCGCTGGTGATAATCCCAGTTTCGCTGGTAGGCACCACCGAAGGTCATGAGGTGATTGCCCTTCAGCATGGTCCAGTCGTCGCGAAGGAATTTGTCCTGGCCGTCCCAAAAGCGCGTGCGGACTGCTTGAGTGTCCACGTTGTACGGGGCAAGAATATTGGCTGCCTCCCCAAAGGGCTCAAGCGCTCCGCCGAGCCCGCTGATCTGAGGCGGACCGCCGTTAGCATTCCAAGACCAGTAGTTGCGCAGATAGCTAAAATGCAGGTCATTCGTCGTATTCGAAGTGACGTTAATGGTCAAGCCTGCAACGTAGAACCAAGGCTGCTGCGGCCGATTGGAAACCGAAGCCGGAGTCCCAAGGGTGTCCCCTGGGAAGAAACCGCCGATATCCACCTCGCTGTTGGTTGTGTTCAGCAGCTTATAGTAGCGGTAGCTGCTGTTGAAGTGAAACTTTGAACCAAAATCGTGGTCAATACGGGCTACGAAGAAATTGGAAGTATAGGGCTGCGACATGTTGGCCTTAAATCCCTGTTCGTTTACGCCGTCGCAGAGGGGGCTGCCGGCAAATCCACCGCAACCGCCGCCCGCGGCGCCTGTTTCGTTCGGCATCGGCTCGTATTTATTCCACATCTGGGAGACGTCAGGATTGAGTCCGATGCCGCGAGGATCGCAAGCGGCGGCGCCGGACGGCCCGCAATTCATTCCCGTTTGCATGTTGTACTGCACACCGCCAATCGTAATGATGCCCTGGCGCAGCGTGGCCGTGGGGACGATCGTCTCGTAGGTGGAGGAGTTCGGCCAACGGAAACCTTCATAGTTGGCAAAGAAATAGGTCTTGCCGCCCAAAATCGTCTTGGGAATGATCGGCCCTCCACCCGCACCACCAAAGCGGTTGTAGTGATAAATGGGGAGGGGGGTCTGGCTCGCGTTGTTGTCCCACGTATTCGCGTTTATTCCGTTATCCAGGTAATACTCGTAACCGGTACCGTGCCAAGCATTGGTGCCGCGCTTGGTAACGACCTGCACTTCGGCGCCGGCTGAGCTATTGAAGTCGGCGGTTTGGTTGGCCGTATCTACCTTGAACTCTTCGACGCTATCGATCGGGGTAGGCATGACGCCGGTGGGGGCGCCACCGATGCTGTTCTTCACGATGCCGCCGGTGGGATCATCGGCAAAGGAGGGCGTATAAACCTGCATACTGCCGTCCATGTCATTCGTGTTCTGACCGCCGTCGAGGAGGAAGGTGCTCTGGTCAACGACCGCGCCAGCAACGCTGCCATCAGGAGAAACGCCAGGCTGAAGAGTCATGAAACTGCCGGTGTCTCGGCCAATGGCCGGCAAACTCTGCAGCGTAGCGCCACTGACGCTGTTACCCACCGTAGCATTCAGGGTCTGAAGATCCGCACCCGTGCTTACCGTGACCTCGACGGTCTCGGCTACCGAACCCAATTCCATGCTGATGTGCAGGGTGAGCGTCGAGCCAACGTTCACGACTTGACCGGTGAGCTTGGAAACGCGAAAGCCCGTCTTGCTGACAGAAACGTTGTACGTGCTGGGTACAACGTTCGCGAAAAAGTATCTTCCCACGTCGTTGGATACTTCCGTTCGAGCCGTATTTGTTGAAGTATCCGTCAAGGTCACGGTAGCACCGACAACGGCGCCGCCAGACGGGTCGGTAACCGTTCCAGTTACCGTGCCCGTGCTTGCAGCTTGAGCAAACAGGGAGGACGGAGTCATAGCAAACAAACAGAACAACGAAACTAGGAGCAGAGCCACTCGCTTACTTGACATTCAACCACCTCCTGGATGGGCCATGGGCGCCCGAAACCTCAGAGCTAGTCCACGAAATCAGACCATTTCTGCAAACGTAGAGAAAATCAAACATAATTATGTTTGGTCCACCATCGTACACGGGCCGTGTTGTAGAACCTTTTGCATACCGCCTGCCATAACATCAAGAAAAGATAAACCGCGCAATTTCTGCCAATTATCTAAACTTGATGCAATTCGGCAGCGGATTTATATATGCCAAGCCATATTTCGCTACAAGCTTTCATAGGTAATCGAAGACTCTTTGACCGCCTAAAAAGCTAATAATCACCCTCCCCAGACAGGGTGATTCCATCCGTGCACTTCCGCAAACGAGCAAATTTAGATTCGGCAACCAGCCAAACATCGCATTGGCGGCGTTATATAGTCTCGCGATCTGAATTGTCAACAGGAAACTGAGGGACCAGCGATATAAATTTTAGATTTTCTGGATGGAAATCACGGAGGAGGGGGATGTCTGTCTCGCCGGGGAGTTATAGTACCGAGTTTGGCCAAGCTTGGAATTCTTCGAGAGGCGACGTGTGATAGATTCGCACTGAGGACATTTTGAGCGGAACTTTTCTGCTGCGGGGGCTGGGACTTCTCTTTGTGCTCAGCGTCGCACTGCCGCTGCAGGGGCAGTCCGAGGGGGATTACACCGGCGCGAAAGCATGCGCGAAATGCCATGCGAGTATCCATCACGAGTGGGAGGAATCGCGCCACAGCAGGATGATACAGCCGGCGACGAATCAGAGCGTCATAGGAGACTTTGAGCAAGGAAAAGTAGTGTTGAGGGGCGCGACTTACCTTTTGCAATTCCGCGACAACCATTATTACATCACCGAGCCGGACTTGACAGGTAAGCCCTGGGAACACCGGATAGAATACACGCTCGGCGACCGGCGATTTCAGCACTACCTGACGACGTTACCCGATGGCCGCATCATTCTGCTTCCTCCCACATGGGATATCACTCGAAAGATGTGGGCCTTCGATCTGGATATCGGCAATCCAGAAGAGGGTTCGGGGGATCCCATCGAGGTCTGGAACAAAACGTGTTACTCGTGCCATGTAAGCCGCGGGGAGAAGAATTTTGACCTGGAGAAGCTACGTTATCGAACGACGTGGCAAGATTTCGGGATCAATTGCGAGAGCTGTCACGGCCCGGGACGGGAACATATCTCGACGGCGACGGGCGTGAAGGTTGTGGACGCAGACGCGAGGGCCCGGGTAAAGGGCACCATCGTCAACCCTGCGCGGCTGGGCCCGGCCGGGAGCACTATGATTTGCGCGCAGTGCCACTCACTGCGCGACGTCTTTGCGGATAACTTCAAAGCCGGCGCAAATTATTACGATTACTTTACGCCAGTAATGGAATACCGCCTGCGGGCCTCGGTGGACCCTGCCTATTGGCCCGATGGGCGGCCGCGGCAATTGGCGAATGAAGCGCTTGGATTGTGGCAGAGCCAGTGTTTCCTGAAAGGGGGCGCGACGTGCGTCACCTGCCACTCCCATCCGTACACGGGCGATGTGGATCGCGATGCGAACCTCCGCACAAACAACAATGCTCTTTGTACAGGCTGCCACGGCACGATTGCAGCCAACATTTCTTCGCACACTCATCATGCTGCGAAGAGTTCCGGCAGTTGGTGCGTTGACTGCCACATGCCGCCCACGGTCATCAGCCTGAAGGCGCGGATGCGCGACCACTCGATGAGTGTGCCGGTGCCAGAGAATACGATCCGGCATGACATTCCGAATGCGTGCAATTTATGCCACAGAGATAAGGACGCGGCATGGACCGTGCGGCAGATGAACTCCTGGTACGGCGACAAATCGCGCCAGAAATTCGTACGGCGCGCCGATGCGTTCGCGGAGGCACGGCAGGGCGACCCGGCAGCGATTCCGGAATTGTTGCAGATGGTCGCCGATCCAACCGGAGGGCCCTGGATCCGAGCCAACGCGGCGGGATACTTGGGCAGCTTTCCAAACGATCCTTCGGCATATGAGGCGCTGCTCCATGCCTTCGCTGATTCCGAGCCGCTGGTGCGGGCGACGGCGGCATCTGCCATAAGGCCACGCGCGGCGCAGCGGGAAGCGCTGGCGCCTGACCTGGTGACGCTTCTCGGAGATCCAATAGGCACCGTTCGTATAAGCGCAGCAATCGCCATGGTGGCAATGGGGGTGCGACCGTTTGCGGGCGAAGACGGCGAGCGGTACGAGCGCGCGAAGGAACTCTACCGCGCACGCGCCGAACTGAACTCCGACGATGCTCAACAGCTGCTGGCGGCCGGTAAGTTTTTCTTTCTGTCGGGTGACATGACAGGCGCGGTGAGCGCCTTTCGTGCCACACTGAAGCTCGATCCTTCGATACCCGCGCAATATTTTCTGGCGCGCGCTCTTACGGAAAAAGGCGACTATCCATCCGCGCGCCAGATTCTGAAAGCAATTCCGCGCGACGACGGGCAATACGAATCCGCCCAGCGATTGCTCGCCGAGATGGACGCGAAAGATCCTGGTCATAGCGAAACGCCGAGAGAGAGTAGTACGAGCCCCGAAAGCGCCGAGGCCCAAGCGCAATTTCTAGAGGGCCAGGTCTTGTATCAGAACGAGCAATATGGGGCCGCATTGAAGGATATGGAGGAAGCCCTGCAAGCCGTGCCGCAAGCGGAGTGGGCACCCAGGGCGCAAATCTATCGCGCAATCTGCCTCGAGAAGCTGGCGCGTACGAGCCAAGCCGAGGCGGCCATGCGGGCGCTTTCTGAACAGCCGGAGGCCAGACAGAATATTGACTTGCAGCTTGCATTTGTCGAGTTACTGTACGAAACGGGGCGTGCGGCGGAAGCTCTGAAGCGGGTTGATGGCGCGATAGCGGCAGTTCCGGCGGCTCCGAGATGCTATTTCTGGCGCGCCAAAGTGCTGCTGGAGCTACAGCGTGGCAACGAGGCGGCGGGCGCAGCGGAGGAAGCGGTGCGCTTGCTTCCGCAATTCCCAGAAGCGCACAACCTGCTGCTAAAGATTTACCAGATGCAGGGCCGGACGAAGGAGGCCGCTCAACAAGCGGAATGGCTACGCGATTACCAACGGCAGAAGCAATCGCACTGATCGCCGTGCTCGCCGCGGCCAACGCGGGCACACAGTCGCAAATTCGCTTCGAAGATGTGGCCGCAAAATCGGGGCTAAACTTCGAGCTGCACAATGGGGCGATTGGCGAGTTTCATCAGCCTGAACTTATGCTCGGAGGCGTGGCCGTCCTTGACTACAACAACGACGGCTGCATGGACATTTTCTTCACCAATGGCGCAGCGATGCCCTCACTGAAGAAAACAGGTCCGCAATATTTCAACCGGCTGTTCCGCAACAACTGCGACGGTACGTTTACCGACGTAACAGAAAAAGCCGGCGTGGCCGGTGAAGGCTACTCCATGGGAGTAGCGATTGCCGATTACGACAATGACGGCTATCCGGACATTTTTGTCACCGGCGTCAATCGAAATATTCTGTATCACAACCGCGGCGACGGGACATTTGAGGATGTGACCGAAAAAGCGCACCTCGGCGGAGTGGATGCGCATTACGGCAAGCTGTGGTCGGTTTCCGCGGCGTGGGTGGATGTGGATAACGATGGCTGGCTGGATCTGGTCGTCAGCAATTACGTTCAATGGGACCCGCGGCTGGAGCCCAAGTGCGGCACGGCGAAAAAGCCGCTCTACTGTCATCCCAGCGCCTACCATGACACTCCCAACCAACTCTTCCGCAACAACCACGATGGGACGTTTACAGATATCACCGAATCTTCGGGTCTCGGCGCACAATTCGGGAAGGGCATGGGCGTGGCGATCGCCGATTATGACGGCGACGGGCTGATGGATATCTTCGTGGCCAACGATAGCGTGCCAAATTTTCTATTCCATAATCTGGGACACGGGAAGTTCGAAGAGGTCGGAATGTTGGCCGGAGTGGCGCTCAACGACAATGGGCGGCCTGTGGCCAGCATGGGGGCGGATTTTCGCGATTTGGATAATGACGGCCGCCCGGATCTGATCTTCACGGCCATGATCAATGACACTTACCCACTCTTTCGGAACACCGGCAAGTCTCCGTGGTTCGAGGATGACACCGCGCGGGCGGGCCTCGCGGTTGCGACCCGCGCTCTAACCGGCTGGGGAATTGGCTTGTACGATTTCGACAACGACGGGTTCAAAGACGTCTTTACGGCCAACGCCCATTTCCCAGCGCTTGAGGAATCCCTGGGCACGGCGGCGGCTTTGCCCAATGCCCTGTTTCGCAATCGCGGGGATGGGCGCTTTGAAGATGTCTCAAAAACCGCGGGCACGGATTTTCAGCTGGCAGGCCAGTATCGGGGCGTGGCGTTTGCCGATTTCGACAACGATGGCAGGCTCGATGCGGTTATATCCAATGTCGATGGAGCCGCACGGCTCTTCCGCAATGTGACTTCAAGTAGTGGTCACTGGCTGGCGCTGCAGCTGACCGGCACACGCAGCAATCGTGACGCGATTGGGGCCAAGGTCTCCGTCACCTTGCCGAGCGGCCGCAAACTCTACAACCATTGCACCACGAGCGTGGGCTATGCCTCCTCAAGCGAGCCGTTAGTGCGCTTTGGTCTGGGTAACGAAACAGTTGCCAAGGTCATCGAGATCCATTGGCCCAGCGGGCAGGTACTGCAACTGCAAAACGTATCGGCTGATAAGGTTGTGAAAGTTCGCGAGCCGTGAGAGGGGGAGCATTTGTTGCGTATTGGATACTAAGGTGAGTTATTTCTGTCGCCGGAGAGGACGATGAAGTCGGCGTATTCGCCGGCTTTGAGCTCGCCCTTCTTCCCTTCCTCAAATTGCGCTCATGGGGCGCCGGAAATCGCGAGCAAATGTCACTCCTCGCGTTGGCGGTCTTAGACACCTGGATTTCTTAACCGCACGCTGTCTCCAAATTTGTGTATGCCTAATGTGTCGCTTCCCTTCCACCTATTGTTTTCTGAAATTAGAAATAGCCCATAAACAAATACCTCCTAAATTCGGAAATTTATTTGACCCCTCTTTTAACCGCGCCGTAACGTAAATCCAAATTGGCGGGACAGCTTGCGGGAACGCAGGCTGATCTTTAGCCGCATTTTACAGGGGGAAATATGAAAAGGACGACACGAGAGTGTTGCTGGGGTGTAAGTGGTTTCGTTTTAGCTGCAATCGTCGGTGCTGCTTTAGTGCTGTGTTCCGCTAGCGGAGCTAATGCGCAGAGCGCGGCATTCGCAACGATCACCGGGCGGGTGCTAGACCCTAAGGGCGCTTCCGTTCCGAGCGCTTCTGTAACGGCAACCAACACGGAAACCGGCATCACGCGCACTACGCAAACATCGAACGATGGGCTATATCGCTTCGACAATCTTGCTCCGGGCCTCTACGACGTTAGCCTGACCGCCGGAGGGTTCACAAAAGCGGAAGCAAAAGGCGTGAAGCTGCAGGTTGGGGAGCAACGAGATATCAATTTTAATCTGGAGTTGGAAGGACAAAAACAGTCGGTGATGGTGACGTCCGAACTGCCCTTGATCGAGCAGACCAAGACCGACACTTCCACAGTGATCGATGACAAAGCTGTAGCGGACCTTCCGACGACCACGTCTTTCGGAGCGATTGGAGGCGTGGCAAACGACTACCAGGGCTTAGCCGCATCAGCGCCGGGGGTTCGTTACGACTACAGCGGGAATTCGTTGGATCTGGTCGGACCGGGGAATGTCAACGACCGCGGAATAAATGTGAACGTGGATGGAGGGAATATCTCGGATCAGAGCGTTTCGGCGCGCGACGCGCTGGGCGCTTCGCTCGAGGAGGTCAAGGAATTTCAGGTCTTAACCAACAACTACAATGCGGAATACGGACAGGCCGGAAACGTGATCCTGAACGTGATCACCAAGTCTGGCACGAACAGCTTGCATGGAGACGCGCACGGATACTTCCGCGGGCGCAACCTCGGAGCTTCGGACTATTTCTACAATCAGGGCCTCGTGAATAATTCAGGAGGTTGCCCCGCGAGCGATTTCACTGGCGGAGTGCTGACCTCGATACAAGGTTGCGGGCGAGCGCCGTTCTTCAAACATGAAGAAGGATTCACCGTGGGCGGACCCTTCGTGAAAGATAGACTGTTCTGGTTTGGAAGTTACGAAAAGGTGGCCCAAGGCGCGCCGGCAACGCTAACGCCATTCACCTTACCGGTCACTGTAAATCAGCCGACGAATGAAATTCTCGGCTCCGCCAAAATAGATGCGAAGCTGAGCGACAATCAGACGCTGACGATCCGCTACAACTTGCAGCGGGACACGAACGCCAATCTGCTGGTGCAGACGGGCCCAAACACGGATCCCAGCGGCCTAGTGAACACCGTGGTGCACGACAACACGTTTAATGTGGGGCTAATCTCCTCGGTGACGCCGCACGTGATCAACGAGGCGCGGTTCTTCTGGCACCGCTTCCTGTCGCAAACACCCGATGCGAGCTCAGTGCCGGGCGCGGCTCTGCCCAATGCTTATGTGGGAGCGGACTTCTGTTGTCCGCAGTCCGCTTTGCAGAACCGCTTCCAATATATTGACAACGTTACCTGGACGCGCGGCACGCACACCTTCAAGTTCGGCGCAAACATCAGCCACTTCCCTTACGATTCAGGATTCCAGCAATTCCACTTCGGGGAGTACAGCAACTTTGCGTCAGGGAATTGCACAAACAGCCTCTTCCCTCAGGCGAACGGGCTGTGCCCAACGCAATTCACGGTCGGACTGGGGCCTGCGTTCGTGCAGGCTGCAGACAACATATACGGATTGTATGCGCAGGATACCTGGCAACTGAAACGAAACTTAACTATAAATTACGGACTGCGGTACGACGTTGAAATCGGGGCGTTTACGGGCGGACCGATTAAAGATCCGTCGGTACAGGGCGGCTGCCTGCAATCCAACGGGCTTCTGCCTGCTTGCGGATCGGACCACAACAATTGGCAGCCGCGGCTCGGCATCGCCTGGAGCCCGAACTTCGAGAGCGGGATTCTCCACAAAGTGTTCGGCGATCCGGGAAAGTCCGTCATTCGCATGTCCGGCGCGGAAGTCACCGAGATGGCGTATTTAAACGTCGTACTCGACTCGTTGAATTTCGACGGCAACAATCTGTTCACACAAACCATCACGGGGAACTCGGTTGGGAATGACGGAACAACGCTTGGGCAGCAGGTTTTGAACGCTTACCCGAATGCGCCTTCCGCCAACTTGTTGTCCCTCTTCAAACCGGTCGGGTTCTTCGGTCGCGTCCGCCCGATTTCTCCGACGATCAAGAATCCAGAGATCCACATGGCCGCTATGTCGTATCAGCGGCAGCTTGGATCTTCGTTTGTGTTCAGTGTGGGCTACCAGGGTGTCTTCGGCCATGGCTTGTTTGGCGAGACTGACACCAACTTCCCCACTCCAGTGGCGGACCCGAATCATCCGGGGTTCTTCTACTTTCCGCAGATTGCTCCTCCCGCCGGGTTGGCAGAAAACGACCGCCCGAATGCCGCGTTTGGCGCCATTCGCACCAATTTCAGCGACAGGACCTCCGGCTATAACAGCCTCGTGGTGTCGGCGGAAAAGAGGCTGGCGCATCACTTCCAGTTCACCAGCAGCTACACGTGGGCGCACACCATCTCGAACGGCGAGGACTTCTTCGGATTGTCCGAGCCCGCGAATCCGCTCACCTCATTGAATGCTGAAACCGCCTCGTCGCTGGAGGACATCCGGCATCTGGTGAATTTCAATTTCATCGCCGACTCGAACAATCTTGTTCATACGCCGATCTTGAATCACATCGTTAACAACTGGACCTTTGGCTTGCTGGGGACGTTGCAATCCGGGCGGCCATACCCGATTTCGACGGGCGACGGTGCGTTTGCCGGCGACAACTTCCCGGCGCTCGGCTCCGAGACCAACCAGCGGCCCAATATCTGCGAGGCGAGCAGCACGATTCCAGGTTGCGCCGGCCAGCCTGCGGGCACGCTCGTGACTACCAACATCGCTTCGCTATCGGGCTCGAACTACGAGGTGAGCAGCGCGGGGATCGCCGCGTGCATGGCTGCGGGAGTCGTAGGATGCCCGACGGTGCCGACTACGTTTAGGGCCCCGCCAAACGCCAGCGGTTTCGGGCCCGTGGACAGCATCGATGGAAAGACCCCTGTCGATTTCCAGTTCATCAGCGGCAATCTCGGTCGCAACGCAGGCCAGAGCGTGCCGCTCTACCGCTTCGACATCTCTCTTGGGAAGGCCTTCAATATTCCGAAGTGGGAGACGGCGAGGCTGGAACTCAAGCTGGAAGTGTTCAACGTGTTCAACCGTCCTTTGTTTATTTTGAACAATGGGAATGACGTGTTGAGCTTCTTGACGCTGCCGAAGCTGTTGGTTCCTGTGAACGCGGCTAACCCGAACGGACCGATGATGCCGAATCCCAACTACGGAAACTGCACGGGCTGCATCAGCCCGATGACCGGGTTGTATCTCGGCAACAACGGAGCGCCCTTGAACGTTTCGAACTTCCAGAGAGCGACGCAGAACGCTGCCATGAACTTTGCCGGGCTCGGCGGCGCTTCTGGCGACGTAACGCCGCGCATCATGCAGCTTGCGATTCGTTTCCGATTTTAGGAATTGCGGAGCGAAGACAAGCACACACTAACAATCCGGCCAACGGAGGGGACTCCGCGAGGTCCCCTCCGTTGTTTACGGCGCAGCAATCCGGCGATGATTCTTTCAGGCAGCGCCGGGGACTAGTGGAGGGAACTTCCGTCTTGGACGTAAACCGTGCGTCCGCCCACGACGGTAAGAAGAACCGTGGTCTTCGTATACTGTTGGGGAGGTATCTTGGTGAGGTCGTCGGAAAGAACGATGAAGTCGGCGTATTCGCCGGCTTTGAGTTCGCCTTTCTTCCCTTCCTCGAATTGCGCGTAGGCGGAACCGGAAGTGTAGGCGCGGATGCAGTCGTCCAGAGAGATTTTTTCCTGGGGCTGCCATCCGCCCGCAGGGCCTCCATCCGGGAGTTCGCGCGTTACGCAAGCGTAGAGGCCGCGCATTGGGTTTAGGGGTTCCACGGGGTAATCGGTTCCGAAGGCAAGACGTGCTCCGCTTTTCTGCAAAGACGCCCAGGCATACGCGCTCTTGGAGCGGTCTGGCCCGATGCGTAAACCGGCCCAGCGCATGTCGGTGGTTTCGTGCGAAGGCTGCATCGAAGCAATCACTTTAAGCTGGGCGAATCGGGGAAGATCTTCGGGCGCCAAAATTTGCGCGTGTTCGACGCGGTCGCGGCGGTCGCGGGGGCCATTCGTTTTGGCGACGGCTGCGAATACGTCGAGGGCCACGCGATTGGCGCGATCGCCGATGGCATGAAAGTTTAGTTGGAAACCGGCTTTGTCGCGCTCGATGGCCATAGCGCGGAGCTTGTCGGGATCATTGGTCAGGATCCCGCTGGTTGAGGGATCATCGGAGTATGGGGCGAGCATGGCAGCGGTACGGGAGCCAAGCGCGCCGTCAGTGAACGCTTTTAGTGCGCCGGTTTTTAGCCAGGGATCACTCGTACCGCCCTGGGCACGCATGTTCTGCAGCTGGTCCAGGGGCAGAAGAAAGGGCAGCCATTCCGTGATTCGCAGCGTCAGCTTCCCCTCTTCCTTCAACTGGACGTAAACGAGATAGTCCGCCCAATCGGAAAAATCCTGTGTCGAGGTCACGCCGTTCTTGGCGGCATCGGAAAGGACCATCTGGATGCCGCGGCGGCGCTGATCGATCTTCAGGTCGGGAATCCTGACGGATACCAGGCTCATCGCGGAATCTTCCTCGAGCATGCCGGTGGCAGCGCCGTCGGCGTCGCGTTCGATCATGCCGCCGGGCGGGTTAGGACTGTCCCGCGTGATCTCACCGTGCAGCAGGGCAAGCGAATTGGCTACCGCCACGTGACCGGAAACATGCACCAGAAAGACGGGATTTTTGGGCGCGACGGCATCGAGTTCCTGTTTGTTGGGAAATTTTTTATCCGCCCAGAGCGTGTGATCCCA
>Ga0307478_10000080_pt1 | contig 115783 bp, 98 predicted proteins | sample atmos_gasesECM4C_2_FD_203713 | JGI IMG/M metagenome (GOLD analysis project Ga0307478, IMG submission 203713) | Hardwood forest soil microbial communities from Morgan-Monroe State Forest, Indiana, United States - atmos_gasesECM4C_05 | ecosystem: Environmental > Terrestrial > Soil > Temperate...
TTGATGACTTGCGAGCCGTAAGCGTCACCAATCTCGGAGGCGATTACACCGATAGTGAAAGTGCGCTGAAGCCGCAGTGTGCGCGCAAAAAAATTGGGACGGTACTGCAACTCCCGCGCGGCTTCCAAAATGCGCTGCTTGGTATGTTCCGGGATGGAGCGTGCCGCCGCAGAGTTGTTCAACGCCGCGGAAACCGTCCCCGGCGTCAATCCCAGCTGTTCGGCGATGGTCTTTAGGGTGACTTTCTCCGGCGGTCTCTTCTTGTGCAACGTTACCATCCTGGGGTCCTCCAAGGACCGTTCGTAGCTAGGGAGCTATGGAGCAGACTACTATGCCTACGTACGCGGTAGGGAAATTACATCCTAGAAACTACTGCGATGCGCTATCTGCGTCCTTTCTATCTGGAAAACCGCTCATTAGGCGCTCGCATACGCACGAGGACCGTCGAGTCGGGACCGGAAATCAGTAGATTCCACTTTTTTCACATCCGCGAGGCGGCATCTTGCCCAAGAGGCAAGTTTATAAGAATAAAGGAGACTCGAAAATGGCCTCTCAGAACCTCAAGCCCTCCCCTCCTCCCCAAAACCATACATGGCAGCGGCGCGTAGAATAGCATTATTTATCCCGCACCGCGGACGCCCATCGCGAACTGCAAATCTAGAAGGAATGGAAAGGCAAGAATCGTGAACTGAACGTCCCTCGCTACATGGAACGTCGCTAGACTTAGACTAGAGTTCCTTGCAGCACTTCGCGGAGGAGTTCCTGCTTCTGCGTGGTGAGTTTCTTGCCTTGCGCGGTCAGGTAGAAAACATCAATGGCCTTGTGGCCTTCCGTGTCGATCAGCGCGACTTCGATGTTGCATCCCAGGCGGGCCAGCGCCGAACCCATCTCGTAGAGCAATCCCGGATGGTCTTGCGTAATGATTTCGAGCAGCGTGCTGTGGGCGGAGGAAGCATCGTCGAAGTTGATGCGCGTTTCGACGGTGACTTTTGGCGCGCGCGCGCGGCTGGCGGTCTCGCGTCCTTTCAAGAGCGGCTCGAGAGGCGCCTTTCCGTTCACCACGTCCGCGAGGCTCTTGCGGAAGCGCTCGGCTTCGCTGGGGTTCAGCTCCAATGTGCGGTGAAGATCGGTGAAGTGGAATGTGTCCGAGATGACTCCGGCGGCATTCCCGAAAGCATCCGCCTTGTTGATGTTCATGCCCCAGCCGGCCAACACGCCCGAAATCGTGGCGAAGAGCGCCGGGCGGTCCGGCGTTAGGACCGTTAGCGAGAATCCGTGGCGTGTGGCGAGCAATTCGGTCTGCACGGGATCCGCGCCCAGCTTTCGGTAGAGAGTGAAGTGGGCCGCGATTTCCGCCGCCGAATGCACCGCCAGGTAGCGCCGCGGGAAACCTTCGAGGAACCTCTCGATCTCTTCAAGAGTGACGTCGCCCGCTTGCGCCTTCACGCGTTCAAGCAGTGAGCCTTCGTCCGGGGCGTGCAAGCGGTCGCGGTCCAGCGTGCGACTGAAATGGTTCGAAGTCGCCACGAAAAGCTGCCACAGCATTTCCGCCTTCCACGGCGTCAGCGCTTCCGGGTTGACGGAATGGATGTCCGCGTAGGTAAGCAGGCACAATCTTTGCAGACGTTCCAGCGTTGTTACGGATTGCGCAAAGCCGGAAACAGTGGCCGGATCGAAAATATCTCTCCGCTGCACGGTTGCGGACATGTCCAGATGGCGTTCGATCAGGAAGTGGACTTCTTCTTTTTCTTCCGGAGAAAGTTGCAATCTTTTGGCCGCGCTATCGAGCGCCGCGAGGCTGCCGGTAATATGGTTTTCCACCGGCATTCCTTTGCCCACGTCGTGCAACAAGAGTGTCAGGATCAGCAAATCCCGCCGCTCGGCGGTTTTCCAGAGCGCTGCAAAATGCGCTCCTCGCTCGTCCGGGGGCTCCGCCAATTCCTGCAAGTGCTCAATGGTGCGCAAGGAATGTTCATCGACGGTGTAGCGGTGATAGAAATCGCGCACCACCAGCGAGTCGATCAAACCGAATTCCGGCAGCACTTCCACTAGCAATCCAAGCCGCTGCATCGACCGCAAAGCCACGCCCGGATAGTCGGAACCCAGAATATCGCGCAGCATGGCCCAGGAGATCTCCGGGTTCTTGGGAGGGAGTTCCGGATGCGTCAGGACATAGCCGATACTGCGTTCCGCCTCCCGGCTCAGCGGGGTACCCGTGCGAGCCGCTTCGGCAAAGAGCGAATAAGTGACCGCGCGGTCCGAAAGCACCGGCTGGTCGATTACTTCGAGCAAGCCATCGCGCACGGTGAACACTTTGCCATCGCCTGACCCGGACTCGACCTTGGCGGCGCGCGCCGCATTGAACAAGCGTTGCCGCAAAGTCAATGGCACGGGAGCTTTTTGCTCGAGATAGCGTAAGAGTTGCCGGTTCAGAGTGCGGGCGTGCCGAAAATATTGGCGCATCCACTCGGACGGAGTACGCGCCACCCCGTCGTCGATACCCAACGCGCGTTCGGCCGCCGCTGCCTGCAATTCATAAGTGAGCGTGTTATCGTTCCGGCCGTTGCTGTAATGCAGAAAACACCGGATGGCGCTGAGAAAATCGACGGCGGAAGCGGAAAGCTCTTCCTCCGCGACGGTGACGTTTCGAATCCCCTTTTTTTCTTCCACGATCTGCCGCAGCCAGATGGTCGCCTGATAATCCCTCAGACCGCCCGGCGATTCTTTCACGTTGGGCTCCAGGTGAAAGATCGTATTTCCGTAGCGTGCCAATCGCTCCCGGGTAAGCCGGTGAATTTCCGCCAGCAGAAACGGCCGCGCTTGTTTCTCTGACCCCGGCAGCACCTTTGCGTCCAGCTTCTCGAAAAGCGCGGCGTCGCCTGACAAGAACCGGCGGTCCAGCAAAGCCAGGTGAAACTCCGCGTTGTCCTCTTCAATTCGTTTGCACTCTTCCAGCGTGCGCCCCGCCGAGCTGACGCGAAATCCGATGTCCCATAATGTGCGCGAAAACTCGGAAATGAGTGGCCGCGATTCCTGCTCCACTCTTTCGTTCCCCAGCAAAAATAGAATGTCGAGGTCGGAGTAAGGGAAGAGCATCCTCCGGCCGTAACCGCCCAGCGCTAGCAGGCAGAGCCCCTGCGGCTCGCGGTTATGCACCCGCAGGACTTCCTCAAAAATCAGCCGGACGTTACGGTCCGCCAGCTCACACTGCGCGTGCAGTATTTCTCGCGCACTGGTGCCGGTCTCAAATTGTTGCCGGATTCGTTGTCGTTCGGCTTCGGCCTGCGGGCCGAGCACCGACAGAGGCGTTGGGGAACCTTGCATGTTCTTTGCGGGTGGGATGCCCGGAATGAGACTGGGGCGTGCAGCGGTTGTCACGTCGAGCGCCCCGCGGTCACTACGCATGCTGCCGGGCGGCCAAGAGTGATTCCTCAGAGCGCGCTTTCACCGCGCTCCTCGTTGCGAATCCGGATTGCTTCCTCAACCCTTGATAGGAATATCTTACCGTCGCCAATCTTTCCTGTCTTGGCGGTCTTCAAAATTGTGTCCACCACGCGGTTGGCCAGCGCGTCCGGCAGCACCATCTCCAATTTAATTTTTGGCAGCAGGTCCACCGTGTATTCGCGTCCGCGATACACCTCGGTGTGTCCCTTTTGGCGGCCGTGTCCGCGCACTTCCGTCACCGTCATCCCCTCGATGCCGATTTCGCGCAGCGCGTCTTTCACCGATTCGAACCGCGAGGGCTGTATGATTGCCTCGATTTTCATCATGGATGTTTCCACTCCGCCCCCTGCCTGACGCTCCCTTGCCACCCTGCCTTACGACTCAAGGTTATAAGCCTCTTCACCGTGTTGCGTAATGTCCAGCCCTTCGATCTCGTGCTCTTCCGGCGCGCGCACGCCGGTAAGCAAGTCCGTCACCTTCAGCAACACGATTGTTCCGACCAAGGCAAATCCCCACGCGATAAGCACGCCCATGAGCTGGTTGCCGATCTGGCTCCAATGTCCATCCAGGCCGCCGACCGGCTTTTCCGCTCCAAAGATGGGATTGATCACCGTTTGCGCGAAGACGCCGGTGAGCAAGGCTCCGATGGTGCCGCCCGCGCCGTGCACCCCGAAAGCGTCCAGCGCGTCATCATACCCGAAGAGGGCCTTCACTTTCGTCACCATCAGGTAACACGAGACACCCGCAATTAATCCGATGGCCAACGCCGGCATTGGGCCGACGAACCCCGAAGCAGGCGTGATTGCTACGAGCCCTGCCACCGCGCCGGAAATGGCGCCCAGCGCGCTCGCGCGGCCATTCTTGAGCCATTCCGCGGCGCTCCAGCCCAGCGCCGCAGCCGCCGCTGCGAAGTGCGTCGCCACAAATGCGCTCGTGGCCAAGCTACTGGCCGCCAGCGCGCTGCCCGCATTAAACCCGAACCACCCTACCCACAGCAAGCAAGCGCCGATGAAACTCAGCACCAGGCTGTGCGGCGGCATGGGCTGCTTCGGATACCCAGTACGTTTGCCCATATACAACGCGCACACCAGCGCCGAAACACCAGAAGAAATATGGACTACGGTTCCGCCGGCAAAGTCCAGACAAGGAAACTTGCCTCCCACAGCGTTCAGCAGTCCGCCTTTGCCCCACACCATGTGAGCCAGCGGCGCATACACGACCAGGAACCATAGCGTCAGGAACAGCACCGTTCCGCTGAACTTCATCCGCTCTGCCGTCGCGCCAGTAATCAGCGCCGGGGTGATAATGGCAAACATCAACTGATACACCATGAAAGTGGCCTGCGGAATCGTCCCAGCGTAATCCGGGTTGGGGTCCGCTCCCACGCCCCTCAGAAAGGCGTGTTCGAAGCTGCCAATGACCGGTCCGTTCCCGCCGAAGCACAAGCTGTATCCCACCAGGGCCCACAAGATGGTAATCAGCGCCATCAGCGCGAAACTCTGCATCATGATTGCCAGCGTATTTTTCCGCCGCACCAAGCCGCCGTAAAACAGCGCCAGGCCCGGCCCAGTCATCATCAGCACGAGCGCCGCGCTTACCAGCATCCACGCGTTATCGCCCGCCGACTGCGCGGCTTTCACATCCTTATCAAGTTGCACCAGCTTTTCATTGAGTGATTTGGAGATTTCCGGCGTGGCTAGAAAGGAGGCTTTCATTGCAGGAACAGCGAAAGAGGGGGGTGGCTGTTGCGCGCGGAGGGGAACAGCGACGAGCAGGATGGCCCCAAGCACCAGGACAAGGCTGAAACTACACTTCCATCCTACGCACTTCATAAATGTGTCTGCTCCGCTGGTTCTGGATTCGACTGCCGGGGACCCACCGCTTCGCCGCCCTGCATTATACGCAAGCTCGCCCTTCGTCCTAGCCTGAAATTTTAATTTCCACGATTTGTTTTTCTGATGCAGCGCTTCTGTCCGGTCCGAAGGCTTGGCATTTAAACTTCAGGAGCGGTTCTCTCTATTTGACTTAGTTTGTCTGATTGAGTTTGTCGGACTTGCTTGGTCTGCCTGGTCCAACTCGCTTTGTGCAACTTCCCCTCCAGCGTATAATGCCGTGCGGCCTGGCCATTGGCCATCGCCACCCAGACAAGGTAAATTGACTCACGTCATGACTGACCGCCTGCCTATGGAAATAAACGTCCGCGAATCCGGCGAAATCTCGATCCTCGAAGTTCACGGCCGCCTCACTATTGGCGAGCCTGCCGATCAGCTCCACGACGCTCTGCAATCTGTCATTCAGGATGGCGCAAAAAAAGTCATCGTCGTCTTGAACGGCATCCCGCAGATCGACAGCTCCGGTATCTCCACCCTGGTGCGCATCTCCATCCGGCTGGCCCGCGAAGGGGGCGTTCTGCGCCTCGTCTGCGGCCAGGGCCGCGTCCGCGACGCCCTCACGGTCACCCGTCTCGTCGAAGCCATTCCCACCTTCGAATCCGAATCCGCCGCCCTCGCCAATTTCTAGCTGTTCCCGCTTCCGTGATTCCTGATCTTTGCCTTGTGCTACACTCCCGCTCTATGGCGGGACGGTTTCGCTTGCGAACCCCATTGCGATTTTTTGTAGCGGTGTTGCTGGCCCTGGTTGGCGCATCCCATTCTCGCCCGCAGGAAGCGGCGGCCATCGTTCTTCCAGCCAGCGAAATTCGGTCGCTTGTCAGCGGTGTCCTGCGAAACGCAGGAAAAGCAGATTGCCATTCGGGGAATTGCATCGTTCTCATCCTAAACTTCAAGCTTTCTTCCGGCCTGACCTCTCCGCTGGGAATACAGCTCGCGGACGCAGTCGCCAAGGAACTGGCTGCTCAGCAAGCGGGCATCAAAATCATTGAGCGCTCCCGCTTTCGCGCCTATTTGGCGAAGGAGCGCATTCCGGACGCACTTCTCAATAACATAGAAGCGATGCGGTGGCTGGGAAGGCAATTAGGCGCGACTGCAGTCTTGAATGGCACAACCGAAGTTCGCGGCGAAACCCTCCGCGTTGAGGCGGGTTTGTTCTCCTGCCAAAAGGAGAAGGCCGGACCGCCGGAACGATTTTCTTTGCCGTCCTCTGATTTCGCGAGCGCTCTGACCCCAGTCGATTCCTTCCCCAAAGATTTTTCTCCTTCTGAAGAAGCTTCAACGCCGTTGATCCAAAGAGCGGGCCTTAACGGCATAACTTCTCCGGTCTGTGTGCACTGCCCGGATCCCAATTACACCGATCCTGCTCGCACTGTGAAGTTCAACGGCAACATGATGTTGGAAGTAACTGTTTCTGGCGAAGGCCGCACGTTTGATGCGAAGGTTGTTCAAGGACTGCCGTTTGGTTTGAATGAATCGGCGATAAAGACTTTGAGTGAGTGGCAGTTCAAGCCAGCTACGCGCGAAGGCCAACCCCTTGCAAGCAGAGTGATGATTGAAGTGACTTTTCGCCTCAAGTAGGGCACGGAAACTATTTAGTTTTTTTACTTGGACGCCTGCCGCTTGGGAGTGACTCTTCTTACCCGCCCTTTTTCAATTCCGCCAGCACCAGCTTCGCCACTTCTTTCAACGTCTCGAACACGCCCAATCCCTGAATGGCCACGCCTTCCAAAACGGGCTCGCCTTTTTTCTGTAGTTGCTTCGTCAAATCCGCCACGGACATAGCGTTCGGCAAATCGCGCTTGTTCAATTGCAGCACGTACGGAATGGTCGCGAAATTCAGGTTGTGCTCTTTCAGATGCTCCTGCAAGTTTTCCATGGTCTCGAAATTCGCGTCCAGCCGCTCTTCCTGCGAATCCGCCACGAACACCACGCCATCCGCGCCTTTCAAAATGAGCTTGCGGCTGGCTTCGTAGAAAACCTGTCCTGGCACCGTATATAAATGAAAGCGCGTTTTGAATCCGCGCACCGTTCCCAAATCCAAGGGCAGGAAGTCGAAGAACAGCGTGCGGTCCGTTTCCGTCGCCAGCGAAACCATCTTGCCCTTCTGGTTCTGCCCGGTGTGGTCGTAGATCCACTGCAGGTTGGCGGTCTTTCCACCCAGACCTGGACCGTAATAAACGAGCTTGCAGTTAATTTCGCGAGCAGGAAAATTGATGAAAGGCACTTTTTCGTTAACCCGAATTCGGACACAAACTTATAGCATACGCGGCTCAGGCAGGCCAGTATTCCCACCCCTAGGTAAGACCATGCGCGTGCTGCACCTATAAGTGTCCGCGATTCCGCAGCGAACTCCACGCCCTATTTTGCCTTATGCCGCCGTTCGGTAACGCCTGCGCGTCTGCAGGCTTTCAAGTGACTTCGTTTGCGGCGACGTTGACGCGCGAAACGGGCTCTGTTAGCATTCGCCCCATGGCAAAAGCGCACAAGCCCTCGTCAAGGCCAGCAAGGCATTCCAAGGGCGCGGCGCGGAGTTCTTCTAAGTCTTTGAAAAAAAAGGCTTTTCCTCCCCCTCCGCCCGCCCAGCGCGGTGGTGTAGAGCTGGTGGACCCGCGCGTCCAGGCCCAACTCAAACTCTATGATGAAGCTTTGGCGCTCTTTCATCAGCAGAAATTCGCCCGCGCCAAGCAGGAACTAGAAAAAGTCTTGGAAGGCCCCAGCAAGGAACTTGCGGATCGCGCGCGCATGCACGTGAAAATTACCGAACAGCGCATGAAACCGTCCCAGGAGCAGAATCCGCGCACCGCGGAAGAGCACTATCAGCGCGGCGTCGCGATGATGAACATCGGCCGCTGGGATGATGCCCGCGAAAGTCTCGATAAAGCCCGCAAAGCCGCGCCCAAAGCCGATCACATTCATTACGCCCTGGCGGCGCTCGATTGTCTCACTGGCGAAGCCGATTCCGCCCTGGCCAATTTAAAGGTCGCCATTCAATTGCGCGCCGAAAACCGCTACCACGCGCGCAACGATGAGGATTTTGCTTTCCTCCAGGAAGACCCGCGCTTCACCGAGCTGCTCTATCCGGAGAAAGACGGCCTCGCCAGCTAGAGCACCGTGCTGCCAATCCGCTAAACCTGTGAAGGTGGCGTTCCGAGCGAAGCGAGGAATCTGCTTTTACTGCCGCGTGGAAAAATTCCTTTGTGGAATGAACGGTTTGGAATAGTTAGAAGTCCTTGATGAGACAACGCGGCGCAAAATCAAAAACTCCTGCCCGCGGCTTCCGCGTCGTCGCTCTCGGCGGCGGCACCGGCCTCTCGACGCTTCTCCGCGGCCTCAAGGAACTCGTCATCCGCCGCACCGACGAACAGGCCAGCGCCGGGCGTCCCATCGCCGATCTCGCCGCCATCGTCACCGTCACCGATGACGGCGGCAGCTCCGGCCGCTTGCGCCGAGAGAATCGCATCCTCCCGCCCGGCGACATCCGCAACTGCATGGTCGCGCTCTCTAAAGATGAAGCCCTTCTCGGCCGCCTTTTCCAATATCGTTTTCATGCCGGACGCGGGCTCATCGGCCACAATTTCGGCAACCTGTTTCTGGCCGCGCTCACACACGTCACCGGCGATTTCACCGAAGCCATCCGCGTCAGCAGCAAAGTCCTCGCTATTCGGGGCCGCATTTTTCCGTCGACGCTTTCCAACGTGCATCTCGTGGCAACGCTGGAAAATGGCCGCATAGTTCACGGCGAAACGCGCATCACCGCCAGCAGAGTGCCGATCGCCAAACTCAAGCTCTCATCGCGTGGCGTGGGGGCGCTTCCTCTGGCCATCGAAGCCATCAAGCAGGCTGACCTGATTCTTCTCGGCCCCGGCTCGCTGTACACCAGCATTCTTCCGAACCTGCTGATCCCGGAGATCTCCAACGCCATCGCCAAATCCAGAGCGGCGCGCGTGTACATCGCCAATCTGATGACCCAGCCCGGCGAAACCTCCGGTTACGCCCTCGCCGATCATCTCCGCGCCATCCAGAAGCATGTTCCGCGCCGCGTCATCGATTGGGTCGTCGCCAATCGCCAGGCGGTTCCGCCCGATGTGGCCCGCCGCTATCGCTCCCAGGGCGCCGAACCGGTGGCCATCGACCTCTCCGCCCTCCAGAAGCTCGGCTTCCGCGTCGTCCTAGACAATCTCCTCGAAGAACACGGCGTCATCCGCCACCACACCCGCCGCCTCTCCCGCCTGCTGCTGGAAGAATTCCTCCACCGCTAGCCCATCCATCTCTCACGTGTTGTTCCCCATGCCCCAAACGCCCACCAGCGACATTCTGCAAAATGCCTCTTGGATTATGCACTTGGCAGGTAAGAGTGCGGTATTTCTCCCCCAGCGGCTTCTCTGCCGCTTTTTTATTCCGGCCCCGGAATTCTATGAAGTGCTCCGGCTTGCCGCCGCCTTTCTCCCGTTCTCCACCGTCGCCAATTCTGTCGTCCGGAATTAAGGACCCCAGCTCTTAAGGCCCGTAGCGGAGAACGTTCCAATCCTAAGGTTCCACGCGGTCAAATGCTCTCTTTGAGGGTGTCTTGCATCTAACTCATTTAGAATCAACACTTACACAAAACGCCGGGGGGTGGGGCCAGTTATGGTTAACTATAAATCGCTAAAACCGTGGTTGGAATCGAGTCCCAAGATAAGAAAGGCCCTCCGATCTGCTCGGAGGGCCTTTCCGGCTAAGGGTTTTCGCAGCCTTAAAAGATGAGCTTGACGGCCAGCTGCATGTTGAATGCTTCGCCAGGTCCGATTCCGGGGGCCCCGTTGAAGTCGCCGATCGTGTCGCTCACGAAGCCGAATCCCGCGCTCGTGTTGCAGGTGGCACCTACAATCTTTGTGCCGCAACTGCCGCCCACAGAGCCTGGGCCGGATGAGAGATTTATCCGGTTCAGGAGGTTAAAGGTTTCCATGCGCAGTTGTATCTTGACACGCTCGGTGATCGCGATGTTCTTGAAAACGGAGAGATCCACGTCTCCAAATCCAGGGCCACGCAAGGTATTGCGAGCGAGCTGCGGAGTGCCGGGCCCCGCGAGCGCAAATGCTGCCGGATTCCACCATTGCTCCCCGCCAGCTGCCGCTGAGAACGTGTGGGGTGCCCCATAAGGATTAACACCCCCAATAAGGTAGAGGCCGGAAAGGAGCTCGTCCGAGGGCTGCCCGGTGTGGAAGTTCCACAAGCTGCTGACTTGCCAGCCGTTGACCGCCTTGGCCGACCAGCCATGAGCCCACGGAGCTTTCGGGACGTCGTACACAAAGTTGGCGGTGAACAAGCGCCGCGTGTCGTAATCGCTGTTGCCGTAATCCACCAAACGATTCAAGCTATCGGCGATCGGCGCGCGGTACTCGCTCATCTCATCCAATGCATGACCCCAGGTAAAGGAGAATTGAGAAGTGAGACCGTGCCAGGACCGGAGCCTGAACGTCGTCTGCAGGGCGTTGTAGTTGGACGTGCCCACGCTCTGAAGCTGGTCGATACTGGTAAAATTTGTACCGGTCGTGGGAAGGCTGAACATCATGCTGAGCTTGCGCCCCTGGCTGCCCACGTACCCGATCTGCCAGACCGCCGCGTTCCCGAAACTCTTCTCCACTTGCAGATCGAAATTGTAGAAGTAGGGGGTGCGGAAATTCTGGCTAACGGAATAAACACTCAGACCAGGAGCATTCAGACAAAAGGGATCCGTGCATTTTACGACGCCCGGGAAGATGGAAGTTCCACCCGTCTGGACGGCCTGCCAGTTATAAGCTGACCGGCTGTATACGGAGGACGCGTCGGGACCGATAGGATTGTTCTCTAAACCATCGGCAAAGCCGCTCGGCGGGCGGTAATCCAAGAACGGATTGATGTTGATCTGATCGTAGAATACGCCCACGCCGCCACGCACTACTAGATCATTCCTGGAAGTCGGCTGATAGGCAAAGCCGATCCGCGGGGCGAAGTTGTTCTTGTCCGGTGGGAAAATGGAATCGATGCCGGCGCCCTGAACGAGCAGACCCTTCCCCGAAACGAAGACTCCAAGGTCGTCCGTCTTATTACTATGGAGCGGGCCAAAGTACTCATACCGCAGACCCAAGTTCAGGTTCAGCTTCTTAGTCACCTGCCAACTATCGCTAGCGAAGAAATTGAAGGCATTCACCTGCACAAAGCGTTCGGGATTTCCTACGGCGATGGAGGAGGTGGATACCTCACCTGCAAGGAAGTCTGCGAGGGCCAGAGCAGTGCCATTTATTCCGGCGCACGCAGTAGTCGGCGTCGCAGCTCCGCAACCCGTGGCTCCGCCCCAAGGTCCCTGCGTTCCGTCAAATCCGAACAGGCCCGTTCCATGACGATGATAGAACTCGTCCACCCGGCCTTGGCGGAACTCTCCGCCATAACGGAGTTGGTGGTTGCCTGTGTTGTACGAAACGATGTCCGTCAGGTGCCATGTTAGGTCCGAGCGGCCTTCCGGGGGAGTAATTCCAATCGTTTCAAATCCGGAGATGCTGATTTGTGGCGAGCCCAGAATCGGTTGTCCGTGATTGGTGGCATCCGGGCTGAGAAACAAACCCAAGGCTTTGGTATTAAAGCTGTTATTGAAGTCGTGGAAGAGCTGGTTGAAATAGTTAGCGCCGAACAAAATCTGATTGGTCAATTTCGAAGTGAATGTGGAGTTCAGCACCAGCGAATAGTTCTGAACGTGGATAGGCGCGACTTCAAAGTAGTACTTCAAGTTCGAGCTTGCAGTTCCCAGAGCTGGGCTGCCTCCCGTCGGCTGGATCTGATCGCCCTGTCCCCCGAACCAACGGGCGAAGATGCGGTGTTTGTCAGAGATGTTGTAGTCCACCTTGGCGACACCGTTATAGCTGTAGCCAATGGAAGGGGATGAGCTGAAAAAGTTTCCTGCCACGGCTCCTTTGCCAACTACTGTTGGATCGGTCAGGACCGAGGATGGCCAGAGCGTCGACAAAAGCGTAGAGGACAGAGTACTTCCACTAACAGGGGCGTAAGTTCCGTATTTGCCTCCTGGATTTTTGAGCAGATCGGTCGCCAGAGTCTGCCACGCGGTAGAAGGTTCCGTCGCCACACCAGACAAGCCAATGAGGTAGTCTTGCTTTTCATAACTGATGAAGTAAAACGCCTTGTTCTTGATCATCGGGCCCCCTAAGGACAGCCCGTAGTTTTCGTTGCGCAGCGGAGGTGCCTTCTTTCCAGCCGCTGGAATCCAGAAGGGCGAGTGCGAGGCGAAAAACTCGTTGCGGTTGAAGTAGTAAACCGATCCATGCATGGTGTTCCCGCCGGACTTAATGACCAAGTTTACGGTTCCACCAGCGTTGCGGCCGGCCTCCGCATTGGACTGCGTTTGCGCAGAAAACTCGTCAATCGAATCGATGGGCAGCACGATACCGGCGATTCCCGAGACGCCGCCTTGGTTGACGGCAGGAATGTTGTGCCAAAAGTCGTTGTTGTCGACGCCGTCGATCTGCCAGTTCATCTGATTGGGACGTGTGCCGTTGAGCGAACCGTACCCGCCCACCGAGTAGCCGCCGTAACCCGGCGCAATTGCGATTAACTGAGTAAAGTCCCGTCCATTCAGCGGCATATCCGCCACTGATTCCGACGTGATGGTCATGCTTTGCGTTTGCGTCGTGGTGTCTAGCGTCAGGGCCGCGGCGGAAACCTCCACTGTCGTGGCTTGTTGCTGCAGGCTCAATTTCACTTGCAACGTGTAGATTTGGCCGGCGACAACCTCCACCTTATCTACGGTGTAGACCGGGAAGCCGGAAGCCGTGACCGCCACCTTATAAAAGCCGAGCGGAATATCCTGGAAAGCAAACACTCCATCGCTTGTCGTCACAGTATTGTGATCGATTCCAGTGGTGGTTTCCGTAGCCTTAACCGCTGCATTCGGCACCAACGCCCCTGATGGATCCGACACTGTTCCGTTAATCGCGCCGCGGAACGTCTGTGCATTTGCTGCCGCTGCGAAAGACAAAACTGCGAGAATAACTATGACTAAGCGCCCCATGATTATAAACACCCCCTCATCGAGATCAAACTACAACCCACAGCCCTTGTCCTCCGACTGGGCCGGAGAACGTTTTGGAAAAATGGAATTCCAGCAACAGCCATTTGGTAAAACATTCGCATTCTGTTGAATGATCGAATCGCGTCGTTGCAACAAGGACAAGCTCCCCGGACCAGCTCGCCCTTCTCCGTTCAAAACATAACCACTACGGCTCAACACCAATAAGACTGTTGGGAAAGAGTTTCAACCTTCCCCAGCGCGCCTGTCAAGCAGAATGAATTCTATGCGCTGAACCTAAAAAATTCATCTTCAGGAGGCTTCGGCAGCGCGTTTTTCCCATTGACGCGAACCAGAAAAGTTGCATCATTTTCGGCCTTTTTCCGCACAATCCCACGCTACTTTCCATTCACCCAAGGTGGCTTCAAGGCCGACCCCCGTTTCGCTTCTCACACTTCCTCCACGATCTCCACTCCGCACTACCTTCCCGCGCCCGCTTCCTGCTAACGTCTTGGAGGATTTGCACGCAAGCATTCTCGGAGATGTTCATGTCTACTTTTGGATTGATCGAATACCAAGACGCCGCGCCGCAAGTGCGCGCCATTTACGACGACATCATGGCCACGCGCAAGACCGACTACATCAACAACTTCTGGAAGGCCATCGCCCACGATCCCGCTCTGCTCAAGCGCACCTGGGAAAGCCTGAAGCAGATCATGGGACCGGGCGCGCTCAATCCGCTCACCAAGGAACTGATTTACATCGCCGTCAGCGTCACCAATAACTGCAGCTACTGCATCGCCTCGCACACCGCTTCCGCTTTCGCCAAAGGAATGACCGACGACATGTTCAAGGAACTGCAAGCCGTCATCGGCATGGCCAACGAAACCAACAAGCTCGTCACCGGCTATCAGGTTGAAGTCGACCAGCGCTTTCAGTCGCCCCGGCCGCGCTGAGTTGCGGAGTCTTTGCCGCTCCGCGTTCGCCACAATCATTACCCTTGATGGCTGTCCCTTCGCCGCATTCTCGCCTGTCCTTTTGGACAGGGTGCTACTGACGAAATGTAGTACTCATGTACTATAGCTAGTCGTTTCCCCTGAGGTAGAACATATAAGATGTTCAGGGGGCCCTGTCTGGGGACGGGGCGACCAGCAAAATATTACCTCGCGAGCGTGCAAACCCATGGCTCCTAGCGTGAAAGAGAACGAGACTCCCATGGCCAGTCCGGACACGGCGCAGCATTCCGCGGCGGCCAACACCTCGAGCGGCGATACCGCCTTCAAGCATCAACCTGTCGCACTGGAAGTGCCGGTCACGGTCAATGGCGCGCGCACCATCGATGGCAGCGACAAACGCGAGCCTTTCTCAGAAACGACCAAAACCGTTCTCATTTTCGGCAACGGCGCGGTCATTCGTCTCTCGTCTACCGTCGCTCCCGGGCAATTGCTTTTTCTCACCAACGAAAAGACTAAGAAGGAAGTGGTCTGCCAGGTCGTCAAGTCCAAGAACTATCGCAGCGTAAGCGGTTACGTCGAGCTGGAGTTCACGGAGTCTGTGGTTGGTTTTTGGGGCATGCGCTTTCCTGCTGACCGACTCGGTGCGGTCCCGCAGCCCCTGGCCCCTGCTCCCGTCGCGGCTAGTTCTTCCTCCTTGGCCAGCGGCTCACCTGCGATTCCGCGGGCGGTGGCCCCGAGAGTCGAAGCGCCTACGGTGAATGTTTCTCCAAGCGGTGTGGCGCCAAAGCCGCCCGCTCCACTGTCTCCGCTTCCCGCCGGGCGCAAAGTGGCTCTTCCGATATCGGTTGCGGTTCCTGCTGCTCGCGTGAACGCCATTCCGGAAGTGCCGGTGACTCCCGCGCCAGTGAAACCCGTGGCGTCCGAGTCCGCAGTTTTTGATGCCCCGCGCTTATCGGAAGCGCAAGCTTCTTTCCTGGAGCCTGCTAGTACCGGGACATCCGTTACGAATCTGCTCTCGCTCTTCGAAGTCAAACCGGACGGCCCCACGGTCGAGCCCGCGCCTGCTGCGCCGGCTTCCGTGGACCCGGAAGCCGAAGCGCTCAAACAGCACACCGCGCGACTTCAGGAACAGCTTTCGAGCATGCTTTTTCGCGGCGCACCCGCTAAACCCGCCACGGCTTCCGTGCAAATTTCGCAGGCCCGTCCCGTGGCGACACAAAAAGAACTTGCGGAGAATGCCGCAAAAGTTTTGAAAATGCCGCGCCCTTCTGACCACGTTAAACAGGATTCTCTGCCAGCGAAATCAATGCTCGAGGAGGAAGAACTAAGAATTCCAGCCTGGCTCGAGCCCCTTGCTCGCAATGCGGTCGCTCCTGCTTCTACCGAGGAACTTGTCGAGAGCGAAAATGCGGAGGGCCTCGCCGAAGAGCCCGACGTGGAACAGCCTAACATGGAAGAAATCGCCGCGGAGGCTGTGACTATCGAGGAAGAACACTCCGTCGAGGAGCTGCCGCTGCCGGTCTTCGATGCTCTCCCGACCGACGAAGAGCAACGGGACGAAGAGCAACAAGCGGAGGAAAGCGAACCCCAGAGTTCGAACAAAGGCATTTTATTCGGCGCCATTGCCGCGGCTTTGCTATTGGCTGCAGGCGGTGGCTGGTGGTACGTGCAACAGCAATCGGCTGGTGTCCGCGCTGGTGCCGCGGCTCCATCGCAAGGATTCCAAGCCTCGGTGATCGATACTCCTACGCCTAAAGCGAATCCGCCATCGCCACCCCAGGGGAATGTGCTTTCGAAGCCGGAAGCTCCGGCGCAGACGATTCCCATGGAGATCCGCCTCTCCACGCAACCCAATGCCGCTTCGAAAGCTCCGAGTGTTGTGCCAGCATCCGAGATTATTGCGACACCGCATAGTTCGCAGCCCGTTACGAATCCGCCTAAGGGCGGCGCAAGAACGACTTCGGCGGCAGCCTCTGTCCCGGCCGCAATTGCAGAACCGAAGAAGCCGGTCCTTGGCGAAGTCCATCTCGCAACTCCGAAGATCAACGCTCATCGGAACGCGCAGAACACGGCAGACACTGATGCTGGCATTGCCCTGACGAGTGAGGAGCAGCCGGATCCCAATGCCGAAGCGCTAAACGGCGGTCTCGTCGCAGGCAACAATCAGCCTTCGGCTCCCACAGCGCCGCTACCGATTGGTGGCGACGTGAAACCGGCAAAACTGATTACTTCCGTGTCCCCGATGTATCCGCCGATGGCCAAGAGTCAGCACATTTCCGGCAACGTTCTAGTGGACGCGCTGATTGACCCCAACGGAAGAGTGACGACCATGAAAATCGTCTCTGGCCCCACGCTCCTCCGGCAAGCCGCCATGGATGCTTTGAAACAGTGGAAATACCAGCCGGCGTTGCTGGACGGCAAACCGGTGGCCATGCACTTGACCGTGACACTTCAATTCCGCTTGCCGTAATCCATTTGAAACTTTTGCGTAGGCCCAGGCCGGAGCGAGCTAAAGTGGGCCGGTGATCCGCTGCGGCGTGCGGGGATGGTTTGCAGCAGACCACTGGGTGAAATGACCGCGAAGATAGCCGCGATAGTTTCCAGATGGCCGTCACGATTCTGCCTATTCTCCGGAGCAATCGGAAGCAAATCAAGTTTGCCGAATGGCATTGAGGCCAGGAACTGGACCATCGCCGAACTGCCAGCCGTTTCGGAAGATTGACATAGGGTAGCCTGGCCTCGCACCATCAGATCGCTCTTTATCTTCCTTGGCGATGCTTTCACTAAGATGATTCATCGAGGTGAAGGACCACTTGCTTCCCGATTGCGCCAGCGTAAGTTCCAGCTGCTGCGCCGCTTCTCTATCCCCGCGGATGCCCTCCCTGGTTCCCTCTCTCTTTCGCATCTGCGGTGCGGTAAGCCCACCTGTCACTGTGCCGATGACCGCGGCCATCCCGTCTGGTCGCTGACCTTTATGGTGCGGGGGAAAAAACGTGTTCAGCACATCTCCAAGGAGTGGGTCGAAGAGGTGCGGCGCCGGGTCCAGGAAGGGCGGGAGTTTCAAGATGCGGTCCGTGAAGTATTGGCGGCCAACGCACAACTGTTCGTGCTGGAGCGCCAACATCGCAAGAAGTTCAAGAAAAAGAAAAAATGAACGGTTCGACGCCACGTCATCTGCTCCACTTTGTGGCGCGGTGTCTTCGCCTCCGACGGTACCTCAAGGATCCCGGAGAGGGTCGGCCACAACCCCAGATTCCGGCGCAGGTTCTGCTCTGGGCCCTGCTGATCGGCTGGCTCCTGGCCATGCTGGCCTTGACTATCGAACGACTCTACCGACTCCGATACCTCCACCGTGGCAAACATCCGGTGCCTAGCAGCGCCCAGCTCCTGCTCCAGCTATGGCTTTCCCGCCCGCGTCCCACCAACAGCAGCTGACGCCCGGCAGCAAAAACTCGATCTCCTCTTTCTATCCGACCATTCCCCATCGCCAGGCCCGAACCGAGGCGGCAACCTCTACGGAAAGACCTGTCTGAAAATAGACGCCTCCCTCTGCACCCAGCCATCGAGTAAGAACTACCTGGATCCCGACTTTCTTCTCCAGCATCCTCAACAGTTCCGAAATCGCGGCCGAACTGCAGAGTTGCTTGCGGTACGGCAGGCAGGTTCGTATACTGGCGGCCCGGCCAACTGGCGGTTCCGGCGGCGGGGTAGGCCGCTGGCTCTCACCTTCCTTGGCCTTCGAATCGTGCCTGTAAGTCCGTAAGTATCGATTACAGGTTGGACTGCGTAAAACCCGCCGGCTCGGAACTGCTGGGGCTGCTTCTGTGATAAGCGCACCATGGCCGGCGCTTTACGCGGGTGCGGCATCATCCTGAAGGCACACCAAGGATCGCCGCGCTAAAGGAGAATTTTCGCATGCCGCAAACTCCCATGCCGGAAGAAATGAATGTGTACCAGAACGCGGAAGCGCGATTTGAGGTGGCCGCGAACAAACTGGGACTCGAACAAGGACTCTACCGTTATCTCAAATATCCCAGCAAGGAAATCACCCTGTACATTCCTATCGGAATGGATAACGGAACATTGGAAGTGTTCACCGGATATCGCGTGCTGCATTCCACGGTGCGCGGGCCGGGCAAGGGAGGAATCCGGTTTGCTTCGGATGTTTCCATCGACGAAGTGCGCGCGCTGGCGACGTGGATGACTTGGAAGTGCGCGGTAGTAAATATTCCTTTTGGCGGAGCGAAAGGCGGAATTATTTGCGACCCGCGGAAAATGTCGCGGGGAGAGCTAGAGAGGCTCACGCGCCGCTATACCGCGGAGCTTTCGAATTGGCTAGGCCCCGAGAAGGATGTTCCAGCGCCCGACGTGGGCACGAACGAACAGACCATGGCGTGGGTCATGGACACTTACGCCATGCACCTCGGCCAGGCCACTACGGCGGTGGTGACCGGCAAGCCCATCGAACTGGGCGGCTCGCGCGGCAGGCGCGAAGCCACTGGACGCGGCGTGATGATTTGCTGCGACAAAGCGCTAGCCAAGCTGGGCATCAAGAAAGAAGGGTGCCGCGTGGTCGTTCAAGGCTTTGGCAATGTGGGCTCTCTGGCTGCGGAACTTATGCAAAAAGCGGGCTACAAGATTGTGGGACTTGCGGATATCGGCGGCGGTCTGCACAACGAAAAAGGTTTTGATGTGCCGAAAGTCATCGACTGGGTGTACACCCAGAAAAAGCCGCTCCAGGACTTCCCGGGCGGCGGAACGAAGATGTCCGCGCGCGACGTTCTCTTTCAACCCTGCGAGATCGCTATTCCAGCGGCCATCGAAAACCAGATCACAGAAAAGAACGCCAAACAAGTCCAGGCGAAAATTCTCTGCGAGGGCGCGAATGGGCCCACCACTTGGCAAGCTGACGCCATTATCGATGCCCAAGGGATCTTCACGGTTCCGGATATTCTCGGCAACGCGGGCGGCGTGACAGTAAGCTATTTCGAATGGGTGCAGGACCGCCAGGGCTTTTTCTGGCGCGAGAGTGAAGTGAACGAGCGCCTTTACGATGTGATGGACAACGCCTTCGACGAAGTGGTCCGCTTCGCGGAACTACACAAAGTCAACAATCGCATTGCCGCCTATATGCTGGCCATCGACCGCGTGGCCAGCGCGCTCAAGCTCCGCGGAATTTATGCCTAGCTTCTAGACGCAACTTGTATTAGTTTCTTCTCCGCCCCCGCCGCGCGAATGGGGACCGGCAGGAGGTACTCCGTAACTCCGCTACGGATTATGCCTGGACCAATTCAAACTGAGAGGCTCGGAAAAGTATTCCGTGCCAGGAAGGAGTCCGCTCGTGACGTCGGACTCACTTTTGTCAGGCCACGCGAAGAGTGAAGAGCAGCACCGCCGCGAGATATGTATTTGCGGACGCTGGATGTACGAGCGCGGACACATCGTGGCCTGCGAAGGAAACATTTCCGTACGGCTGGATGACGGCAGCGTTCTCACCACCCCTACATGCATGAACAAAGGGATGCTGGCGCCCCAGGATTTGGTGATCACCGATCTGCACGGGCGACAACTTGCCGGCGATCGCAAAGTCTCTTCTGAACTGGCCATGCATCTTCTGTTTTATCGCATGCGACCGGATGTGATGGCCATTTGCCACGGGCATCCGCCGACAGCTACCGGATTTGCAGTCGCCGGGCGCGCTTTGAATCATGCCTTGCTTCCCGAGGTTATCGTAGGATTGGGACAGATCCCCCTGGTGCAATACGCGACGCCGGGAACTCCTGAATTGAGCGAGGCCATTGAGCCGTTTGTGCCGCATTACGACGCGCTGCTTCTTGCCAACCATGGCGCCGTAACATGCGGGCCGGATTTGCTCACGGCGTTCTTTCGCATGGAAACCATCGAGCACAGCGCGAAAATCACGTTGGCCGCGGAAATGGCTGGCCAGCCGGCATTACTGTCGAGCCGGGAAGTCGCGAAGCTCATGGCGGCGCGTCCGCGTTACTTTGTCGCGCCTCCCCCGGGCGGCGGAGCGGAATTGCCGATCACCCGCGACAGCGGAGAAATCTCCGGCGACGATGTGACGCTGACGCGCAGCGAACTCGACGCGCTGATCGACGAAGCTGTTCGCAAGGACCGCACCCGGCGTTAATCTCGGCGGCCTGCCGGGCCACGCAAGACCCTTGCAACTCCTACGCTTGTGCGCATGCGCGTTGACGGGCGAAGGAAAAGCGGCAATACTGGCGAGCGATGATTGGCCAGCTTCGCGGACGGCTCGCGGGAAAAAGACCGAATCAAGTGCTCGTCGACGTGGGCGGCGTAGGTTACCTCGTGCTGGTGCCGCTCTCGACGTTCGCCGTGCTTGGCGAGCTCCATACCGAAGTGACACTCCTGATCCACACCCATGTGCGGGAAGACGCCCTGGCGCTGTACGGATTTGTCTCGTCGCGCGAGAAACACTTTTTTGAGATGCTGCTTTCGGCTTCCGGCGTGGGGCCGACTCTGGCGCTGAAAATTTTGAGTGGCATGAGCGTCGAAGAACTTGTGCCGGCTATTCGCGGGAGCGACCTGGCGCGGCTGACCAGAATTCCTGGCGTGGGACGGAAGACGGCGGAGCGCATAGTGGTGGAGCTGAAGGACAAACTGGAAACGGTGGTGGTGGAGACGGAAAAGCCCGCAGCGTCTTCGCCGGCGGGAATCGAGGCCGACGTCATTTCGGCGCTGGTAAACCTGGGTTACGAAGGGCGCGCCGCGGAAACCGCGGTGGGCGAAGCGAAGCGCGAGACGGGCGTTGGCAATTTTGAGAAGTTGCTGCGCGGGGCATTGCAGTCCTTGAACGCGCCGAAAGGGCGTGCTGCGCGCGGGGCTTGAGGAAAGCAAGAAACAGATAAAGCGAAGACGCGGAGTTCGCTGAGGAAACAGAGAGAACAGAAAGAATGGCGGATGGAACGGCTAAGCGGATGATGCCCCGACGAGAGCCAGAACGGATTGTGTCCGGGCAGGCGTTTGAGGAAGACGCGCGGCTCGACGTGAGCGTGCGGCCGAAGCGCTTGGAGGAATACATCGGGCAAAAACGCGTCAAGGAGAATATTCAAATTGCCATCGATGCGGCGCGAAGCCGCGACGAAGCGCTGGACCACGTGCTGCTTTACGGGCCGCCCGGCCTGGGAAAAACCACGCTGGCACAGATCATCGCCAATGAGTTGAACGTGGCGATCAAGACCAGCGCTGGACCGCTGCTAGAGCGCAAAGGCGACTTGACGGCGATTTTGACTTCGCTCGAAAAGAAAGAGGTTTTCTTTCTGGATGAAATTCACCGCTTGCAACCCGCGGTCGAGGAAGTGTTGTATCCGGCGATGGAAGACTTTCGCGTGGACCTGATTATTGGCCAGGGACCGGGAGCGCGGATTCATCCGTTCCCGCTGGGGCATTTTACATTGATCGGCGCGACCACCCGCGCGGGCTTGATTACCGCGCCGCTGCGCTCGCGGTTTGGCATCGTGCACCGGCTGGATTTTTACGAGCCGGCGGATTTGCTGATCATCATTCACCGCTCTGCGAAGATACTGAACATCCCGATGGACGAAGGCGGCGCGGAAGAAATCGCCGGCCGTTGCCGTGGCACACCGCGCATCGCCAACCGGCTGCTCCGGCGCGCGCGAGATTTCGCGGAAGTGCGCGCGGCGGGCCGCATCACCCGCGCCGTCGCGCAAGAAGCCTTGCAAATGCTGGGCGTTGATGCGAGCGGGCTGGATGAAGTCGACCGCAACCTAATGATAGCCCTGCTCGACAAATATGCCGGAGGCCCCGTTGGCCTCGGCACCTTGGCCGCCGCGCTTTCCGAAGAAGAAGACGCCATCGAAGAGATGTACGAGCCCTACCTGATGCAGATCGGTATGATCGACCGCACCCCGCGCGGCCGCGTGGCCACCGCGCGCGCCTACGAATATTTCGGTCGTGAACTCCCGCGGCGCCAGCCGCGCCTCTTTTGAGGAAAGCGGGTAGGTTGTTCTACGGTTCGCGCCCGGCGGGAATGATCGGGGTGAACGCCGAAATGAATTTCAATTTCCGTTCCCACGGGATATTGAATCTCACTCAAGATGCTCACGCCCATCGGGCTCATGTCCGCCAGGAAGCCGGGGACGAGTCGCTCCGGTGGGCCAAACAAAACGCGCCAATCAGCGGCGCGTCGAGCGCTGCTTCTGCGTTCGGAAGATGAATTGTCAGGCAATGGAGTAACCGGAACTCCCCAGGCCCGCGGGGGAAAAGCTTATGGTCCAAAGGGGCGAGCGGAGGGTATCTACAATTTGTTAACGGAGTGTGAATGCGGCGTGGTCGATGTGACAGGATAAGGGTGATGTGGGGACATGAGTGGCTGAGTGTCGCTAGGAAAAGGATTGCCCGGGAGTTTGGAACTGGGCTAGCGTGGGCTTCGGCGCGAAAGCGCGTTGATGGACCAGGGCGGAGGAATGGATCATGCGGAAGGCAGCGATTGCAGTGCTCGGCGCGGTAGTGATGTCGTGCGGGGTTTACGGGCAGGAGGCGCAGCTAGGAAGGCCATCTTGTGTGGGACTGGCGCGACTTGCATTGACGGGAGCGAAGATTCTCTCGGCGCAGACGGTTCCGGCAGGAGCCTTCACGCCGCCGGCCAACATCGCTCCGTGGCTCGCAGGGTCGCAACCTCTCTACAAGAAGCTGCCGGCATTTTGCAGAGTGGTTGTCGAAGCGATGCCCAGCTCCGATTCAAAGATCGAGATCGAAGTGTGGATGCCCCCAGACGGCAAAGACGGAGGAGGCTGGAACGGAAAGTTGCTCGGCCAGGGGAATGGAGGATTCGCCGGAGAGATCGGGTATGCCGGACTGGCGCTAAGAATGCTGCAAGGATACGCGACGGTCGAAACGGATACGGGCCATTCGGGGGGAGGCACGGACGCAAGCTGGGCGCTGGGACATCCCGAAAAGATGACCGATTACGGATACCGCGGAATCCACGAGATGACGCAGGTCGCCAAAGTAGTGACCAAGGCCTATTACGGCAAAGACCCGCAGCATTCCTACTTTGAGGGGTGCTCGAACGGCGGGCGGCAAGCGTTGATGGAAGCGCAGCGGTTTCCCGAGGACTACAATGGCATCCTAGCAGGAGCGCCGGCGAATTTCTGGACGCACCTGTTGACCAAAGCACTCGCGGATGCGCAAGCGACCACGCTGGATCCAGCGAGTTATATACCTTCGAGTAAGCTGCCGGCGATCGCCAGCGCTGTGAACGCTGCTTGCGATGCGCAGGATGGAGTGGCCGACGGCATTCTGAATGAGCCAACGAAATGTCACTTCGATCCGGCCATGATGCTTTGCAAAGAAGGCGATTCGGAGAAGTGCTTGACGGCGGCGCAAATTACAGCGCTGAAAAGATTGTACGAAGGGCCGAACGATGCGAATGGACGAAAGATTTTCCCCGGCTATGTGCCGGGCGCGGAGGAAGGGCCGGGAGGATGGGAAACGTGGATCACGGGGCCGGCTCCGGGGAAAAGCTTGATGTTTGCCTTCGCCGGCGGATATTTTTCCAACATGGTTTATCAGAAGGCGGACTGGAATTACAAAGAAACGAGCGTCGAGGATGCGTTGAAAGCGGCCGATGAGAAGACGGCTAAATTTTTGAACGCCACGGATGCCAACCTGGTGGCGTTCAAAGCCCATGGCGGCAAACTCATTCTATATCACGGCTGGAACGATCCGGCGATTTCGGCGCTTAACACCGTCAATTATTACAACGAGGTGGTGAGCCAGATGGGCGGGCCGGAGACGCAGGCGTTCACGCGGCTTTACATGGTGCCAGGAATGCAGCACTGCGGCAGCGGACCAGGACCTGACTCCTTTGGCCAGGTTGGCGTCGGCGCCGGCCTCGGCGATGCACAACACAACGTGGAGCTGGCGCTCGAACACTGGGTTGAAAAGGGAGTTGCGCCCAATGTGATTCTGGCAGCGAAATACGAAGGCGACCCCGCCAAGGGCGCGAAGATGACCCGGCCGCTTTGCCCCTATCCGCAAATAGCGGCATACAAGGGTGAAGGTGACCCCAACGACGCAAGCAACTTTGTGTGTGCGACCGGGAGCAAATGACAGAATAAAGATTGCGCGGAAGTGTTCCGTTAGCCTAAGGTGCGCTGCGGGTGAACGAAGTCATACGGCGGATTCAAGGAGGAGAGAACATGTCACGGGAAAACTTGCGGGACGTCTTTGTTCTTTTGTTGGTTCTATTTGCTGCCCTCGGAAGCGCGGTGGCGCAGATGCCGAATCCTTATGGAACCCCCATTAGCCTGGAAAATGCCAGGAAAGCGGCGGCGCCCGCGCAGGCCGAGGCGGCGAAGAACAACTGGACGGTGGCAGTGGCCATCGTGGACCCCGGGGGAAACCTGGTTTATTACGAAAAAATGGACAACACGCAGCTCGGTAGCGCGAACGTGGCGATTGAAAAGGCGCGCACCGCCGCGCTGTTCAAGCGTCCTACGAAAGCGTTTCAGGATGCCCTGGCTGCGGGGGGAGATGCGGTCCGCATTTTGCGTTTGCCAGGGGTGACGCCGGTGGAAGGCGGAATTCCGCTGATTGCGGACGGAAAGATCGTGGGAGCGATCGGGGTTTCCGGCGCTACGAGCGCGCAAGACGCGCAATGCGCGAAAGCCGGCGCGGATACCATGAAATAAGCTTCACGTCCTGGCAAAGCATGGGTCAAAAAATAGTGTACTTGTCGCTGGGGTCGAATGTCGGCGACCGGGCGAAAAATTTGCAATCTGCGATCGAGGAACTGCCGCATGCGGGAGTGGCGGTAACAAAAGTGTCGTCCTTCTATGAGACTGAGCCGGTGGATCTGCGGGAACAACCATGGTTCTTGAATTGCGTCGTAAAAGCGGAAACGCATTTCGAAGCGGTCATGTTATTGCGAGCTTTGCGCGAAATCGAATCGAAAATGGGCAGCCAGAAGCTGGTGGCTAAAGGACCGCGTTTGATCGACATCGACATCTTGCTCTATGAGGGCGAGACCATGGATACGCCGGATTTGCAGGTGCCGCATCCGCGGATGCATTTGCGGCGGTTTGTGCTAGTGCCGCTAGCGGAGATTGCCGCCGAAGCGCCGCATCCCATTCTGAAAAAAAACGTGAAACAGCTACTCGAAGAAACGCCGGATCATAGTACCGTGAAGTTTTTCAGCCCTGCCGGCGCGGACTTCCCGGTCTAGTCAACTGGTGCGATGCAAGAGCAGGCGATGCAGAGTAATGGACTTGGGCTGCAATGCGTCGAGCTCGATCAGAGCGAGCTGGCCTTCCTTGATTTCGCGCCAGCGGTACACGCCGGGCTCGGTCTCCTGAATTTCGCGGCCATTCAAGCGGCGCAAAAACTCGTAGGCGTTTTCGCGCGACGCGGCCACGCGGTAGCTGGGCCGCGTGAGGGCTTCGACGGCGTAGCTGCGCAGAAGTTTGCGCCAGTAATGATCGAACAGATCGCCGGAGGCGAAAATGTCGCTCCAGGCGACTTCGCCGCCGTAGGCCACGACCACGCCGACCACACTTTCACCCTTCAAGCTTGAAGTGGCGCTTGCGAACCGCCGTTGCACTTCGTCAACGAAATCGTCGATGGATACACCGACCGCCCGTGAGTCGTAAATCTTCTCGTAGGCTTCCGTGCGGCCGTTTCCGGCGATGGCGCCTTGAATATTGTTTGTGGAAATTCTTGGGACGGGAGCCGTTGGGACGGCCTTGAGGTTTGTTCCGTTTCGAACGGACTCCCAGACTTTAGTCTGGACTTGATCAACGGCGGCGCTTTCTCGCACGCTCGGATGAACGATGGTGTTCGCGGCTGCGAATTGCGTGCTGCCAGTCCAGCGGCCGTGCTCGACGCAGAAAACGTCCAGAGGCAGCGGAGGAGCGCCCGCGGGAATGATGCGGTCCTTGCCAATGACGCGATCCTGTTTGCCGCCGCTGACGAGTTCACCGGCGAGGAGCAAGAGCGGGCGGCGGCTGCGGTTGATCAAGACCAGCTGGTTGACGGAAGCCCCGCTGCTGGGATTAGGTATGTACACGGGATGACCGTCTCGACCGCGGACCATGGTTTCAGAACCTTGCTCACGCACGGCCACTTCGCCGGTTGCGAGACCTTCCTCGAGCGTCAGGAACGAGCTGGTATCCTGGCTGTAGGAACTGACCACTGGGAAGACCGAGATGTTTTCGTAGGTCACCGGGTCCAGAAGCCGCCAATCCCCCTCGGGCCGGGACGATGGCGAAGCGGGGGAACCCGGTGAGGAGCCGACTAATGCCAAGCCGCCACACGCGGTGATACTCAGAAGTCCGCCGATCAAGGCGGTGAAAATCGAACGTTCCATGAAAGCCTCCTGTGCGGGACCTCGCTCCGTTCAGAGCGAACCAGCGAGGCCACGATTCAGGGTTAGAACGAGGAGGGAAGAGTTTCTTGCACAGGCCAGGTCGTTAATTCCGGTTCTTATTTAGAAGAGAGAGCGGGGAAGGTGTGCGCCAGCAAAACCATTTAGCGGTCAGAGCCGCCAAGATTGGTGCGCGGCTTGTTGCGGCGGGACTTGGACGCTTCGGATTCCTGGCGCTCGTATTCAGCGAGTTCTTCGTCAGTGTAAGAGAACGTATCCCGCGATGCGAACATGGAGTTGCGCCCCGCTTGTTTCTTTTTCTTGCGCAAGGCGCCGAATTCGTGGCGGACCTGGCGGATGGGGCCCTCGATGGCCTTCACTTCAACGAGCAGATCGCTGACTTTCTCTAGGAAGTCGTGAAGATGGTAGGGCCGAAGTACATGAGGAAGGCGAGCGGCTTCCAGATGAGGAATGTATTGGCCGCTGGTCAGTTCTGGGATGAGGAAAAGGACGCGAACGCGGCCACCATCGGCGGCGGGCACAGCGGCAAGCTCACGCAACGTAACGAAGGCAGGACCTTGGACTCCGATCAGAGCCACGTTGGCGATTACCAAAGACCATTCACCGGTTTTCAGTTCGGACAGGAGCATCTGGGTGTCCGGGACAATGCGGACACGCCATCCCTCGGAATCCAGGATTTGTTTGACCGCAGTTCCGCCGGTATCGTCGTTGTCAAGGACAAGGATGCCAACCTGCAGAGGGACAGGAGTGGGACTAGTACTCACAATACTTAGTATACGCCAAGCCCCTCTTTGGCCAGCCAAGAGTCAAGGGGCTGCGACGTATCCAGCAAGAGGTGGTCCTGCCTCGGCAACAGAGGTGAGCAGCTACAGCCCGACGACATAGCTGCTGCCAGTAAGCAAACGTTGCAAACCTGTGCCGTCCCAAAAGATGCGGAAGATAGCTTGACGGCGTGAGGAATCCGTCCCGTTGAAAAAAACCTGAAGCCCGTCGCGCGACCATTCCGCGTCACGGCCCCACTGTTCAGGCGGGCAAAGCGCGGAACGGCGCTTGGAGCGTAATTCGTAGAGAAAAAAACCAGCGGCCATGCCCATGGAGTCTACGGGGGCGCCGGTAGGTGCCGAGAGATAGTCGGCGGAAACGAGCAGCAAGTCTGCATTGCTGGGACTCACGCGAATCGTGTCCGAACTCATGATTTGAAAACTAGGACCGTAGATGTCCTTAAGTGCTACAGCCTGCGGCAGGGTCTCTTCGCTAAGCCAATAGGCATTCAGCGAATCTGTCGCCAGGATGGTGTGCTTGTCTGTCCAGCCGTCGAGAGCAGTAACAGGCTGCGGAGAAAAGGCCACGGCCGAATCCGGGTTGCCCGCGGGGAAAGTCCAGACCTGCCAAGAGCGATCTTGCGCTTTAAGAAAGGCGATGCGCGAATCATCGGGTGACCAAAAGGGTTGGCGCACCAGGCCGTGGACCAAATCCACCGATTTTCCGGAGTCAAAATCGTAGAGAACGATGGTGTGCTCGGAAGCTGCGTTCGAATCGGATCGTACGTAGAGAAGCATCTTGCCGTTGTGAGAAAGAGCCAGATCACCTCCGGCGGCCGCTGCCGTCTTCTTTTTCGTGCCGTAACCGAGCACTACACTACCTCCCGAATTCCGGTAAGCGACTGCGACGGGTGGTTTGAAATTAGTGATCGTCGGGGCCGGCAGCTTCTTTTTGTCGGTGTCATCGTCTTCATCGGGTTGGTTGTTGATCTTGGGAAAGAGCTCGGCGGCGATACGGGCACACCCGTTCATGGAACCGACTTGAGCATGTTCGACGGAGGCGCGGAAAGAGTACTTTCCTGTGGGCGGCGGCGTGGCAGTCAGCGTATCGTTTTGGGCCTCCGTGCAAGCTTCTCGCGTGAGGTGGACAGCGACGGCGGCCCCGGTCGCGGAGTCTTTGGCGTGGTAGGTCCAGGAGTCCGCCGCGCCTTCATGTGTGACCTCCGCAGGTTCGAGAGGGATTGGCGGGTATCCAGGGCGATCGAGGCGTTCTGGGCCCTTTTGGCCAATGCGCAAACTCCAGTTGGGATTGTTGCCAAAGGCCAGAATAAGAATCGGGTAGTGAGTTGACTGTGGAGCAGGAGGCCCTGCAGGAGGGCCTGCGGCAGGCTTTTTTCCAGGGGGCGGGTTCTGTCCTAAAGCAAGCGCAGGCAGCCACGCAAGCAGTGACGCTGCCATCAGGATTTGTTTGAAGCGATCGTAAATGGAAACTGGGATTCTCACGGACAATGAGGATAACCTGCTAGAGCGAGGTAGGCAATTGCAGGCTGGCTTCGGAGAGCTATCACTCCTATGCAGGGAGGTGGAGCTTCTCTAGACGAATATAAAGCGAAGAATAACGCTTGCCATAGCGAACAAAGAGCGAAATAATGTGTGCGCGCTTCGAGGTGGGCTATGTCTCCAGTTCACTCCCTATCGGCGCCGAGTTTTCGCTTTCGCCGCCGCGCTTCACCAACCGCAATAGGACTGTTTCCTGAGGGCCCTGAAGTCACAAGCCCCGTGCAACTGGTCCAAGACCCTGCCCTGGCTGAGGACCAATCCAGTGGCGATCGTAAGACGGTCGACGGTGGCAACATTTCAGATCCAGCGACGGCGGATTGCCCCCCGGCGTCCAGGACTCAGCACGGAAACCAAAGCCGTGAAATGGGTCCGGTCCGAAATGCTGTCGCGGTTCCCACAGAGCGCGCTCGCGCGCGGCTGGTTGGCATTGCCCGCCTCGCAGCATCTTCTCCGCCGGCGGAAACGCGGCGCAAATCGCTGGAGAAGCCGGAGTATTTTGTGTTGCCCGTGAAGTCGATCCTGAACCGGTGCGATTCAAAGCGCGTTCCTTTTGAATGGACGATCAATCCTTATCGCGGGTGCGAGTTTGCCTGCAAGTATTGCTATGCGCGGTATACGCACGAATATATGGAACTGGACGGGTCCGAGTTCGAGAAGAAGATCTACGTGAAGAAGGATGCGGCGCCGTTGCTGGCTTGGGATGTCGCGCATAAGTACTCGTATCAGTCGGAAGGGTCCGGCGGAGCGCGGCCCGACCACATTGCGATTGGAACGGCGACCGATCCGTATCAGCCGGCGGAGCGCGAATACGGAGTGACGCGCGCTTGTTTGGAAGAGTTGGCGAAAAAGGCAGGGCTGAGCGTTTCGATCATCACCAAGTCGAACCAGATTGTGCGCGACATCGATGTGCTGCAGCGGATTGCGGAGCGGTCGAATCTAGGGATCGACATTACGATCACGACGTTGCGCGCGGGGCTGACGCGCCTGCTGGAGCCGCGCGCGCCGAGGCCGGATTTGCGGCTGGCGGCCGTCACGCAGTTGCGGGAGGCAGGGCTTTCTGTGGGGGTATCGGCTTCGCCGCTGATCCCGGGAATCACGGACCGGGATGGGGACTTGGAGGCGGTCGCCACGGCAGCGAAACAAGCTGGCGCGCAGTGGTTCTTTTCGGGGGTGCTGTTCTTGATGCCGTCTTCGGCGAAACAGTTTCTACCATTCGTGCGGGAGAAGTTTCCCCGGCTGGCGAAGCAGTACGAAGAGTGGTACGCGAAGAACGGATATGCGCCAGAAGAATATAGAAAGAAAGCTTCGCAGCGGGTGGCCAGGATACGGGAAAAGTTTGGTTTTGCGGCCCGCCCCTGGGTGGAGGCGAAGGGGAAGGCGCTTTGCTCGCAGATGCAATTAAGTTGGGATGCCGGATCGCTAGCGCAAGAATTGGACCGGCCGCCATCGCGATCGGCTGATGCGCTTCGAGTTTGAGTACGTGGAGGCGCTCTTGCGCCTCAAGGCCGCCGCTTAGTGGTGCTGGGCGGTGCGGAGATAAGCGGCGATACTTCCAGAAGCAGAGCCGCTATCCTAAGTTCAAGAAGAAAGGCGTGCGCGATTCGGCCCGCTTCGACAATGGCCCCGGCACCTTTGCGTTTGCCGGCCAGCGAGTGCGTTTGCCGGTCATGAACTGGGTGAAGCTCAGCGAAGAACTGCGCTTCTCCGGCAAAGCGCTCTCTGCCACGGTCAGGCGCGTCGCTGACCGCTGGTTTGTCTCCGTCTCCGTCGAGGTTGAGCTGCCCGAGGCTGTCCGCGAGAGCCAAGCGGCCGTAGGCAGTTGACCTGGGCGTGAGTACGGCGGCGACGCTATCGAGCGGAGAAAAGCTGCCCGGCCCGAAGGCGCTCGACGCCCATCTGCAAAGACTTTCCCGGTGGCAACAGCCGGAAGAAGCAGGGGCAGCAACAACAGACGCAAATCGGATAGCCCGCTTGCACGCACGCGTCTCTAGCGTTCGGCGAGACTGGTTGCACCAGACCACCACCCGGCTGGCGCGTGAGTTTGCGGTGCTGGGTATCGAGGACTTGCACGTCGGCGGCATGCTGAAGAACCAGAAACTGGCCAGGAACATTGCAGACCTTGGCTTTCAGGAGTTCCGCCGCCAGTTAGAGTAGGAAAGCAAGCTCTACGGCGCGGACTTCGTGATCGCCAGCCGGTGGTTCCCCAGCAGCAAGATTTGTTCCGCTTGCGGTCGCCTTTCGGAAGGACTACCGTTGTCCGTCCGGGAGTGGACCTGCCCGGTGTGGTGCGTTCGACGACCGGGATATCAACGCGGCGAGGAATCTCCGCCGCTATGCACTCGATAGAGCGAGTCGCGCCCGAATCAACGCTTGTGGAGAGGAAGGCTCTGACGCTGGTCTTACGGCCAGCGTGAAACCGGCCTCGCTGAAGCAGGAATCAGCCATGTCTTATTTGGGCATGGATGGAGCAACGGTCGGCGTATGCTGTTCGATCGCGAAGGTGTCGAAGGGAACGTCCCGTGACCTGTCCGATCTGCGAAAAGCGCAAACCCGCGCGATTTTGTCCCGCGAAGGGCGAAAAAATCTGCGCCGTTTGTTGCGGCACCGAGCGCGAGGTCACCGTGGATTGTCCCTCGGATTGCTCTTACCTCGTCGCGGCCCACCGTTACGAAGACGAACATCAGCGCTCGCTGCCGGCCGACACTCCTTTGCTCGAGGAAAACATTCCCCAGGACATCGTCTACACCCACCAGCAGCTCATGGCCGCGCTGGCTTTTTCCATCGCCAAGTTCTGCGCCGTGCAGCCAACGGCTGTGGACACCGATGTCCTCGTGGCCATCCAAGCTTTGGCGCAAACCTACAAGACGCTAAGCTCCGGCATCATCTACGAAAAACCGCCGGACGCGCCGCTCCCGCGCGAACTCTACGCCGCATTGATCGCTTTCATCACCGAAATCAAAAAACAGCAAGCCGAACGCGCCAGCTCGGCCGTTCTCAAGGACATGGAGCTGTTCTATTTGTGGGTTTTTCTCTACCGCATGGGCTTGCTGCGCACCAATGGCCGCCCGCGCTCGCGCCGCTTCATAGAATTTCTGCGGAGCCAGTTCCCGCAAGCCCCCGAACTCAAGCGGGAAGAATCGCGCATCATCGTCCCGTAAAGTTCTTGGAGTGCGGGCGCTCAGCTCCCTTCTATCACCACTGCGGTTGCAACAGCCCCGGTTATTTAGCACAGACGCCGGTGGTGACGATGTGCTTGTTGGGTCTGAGCTGATAAGTGAAATACGGCACAGCCACGCGGAAGGATTGCGGATCGTTGTTTGCGCAGTGGCCGGGGCTTTGCTGCGAGCAAAGCGGGCTGGCGAGGTGGTCATCGGCGAAGGCGATGTTGGCGCGGTGCTGCAGGTCCAGCGCCACTTGGAAGAAGTCCGCGAGGGCGCGGCTGTCGCCATTGGAGCAGCCCGTGCCATTGGTGCAAACAGTTCCCGCGTGAACGAAATGATCGCTGGCAACATGTTGCATAAACGACGGGATCGCCGCATGGCCGTTCACCGATTCGGCCATGTAGACGCTCCACTGCGCCCAGCAACTGTTGGTGCCGTCAGCGCAAGTCGGCTGCATAGCAGCAACATTGTTGGAGTTGCCGGGGAGGCTCGATCCGAGCCATGTCACCACGACGTGCCCGTTGGCGTCGGCGACGACCCAGGGAAACACGTTGGACTTGCCCATCGTTCCGTCCGAATTCACGCGTACCGGAGAAGTCCAGGTGTTGCCCAGATCCGACGACGAGGACAGCCAAATACTTTGGTTGTCGGACCAGACCGTATAGACATAGCCGAAATTGTCCACCGCGAGTGCGGGAAAAATGTTATTGCCGCCGTTAGCCGCTCCCGGCGATCCGGCTGGACTCGTAAATACCTTGTGATCGGTAAACGTGAAGGTCGCTGCATCCAAGCCGGCATCGGTGGATACACCAACGTACACGCTACGGAGTGGCCCGGTAGCGGCGTTTTCGGTTGCGCTATCGGGCGCCACGAAGGCGACGTAGAGATTCCCTTTGCTTGGGCAAGAGCTGGTGTTGTGGTCGACTTTGATCTGCGCAGCGACATTGGCGCTGGCCGTGGGCGTAATGTTACCTGCGGCGGGGAGGGTTGCGGCGTCGATACCTTCACCGGCACCGGCGACGTAAGTTAGGCCGCCGTTGTTGGAGCGTTGTACGTCGATGTTGAAAGTGGCCAAGTCGTGATAGTTGATGTACACGGTGGAAGGATCATCGAAGGCATCATTCCACATGCGGTCGTCCCCGGGGACTAAGGCGGCCACAGTGTTGGGCGGGGTGAAGAAGGTGTCCCCGCGATTGCTGGAATGGGTCGCGGTGACGCCGGGCGCGAGCGTGAGGCTGGTGAAAGCGAGGTTGGGGATGGCGGAATTGTTGGGATCGGGCGCGTTGACCGCGATATCCGCGTCGCCGCCTCCGGGAGCCAGGCCAAGATTGGTGGGACTGCCCACGTTGTTGACGCAACCGCCGCCGTTCAGTCCGAAAATGCCACAGTTATCGGGCTGGCCTTCATATTTGAAAGGCAAGGTTCCGTTGGCGTTAGGCGCGCCATCAATGGATTGATTCCAGCGCCACAGATCCACGCCGCCAGGAACACCGCGAATAGACTCGACGTAGATCGTTCCTTGGGAATCGACACGGTCACCGGGTTCCAGGCCCTGCACGGTGAAAGCCAAGGGGCTGCTTGCGCCGCTGGGGACGGGCGCCAATTGAGGCAAGCACAAGCTCTGATTCGGACTGAAACCGTCAACGCCCGGGCCGATGAAAGCGGGAATCGCTTCGGCGCCGCCGCCCGCGCCGGTTTGGCTGGGGCAGGCGTGCTCGTTCGCCGGGTCGGGATAGGTACTTTGCGCCAGGACGTGAAATTGACGGGCGGGACCCATTTTCAAGATCGGAACGAGGGCGAGCAGCAGGACACTGGCAAAGAGTACCGCGAGTATTAGCTTTCTCATGAGGTGTGGCTCCTTCCTTTCGGCTGATTTTTGGCTTTCACTGGAAAATGTACACAGGCCCACGGCAGAACTCTCGGCGGAGCGCGCCAGCGCGCCAGCGCGCCAGATGCCGTCGACATCCGGCCTGCAGGCGTTCCGGTCAAGTCTTGGCCGGCCGACACTGGGGACGAGAAGGGCGAAGCTACCGAAGAAATAGGGGTTGCCGTCCTATCTGCCTAGGCACCCCTTTTCTTGAAACACTCAGACCGTATAGAGGGAACGGAGATTCGGAGCAATCAGGTAATCACCGCAAAACAGGCACCTGAAAATATCTGAGAATTGTCTAAGCCATGATGACTTTATTCTGGAAGCGGCGGGCGGCGATGATCAGCAAAATCGAGCCGATGGCGAAAAGGGCTAGGCCATCCATCCAGAGCTGGGTGATGCCCGCGCCCCGGAGGATGATGCCGCGCGTGATGTTGATGAAATAGCTCGCCGGAATGAAATAGCTGATGACGTAGAAGAAGGTGGGCATGGTCTCGCGCGGGAAAATGTAGCCTGAGAAAAAGATGCTGGGAAGAAAAGTAAGGAAGGCCAGCTGGATGGCTTCCGACTGCGTGTTGGCTTTGCTGGAAACGAGAATGCCGATGGAAAGCGAAACGAAAAGATAAGGAAGAGAGAGGAAGGCGAGAAGGAAAACGCTGCCATGAATAGGAACCTGAAAGACGAAACGCATGAAGGTGACAATCAAGCAGAGTTCGGAAAAACCGATCCCCAGATAGGGAAGCAGTTTGCCGAGAAGAAGACCCATGGGGCGGACGGGCGTGACGAACAATTGTTCGAGCGTGCCGCGTTCTTTTTCACGCACGATGGAGAAAGCGGTAAGAAACGTGGTGACGTTCAGCAGCAGAATGGCGGTCAAGCCCGGCAAGAGGAAATTCGGGGAACGGGAGTCCGGGTTGAAGAGTATTTTGGGGCGCATGTCGATGGCAAACGTGGAACGTTCCCCGAGGACGCGCCGCAAGGACTCATCGAGGCCGATGGCGGTGGTGACATTGATGGCTTGTCCGGCAACCGAAGAGTCCGAGCCGTCGATGAGTACGAGAACCTGAGCACTCATGTTATGCAGAAGCCGGTCGGAATAGTCCACGGGGATCTTGATCCCCACGCGCGCCCTCCCGGAGATGATGGTGTCGTTCAGGTCTTGATCGTTTTCGACGTAACGATAGATGTGAAACGTGTCGGAATTCTTTAGGCGGTCGAGGAGTTCCCGGCTTTCGCGGCGCCCGTCGGCGTTGTAAACAACGGTGTTGACCTGGCGGATGTTGGTATCGATGCCAAAGCCGAGCACCACCATCTGCAAAAGCGGAATGACCAGAGAGAAAAAAAGCGTCGCCGGATCACGCCGGACGTGCAGAACCTCTTTGTAAAAAACAGCGGCGAAGCCGCGAAAGATATTACGCATTGGCGGCTTCCAGCAGTGCTTGATGTTTGTAGGTGAGTTCGACAAAAACGTCTTCGAGGCTGGGCGCGAGCGGGCGGATTTCCGCGACGGCGATGCCCTTTTTCAGGAGCTGATTGCGGAGGTCGTCCAAATCGAAATGTTCTTCCACGAGCGCATGAATGGATTGCCCAAAAATCGTGGCGCTGCGGATCCCGGGAATCTGGCGCGCGAAACGGAGCGCGCGGGTAACTTCGGGCGTGCTGATTTCCACACGCCGCGTGCCGTGAGGCTGAACGTCAGGGAGTTCCCGGAGCGAATTGGGCGTGCCATCGGCGATGAGTTTGCCGTAATAAATGTAAGCGACGTGGCTGCACCGCTCGGCTTCGTCCATGTAGTGCGTGGTGACAAAAAACGTGATGCCCTGGCCGGAAAGCTCGAAGAGCAAATCCCACAACTGGCGTCGCGCGACGGGATCGATGCCCGCCGTGGGTTCGTCCAGGAAAAGAAGCTTGGGCTCATGCAGCATGGCGCAGCCGAGGGCCAACCGCTGCTTCCAGCCACCGGAGAGTTGCGCGGCCAGGCGATTCAGATAAGGTTCGAGGCCGTTCAACTCGACAATTTCGTCAAGGCGGCGCTTGAGGCGCGCGGGCTCCAGGCTGTAAATGCGGCCGTAGAACTGTAAATTTTCCGTGACCGTCAAATCGTAATAGAGGCTGAAGTTTTGCGACATGTAACCGATGCGCTCGCGGACCGCTTCAGAGTCCGTGCGGACGTCGAGGCCCTCCACCTGCGCTGCACCTCCGCTCAGTGGCAGCAGGCCGGTTAGCATTTTGATGACCGTAGTCTTGCCGCTGCCGTTGGGGCCGAGGAAACCGAAGATTTCGCCCTTTTCGACGCGGAAGCTCACGTCATTGACAGCGGCGAAGTGGCCGAACCGGCGCACCAGGTGTTCGGCGGAGATGGCGACTTGCGGGACGGCTTGCGGGTTTGTCGCCATGGCGTCAACTTTCCGCTTTCAATTTCACGTCCGCGGCCATGCCGGCAAGCACGCGGCCGGCGGGATCATGGATGCGGATTTTTATGCCAATGACTTGGTGGACGCGCTCTTCGCGGGTTTGCACGTTGCGCGGAAGGAACTCCGCCTGCTGGTTGATTTGCTCCACGACGCCGTCGAAAACGGTCTTTGGAAAAGAATCGACATGCACTTCCGCTTTTTCGCCAACCTGGACGCGGCCGATTTCGGTTTCCGGGATGTAGATGCGCACGTAAATCTGATCTTTTTCTAGAAGCGTAGCAACCGGCGTATTCGGAGCTATGAGGTCGCCTGGGCGAACGTCAAGAACTTCGACCGTCGCGGCGGAAGGCGCGGTAACTTGGCGCTCGCGGAAGCGCGCTTGGTCATAAGCATAAGCCGCTTTGGCGAGATCGATGTCTTCGCGGCGGTTGCCGCGCTCCAGTTTTTCCAGATTGGCTTGCTCTTGAAGATAATGCGCTTCGGCGGAAGCGATTTCTTCCTGGCGGTACCCGCGCCGGAGTTCATCGAGGCGGTGCTGGGCGCTCTGTTGCTGAGCGACAGCAACTTTCCAATTGGCTTCGGCGGTGTCGCGCTGCTGCTTGGAGACAAGATCTTTTTTTGCGAGTGCTTCATAACGGTCGAAATCCAGATGTGTGCGAATTTCGTCAGCCTTTGCGCGGTCTAGATCGGCTTTGGCCGAAGCGATGTCTTCCTGCCGATAGCCGTTCCTTTTCAGCTCATAGTCCGCTTTGGCCTGAGCCGCGGCGGCGCGGGCTTCAGCAATTTCTTCGGGACGGTAGCCGCGGCGGGCTTTTTCCGCGTTGGCTCGAGACTGCTCCAGCGAAGCTTGCAATTCCTTATCGTCAAAGGTGATCAAGACCTGGCCGGGCTGAACGGCATCGCCTTCGCGGACCAAAACTTTGTCGATGCGGCCGCCTATCTTGGACCCCACACGGATATCACGGGCTTCCACGGTGCCGGAGCCTTCAAGGGCCGTATCGCGGTGGAACCAGCCGGCGGCATAGAGCCCAGTGGCGGCCAGCACGGCGGCAACGGCAAGAAGTAAGAGGAGGTGCTTGCGGTTCATAAAGACTTAGTCTCCCGACGTAGACGAGGGTACCGGCGGAGGTGGCGCCCAGTCTCCGCGAGGCGCCAAACCGCTCCACAGCAGATGGAAGGCGGTCTCGATCCGTGAATGCAGCGTGGCGTCGCCGTAAAGCGACCACATCAAAAGCGTCCCGAATATGGTTTGTCGAAAAACTTGCGCGATCTCCGCGGCGGGAAGATCGTTGCGGATTTCCCCGCGATCCTGGCCGAGCTGAATCATCTGCGTGTGTAGGGCGTGCACCCGCCGTTGCAGGTCCATCATCGCCGCGCGAACCGGTGTCGTCGATAAATAAGCTTGGAGCAGCGCACGGATGATGGCAGGGTTGCGTGTCGGCTCTTCGGTCATGCGCACTCCGAGCCCTCGAAGAAAATCCGGCATGGGTTCACCGGTCGCGCGAGCGCCCTCGATGGCTGCCTCCAGCTTGTGCAGCTGCATCTCGCCGAACGCTAGGAGGATATGGTCCTTGCTGGGGAAATAATTGAAAAAAGTGCCTTTGCCGACGTCAGCAGCCTCGGTGATATCCTCAACCGTCGTTTCCATGAATCCCTTCTTGGCGAAAAGCTGCAGGGCTGCTTGGAACAGGCGTTCGCGGATGTCGGTGCTACGACGCTGTCGGCGGTTAGGGTTAACAGCCGATGTGTGATGGGAGCTGGACGAGACCACCCTGTTGGACATATGACCATCCCTCATAAATGACTATAAGTCACAAATATCTCGTTGTCAAGGTTGTCGCGCCCCCCTTAATAAAAAAAGGACACCTCGGGCGAAACCCGAGGTGTCTGGAATCCCTGCTGAACGATTTGACTATTCTTTCAGTGAAGCCGGATCGGACAGGTTTTTTGGGGACTTCTTATTGAGAGTCGAGATCAACTCCTGCGCCGAGGGCGGAACGGAGACCGCGCCTTTCCTAACGATGTCCTCCGCTTCCACCTTCTTGCTATAGAGCCTCTCGTTGCCGCTGTTGTCCGGCCTGAGGGATGAGCCTTCTAGCGAAATTCCCGCGAACAACCCGCGGGCCCGCGAGTAGGTCAATACTTCGGCGCGCAAGGTGGCGTCCGTGGCGGCTTCGGCGTCGCGGCCTTTGGGACCGGCGGCTGCCGAAGCGTCCGCTCCCAGTTTGACTTTGCTATGCAGAATGGCCTTGGCACCGCGCGGGTTCATGACCAGCAGGACGAAGTCGGTAGCCTGGCCTCCCAGCTGGAAGCCGACGCTGCCGCCTTCCAGCGCCATCATGGTGGGGGCGCCCCATGGTCCGGTAAAATGCTCGCCAGTGCGGCAAGTCATGGCCCCGCGGCCGTAGCTGCCGCCCACAATGAAAGCAGCTTTAAGCACAGACGGAAAAATGATGACGCACTCCGCTTTGTCCACAAGGTCCTGGGGAATGTCATCGGGGATGTCCATGATTTCGCGGAGAACGGTTCCGCAATTGTCTAGACGATCGGTCTCCTTTTTGTCCTCTTTTGCGGAAAGAGGAAGGGCGACCAGGGCCCATGTCATCAGGAATGAAATCAATCGCTTGAACACGAATCACCTCGTCGTAATTTTCTGGGCTTATGCATCATAGAGTGCCCGTCGGCTGGGTGCAACCGAAAGACTGGAAACGGGCATGCTGCAGAGTTTCGACTGTGGAGTAGGACGCGCGCAAGGCGCAAGAAGTTGCCTTTCGACTATACTCTTCGGAGAACGATTTGGACGCGTGAGAAAAAATGAAACCCGAGAAAATCTTGAAGGGATGCGCTGTGGCGGCGGTGGCCAGCGTCGTGTGGGCCATGGGAATCGGCGCGCCACGCTTGCAGGCGCAATCGAACGCCAAGAAACCGCCGTCATGTTGCGGCACAAAAAAACAGAGCGCGGCTCGAAAGAAGGCCGCCGCGAAATTTGCGGCCCGCGCCGCAGAGTTGCTGGGAACGCCGCCGACGAGCAAGGGGGAGTGGGGACTGCTCGTGGTGGATGCCGAGAGCGGCGAGACGCTCTACGAGCAGAACGCCGACAAGTATTTCGTGCCGGCTTCCAATATGAAGCTATTCACCACGGCGCTGGCGCTTGCGAAATTGGGGCTCGAATACCGCTTCCATACGACGCTAGAGACGCGCGGCGCGATTTCCAGCGACGGCGTCCTCACTGGTGACCTGACGCTGGTGGGGCGCGGCGATCCGAATCTTTCCAACAGAAAATTTCCCTATGAGCTGAAAGAGGAATTTGACGGGCCGCAGGAGAAACCGCTCTTGGAGCTTGCGGATGCGCTGGTAGTCAAGGGCGTCAAGGAGATTTCCGGGGATGTGATCGGTGACGACAGCTACTTTCCGCGTGAGCGCTATCCCAATGGCTGGGAAATCGACGACATGGTCTGGGAGTACGGCGCGGCCATCTCCTCGATCGTCGTGGACGACAACACGGTAATGCTGACGCTTACGCCCGGCGAACAAGTCGGCAATCCCGTCGAGGCGGTCGTGACTCCGGCGACTCCGGATTTCAACGTAGAAAATGATGTCACCACTTCCGCCGCGGAAGTGAAATCGGATTTGACGCTCACGCGAGAGCCGGGCGCCAATTTCGTGGTGGTGAAGGGCAGCCTGCCGGCCAAGAGCCCGCCGCGCAAATTGGTTCTGGCTGTCGAGGAGCCCGCGTTGCACGCCGCGATGTTGTTAAAGCGGATACTGGAGGAGCGTGGAGTGAAGGTCGCGGGCGTGGCGCGAGCCCGGCACGAGCACGCGGAAGCTGGCGCCGATCCCGTCGTGCTGGCAGAGCATGTCTCCGTCCCACTGGCCGAGGCCGTGAAACTAATCAACAAAATCAGCCAAAACCTGCACACGGAAATGCTGCTCCGGACGGTTGCGCGGCAGAGCGGACCGTGGGCCACGACGGACGACCTGATGAAAGCTCCAGCCGATTTTTATCGGACAGCGGGGATGGACCCGAGCGACGTGATTCAAACGGATGCTTCGGGATTGTCGCGCCACGATTTGGTAACCCCGCGGGCCATTGTGACTTTGCTGGGTTTTGCCGAGAAGCAATCCTGGTTCGATACTTACTACGCTTCGCTGCCGGTGGCCGGACAAGACGGCACCCTGGAAGACCGCATGAAAAACACGCCGGCGTCTGGACACATTCACGCGAAGACCGGTTCGGTCGAGCACGTGAGGACCCTTTCCGGTTTTGCGGAGACACTCAGCGGGCGGCGCCTGATTTTTTCGTTCCTCAGCAACAACCAGGGCGGGAAGAGCCACGAAGCAGCCGACGCTTTGACTGGACTGTGCGTGGCCATGCTCGAGGAGTTCAACGTGACGCTGCCGAAGCGGGGGCAGCAACACCAGCACCGGCAATGAGTCTTAGGACCGCGTATGGGGAAAGAACTAGTCGTCACCGTGTTTGGCAGTTCGCGGCCGCGCGAAGGAGAAGCCGATTACGAAGAAGCGCGCATCCTGGGGCGCGCTTTGGCCAAGCACGGCTTCTGCATTTGCAACGGCGGTTATGGCGGCGTGATGGAAGCGGTATCCCGCGGCGCCAAGGAAGCTGGCGGTAGAACCTACGGAGTGACGGCGGAGTTTTTCAAGACCGCCAAGCTCAATGCGTGGATTGACGTGGAAGTGCGAGCGAAGACCTGGGAAGAACGCCTCTTCGAGCTAATCCGGCGCGCCGACGCTTTTGTGGCGTGCAAAGGCGGGACGGGAACGTTGGTAGAGCTTGCCATTGTCTGGGAAATGCTGAACAAGGCGGTGATGACTGCCAAACCGTTCGCGGTGCTCGGAAATTTCTGGCAACCGGTGCTCGATCGCGTGCGCGAAGTCGAATTGGGACATGCAGCGCCGTGGGGCGAGACTGACGGACGGTTAGTCTATGTAGCCGCGACGCCCGGCGATGTAGCAAATCATCTGACCACGAAATTGAAGCAGAGCTAGCCATGTCGCGAACCGCCGAAGAGGTACTGGAGTTTGACAAGCTGCGGGAATTGCTGCGGCTGAGGACCACGTGTGCGCCGGGGCGTCGCGCGGTGAGTGCGCTCGAGCCGGGGATGGAACGCGCGGCGCTGGAATCGGTCTTCGCGTTGATAGGCGAAGCCACCGAGTGGCTGCGTGCCGGGCGTGAACTGGGATTTGGCGCGCTGGCCGATCCGCAAAGCTGGCTTGAACGCATCGCCGGGCCGGGCATGGTGCTCGAGCCTGGCGAATTTCTGGAAGCGGCGTCTTTGCTGGAAACGGCGGCATGGTTGCGCCAGCAGTTTCGCGAGGAAGTTGTCAAGTTTCCCTTACTGGCCGCCGAAGCCGCCGGGCTTGGTGATTTTCGAGAAGTGCAAGCGGCCATCCGGCGGTGCCTGCTGCCGAACGGAGAGATCAACGACGATGCGTCGGGTTTGTTGCGGCGCGTCCGCGCGAGCATCACGGAGACGCGCGAGGCCATCCAGAGAAGCTTGAAGCAAATTTTGCGCGCGCGGAACGCCGAAGCCGGCGAAGACTACGTCACGTTGCGCAACGATCGTTTCGTGATTCCCGTACGAGCCGAGCACCGGCGAAATCTTCCCGGCGTAGTACATGGCGCCAGCGCGACGGGGCAAACGGTGTTCTTGGAGCCGTTCGAAACCGTGGAGTCAAACAATCAGCTCGTGCAGCTTGCCGAGGACGAATCGGCGGAAATCCTCAGGATTTTGCGCGAGCTCACCGAGAAGCTGCAAATGATCCGCGGGCCGCTCCTAGCAGCCGCCGAGACGATTGCGGAACTTGACAGCGTGTTTGCGCGGGCGCGATTCGCGCGCGATTTTGACGCCGCCATGCCGGAATTCTCCGGCACAAATGAATTGCGACTCGAAGAAGCGCGTCATCCCGTCCTGGAAGACAAGCTTCGCAAAGAAAATCGCGCCATTGTCCCGATGACGCTGGTCCTTGGCGGTGCAGAGCGCGTGCTGGTCATCAGCGGACCAAACACAGGCGGCAAGACCGTGGCGCTGAAAACGGCGGGAACGGCGGCTCTCGCGGCGCAATCGGGAATTCCAGTGGCCGCGCAGCGAGCGGTGCTGCCGCTCTTCAACAACGTGTTGGTGGACATCGGCGACGAACAATCCATTGCCGCGGATTTGTCCACCTTTTCAGCGCACATGTTGAACTTGAAGACCATGCTGGAAGCTGCGACGGCCAATTCTCTCGTGCTCGCGGATGAAATGGGCACCGGAACAGCACCGGAGGAGGGCGCGGCTCTGGCCGTGGCGCTGCTGGACGAATTTCGCGCCAAGAATTGCATCGTGCTGGCGACCACGCATCACGACCGGCTGAAGACGTATGCCTCAACCACGCCAGGGGTGATCAACGCCGCGGTGGAATTCGACGACGTGAATCTGCGGCCCACGTATCGCTTGATGGTCGGCGTGCCGGGTGGCTCGAGCGGCATCGCCATCGCGCAGCGGCTGGGGCTCGGCTCGGAACTCATCGAGCGCGCCAGATCGCTGCTGACTCCGGAATCACGCGAAGCCGCGGATCTGATCGCCTACTTGCATCGCAGCCGCGACGAACTGGACCGCTTGCAAAAGCACATGACCACCGAGCGGTTGGCACTCGAAGAAGAGCGCAACAAGCTGCGCCGCGAGTGGGTCGAGCGGCAGCAGAAGCGCATCAGGGAACTGGAAGTGCAGTTCGCGGAAATGCAGAAGCGCTTTGACGAAAACGTGGCGCGCGTTCTGGAAGCCGTGAAAGAACGGGAGTTGCGCGCGCAGCTGGAGAAAACGACGCGACGGAAGATGCCGGAAGTGCGCCGCGAAGCGCGCCAAGAGTGGAACACCGCGATCGCCGAAACCATCTCCGATTCGCAATCCGATCTCGGCGTCCAGGCTGCTTCTCTCGAGGCGGTGAGCGCGGAACAGTTGCAGCCCGGTGCGAAGATTCGCGTGCGGGGGTTCAGCAAGCCAGTGATTCTTCGCCGGCTGGACGGCTCTTCTGTGGAAATTGAAGCGGGCCCGCTGCGCATGAAGGTGGCGCTCAATGAAATCACCGGAATCGACACCATGCCGCAGCCCTCCGCTCGCGGTGCCCTTGGGGCGGCGGGGCTGGCCCCGCCCGCTTCCCATGTCACCGTGACTTCCCAGAGCCGGGAAAGCAGCGCCACCGACGAAATCAATGTCATCGGCATGACCGTCGAAGAAGCCACCGATCGCCTTGACAAATTTTTGGATGATGCCGCGTTGGCCAACAAGGGTCGCATCCGGATCATTCACGGACACGGAACGGGCGCGCTCCGCAAAGGCATTGGGGCATTTCTCGCTTCGCATCCCTTGGTCGAGAAGCATTCGTTTGAAACCGAAGAGCATGGTGGGAAAGCGATCACCATCGTGGAGCTGCAAAGATAGAAAATAGAAATTGGAAAAATAGAACATAGCCGGATTGTTTCTAAAAGATGTATGCCGACGCGCTTTGCTATACTCGCCGCGTCCCGGTTGCCAATTCACAACGAGGTGCCTGAATGAAAGTTCTGAAGAATTCATTGCCGCGCGCCAGAGCGGTGCCAGGAATCAGCCGGTGGGCGCCGTTTATCTTATTGTCTTTGGCCACGCTTGCTGGCACTTCAAGCACCGTCAGTGCCCAGTCGCCCGCGCCAAAGAGGACCGTGGTGCGCGCCGGGCACGTGCTGAATGTCCGCACCGGCGAGTTGCGCGCCAACCAGGCCATCGTGATCGAAGGCGACAAGATTGCGCAGATGGCCGCCTCCAGCGAAGTCGCGGCGCTTCCTGGAGACACCACCATCGATTTGCCGAACGCCACGGTGCTGCCTGGTTTGATCGACATGCACACGCATCTGACCTTCGATCTGAATTCGCTGGGTTACCAGGGTCTGGCAATCTCCACGGCCCGCGAAGCATTGCATGGCGCACGGAACGCCAAGCGCACGCTGGAAGCTGGATTCACGACGGTGCGCAACGTCGGCGCCAAAGACTACGCGGACATCGCGCTGCGTGACGCCATCAATGACGGCGACGTGATTGGCCCGCGCATGGTGGCGTCGGGCCCCGCTCTGGGCATTACCGGCGGTCATTGCGACGAGAATTTGTTGCCGCCCGCGTTTCATGCGCAAGGCGATGGCGTGGCCGATGGCGTCGAAGCCGTGCAGCACAAGGTTCGCGAAGTCATCAAATATGGCGCGGACGTGATCAAGATTTGCGCCACCGGCGGCGTACTTTCCAAGGGCGATGACCCCAATGCTTCGCAATTTACCCTCGAAGAAATGAAAGCGATTGTCGCGGACGCGCACCGGCTTGGACGCAAAGTCGCGGCCCATGCGCACGGTGCGGAAGGGGTGCGCTGGGCTTCCGAGGCCGGTGTTGACTCCGTCGAGCATGGCCACCTGATGGACGACGCGGCCATCGCCACCTTGAAGAAAAACGGAACGTATCTGGTGCCGACACTTTTTCTCACGGAATACATGCAACAGAACATGGAGCACAGTGACGTGCCAGAGTACTCCAAGCAAAAAATGCGCTGGATTGCCACTGCCGCCCAGCAGAATGTAAAGAAGGCCTTTGATGCCGGCGTGAAAGTCGCGTTTGGCACGGACGCGGCGGTCTATCCGCACGGACTGAATGCCGGTGAGTTTCACGTGTACGTGAAACTCGGAATGACGCCGTTAGCAGCGATCCAGACCGCGACGATCAACGCTTCTGATTTGCTGGGACCGAAGTATCTCGTCGGTTCGTTGGAACCCGGCAAGTGGGCGGACATGGTCGCCGTGGACGGCGACCCCACAAAAGACGTTGCTATCCTCGAGCATGTAAAATTCGTAATGAAGGGCGGCGCAGTTTATAAGAACGAATACGCGGGGAAGTAGAAAGAAAAGAGAAAAGCGAAAGAAGGATATGCAAAGGGACAGTAGCTGTTAGCCACCCAAGCCGCGCGAGGGCGTGCCATTTTCCATTTTCTCTTAATTCCATGGCCGAAGCCGGATCATTTGCGGAGAAAGTGAAACAACAAGCGGATATTGCTCGCATTGTTGGCGAATACGTCCGCTTGAAGAAAACTGGGAAAGATTTTAGCGGCTTGTGTCCGTTTCACCAGGAGAAGACGCCATCCTTCACGGTTTCTCCGATCAAACAGATTTTCTATTGCTTCGGGTGCGGCAAGGGCGGCGATGTCTACAACTTCGTCATGGACATGGAGAAGTGCGAGTTTCCCGAAGCCGTCAGGGTGGTTGCCGAGAAATGCGGGATAGCCATCCCGCGCCAGAAAGACCGCTCGCCGGAGGAGCGCAAAGAAAATCAGCAGCGCTCAGTTCTCGTGGAGATGCACCGCGAAGCACAAACGTTTTTCGTGAAGCAACTCGAAGGGACTCCCGAAGGCCGAGCCGCGCGGGCCTATCTCGAGGACCGTGGCCTCGATAAAGATGCCATCGCGTGGTTCGGAATCGGCTACGTTCCAAGCGGCGGCGATGCGCTGCTGCGCCACCTGAAACCAAAATACAATGAAAAATTGCTGGTGGATTCGGGGCTGGTCTCACGCGACCAGAATGCTGGGCGCTTGTTCGACCGCTTCCGGCGGCGCATCACGTTTCCTATTTCAAACGAATCGGGAAAAATCGTGGCCTTTGGAGCTCGCGCTCTCGGCGACGACATGCCGAAATACCTCAACTCGCCCGAGACGCCGATCTATTCCAAAAGCAACGTGCTCTACCACATGGACCGCGCCAAAGAAGGCATCCGCCGGCAAGACTTCGCGATTCTGGTCGAAGGCTACATGGATGCCATCGCGGTGGCGCGCGCGGGGATCAGCAACGTCGTCGCCAGTTGCGGCACGAGTCTCGCCGAGCCGCAGATCAAATTGCTCGAGCGCTTTACCAAACGCGTGGTCGTGAATTACGATCCGGACACTGCCGGCCAGGCGGCCACCGAACGTTCCCTTTCGTTGCTGCTCGAACACGATTTTGAAGTGCGCGTGCTCGCGCTGCCGCCGGTCGGAAACCAGAAAGCCGATCCGGACTTATTCATTCGCGAGCGCGGCAAGGACGAATATTTAAAGCTGCTGAAGGATGCGCCGGCCTACGTGGACTACTTGATTGCGCGGGCGCGGCACATGGACTTGACGACCGGAGAAGGGAAGCAACGCGCGCTCAATTTCCTTTTGCCTTACATCCAGAAGATGCCCAATGGAATTTTGCGCTCCGAATGGGCGACCCGCATTGCCCAGCAGCTTCGTATCGAAGAGCCGCTGCTGCGCGCCGCGTTAAGCAAAGCGGCCAAGGAACGCCGCAGGGAAATCAAGACCGCCCCAGAATTGCTCGGGCGGGCGGCAAAACCAGTGGAGCGAAGATTGATTCGCATGTTGGCGGAAGCCCAAGGTTTCCGGCAGGAACTTGCCAAGCACTTGCAAAATGCCTCTTTGTATCGCGGCCTGGAAACGGAGAAAATTTTTGCCGCGCTGGTAGCGGCCAGTCTTTCCGGCCAGCCCGTGCCGGCTACCGAGATAGGAGTCACACTAGAAGATCGCGACCGGCGGCTACTTTTCGAAATTCTATTCGAGGAAGCCACCGACGCGACCTGGGAAGAAGCTATGAGCTGCGTCGAAGCACTGCAGCACCGCCAGGCGGAGCGGGAGCTTGCCGAGGTGCAGCGCAGCATCGAGGCCAACCCGGCTGCGCCGGAACTCCGCGGCTTGCTCGAAAAAAAACAAGAATTGATGCGTCGCCTCGCCGCAGCCCGGTGACCGTATCGACCGTCCTGGAGCCGCAGATAGGTCCACAAGACCGACTTGGCCGGAGTGGGCCGAGAATTGCTCTAAACCGGGCGTCTTCCACAGGAATCCTCGAATTAAAACTATTGACGGCGAGGGATTTAAACGTGTAGCGTATTAGGGTTTCGCGAGTAACGGTTTTGTCGTTAAACGCATCTATATAAGTGTGTTAAGCGGCAGGGGGCCAGGCTCCCCAAGTGCGGAATCGGGCGGCGCACGGGGCCGGTGGCGGGCAAGCGGCGCGGTGCAGAGGTCTTCAAACAAAAAAGCGAGCGATCTTCTTGGGGATATTCCCTGTGGTCCGCGTCTGCGCGCCGGCCTGGGCGTGTCTCCGCGAATAAAGGAAGATTGTCCGCGATGTGCCGGATCATTCTTGGGATTGCGCTTTAGAAGCGGGAGGAATTTGTGGCAGCAGTAGGCCTTGAAGAAAAATACGATGCGGTACGCCAGCTCATTGCCGTGGGCAAAGAGCGCGGCTACCTGCTCTACGACGAAGTAAACGATTCGCTTCCGGCAGAAGTGCATTCCTCGGAAGAAATCGACGATCTGCTCACCACCTTCGAGCGGAATGGCATTGAAATTTACGAAGACCAGGCTTCGGCGAAAGCCGCGCGCGCCGTGGAAGTTTCCACGGAAGGCGGCGACAATGAGGTCGTCGTCAAAGACGACGCGCATTCCGACGAAGGCAGCAGCGACCTCGACCTGACCCCGGGTTCACTGGAAAAAACCAACGATCCCGTGCGCATGTACCTGCGCGAGATGGGCACCGTTCCGCTGCTGACGCGCGAAGGCGAAGTCACCATCGCCAAGCGCATCGAGCGCGGGCAACTCGTGGTGATGAAGTCCATCACGCGGTCCCCGATTGTCATCAAGGAACTGATTGCGGTTGGCGATGATTTGCGCAAAGGCGTGCGGTCCATCAAGGAGATCGTGCAGTTCGACGATGAAGAACTGACCGAAGAAAAAATCGCCAATAAGACCAAGCAGACGCTGAAGTACATCGACAAGATTGCGAAACTCTACGACACCGCGCTGAAGCAGGCCCAGAAGCTCGACAAGACGCCGAAAGCGAAGAAGCGCTCCTACATCCGTGCGAAGTGGGATGTGGCCCGGACGCGCGTGGAAATTTCCGTCGCCATTCGCGACATCGACTTCAATCCTTTCGAGAAAAAGCGGCTCATCGACAAAATGCGCGGCACCGTCGAGCGGCTGCAATCGCTGGAGCGCGAAGCCGGACGCTTGGAACGCCGCGCCGACGTGGCCAAAGGCGAAGTCGCGGCCGAAGCGCGCAAGGAACTGCGTACGCGCCGCACCGAACTGAAAGACATCGAGGAAGCCAGCGAAGTCGGCCTCACCGAACTGAAGCGCACGCTGACCTTCATTCACCGCGGCGAAGCCGAAGCCGAGCAAGCCAAGAAAGAATTGATCGAAGCCAACCTTCGCTTGGTTGTTTCGATCGCCAAGAAATATACCAACCGCGGATTGCAATTCCTGGACTTGATTCAGGAAGGCAACATCGGCTTGATGAAGGCGGTGGACAAGTTCGAGTGGCGCCGCGGGTACAAGTTTTCAACGTATGCGACTTGGTGGATCCGCCAGGCCATCACCCGCGCGATCGCCGACCAGGCGCGCACCATCCGTATTCCGGTGCACATGATCGAGACGATCAACAAACTGGTTCGCACCAGCCGCCAGCTCGTCCAGGAACTCGGCCGCGAGCCGACCAGCGAAGAAATCGCCAAGCGCATGGACATTCCGGTGTCCAAGGTGCGCAAGATTCTGAAGATCGCGCAAGAGCCGATTTCGCTCGAAACGCCGATCGGCGAAGAAGAAGATTCGCATCTCGGCGACTTCATCGAGGACAAGGCCGTGGTTTCGCCGTCCGATGCGGTCATCAACTTGAACTTGAAGGAACAGACTTCTTCAGTGCTGAAGACGCTGACGCCGCGCGAGGAAAAAGTCATCAAGATGCGCTTTGGCCTAGACGACGGCAGCGAGCACACGCTCGAAGAAGTCGGCCAGTCGTTCGCCGTCACCCGCGAACGCATCCGCCAGATCGAAGCGAAAGCGCTGCGCAAGCTGCGCCACCCGTCGCGTTCGCGCAAGCTCCGCGCCTTCCTGGAAGGTCCCTCGCGCGACTACCTCTAGAAAATGGCAGGTCGAAAATAGAAATTGCACAACCGAAAACGCAAAACGCCTCCGGTCACGCCGGGGGCGTTTTCATTGGATGCTCAAGAATTGCCCGGTAGAACTTGGCCGAAGCGCTGGAAGAGGCGCGCGGTGGACAGGATGGCGAACAGCAGGAAGCCGCCGAGGGCCAAGAACAGGCGCGTGGGGGACGGCGGGTTGCCGGGTTGCAAATTGCACTGAATGGCGTAATCGAAAGTCACAATGACGAGCAGAAAAAGGGCGCAGCCAAACCACGCAAAGTGGCTGGTCAAAAATCCCCTGGTCTCTGCGGCGCGCTCCGGCGCCAGCCAGTAGCGCTTGTTGGGAAGATTGATGTACTGGGGCGGCAGAGCCGCGATGATGGCCGGAATCCCAAATCCGACGACCGCCGCAAGCACGCTCACGCCGACTAACACCGTGTAGAAAGCGGACTTGGTCTGCCAGCCGTTGGCCGCGCCGCGGCCATTGAAGTGCGAAGCCACGACTTCGGGCAGTTGCTGGTAATCAGCGGAAAAATGAACAGCCGCGTACACCGCCAGCAAGAGGAACGCGAGTTTCGGAAGGCTGAAGCGTGGCATGAGGAGCGACTTGTCTTCCTTCCTTAGGATAAGCGAGAGAGAACCGCGCGGCAAAGGTTCCCGGCGAGGAAGGTGCTAACACGGCAATGCCGGGTAGGGCGGGCCCCCTACCCAACCCGGGCATTCGTACAAATAGCTTGGAGAGCAGGGGGACAGGGGAAAGCGAAAGGGCGCGGTGAAAAAACGGGACGCTAGAAGCAACTCCTGCATATAGAATGGTGTGCGGCCCACCGCCAAGGACAGAAAGATGAAGCAAAAAATTGCCGCGATCGCGTTGCTGGTGCTGCTGGGCGCAAGCCTATATGGATTTATCCGCACCGGCGAGCCGGCAAGCGCTCCTAATAACGCCGCCAAGACCGCAATGGCAGGGCTAGCGCAGGGGCCGATCGTCGATCAAACGCCGCTGCTGACGGCGCAGCGGCTAGCACAAATACCCACTAGCGCCGAGGAACAACCGTTTGCCGAAGAGGCGCTGCGCCTTGCCGATCACGACATGGACCTGGCCTATGCGGCCGCGGAACGCGAAGCCGAAGAGCATCCCCCGGCATTGAGCGCTGAGGCCAAACAGATCGAAGCGCGTCTCGAAGAAGCCGAAGACGCCCTGGACGCCGACAATACGCTGGTGGAGCGGCTGACGGCCGAGGAGGCCAAGGCCACTGGGGCCAAGAAAGACGCGGTGCACGATCAGCTCATCCTGGCTACGGCTCATCAAGAGGAACATCAGGATGAGGTAGACGACGCCAAAGAGGACCTGGAACGAGCGGGCGGCGACCGCAAGAGCCGCATCGAAGCCATGATGCAAGAGCACAAAGCCTCTTCGGCGGCGACCGATGCGCTGCACGTTAAGGTCACCACGACCGCCGAAGAGCGCGGATTGATTCACCGGTTCGAGCAATGGCTGGCGTTCCATCAAAAGCAGCTTTTATTGTGGCAAGCCAAGCAGGAAGCGGAATCGGCGGCGGCGGCGCTTACGGCCAAGCACAATTTGCTCGAGGGACAAATTGCGGCGGAGAAAAAAAACACCGTGCCTGCTGCCGGGCAGGCGAGTGCAAGCCCGGGGGCCGCAAGTGGCGCGAACAAAAAGGCGCCCACCGACGAAGCGCTGCTCAAAGCCACCAAGCAGCGCGCCGCCGGGCGGAAGGCGCTGGCTTCCTTTGACAAGCAAATCGACGATCAAAAACAGCTTGCCGAAAATTACGGAACGTGGATCGCAGCCCTGCAAGCGAAACAAAGAACCGTGCTGCACGGCGCGCTCAATGGGCTCAGCTTCATACTCGGGATTCTGCTGATTGGAATTTTTTTCGATAGCTGGCTCGAACGGCTGCTAGGCAAAACGTCCCTGGACCGCCGGCAAATCGAAACGATGCGCACGCTGACGCGCGTGTCGGTGCAGGTCTGCGCAGTGCTTTTTATTTTGCTGGTCATTTTTGGTCCCCCTAGCCAACTGGGAACGATTCTGGGCCTGGCCGGGGCCGGCTTGACCGTGGCACTCAAGGATTTCATAGTGGGCTTCCTCGGCTGGTTCGTGCTCATGGGAAAAAACGGCATCCGTCTTGGGGATTGGGTGGAAATCAACGGAGTGACCGGTGAGGTCGTCGAGCTAGGAGTGTTCCACACCGTTTTGCTGGAAACCGGCAACTGGACGGATTCCGGCCACCCGACGGGACGGCGCGTGACGTTCACGAACAGCTATGCGATCGAGGGCCACTATTTTAATTTTTCGACCTCCGGCCAATGGATGTGGGATGAATTGCAAGTGGTGCTTCCGGCGGGGCAGGATCCCTATCCCGTCATTGACGCGATTCAGAACAAAGTCACCGAGGCGACAACCGACAACGCCAAACAAGCCGAGCAGGAGTGGCAGCGCGCGGCAAAGTCGCGGCAAATGGTCGCTCTGTCGGCGGCACCTGCCATTAACGTAAAGCCGGTCGTGGGCGGCATCGAGATCGCGGTACGCTACATTACCCGCGCCAACGAACGCTATCAGTTGCGCGCCAAGCTTTATCAGGTGGCCGTGGAGCTGCTGGGCGGCAAGAGCGTACAACTTCCAGCGTCCCCGAATCCGGTGCCTTCTTCCTGAGGGCGGCAGTTGATTATTCGGCCTTGCTTCGGGCGCGGACTTGTTCCGAGGTCAGACCGTACAGCGGCGGAGTGGGTACACCGAGGATTCCGAGATAAAGATAAATCTGTCCGCGATGATGGATTTCATGCTCGGCCATCAAGCGTAGCCATTTCCATTTCGTAATGCTCGCGCCGTCGGGTGTCTGGCATTTACGCTGCAAATCTTCATCGCTCAGTTTCCGGAAGATTTCCATGGATTCCGCGTGCAGCCGCTCCATGAAAGCGATGATGTTTTCATAGCCGTCGGCCAGTTCTTTGCCATGCGTTGTGTAACGGCTCGGGTGGCCTTCTAGCGTTTCCGCCCAAATGAGCCGCTCCGCTACGGCGATGTGCCGTAGCAAATCGCCCAGCGTGAATTTCCCCGCCGCATAGGTCCAGTCCAGCTTGTCCGATGGAATGCAACGCGCCACGCGCCTGGTGCGCTCGCGTATACTCTCCCAATAGTGCAGGAACGGTTGAATGGTGCGGATTTCCATGGCGTCCTCGCGCGAAACCATATTGCTTCACCAAAAGCTTAGCGCAAGAGCTGGCGCGCGCGGATAGCAGAGACCGTGGCCCCAGTGTAGAGCAGCGCGAGCAGTGCGTATCCTGCTACCAGCCCCGCTCCTTGAGCGACCCAGCCCAGCGCGGCGCTCATCAACAGCTGCACTACGGTAGTGAGGATCGCCATCGCCGATTGCGTTCGTCCCATGAAATGCCGTGGCACGATGCTCATCAAGGAAGACTGCGCCACGACTCCGCCCAGCGCGCGGCAAAATCCAAACAGGATTTGCATTATCACCGCGCCAACGAGAAACGCGACGAACGGTGTCGCCATGTGGCCGGCGGCGAGTCCGGCGCACGCGGCGACATACAGCGGCATGCGCAATCCTTGCGGCAACTGGCTGGCCATCAAGCCGCCACCGATGGCTCCGATCGCCCAGCCTGCTTCGAGAAACCCCAGACCTCGCGGGCCGGAATGTAAAATGTCGTTTGCCAGCGCCACCAGCACCACGTTGGCGCTTACCACTCCGGCCATCATGATCGAGTGTGTGACGCCCAGCGCGCGCACCAGCGGCTGCTGCCGCAGGTACGCGAAGCCCTCTTTCATGTCCGCGTAGACGGCGAGCGAGAGGCCCGCTTCCGCTACTTCCGGATTCTCTCCCGTTTCAAGCGCTTCGGCGGTGGCTTCGGTCGTTTCATTGTATTGGCGCGGATATTTTTGGCTTTCACGCGGGGAAACATAGCCGCGGCGGACTTGGTAGAGGCAGAACGCCGAAAAGAAATAAGTCAGCCCATCGATGAAGAGAATTCCCTGGAGGCCCGCGGAATTGTAAAGAAAGCCGACGAAAGCGCCGGCGATGAGCATTCCGCTCTGCACCCCGACCAGCACAGCGGCATTCGCCCCGGTGAATTGGCTTGGCGGAATCACTTCCTGCACCAGCGCGTTCACGGTGGCCCAATACATCGCCGAGCCGGTGCCGGTAATCAGCGTCATGGCGTAGAGATGCCAGAGCTGCAGATGCCCGCGCCAGGCAATGTAAGCGGTGGCCAGGACGAAAAAACCGCGCGTTAGATCGAGCAGCACGCCAAGGTAGCGGCGGTCAATGCGATCGATCAGCACTCCGCCGAGGAACGGGACGAACAAGCCGGGCAAGGTCATCACGATCACTTGGCCGCTGACCTTCACGGTCGAGTGCGTGGCTGCCACGATGTACCAGCTGACGCCCGCGAAGTTCATGCCGCTGCCGAAGAGCGACACGAACATGGCGAAGAAAAAATAGCGGAAGCCGCGCTGCGCCCAGATCAGCTTCCAGTCCACGGTATGTGTTGTAGCGGTTGTCATGGGGCCTACTAGCTTACTATTGTGGTTACCGGGCAGGTGGCGCAGCTATTCCCGCCTGTAGGAAAGTCCGAACCGGCAAGTTGGAGGGTTTCCATGGGGAACGAAGCGCCATGCCGCGCGCAATTCGGTAAGCAGGAGTCGGAAGGAAAGGCCTTGCTGGAAACCAGCGAGATTCTCTTTCGCGGCGCGTTTCGGCTGAAAATTCCTTTCGCCACGATTGAATCGGCCAAGGCCGTGGACGGCGAACTGCGTTTAGAGACTAGGGAGGGGCTCGCGGTTTTTCATCTCGGCGCGACCGCCGAAAAGTGGTGCGACAAGATACTTCATCCCAAATCGCGTATCGAAAAACTCGGTGGGAAGCCTGGTGCGAGAGTTTCTTTGCTTGGCGGCTTCGATGGGGAATTTCTTGCGGAAATAGGCGTGCTCACTAAGTCCGTGAGCCAAGGGAAGGTTCGGACAGATACGGAGTGCGTCTTTTTCGCCGCTGATTTGAAGAAAGATCTCGGAGCTTTACCAAAAATCGCCAAATCCATGAAAGGCGCGGCCGCTCTCTGGATCGTCTATCCCAAGGGCCAAAAACAAATCACCGAGATGGATGTTCTCGCCGCCGGCCGCAAGGCCGGGCTGAAGGACGTGAAAGTCGTCGGTTTTTCCGCGACGCACACGGCATTGAAATTCGTGATTCCACTCTCCGAGAGATGAGACTTAACGATCCATCATTCGTTCTGCGCAAGGCACCGAGCCGACGGCGGCGATTCTCCGCCGCGTCGGCCGGAACGAAGACGCGATGCGCCGCTACCGGCGCGAGTTCTCCGGTGGGCGGCGCCAGCGCATCGGCATGGCTCGCCCTCTGGTTCTTCCTTCCAAGCTCATCGTCGCCGACGAACCCATCCCCGCCCTCGATGTCTCCGTCGGCCGCGCAAGTTCTCCTGCTCTTAGAGGAGCTCATAGCGCGAATTCGCGCTCACCTAGCGTTTCATTTCGCACGCTTTGCCCGTGGTGGCCAGATCGCCACGCCCATCGCCGTCATGCACGCCGGGCAATTCCTGGAAGTGGGTGAAGCCGAGCAAGTCCTCCAGCAGCCCAAAAACGACTACCTCCGCGAATTCCTCTCCGCCGTGCCCGAACTCCCCGCCGCTTGAGCTCCGGCCTTACACTTTCAAAAACTTTCAACTTTCGACTGTTAACTTTTTTTCTCCCGCGCTAAAATCCTCCCACTGAAATATTTTCCGGTTCTCGCGCGTAGTCCCAATCAGAAAGTAGTGCTACGCAACCTTGTGATGGAGGAGTCCTCGATGGCTACAATCCCTGCTCCCGCGCCGGAGACGCAAGCTTCTCTTAGTGCGTTCGCCCGGGTTATCGGCGTTTTCTTTTCGCCCGGAAAGACTTTTGAAGACATTGTCAGAAAACCTAGCTGGGTGCTTCCCCTTGTGCTGACCACCATTCTCAGCCTCGGCGTCAGCTTTTCGATCAACCAGCGCATCAACTGGCGCGAATTCATGAGTCAGCAAATCGAGAAGAGTCCCCGCGCCGCGCAGATGTCGGCCGAACAAAAACAACAGCAAATCGAAGGCGGCGCCAAATTCAGCCCGCCATTTACCTACGCGATTGGCTTGCTGGGCCCGGTCTTCTTTGGGCTGATCATCTCTTTGGTGATGTGGGGAGCGTATAGCCTGCTTGGCGGCATTAGCACTAACTTCTCCACGGCATTCGGCATAACCGCTCACGCTTTCTTGACCGGACTGGTCAGCAGTCCGCTCTTCATTTTGATTCTGTATCTGAAACCTTACGGCACCGCCGACCTCGACAACCCCGTGGCTGCGAATCTAGCCGCGCTCTTGCCCGATGAATCGGCAAAGTGGCTGGTGGCACTCTGCAAATCGATGGACCTCTTTACGTTCTGGACGCTCATTCTTCTCGCCATGGGCTTCGCGGCCGTGAATCCCAAAAAACTGAAGGGCGCCAAGTCCTTCACCGTGGCTTTCACGCTCTGGGCTGTTCTGGTTGTGTGCCGCGTTGGGTGGGCGTTCATTTTCTCCTGATACACTGGAAGCGGGCAGGCATTCTTGCTTGTCCACTTTTCAGGTCCAGTCAGAGATGAATTTTTCCTTCGAAGTCTCGAAGACCGACCCCACCGGCGCCCGCCGCGGCCGCCTCACCACGCCTCACGGCACCGTCGAAACTCCGTTCTTCATGCCCGTGGGCACGCAAGCCACCGTCAAGGGCCTCACCCAGGAAGTTCTCGAAGAACTCGGCGCGGAAATCCTCCTCGCCAACACCTATCATCTCTATCTGCGCCCCGGTCACGAACTTGTCCGTAAGCTCGGCGGCTTGCACAAATTCATGTCCTGGCCCCAGGCCATCCTCACCGATTCCGGCGGTTTTCAAGTTTTCAGCCTTTCCGAGCTTCGCAAAATCACCGATGAAGGGGTGCGCTTCCGGTCGCATCTCGACGGTTCCGAACATCTCCTTACGCCGGAAAAAGCCGCCGAAATTCAGCTCGCGCTTGGCTCCGACATTGCCATGGTCCTCGATGAGTGCATCGAAACGCCCGCGCCACGCGAAAAAGCCGAAGCCGCGCTCAAGCGCACTTCCGAGTGGGCCAAGCGAGCCCGCCATTATTTTCTGGAATACGCCCAGCGCAACGGCGATCTCCGCCAATGGCAATTCGGCATCGTGCAAGGAGCGACTTTTGCCGATTTGCGTCGCGAAAGTGCGCGCCAGCTTCGCGACCTCGATTTTCCCGGATACGCCGTTGGCGGCCTGGCCGTCGGCGAACCTCACCAAATCACTTGCGAAATGGCCGCGGAAGCCACCGCGCTGCTTCCCCAGGATCGCCTTCGCTATCTCATGGGCGTCGGGCGTCCCGAGCAAATCGCCGACTACGTCGCGCTGGGCATCGACATGATGGATTGTGTTCTGCCCACGCGCGCCGCTCGCCACGCCTGCCTCTACACGAGCGAAGGCCGCGTTCTTATCAAGAACGCACGCTACTCCCAAGACCAGCGTCCCATTGATCCCGAGTGTAGTTGTTCCGTTTGCCGCCGCTACACCCGCGCCTATCTTCGTCATCTCTTCGCTGCGGGCGAACTCACCGCCGCCATCCTCGCTACCCTCCACAACGTCCACTTTTACCTTGACATAATGCGGCAAATCCGCAAAGCTACGGAGTTTGGGAACCTGGCGAATTTCTCGTCCGAGATGCACGCGCGCTATGCTGCGGGACCGGCCTGAACAATGCTGTAGCTCAGGCCTTTAGGCCTGAGGTTGTTTCGAGGCAAACCGCGCGCGAGCCATCCGCGGGGCACCAAAACGAATCGCATGGAAGTCGGTTAGGCAGGAGCGCGGGTGATTTTGTCCGCGGCATGGTGTTTCTATTTTCCGAAAGGCGAATTGTGCGGGTTAGCTTCTCGGGAGCTTTCGATTTAAGAGGTTTTACTAAGAACGAAGCACTAACAACTTAGCACTGAGAGCTGGGTCGAAAATGGTAGCAGCAATAATTTTTCAGGCGGCAGGCGGCGGGGGCTTCGGCGGCTTCTTGATCCCCCTCGGTCTCATGTTCGCCATCATGTATTTCATGGTGATCATGCCCCAGCAGCGCCAGCGCAAGAAAGTTCAGGAAATGCTGGGCGCCATCAAGACCGGCGATAAGATCGTCACCAGCGGCGGCATCTATGGCACTATTAACGGTATCGATGGCGATTCGGTCATCTTGAAGATTTCTAGCGAACCGCAGGTTAAAATTCGCATCTCGCGTGCGGCGATTGCACAGGTGGAGGCATCAGAAGATGCAAAATAAGCCCATCCTTCGCCCGGCTAGGCGCCTTACATTCTGACCATGAACCCTAATCTGAAGTGGAAAGCTCTGTTCATCATCGCCGTCATTCTGTTCTGTATCTATTTCCTTATCGGCTACCCGACGTTCCCCACGTCGGTCGCCCAGATGAAGGATAATTTTTCCAAACAGATCAAGCTCGGCCTCGACCTCCAAGGCGGCACGCACCTGATCCTCCAGGTCCAGGTCCAGGAAGCCATTGCGCAGGAGACGGACACCACCGTCGACCGCCTCGCCACTCTTCTGCGCTCAAAAAATATTCATTACGATGAAGTACGGCGCATCGACGACAAGCACCTTCTCGTGCGCAACGTGGATTCTTCTCAAGTCTCGGATTTTCGAGACCTAGTCACCCAGCAGTACACGAATGTCTGGGATCTTTCTCCCGCCGTCGGCGATCCCAATGGCTACACATTGACGATGCGCCCCAGCGCCCAAGGCCAAATCGTGGAATCGACGATGACGCAGTCGATTGAAACCATTGCTCGCCGCATCAACGCCCTGGGTTTGACCGAGCCCACCATTCAGCCCCGCGGCGGCCGCAATCTCAATGAAATCCTCGTTCAGCTCCCCGGAGTTGGAGACCCTGGTGAAGCCAAAAGAGTGATTCAGGCCGGCGGACAATTGGAATTAAAGCTAGTCGAAGATCCGCAAACGTTTCCGACACAAGCGGCGGCCCTGGCAGCCCACGGTGGCATACTGCCGCCGGGCACCGAACTTGTCCCTGGCCGCTCGGAGACCCGCAGCCCCTCAGGGGCATTCGACACCAGCGAAACCTGGTATGTGCTGAGCCGCGCGCCGGCAGTCACTGGCCGCGACCTGCGTAGCGCCGTCGAGAATCGCAACGCTTCCAATCCGGGCATGTGGCAGATTAATTTCACGCTCTCGCCGGACGCCGCGCGGCGCTTCGGGCCCTTCACGCAGAATAACCTTGGCCGCCAGATGGCCATTGTTCTCGATCATCGCGTGACTTCCGCGCCCACCATCCAAGGCCGGATCGAGGACAACGGCGAAATCACCGGCAACTTCAGCCAGGAATCCGCTCATGAGTTGGCTCTGACCCTTCGTGCCGGCGCTCTCCCCGCCTCCATTAAATATCTCGAGGAGCGCACCGTCGGCCCGTCCCTTGGCGCCGACTCCATCCGCCACGGAGTCCAGGCTTCCGTTCTCAGCCTCGTCGTGGTGATGCTTTTTATGCTCGTCTATTACCGCCTCTCCGGCGGCAATGCCGTGCTCGCTCTGATCCTGAACCTCGTCATTCTTTTGGCGGTTCTCGGCCTTTTCGGGGCGGTGCTCACGCTGCCCGGCATCGCCGGAGTTATCCTGACCATTGGTATGGGCGTGGACTCCAACGTTCTGGTCTTCGAGCGCATCCGCGAAGAACTGCGCAATGGCAAATCTGCCGCCGCGGCCGTCGATGCCGGCTTTGACAAAGCCTTCCTGACCATCATCGACACGCACGTCACGACCGTCGTTTCCGCCTTTTTCCTGTTCTTGTTTGGAACCGGTCCGATCCGCGGTTTTGCGATCTCCCTGACGATCGGTCTGATCGCCAACGTTTTCACCGCGATCTACGTCTCGAAAACAATTTTCCAGTATCACCTGACAAAGATGGACCGTCAGGCCGAATTGAGTATTTAGGTCGTATTAGGACGGTTGGGGCGAGTGTCCCACTCAAACGCAAACGAGTGGGCGGTGGGTTCTCGGGGTGATTTTCCTCTACCTTTGTAGAGGTCTTTTCGCCGGGAACATTCCATCTCCCTCGGTGTCTAAAGAAGGGAAGTAAAGGCCGCATGATCGAGCTCTTCAAACAGCCCAATCTGGATTGGATGGGCAAAGCCAAGTATTTCTATGCCTTAAGTGGCATTCTTCTCCTCGCTGGGTGGACTTCGATTATCTTTGGTAGCGGGATTCGCTACGGAATCGATTTCAAAGGCGGCACCAACGTGGAGGTTAGCTTCGCCCAGCCTCCCAACCTCGACAAGATCCGCAGCGGCCTTGCCGCTCAGGGCCTTGGCAACACCGAAATTCAGACCATCCATGACATCGCCAATCCCACTTCCAACGAAGTCGTCATTTTTGTGGAAGGCAAGGGCCAGGACGATGCGGCTCTCCAGGCCAGCAGGGAGAAAGTGCTGACGGCTCTGAATGCCACCTTTGGAGTTTCCGGAGCCGATTTCAATTCCGCGACGCCCGCTTCGCTTGCCGCGTTTCTTGCCGAAAAGGATCCCCTGCTCCTCGCCGTCAACGCCGGTGACCGCTACCAGCAGCTTGCCAAGAAACTTCTCGACTACCGCAACAAAAATTCCAATGGCGTGCTCACCAATTTCGATGAACTCTCGAAAGTCGATGGCGTTACCGCCCCCGTCCTGGCCGCGGTAAAAAAGAGTTACGCCCTTAGTCCTTTCACGATTGCCGGCGGCGCAGTGGTCGGCCCCAAGGTCGGCGCCGAGCTTCGCCAGCAGGCGATTTTAGTTACCCTCTATGCTTTGGCAGGCATGCTGGTATATATTGCCTTCCGATTCGAGTGGGTTTACGGCGCAGCCGCCGTTCTGGCCGTGTTTCACGACGTGCTGATCACCTTGGGGTTTTTTTCGTTGCTGCATTTCGAGATTTCTCTCACGGTTATCGCCGCCATGCTCACGCTAGTCGGTTATTCGATGAACGACACCATCGTCATCTTCGATCGCATCCGCGAGAACAATCGTTTGCTGCGCAAGGAATCGTTTGCTGACGTGGTCAACAAGTCCATCAATCAAACTCTTTCGCGAACGATCTTGACCAGCGGTCTGACTTTCCTTACCGTGCTCGTCCTGTTCCTGATGGGCGGCCAGGTGCTTCGTGCTTTCTCCTTTGCTCTGGTGGTAGGGATTGTGGTAGGAACGTACTCCAGTTTTGGTATTGCTGCTCCGCTCGTCGTCGCCTGGAATCGCTGGCGCGGACAGGGCGTGGCGGCAGGCACCGGACCCGCAGCCGGCAACAAAGCCCGCAGTGGCGAGAACGTCGCCGGACGTCTTGCTCCTGCCGGGAGGAGGTAGGACTCATGTTCGAAGAAATGGTGATTTCGAGCCCGAATCCCAAGAAGACAAACAAACCTTGGACCATCGTGGTTTCGATGCTGTTCCAATGCTTGTTTCTCTTTATTCTGATTCTCATTCCTCTGATCTATACCGAGGCGCTCCCCAAAGCGATGATGGCTACCATGCTCACCGCCCCGCCGCCTCCACCGCCACCTCCGCCCCCGCCAGCGGCGGTACAAGTGGTCCACGTCAAGCCGCAGGCCCATTTGATGGATGCTGGCAAGCTCATTCAACCGAAGGTCATCCCCCATGACATAAAGATTATTAAGGAAGACGCTGAGCCCGATGTTTCCACGGGCATGAGCGGCGGCGTCCCTGGCGGCGTTGCCGGTGGCTCCATGGGCGGTGTGCTCGGTGGCGTCATCGGAGGCATGGGCGCGGCGCCTGCCCCGCCGAAGCCGAAGCAGACTGGTCCTCTTCGCGTCGGCGGCAACGTCCAGTCGGCGCGCATCATCAACCGTATTCAGCCGATGTATCCGCCGCTGGCTCGCCAGACCCGTATTTCCGGCACCGTGCGTCTGCACGCCATCATCGGCAAGGATGGTACGGTCCAACAGCTTGAAGTCATGAGCGGCCATCCCTTGTTGCAGCAGGCCGCTTTGGACGCCGTCCGGCAGTGGCGCTATCAGCCGACACTTCTTAATGGCGAACCCGTGGACGTGGACACCACCATTGACGTGATTTTTTCTCTCAACCAGTAGTGCGGGCTGGCGTGCCGGTCGTGGGACAGGCGCGCCACTCCGGGTAGCAATTTCAGCAAACACTCTTGTTGACCCCCGCGGAACCAGGGTCACTTGAAACTTAAGGAGCAAACGAATGGTAGCTACTTTGTATCTTTATTCTGCCTTGATGCTGCAAGAAGCCACCACCAGCTGGGACCTTCGCAGCATGTTGCACTCGATGAGCACGCTCGCGCTCGTCGTAGTCTTCATCCTGTTCGTCCTTTCCATCTATTCTTTCGGTGTCATGATCGACCGCGCCTTGATGTACAGCGCGGCTAGAAAACAGTCGCGTGTCTTCGTTCAACAGGTTGCCGGCGCCCTCAAGGACGGGAAGCTCGATGAAGCCATTGCCATTGCCGAGCGCAACAAGAAGAGCCACATCGCCAAGGTGGTCGCCACCGGGCTTTCCGAATTCCAGTCCGCTTCACAGCAGGTTTCCGATTCCGACGTGATCGACGCCGCCAAGCGCGGTCTCGAGCGCTCCGTGGCCATCGTTCATGCCGAAATGAAGCGCGGCCTTTCGGCGCTTGCCACCATCGGCTCGACGGCCCCGTTCGTTGGCCTTTTCGGCACCGTGGTCGGCATCTTGAACGCCTTCAAGGGCATCGAGGCGAACAAAGCGACCGGCCTATCGGCCGTCGCCGGCGGTATCGCTGAAGCCCTGGTCACCACCGCCTTCGGCTTGCTCGTGGCCGTCCCCGCCGTCTGGGCTTACAACTATTTCACCAACAAAGTGGAAGCCTTCGACGTCGAGATGGACAACTCTTCCATGGAACTCATCAACTACTTCATCCTGCGCCGCGGCGCGAAGAAGTAACCGACCATGGCTTACAAGCCACAAGCCGGTGCCCAGATGGCGGCCCCCAACGTCATTCCCATGGCCGACATCATGCTCGTCTTACTGATTATCTTCATGGTGGTCACGCCCATGTTGCAGAAGACTCATCAGGTGGACTTGGCTCCCACCAACAATCCACACGAGATGAAGGACGCCGACAGGGACGACGCCATCGTCATCGCCATCAGCAGTGATGGTTCCGTCTTCCTCGGCAACAACAAGATCCAGAAGGAAGACATCACCGGGCAGATTAAAGACCGCCTCTCCAATCGCCTGGACAAGATCGTATACGTCAAGAGCGACGCCCGCGCCAAGTATGGCCGCGTCGTCGAGATTGTCGATGAAATCCGCTCTGCCGGTGTCGATCAGCTGGGTCTGCTCACCCAGAAGAACCAGAGCGCTAAGTCCACTCCTCCTCCGCCACCCGCGGATTGAGGACCGCAATACCGCGTTTGTTTGTGCCGTTCGTTTGCTGATTTTTTAGGCCGCGCCGGATCCCACCCGGCGCCGTTTCTTGGCCCGCGGAGCCGCTCTATCCCGGGCCGTTAGGAGACTCGCTATGGGGATGGATGTTGGAGGAGAAAGCGGAGGATCGCTCTCGTCGCCCAATGTGGTGCCACTGATCGACATTCTGCTCGTGCTGATCATTATTTTCATGGTCATCACTCCGCTCACGCCGAAGGGCCTGGACACGCTCGTTCCTCAGCCCTCGCCGAACCAGCAGCAAAACGTCGAACTCGAGAACAAAACCGTGGTCGTCCAGATTGCCAACAATGGCAAACTCAAAATCAATAACGAGGACACTACCTGGGATCGTCTTGGCCCGCGTATGGAAGAGATCTTCAAGGAGCGCGCCGAGAAAATCGCTTTCGTCAAAGGCGACAACGATGTACTGTTCATGGACGTCGCCCGCGCCATCGATATCATGCGTGGCGCCGGCATTGATAAGATTGGTTTGATTACCGCCAAGCTCGAAGCGGGCCAATAGTTTCAACACTTTGTAAAGGTGGGGGTTTGTTTACCCTCTAAGGGGCCCACCCGTTCTCGCTAGATGTGAGAGTCCTCCTCGCGGGGCAGTTGCCCGATAAGCGGCCTTTGTTAGGGCCGCCTAAAGCGTCGGTCGTCTTAGGGCCGCCTAAAAGCGAGGTGGATTATGGGAATGTTAGTTGGCGCGACGCGCAGTGTCGTCTCGGAAATGAACGTCGTTCCCTTGATCGATATCCTGCTGGTGCTGCTGGTGATCTTCATGATCATCCCGGCGTACTCCGTGGGTGAGAAAGCGCTGCTTCCCGAGCCTTCGATGGCCAAGGATTCGCCGCCGCCGATCGATGTGGTCGTCATTCAGGTTCTGGCGGACGGCACGCTCAAGATCAATCAGGAGCCGGTCGCTTTTGTTCAGCTGGGCCCCCGGATTGAGGAAATTTTCAAGCAGCGCGCGTCACACGTCGCGTTCATCCGCGGCGATCAACCGGTCGAGTTTGGTGTGGTGGCCAAGGTGATCGATGTCATGCACACCTCGGGAATTGCGTCAGTCGGATTGTTGACGTCGGACCTGGAAAAAAGCTTCTGACAGTTATAGTATGCCCTTCGCAGGGCGGACGTGAATATCCGGGCGCTGGCCCCGGCAATCTTGGGGTCACGCACAGCAGGGATGGATGCTTCGATGACTTATGCATCATCGGTGATCAGGGCCAGTTCAACTCGGCGGCTCTCCGGCTTGTTGGTCCTCGTCGTTCTGGCCACAGTTGTTTCCGGCTGCAGCAAATTGCAAGCCCGCGATGCGCTGAATAAAGGTGTCGGCGCGTACAAGAACGCCCAATACGACACGGCGATCGAGTTCTTCAAGAAAGCGCGCGACCTCGATCCCAATTTGATGAACGCGCGTCTCTACTTGGCTACTGCTTATGCCAGCCAGTACATTCCCGGCGCGCCATCCGATCAGAATATGGCGCTCGGCAATCAAGCCGTGGCCGAATTCAAGGATGTTCTCTCCATCGATCCCAATAATCTCAGCGCCACCGATGGCATCGGCTCCATACTCTTTCAGATGGCGGGCACTCCCTACGATCCCAAGAAGTTCGAGGAGTCCAAGTCCTACCATCAAAAGCACATCGAACTGAAACCCACGGATCCCGAACCGTACTACTGGATCGGCGTCATCGATTGGACGCTCGCTTTCCGCGCCAATGGCGAATTGCGTGCCGCCTACAACAAAGAGCACATCAACAAGCAAGTCCGGGATGATGATCCGCTGCCCCCGGCGGTCCGCACGGATTATGCCGCGAAGTATGGCCCCATGGTGGATGAAGGCATCGCCAGTCTGAAGAAAGCCATTGAACTGCGCCCGGATTATGACGATGCCATGGCTTACCTGAACCTCCTTTATCGCCGCAAGGCCGATATGGTCGAGTCCGCCGAGGAGCGTGCCAGCTTGAAGAAGCAAGCCGACGACCTCGTCGACAAGGTCAAGGAAATCAAGCAAAGGCGTGCCGAACAGCCTCAGACGGCCAGCTAATGGCCGCGCACAACTCGGCTCTCACGAATCGATTCTTCCCAGGGCGTCCCCACCGGACGCCCTTTTTCTATGTGCCGAGCATGGTCGACACCCTGGACGTGCAAGTCTTCTTCACAACCTGATGGACGTGAAGTGATAGCGAAGCGCAAAGGTGAAATAACATTCGCCGCGAGAAGATTGCCCGAAGAATCGCAACTTCAGCAGTGGCTATCAACTGATGTTTGGATGTCCTTCACGGGTAATTGCAAATCGGCTCTGCGGCTCACGGTTCGGAGCAACCTGTTACATCGAAGGCGGTTCACTCTGGGGCTCCCATTCATGGCCGCAAGCATGGCACTTCCCGCCCTTGTGGTTGACGGGAATAGGCACGCCTAGGAAAAAACCCGTATAGGCAATCTGTTTGTTCAATTCATCAAACGCAACATCCAGCGATCCGCATTTTGGGCACGCTGGTTGTGTGTAGTCTCCCACTCCCGTGACTTCCAGTTTCTCAGGAATACTCTGTTCCAGGACTTTCCTGGCCGTCTCTGCATCCTCCTCACGAACCAGCAATTTGATGCCGCCGACCAAATTCGAGTAAAACCAATCCAGCCTCACGAGATTCTCATCGCTCAAAAACGACTCGATACCCGCCGAATCCAGCATGCTCTCGGCGACCATCGCTTCCGGCATGGCGCCGTACCGCCCGATGACAACCGGTCCCGGTCTTGCGCCTCCCCGACCGGAAGCCTCCGCCGCCGCTGCCGTTGCCGACGGCGCTTCCATCCCCCTGCCCAACATTTCCGACCGTAACGCCTCCCTCGCCAAGGGTGTCAGAGAGTCCGCGTCTCCCGCAATCTCTTCCAATTCTCCCTTCTCCATGCCCGCATACAACTCCGCCAGACGTTCCCGCTCTCGTCCTTTGTCGATTTTTCCCACAACGGGCGCATCATACTCCCGCCAGCGCCGCTCCTCCTACTTCTTCCAAGCGGTTCTCGCCCTTATTCTCAACTCTTTTGTTCTCAAGCGATTCCGAACTCTTTGCACGAAACACCCGATTGGGGGGGTAGCCACCCACCAATCGCTTGCTTCCCTACCTAACCTCCTTACTTCCACTCCTTCTCGCGGGGAGCGCCCCTTTGGCGTAAACTAGAACATGCCTTCGCCGAGCAACCTTCCGCTTAGCTTTAACCGCGACCGCGCGGTTCGTCAGCTCGACGCTCGCCTCGAGGAGCTTCTCGACAAGCTTCGCAAGAACCGCCCCTCCGAAGATCCCTGGATGATTCGTCGCGCTTACGAAATTGCCACCGAGCGCCACCGCGACCAGTTGCGCAGCTCCGGCGAACCCTACCTCTCTCATCTTCTCGAAGTTGCGCACATTCTGGCGGACATGCGTCTCGACTCCGTCGCTCTCACCGCCGCCATTCTCCACGATGCCATCGAAGACACCGAGTATCCCGTCTCCTGCATCGAGGAGCGCTTCGGCGCGGAGGTCGCCCACCTCGTCGAAGGCGTCACCAAAATCGGTCGTCTCAAAATGCTCGCGCCCGAAGCGCGCCAGGCCGAAACCGTTCGCAAAATGCTCTTGGCGATGGTCACCGACGTTCGCGTCGTGCTCGTCAAATTGGCCGATCGCCTCCACAACATGCGCACGCTCGAATATCTCGAGCCCGCCAAGCAGCAGAAGATTGCGCGCGAAACTCTGGACATTTACGCGCCCATCGCGCTCCGCTTGGGCATGAGCGTTGTTCGCGGCGAACTCGAAGACCTCGCTTTCCGCTATCTCGAGCCGGAAGCTTTCTTCGCCCTGCAAAAAGAAATCAGCGACAAGGCTCCTCAGCACAAAAAATTTCTCGAGGAAGTTCAAGCCACCATCCAGACCAAGCTCGTCGAAGCCGGCATCCCCGCCGAACTCGAAGCCCGCGTCAAAGGATTGCATTCCGTCCACCGCAAACTCGTTCGCCAGGAAACCGGGCTCGGCCAGGTTTACGATCTTCTCGCCATCCGCGTCATCACTGATTCGGAGCGCAACTGTTACGCCGCGCTCGGCGTCGTCCATCACATCTGGCGCCCCGTACCCGGCCGATTCAAGGACTACATCGCGATCGCCCGCCCCAATCTTTATCAGTCCCTGCACACCACGGTTCTCCACAGCGGCCAGCCCTTCGAGGTGCAAATTCGCACGCAGGAAATGCATCGCATCGCGGAAGAAGGCGTCGCCGCACACTGGAAATACAAATCCGGAAAGCCCGCTTCGGAAAACGACGACCAGCGCATCGTCTGGATGCGCCAGCTCATCGAATGGTCGCAGGAACTTCAGGAACCTGGAGAATTTCTCTCCACGCTGAAAGTCGACCTCGCGCCCGTCGAAGTTTACGCGTTTACTCCAAAGGGCCGGGTCCTCGAGCTTCCGCGCGGCGCCACTCCCGTCGATTTTGCGTACCTGGTTCACACCGAAGTGGGGCACCAGTGCGTCGGCGCGAAAGTGAACGGCCATATGGTTTCGCTGCGCCATGAAATCGCCAGCGGCGACGTCGTCGAAATTCTCACGCAAAAAGGCCATCACCCCAGCCGCGATTGGCTCAGTTTTGTTAAGTCTTCCTCGGCCAAAAGCAAGATTCGCCACTGGATCAACGAGCAGGAACGCCAGGAAGCCATGGACATGGGCAAACGCCTGCTCGAAAACGAAGCACGTAACTTCGGCCGCAGCCTCAAGAAAATTCCCGAAGCCGACGTCCTTAAACTCGTTTCCGATTACGGTCTTGCCAAAGTGGAAGATCTTTACGCCGCTGTGGGTTTCGGAAAATATTCCGCCCGCCAGGTTCTGGCCCGCTTGCTGGGCGAACCGGAAAAAATCGAGGAGCCCGAAACTGCGGACGCCAAGCCCACTCTCGTCAAAACCGTAAAGCGCATGCTGGGGTTCGGCGAAGCCCCGCTCGTCGTCAAAGGGCACGACGACTTGCTGGTTTACCGCGCCAAGTGCTGTAATCCCATTCCCGGCGACGAAATTGTCGGTTACATCACGCGCGGACGCGGCGTCGCCGTCCACACTCGCCAGTGTCCCAACGTCCAGAACCTCATGTACCAGACCGAACGCCGCATCGCCGTCGAGTGGGGCGGCGAATCCGAGGCCAAGTTTCCCGTTCAGCTCACCATTCGCGCGCGCGACCGCGCCGGGCTTCTTGCCGACATCACCGCCGTGATCAGCGGCGCCGGGTCTAATATTCACAATCTGGAAAGCCGCCCCGATCGCACCGGAACCAACGCACGAATCGACGCCAACCTCGAAATCGCCGACAAGCGTCAGCTGGAAACCATCCTCGTCAATCTCCGCAAAGTCTCTGGTGTTCTCGGCGTCGAACGCGTCTATCAACCTGGCCAATAAATGAAGCACCATCACCATTTCCGCGCTGCGCCGCTGCGCTCCGCGGAGCGTTTCGGCATTCGACTCGCCGTCATCGCCGCGCTCGGCGAAAATTCACCGCCGCTGAAGATTTGTTTTTCCCTCTGTCCAGGCGCGCGATTTTCAGGACCTGTCCTTTAGCACGGGTATCTGCGACAACACACCTCCGGAGCCTTCTTTGTAGCTCCCGCTACAATGAAGGTATGCGGTCGAAACTCATGCTTCTCGGTGTGGTTGTCCTCTTCCGCGTCAGCGGATGCGACAAGCATCCGCTGACGGATTATCGCCCCCTCGATCAGGCGGGGATGTGGTCCAGTAACGTGGAGCAACTGAAAGCATTGAATACCTCGGATACCGAAGTCGCGCAACTCGTAAAGTTGAAGCAAGCCGGAATCGGCGACGATACTTGCATAACGCTCATTAATGAAGCGCACCAGCGCAAGCACTTGTTTACGAGCGCGGACTCCGCGATCAACCTCACGCACGCGGGCTACAGCGAGGCGGTCATTCTGGAAATCGCGAAAACGGATCAACTGGATATCATGAGCGGAGACGCCGTGATGTTGCGGCTGGTGGGGCTATCCGATTCCGCCGTCGATTGGGTTTTGCACCGGAGATTAAAGGGCCAGGCCACCATGAGCAGCGCGGAAATCGGACGCCTGAAAAATACCGGACTCACCGAAAAACAGATTCTCGAGCGCATCAGCCACGGCATGACCGACGCGCAAGCCGACAAGGAAGCAGCGCTGCGAGAGGCTACCCGCAATCACGCGAACACGGGCTTCGTGCGAACAGGGGGCCGGCGCTCGCGCTAAATCCCCGCCGCTTCGTTTCGTTGGAATGCTCGGCGCTCGAGCTAATCTTCCACTCCGCGCTCTTAGCAAGCAATTCACCATCTGCGTTATGCTTGTTTCCGACATCAAATGAATTTTCGCTCCGCCGCGAAAGCGCCGCGGAAATAGCGCCGCCTGAAAAGGAGATCGCTCCCATGAGAGACGTGATTCTGACCGACCGGGGACCAAAACCCATCGGTCCGTATTCGCAGGCCATTCGCACGAACGGATTTTTGTACGTTTCGGGACAGGTGGCGCTTGATCCAAAAACGGGGGAGATGGCGGGAGCGGACATCCGCCAGCAAACAGAGAAGACTCTCGAAAATGTGAAGGGAATTCTGGAGGCGGCGGGCTTGAATCTGCATCACGTGGTGAAGACCACAGTATTCCTGAAGGACATGAACGATTTTGCGGCCATGAACGAAGTGTACGCCAAGTACTTCGCGTCGGCGTCTCCGGCGCGCTCGACAGTGCAAGTTGCCCGATTGCCGAAAGATGCCCTCGTGGAGATCGAAGTAATCGCCGCGGTGTAAGTGGCAGAATCGTTTTCAAGCTACGGGGATCCTTTCCGCACGCTTCTTGTATTCGCTACTTCTGCGTTCTAAATTCACGCTATTGCGGCTACGCCTTCATTCAAGGCTACTTGGTTTCCGCGAACCAGGCGTTCCTCCCCCGTATGTATTGGTGGGCGCGTCGTTCAGCGGATTCAATGTCCGCGTCTTCGCAGGGAAATACCTTCCAGAAGTTGCGGGGGCCGTTCTAGTGGATTCGGCACACGAAGACCAATACCGCTACGAACCGCGAGTCACGCTAGCTCCTTTCAACCGGCTTCCCAAGCCGATTCGAAATCTGCTTTGCGCGGGCGTGCCTTTAGCAGCCCGAGTCGGTCTAGTGCGGATCCTCTCGAAGACTTCCGGCCCTCCGAGGAACATACCCTTAGGGTTCACGCCCGAGCAAGCGGCCACTTTCCAAGGCCTGGAACGCCAACCGAAAGCGTTTGTGGCTGCAGCGGTCTGTAATTTTGAGGAGAAAGTCTCCGTGCAAATGAGGGCTGCCGGCAATCTGGGTGACCGCCCATTGATCGTCCTTACAGCGGGGCAGCCTTTCAGGGTAGGTGATCCGGAAGCAGACAAAGAGCTAGTGGCTTTTCACGAAATCTGGCTCCATCAATTGCAGCCGCAACTCGCGCGGCTCTCGACGCGGGGACAACAGGTGATTGTAGAGAATAGCGGACACGCAATCGACCCGGACGCCGTGCTCAAGGCCATTCGCGAAGTGGTCATGGAGATTCGCGACGGAAGTTCCTCAAATTCTGCCGAACATCCAGCTCCAGCGGTTCACGACTCGCGCAAGGCGACGAGCGGATCCACGCGGCTGGCGCTGCGCGCGGGCAAGTAGCAAGCGATGAAAGCAACCGTGAGGAGGATGAGAGAGGCGGCTCCCAAGCTGAGGAGATCGCTGCCGGTAACGCCATAGAGAAAATGAGAGAGGGCGCGCCCAAGCAAGACTGCCAAGCCCATGCCGATTGCCGCGCCGGACACGACCACCGTCATTCCTTGGCGAAGGACTAGCAACAAAACGCTGCCTTCGCTGGCTCCCAAAGCCATGCGCACGCCGATTTCGCGGCGCCGCTGATTCACCGAATACGCCATGATGCCGTACAAGCCCACCGAAGCGAGGCTCAGGGCCAAGAGTCCAAATACGCCCAGCAGGCCGACGCCGATTTTTGCTCCCCAAAGCGCTTGATCAATGACCTTGGCTCCCGTGCGGATGTCTTCGACCGCCAGCCCCGGATCGATATTGCGAATTTCGCTCTGGACGGCGGTGAGGACCGAGGAGGGATCGCGTTCGGTTCGGACGTAGAGAATCATTGCGTCCGAGTAATTCTGGCGCAGGGGGACGTACAAGCAGGCTTGAGGAGGTTCGCCGAGGGCCTGATAGTTGGTGGTCTTCGCCACACCGACGATCTCGAGGAACTCCTTGCCTTGGGGCAATTGCAGACGCTTGCCGAGAGGATCCTGGTTTGGCCAATACTTGGCGGCCATGGTGTCGTTGATGATGGCGATGGGAGTAGAAATGTCACGATCGTCCTGGGTGAAGTCGCGGCCCTCGACAAACGGGATGCCCAGGGTAGAAAAATAGTTCAAATCGATGGTATTTACGACGGCCGAGATGGCTTCGGATTTCTTGCGCTGTTCTTGCCCTTCAATCACCACGCCTGTTTCCTTGCGCTCCCAAAGCGGCAGATTCGAAGCCCAAGTGGCGGACAAGATACCAGGCACGGTGCCGATGCGGGTGCCAGCCAGTTTGTAAAATTGTTCCGTGCGGGTCTGATCGTAGCCGGCTTGACCGGGATAGAGCATGAAAAGGGCAAGATGATTTGTTTCGAAGCCAGGATCGATGGTGTATTCGCGTTGGATGCTTCGTAGAACTAACGCGGCCACGACCAGCAAAACTAAGGAAACAGCGACTTGGCCGGCGAGAAGCGCGTTTGCCAAACTGATGCGGCCGCGGCTCCGGCCGGCGGCGCGCGTTTCTTCCTTGAGTACTTCTGCGACCGAAGTGCGCGAAGTGCGGAGAGCGGGCACCATGCCGAACAGCAGTCCGGTCAGGAGGGAGACAGCCAACGCAAAACCGAACAAGCTAGCGTTGATGCGGAGTTCAGCAAAATTCAAAGCAAATTCCGGAGGACGAAAAGACCACAGGAACTGACATCCGGCATAGCCGAACAGCAATCCGAGAACGCCGCCCAGGAGGCCAAGCAAAACGCTTTCGGTGAGTAACTGGCGAACCAGGCGGAAGCGGCCAGCGCCGAGGGCCATGCGAACGGCGATTTCCTGACGACGAACAGCGGCGCGAGAGAGCAGCAGATTGGCCACGTTGGAACAGGCGATAAGCAGCACCAAGCCCACGATAGCCATCAGCAAAGCACTACCGAACAAGAGCGGCTGGCGTTCCGGCCCGTAAGCAGCTTCGGTCAAAGGACGCAGAGCAAGGGCTTGGCCCTGATTTGAGGCGGGGAATTCCTTTTCGAGAGAGGCGGCCACGATGGTCAACTCGGCGCGAGCTTGCGCGAGCGTGACATCTGGCCGCAGACGGCCAACACCGGTAAAGAGAGGAGTCGCGCGGTCGCTTAGCGCGTTGCGCTGCTGGGCCGGCAAGATTTGTTCCGCCATCATGGAGGGGACCCAAACATCGGGGCCAAAAACCGCGTACAGACCTTTAAAGCCTTTGGGCCCGACGCCGATGATGGTGAACGAAGTGTTGTTGAGCTTGATCGTGTGCCCGAGGATGTCTCTAGCTCCACCGAAGCGGCCTTGCCAAGCCGCGTAGCCGAGTACGGCGACGGGCGCCACGCCTGGGGTGGTGTCTTCGCTCGGAAGGAAGAACCGGCCCATGAACGGGTGGATGCCGAGGGTGTCGAAGTAATTGGCGATCACCATTTCCACGAAAATCCGGCGCGGCTCCGCCGTGTCAGTCATGGTAATCGCCAGGGGACTGGAATGGGCAGTCAGACTGCTGAAGGAGTGGGACCTTTCCCGGAAATCCTTGATGTTGGGGAAGGACAGGAGCTGGAGGTCGCCCGATTGCGCGGTCATTTTTGCTTGCGTGGTATTGATGGCGGCGAGTTCGGAGATTTTATCCACGGGAAGGGGATTCAAGAGAAGGGTGTTGATGATCGTGAAGACGGCGGTATTTGCTCCGATGCCCAGGGCAAGAGTCAGAGCCGCCACGGCGGTGAAGCCGGGACTTTTCTTGATCATGCGTCCGGCATAGCGCAGGTCTTGCAAAAAACCGGAAACCCAATGCGCCCCGGTGGCAGCGCCAAGTGGCAAGGGATCCTGAGCGACGGCGGGTTCCGTGTTTCGAACCTCCGCTTGGAGATCCGTATGGTCCAGTTCGGCGATCACTTGGCGAAGAGCTTCTTCCTGGCTGGCCCCCTCGGATTGCAGATGGTCGTAACGATCCTCGAGATCGCCAGAGAGCTCATCGATGATTTCGGCTTCGCGTTCGGGGCGGAGACGAGCTCCCGCCAAGCGTTTTGCAATTTCCAGTTTCCAATCAGGCATTTTCGACTCCTGCGATCCGGCTAACCGCGCCGGCAAACGCTTGCCACTTCCGGCGTTGCAGTGCCAGGACTCGCTGTCCCCCGGTGGTTAGCCGATAGTAGCGGCGGCGTCTTTGATCCGGCTTTTCGACCCAGCGCCCCTGAATCCAGCCGCGCTTTTCGAGGCGGTACAGAAGCGGGTAGAGCGAGGCGACATGAAAATGGAGGGTGCCACGCGAGCGCGCCTCGATCAGCCTGCCAATGTCGTAGCCGTGCCGAGGCTGGTCTTCGAGAAGCGAAAGGATCAAGAGCTCCGCACTGCCCTTTTTCCACTCATTTTCAACTGCCGGCGCCATATATGGGACTCCCACATCTGCTACGCGTGGTCCCGGCTAAAGATTTCGCGGAACAAGAACTTTTTTAGCAATGGTCTTGGGGAAATCCAATCGAAGGCTATCGCCTGCTTCTTAAACGAGCGGTGACGCGACCGCATGGCGCTTCTTTCGCAGGCTGCAAGAAAGTGTTGTAATCCGGCGGGATTTCCTAGAGTCTTGTGCATAAAGACGCGTAAAGCCTTTTCTCGACTAGTGCTTAGGAGGCTCGGCTATGAAAATAGTGCCGGCATTGTGCGTATGGTTGAGCGCCTGGGCGGCAATTGGAATTGCGCAAGAAACGATGAAGCCGAACGGCGAGGAGGGAAGAATCGTTGCGCTGGAATCGGCCTGGGACCAGGCGGAGCAAAACAAGGACGCGGCGGCTCTCGCGGGCTTGCTGGCCGACAATCTTGTTTATGTGGATTATGACGGCAGCGTGAGCAACAAGCGGCAGTTTTTGGAAAGTGTCAAAAACGCAGAGGTTAGTTCCGAACAGATCCAAAATGAAGGCGTAAGCGTGCGTCTTTACAGCAACAACAACGTGGCAGTGAGCACGGGCATTTACCGGGACAAGGGTGTCGAGAAGGGCAAACCTTTCCGGCGTCGAGGACGATTCACAAACGTGTGGGTCAAACAAAGCGGCGCGTGGCAATGCGTTGCCAGCCAATCGACGCTAATTGCTCACTAAGAACTGCAGATTTTGAGGTTCCAGATCGCAACCTCAAAGAAGGAAGGATCGCTTGAGCATCTTTGCATCTGTCTAATCAATGCTGCTGGATATGGATTGAGAGTCGCGAGTTACGGGCGGGCGGGGCTTTCCAGTGCTTCCGTGACCGCGAAATAAGTGACCACGGCAGTAGCGGCGACAGCGTACCAGATGAATCTGCTCTTGGCGGCTTTGAGGGGCGGTCCGCCAATCCCTTTGGTGCCCGCACCTCGCGGCCCTTGAGGGTCAGGGTTGGGATCGAGGACGACACGATAAGCCGCGCCTTCCGGAATCTCGCGCACGTCATCATCGACGACAATGGTCAGCGACCCGCGCGTACTGCGGACGATCAATTCCTTCGGAGTGAGGACGGTAACTCGCCCGATGGTAGGCTGATTAGACGCCGGGCGAATCACGGCGGGCCCCACGTGCAGGGCAAAGGCATTCGAATTGGCGGTCGAAAAAGTGGCGGTGCCGAAACTTAGAGTTGCGGCCGGGCGGGCATCATCCTGGGAAAACGTAGCGCTGCTGCTACTGGAGAGAAGCAGGCGGGCGGCTCCGGCACGCACTTGGACGCTTCCAGTTTGTTCGGTGGTGAGCCGGTCGCCACTGAAAACGGTCGCGCCAACGGAGGCTGGCGCGGCGCCCACGTGAGCACGATCAGCGAAAACCACAGTACCGAGAGAAAAAGAAGGAGCAGCCCATGCGGGCATGGTCATTAGGGACAAGGAAACGAGCAGGGCGAGGATGCCTTGGGTGATCGAAAGGCAGTTGGTAGGGCTGGCGACCGCAAAACAATTCATGCTGCTGGTAATCGCAAGACGGTCAAATTTTCTGGCGACCGTAAGACGGTCGACGCGCAAGCGCGTCATTAAACGCCTCCAAGAGGGCCACCGAAAGAATACTGAGTAAATTTCGCGGCGTCAATCGGTAAACCACTTTGCTAGTGCGCTAAAAATTAGCGCTTAGCACACTTTTCCGGAAGAAAAGTCGCGCTAGACACGGGGAACGGAGTTTGCTGGCCGAGGGGGCCTTCCGCTGTTACAATGCAAGCAAAAGATGACCGACTGGAAACAGATTACCGCCCGCATCCGCCGCGCGCGCACCAGCAAAGACCCCGCGGGGCAATTATCGAATCTTTACCAAAAGACGCGCGACGCCATGGTGGCGTTTGAACTCGCGAAATTTTTCGAAACTTCCGGACAGAACGCCGATGCCGCCAAATGGTATACCGCTGCAGCAGAGAGATTCCGGCGCGCGGATTGGAAAATCAAAGCGCAAGAAGCGGCGGTGCGGCTGGGGGGCGCGTCGGGCGACACACCGCTCGAGGCCGGAACACCGCCTGCGGGGGAGTTTGCGTTGAAGCCGCCTCCGGTTTCGACGCCGGAGCCGCAACTGCCATTCGAGCAGAATCCGGAAGCGCTGGAGTCCTCCGTGGCGGTCAGCAGCGAAATCCAGGAAGCGGCGGAAAGTATGGAGAACAAGTCAGCCGCCGGCGGTCCTGAGAAAAAAGGCCGCCGGAGAGGACGCCGCGGGGGCCGGAACCGGCACCGGGGAAGCAACGGGAAGGAAGCAGTCGTTGGCACGGCTGCCGTTCGGCAGACCTCGGAGGCGGCCGCGCCGCGACGCGGATTGCCTCCCGTGGTATTTAATGAATCGGCCGAGCCGACTCCTCCACGAGTGACCCACAGCCGCGCGATTCCCAGCCTGCCAGTCGAGCCCATGGGAGAGCCAGGGGGAGCTAGCGTGAAGGGCCGCTACGGCGATCCCGGGCTGTCTTCCCGGATTTCTTTGTTGGAGATGCAATTCCGCAGGTTGCTGACCTGCCCACCCGCCAAACTGGAAGAAGCGGACCATGCTCCGGTCGGGCCCGGCGTGTTTGTCCTGACGGACTCGGATCTGACCAGCTATTACTACGTGGAAGCTTGCCAGACGCTGCGCATCGCCATTGGCAATTTATTGCGCGGCGGGTCGCGGGGCCGGGGCGGGGATTCGATCAAGCCACAGCTGGCGCAGCACCTGGGAATTCAGGAAGCGCGCGTCGCCAAATATCTGGCGGACCACTGTGTGGTGCGGTGGCTGCAGTTGGACGAAGGGGCTTCCAATTTTGCCCATTTCGTCATTGCCGTTCTTCGGCCAGCCCTGAACGAATAGGAAAAGCTCGTCTAGGAACGAGCGTGAATCTGCCTCGGAATTGCTAAGTTCATAGCCCATCCGCACTACTGGTAGCCCCTTTTGGGGATCCGGGGAATTGCCGTTCGCTGCGCCATATTGCCGTTCGACCCCCAAAAATGACCGTTCGGCACAAGGTACTAGCGTTCGCCCCGGCTAACCTTCAAACTATAGGTGTTCAAAGACTTATTAGACGTACCTAGGTACCGTAGTACGGTTTCGAGCATCAAAGGTAGGAGCCCGGGGGCAGTCGTTAGGGCTTAGCTCCGACGATTGAATGGGCTACGGATAATCCAAGGTCCAAGTACTTTGCATATTTGAAAGTGGAGGATAGAGGTTTATGCCGAATCAAGTAGGCACGCAAATCGCGAGGACGTTTGATTGGGTAGTTTGCCAGGCTGCTGGAATCACTTTTAACACCATCCAGTTTTTCAACAAGCGCAATCCCAATCCTTCGGTCACGCCGAAGTGGTCGGACAAACCGTTGTTGAAGTCGTGGGAGAAGACCAAGCCGACGCTGGGCTTCCCGCGACAGACAGATTCACTTTGTCCCGCGTGCGTAAAAGAGGCGCGCGAGGCGATTATCTCCGGCAAGAAAGATTGGCGCGACTTGATGCACGAAAAGGTCGGCGAGATCAAAGCGCAAATCATCGAGCGCGACGGCCAAGTGTGGATGGTGAAGGATTGCCCTCTCCATGGCCACTATGAAGACATGATGGCCGTCGATTCCAAGTTCCTCAACTGGATCGAAAAGCAGTTCCCGGGGCGCGACATCCCCGCGCACAACGATGAAGACCTGCATAAGCACGGCTCCTCGACGGTGCGCTATGGCCGCGGGTCGGTTCTTACCGTTGACCTGACCAACCGCTGCAACATGATGTGTGATCCCTGCTTCATGGACGCCAACCAAGTTGGCTATGTGCATGAGCTGGGGTGGGAAGAAATTAAGGAAATCTTAGATAACGCTTTGAAGATCAAGCCGCGCCGCCAAATGTCGGTGCAATTCAGCGGCGGCGAGCCGACCATGAGCCCGTACTTTTTCGATGCCGTCGCCTATGCGCGCAAGATTGGTTACAACAGCGTGCAGGCTGCGACGAACGGCATCGAGTTCGCCAAGAGCAAGGAGTTCTCGAAGAAGGCCTTTGAAGCCGGCATGCGCTATGCGTACCTGCAGTTCGACGGCATCGGCAACGACGCCAACAGCCACCGGCAGATCGGCAACTTGTTCGACGTGAAACTGCGCGCCATCGAAAACATGCACGAAGCGGGCATCGAAATCGTGCTGGTGGTGACCATCGTCAATAACGTAAACAACGATCAAGTCGGCACGATCGTGAAGTTTGCGATGGAAAATCCCAAGAAAATCGCTTTCGTCAGCTTCCAGCCGGTTTCCTTTACTGGGCGCGACGAAGACATAACTCCGGAACGCCGCTTGCGCCAGCGTTACACACTCTCGCATCTGGCGAAGGACGTCAGCAGCCAGGTGGGCAAAGTCGAGCCGACGCGCGACTGGTTCCCGATTTCGTTTATCAGCACGTTTGCCGGATTCTCGGACATGGTCAAAGGGCAAGAGTCCAACTGGGGCTCGCTCTCCTGCGGTTGCCACCCGAACTGCGGCGTGGGCACGGCGCTGATGATTAACAAAGAAACGAAGGAATGGGCGCCCGTTCCGCGCTTCCTGGACGCCGAACAGCTTACGAAAGACGTCACGGCTATCACAGACGCGGCGCGCGGCAAGAATTTTTCAAACTTCATGATGGCCATGGCGCTCTTGAAGAACTACCACCCGTTCCAAGGGCCGAAGGGGCTCAAGCTGTATGACCTCTTCAAGAAATTCGACAAGACCTGGGCGCTGACCAAGGGCGCGGAGAAAAAGTATGGCCGGACTTCACCGGACCGCACCTACGAAGACGCCATGAAGCGCCGCCAGCAGGATCCGTGGAATTTCCTGTTCATCGCCGGGATGTGGTTCCAGGACCTCTTCAACTATGACTTCCGCCGCACGGAAATGTGCATCATTCCCTACGCCACGCAGCAGGGCGAGATCAGCTTTTGCGCTTACAACACCGGCGTGGGATGGCGGCAGATCATCGAGAACATGCACAAGAATGCTACCGTAGCCGAATGGTACAAGACGCACGGCAAGCATGAGATTTACGCTAAAGGCAAGAACGTCAACCTCCAGAGCTACGAACACTCGTTGAAGATCGACGCGAATGATGCCGCCCGCGTGCGTCACCTGGAGCACGATGTTCCGCTGACAGCGGCGGAAGAAGAGCGCGCCCGCCGCAAGAAGGCTTATGAGGAACAAGCCAAGGTTCGCGCGATTTACGAAGAGTTGGTGCTGAAGAAGCCGCAGCCGACCGTTGTGCAGATCGGCACGGTCAGCGACATCGCCAAGGCGGTGCCGGCCAATTTCGCGAATGCGGGCAAGCCGCTGACGATCGCCCCAGCGAACGGCAACGGCCATTCGAACGGTAAGGGTGCTGCCGCTAAGGACGAAAAGGCAGCCGAAGCCGTCGCCGGCGACTAAGCGTCCTGTCAGACTCCGCAGATTCCAACGGCTCCATCGAATGCATGGAGCCGTTGCTTTTTTGGGGAATGGAAGTGTTCGCTTGGCAAGGCTGGTATAATCATGCGGAGGAATCGATCGAGGTCTGAAGATGCCGATTTACGAATACATTTGCGAAGGTTGCCAGACGCACTTTGAGAAGATTGTGCTGAACAAGACGCAGGAGATTGCCTGCCCGAAGTGCGCCGGGAAGCGCAACGCGATTCAGCTTTCCGTGTTCAGCGCGGCGCATGGCGCGAGCAACGGCTCTTCTGCCAAATCATCCGGTGGGTTCTCTGGCGGAGGCGGCAGCTGCTGTGGCGGCGGTTGCGGTTGTCACTAAGAAAGCCATGCCGGTTTTCTTCTTCATCTTCTGACTCTCTCTGCGGCCTTCTCTGAAGCCCCCAAGCCCTACCGGAGAGTAGCCGCGTCTTTGACCGGATTGTCGATTCTATCGGTTACGTCCCATCTTCTGAGAACCATTGGGGCTCACCAAACTTCGTCGCGATCCGTCTATTGGGTAAATCTGGGGGTCGCTCATGCTGATCAGCCATTCTTCGTTGCTTTTGTTCGTCACCGGGGCCGCTGTTCTCCTCGTCATTCCCGGGCCGGCGGTTACTTATGTAGTCAGCCGCAGCATCGGACACGGGCGGGCAGCGGGTCTCGTTTCCGTCTTGGGCATCGTGACCGGAACGTTGTGCCATGTGGTTGCGGCGGCTCTGGGGATTTCCGCGCTGCTGGCTTCTTCGGCGATGGCGTTCCAGTTCGTGAAGTATCTTGGCGCCGCCTACCTGATTTATCTTGGAATCAAGACGCTGCGGCGCAAGGATGAGCAGCTCGTCGCAGCCGATACCGGCGAGACGAAGCTGATGCGCCTCTATGGCCAGGGCCTGCTCGTCAATCTGCTCAATCCCAAGACGGCGCTCTTCTTTCTGGCTTTTCTACCGCAATTCGTCGATCCGGCGCGCGGACAGGTTACACTGCAAATCCTGCAACTGGGAGTTTTGTTTGCTCTAATGGGCTGGTCGAGCGACTCGATCTATGCCGTGATTGCCGGGACCGTAGCCGAACGCATTCGCGGCAGCTTGCGCCTTCGTCGAGCGCAGCGCCACATTTCCGGTGGAGGACTCATCGCGCTGGGGTTGGCGTCGGCGTTCTCGGGGTCGCGAGCAAACTAGATTTACGCACGCACCGCCGAAGGCAGCCGGTGAGGGCACTGGCCTACTGCGGGCGCGCATAGTTCAACACATGGGGCGGAATCGGATTCTTTGGATTGCCGCGCGGGTCGGCAATGGGCGCTTGCGCCACCCATTTCATGGGGATCACACCGGTCCAAGCATCGCTAGAGTATTCTTCTCCATTATCCACCGCGAAGCCGGTGCGGACTTTCGCGGAAGCTTCGACGAGCGGCACCGCAACGACCATGGTGCCCCTCAATTCCTGCTCGCTCGGCGGACGCACCGTGGCCCACCGCCCGGGAATCACGTACTCGACAAAGTCGCGCATGGCCGCGAGCTTTGCAGCCTCGCCCTCGACAGGTACGGCCTTACCCATGACTACGACCGAGCGGTAGTTGACGGAGTGGCCCGTCGCGGTGGGCGAAAGCACGATGCCATCGAGCAGCGTGACGCTGAGGCAAAAGGGCGCGCCGCTCGCGAGCGTCTTCATCAGACGGCTGGCGACCGAGCCGTGCAGGAACAATTTGTCGCCCACCCGTACGTAGTTTGTCGGTACCAGGAAGGGTTGGCCGTCCACCACAAACGCCAGGTGGCAAACGAAGGCTTCATCGAGAATGGAGTAGATCAGCTCGCGGTCGTAGCTGCCGCGATCCGGCTTGCGGTGGACTTTGGTTCTCTCGGTGGGAGTGAATTGGCTCATGACGGCAGGCTAATCCCCATCAGACCTGGCGGCAAGAGCCAATCTGGATTAGCCGCGCGAATTGACCCCGGCTAGGAATCGTGTAGGCTGTGGGGCGCCGTGCCATCTTGCAAGGAAAAAAACTGAGGCGTTTCATGGCTCCCAGAAAACCTATCTTGACCCGCGAAACGTTTAAATTCTTCAAAGACCTCGGCCGCCACAACCGCAAGGAATGGATGGAGGCAAACCGCAAGCGCTATCTGGCGGCTTTGATACAACCCTTCCGGCGCTTGCTGGAGGAACTCGCGCCGGCGGTGCTGGAGCTCGATTCGCGTTTCGATACTTCCGGACGCACCGGAGCGAATTTCTCGCGCATCAACCGCGACATCCGTTTTGCGAAAGACAAAACCCTGTATAAAACTCACATGTACTTGAAGTTTTCTGTTCCTCCACCCGCCAAGCGGGAAACCGGGCAGTTGTATGTTGGCCTCACAACGGATACGGTTACGGCTGGGTTCCGTATCTACTCGGGCGGGAAACGAAAAGACTCCACGATCGCGCTGATTGCCGAGCCTCGGGTGATCGAAGACTCTCGCTGGGTCGCGAAGCAAAAAGCGCGCCTGGGCCGCCGCTATGAAAGCTACTGGTACAAGACGGTGAAGGGAGAATGGACAAAACACGCGGGTTGGCCGGTTTCGGCTGACGATTGGAAGAAAATCCAAGCATGGATCGTGCGCCGCAAATTTACGCCTTCCGCGGCCATGCGCGCGTCCTTTCCGCGCGAAGCCGCCAAGGTCTTTCGCGATCTTTTTCCGCTCGTAAGGTTCACTTCGTTGTCGGAGTAGGTAGAGGAGAGTACCCATGAATCGAGCCGCCGATTCGATCAGGACGCGAAGAAAATTCCTGAAGATGCTGTCAGCAAGTCCACTGCTGGCCACGCCGGGATTGTTGGCCTGTACATTTAGGAATCTTCTGGCAAGTGGCGAAGTTAGCGAGAAGAAGTTTCTGGGCTGGCTCGATTCCTTGCAGCAAAGCGACGAAGTGCTCTCATCTCCGGACCAGGCTTTTGAGGTGATGGATTTTGAGCCTGCCGCGCGCAAAGCGCTGCCTCCGGCGCATTTCGGCTATCTCGCGACCGGCGTGGACGATGATGGGACAGTGCGAGCCAATCGCGAAGGTTACTCGCGAATCCAGATTCGGGCGCGCCGGCTGGTCAATGTCGAAGAAATTGACATGTCGGTGATCCTCTTGGGCACAAAGTGGGCCACTCCCATTGTGCTGTCCCCCGTGAGTGGTCAGAAAGCTTTTCATCCTCAAGGCGAAGTCGCCGTGGCTCGTGCGGCGGGCGCCAAGGGTCACCTGATGATGCTGTCCACGGTCGCGACTTCGTCGATTGAAGAAACCATTGCCGCGCGGGGCGGCCACGTCTGGCAGCAGCTCTATCCCACAAACGTTTGGGAAGTCGGCCGGGCCATCGTGAAGCGCGCCGAAGCCGCAGGTTCCCCCGCGATCGTGCTCACCGTGGACCTGCAGGAAGGCAGCAACCGCGAAACTCTGTTCCGTGCTGAGCGTGCGGATAAAAGAGAATGTTCCGCTTGCCATCAAAGCGCCTACACCGGCGACGCCCGAGGAAGGGTTAGAGGTGGCGCCGGAGGTTTTGCCCAATACGCAGCCCGGAAGCCGATGTTCGACGGCCTCGATCTGTCAAAGGTCACTGCTGCTCAGCCGGCAAATCTAAGTTGGGATTTCGTGAAACGGCTGCGCGATACCGTGACGGTCAAGTTGTTTATTAAGGGCATCGTGGCGGGCGAAGATGCACAACTCGCAGTGGAACACGGCGTGGATGGCTTGATCGTGTCGAATCATGGCGGGCGTGCCGAAGAGACGCTTCGCCCCACGATCGAAAGCCTGCCGGAAGTCATCGAAGGTGTCGCCGGGAGGGTCCCGGTCATCGTGGACGGCGGCATCCGGCGCGGCACGGACGTTTTTAAAGCACTGGCTCTTGGTGCATCAGCGGCCGGCATCGGAAGGCCACACGCCTGGGGACTGGCCGCCTTTGGCCAGCCGGGGGTCGAAGCCGTGCTCGAAATCCTGCGCCGCGAATTTCGTACCATCATGCGGCAAGCCGGAACCATTTCGGTCGACAAGATCACGCGCAACTACATTGTTGGCCGTTCATCCTGATCACCAAAGCTGATTTCAAGGCGCCCACAATCGCAGCCCCAGCAGATGCCACGACCAAAAAAAGCCGGTGAGCACGCAGCCGGAGGAGGAAACGAGTAGAGCATGTATCCGTACGGCGCGGTGGATTTCCGCTTTGGGAACCCGCAGAACCAGAACGAGGCCGACGATGGAAAAGACTGGAAAGAAGAACGTTCCCAGGAATATCCCAAGGGTCCAGAGGTTGAACGAGCCGATTTGCGCGCCGCCGAGTTTCGAGAAGCAGAGCGGCGCGAGCAACAGCGAGAGCGTCCCGAGCAACGGCGCAACGCGGACGGAAAGGTGGCGCACCTCCTTCATGGCTCCGATGAGCTTCATAAAAAGCCAAACGAGTGCGTAGGGCAAAGAAGTCAGCATGAAAAACAAACACAGCGAGAGCAGAGCAATGCGAAGAAAGGGCCAGGCGAGAGTGCTTCGCTCGCTGTAACCAATGCCGTCAAGTCCACTGCTGACGACCGCCCGGTGGCCCGTTTCGGTAACGAAAAAAATAGTCGTGCCTTCCGGTTCTTTTTGGCCGCGGAAGAGATTCCTACCGACAGGGAAAAGCGGTTCGGGCTTGCCAAACAAGCTGGAGCGCGTCAGCTTGCCGTTGATTACGCGGATGCGCGTCCCGCCGGTCAAGTCGTCCACAAAGGCAAACAACTGGCTTCGCGGCGCACGCGGCGCGTAATACCCCGCGAACATCTCCAGGGTTTTCGCGGGGAGAGTTGTTACCGGCTGCTGCAGCTTTGGGAAATCCTTCGAAAGAAAATCGATGGCCAGGTGATTTAAAGTCTCGAGCGCCTGTTGGGAGTTGTCGCTGTTCAGCAGGATGGCGTAACCCCAATTCTGTTCTGGCATATAGCGATACGAAGAGATGAAGCCGTCAATTCCGCCGTCGTGGCCGTGCGTCACCACGCCGCCGTCCACGCTCGAATAGTTGCAGAGGCCGTAGCCGAGCCGCAAGCCGTTCTTCGCTGCCAACGTGGTTTCTGGCGCTTCCATCCGCAAGACGGATTCGGGCTTCACCAGTTGTTGGTCTCCCGCCTTCCCCCGCCGCAGGAAGAATTGCACCACTTTCGCCAGTTCTCCCGGCGAAGCTTTCAGGTCTCCCGCCGGGCGCAAATAGATGAATGGATAGTGGGAATGTTTCGGCGGACTGCCTTCGTAGGGACTCGCCAGCAAAGCTCTGTTTCGATCGGTGAAGGGATAGTCAGCGTGTTCCATTCCCATCGGCCGCAGGAATGCCTCCCGGATGTACTGATCGAAAGGCTTTCCCGTCGTTTTCTCGATCAAATATCCAGCCACCGCGTTCCCGGGATTTGAGTACGACATGCGCGTTCCAGGAGGCCAGCGCACGGTTTGCGGCTCCCTAAATCGTTTGAAAACTTCGAGCAGCGGAAAATCGTAGCGATCGTGCACGTTGTAAACTTCGCTCGGCTCCATGTCGTCGAAGCCCGCGGTGTGTTCGAGCAAGTTCACGATGCGCACGGGATGAGTCGTTTCCCACCGATTCTGGAAAGGAACTTCCGGCGCGACATCCTGCAAGCGGGCGTAAAGGTTGATCTGGCCTTGTTCCTGTAATTTCAGCAGGGAAAGCGCGACGAAAGTTTTGCTGATTGAGCCCACGCGGAATTCGGTATCGCATGTGACGGCGCGCTTCGCGGCGATGTCCGCCTCGCCGATTCCCCCGCACCAGAGAACTTCGCCATTTGCCACGAGCGCCACTCCGGCTCCCGGGACGTGTTCTTTGTCGAGCACTTCCTTCATGGCCTGCTGTAATTCGGGGAGTGTCTTCGGGTGAGGCTGATCGTCTTTTTGTTGCCCAACACTTTGCGGCGAAATCCACAACATCGCCGCGGCGGCGAGCAGTGAAATAGCGGCAAGCAGTCTAATCCGGCGCATCCGGCGCTCCTTGGACCCACGTTCCAGCCGAGGGCCGCATTCTATCCGCGAATTCGCTCGGCACAAAAGAAATCGTCGCGCTGGCCGGCCGCCGAACCGCATCCCAAACGATTGACGCTTCCCGCACTCTCGCATACGATGCCGCACGTCACACTTTTGTATTTTGAGAAGCTTTCCTGAGAAGGAGTCTCGCGCTTTTATGTCGTCTCTAATGCGATGCTTGAGTGCCGTTGCTTTGCTGCTCTTAATTGTAAATCTGAGTTTCGCCCAGCAGCCGCCCGCGCCGCCAGCGGCGGACAAAACTGCCGAAAAACCTAAAGAAGAGAAGAAGCCGCCAGCTCCTGAAGAAAAAATCGTTCAGACCAAGCACTCGCTGAAGATTGGCGGGCAAGAGATCAAATATACCGCGACGGCGGGCACGATCTTGCTAAAGCTGGAAGACGGCACGCCCAAAGCCAGCATCTTCTACGTCGCGTATACGAAAGATGACATCAGCGACGCGAGCCAGCGCCCGCTCACTTTCAGTTTCAATGGCGGCCCGGGTTCCGCCTCCGTGTGGCTGCACCTCGGCTTGTTCGGTCCAAGGCGCGTGCAGATGGGCGACGCGGGCACGCTGCTTCCACCGCCTTACAAGCTGGTGGACAACGACGTGTCGCTTCTCGACATCAGCGATCTTGTCTTCATCGATCCGGTTTCGACGGGATACAGCCGTGCCGTGCCTGGCGAATCACCGCAACAATTCCATGGTGTAACTCCAGACGTCGAATCCGTGGCGGATTTCATTCGGCTTTATGCCACGCGCAACAAGCGCTGGTCTTCGCCAAAGTTCCTCGCCGGTGAAAGCTACGGCACTACGCGCGCCGCCGGCCTCTCCGGCTATCTCCAGCAACGCTTCGGGATGTATCTGAATGGCATCGTCTTGATTTCCTCGATCCTGAATTTCGAGACGGCCGAGTTTGATACCGGCAACGATTTGCCCTATATCCTCTATTTGCCAACCTATACGGCAATCGCGTGGTATCACAAAAAACTTCCTCCGGATTTGCAAAGCGGCGACGTCCAGAAAGCCGTCGAAGAATCTCGCAAGTTCGCGGTCGGAGAATACGCGGACGCGCTGATGGCTGGCGACGCGCTGCCCGCTGCCCGGCGCGCGGAGATTATGCAAAAAACCGCCCGCCTAACCGGCCTTTCGCCGGAGTACATCGACCGCACCAACTTGCGCATCGAAATCATGCGCTTTACCAAGGAACTGCTGCGCAGCGAACGCCGCACCATCGGCCGCATCGACGCGCGTTTCACCGGCATCGATCGGGACGCTGCCGGCGAGCGTCCGGAGTTCGATCCCAGCATCGCCGCGATCATCGGCCCGTATTCGGGCATGCTCAACGACTATGTGCGCAACGACCTCAAATTCGATAGCGACTTGCCGTACGAAGTGCTGACCGGTCGCGTGCGTCCATGGAGTTACGCGCCGTATGAGAATCGCTACGTCAACGTCGCGGAAACGCTGCGCAGCGCCATGACGCAGAATCCGTTCTTGCATGTTTTTGTCGCCAAAGGCTACTACGATTTGGCTACGCCCTTTTTTGCCGCGGACTACACTTTCGATCATCTCGGCCTGGACGCGACGCTGCGCAGCCATCTCACCGGCGCGTACTACGAAGCGGGGCACATGATGTACGTCCATCCACCTTCGCTGGCGAAGCTCAAAACGGATATCGCGCAATTCATCAAATCCAGCGCGGCGGTGAATCCGGCAAAATGAAGCGTCTATTCAGCATCGTGGCGTGGGTAATGATCGCGGCTCTCGGCGCCGGTGCGCTTGGTTTTATCGCCTTCGATCGTGGCGAACCGCTCAACGCGACCTGGTTCGTTGTTGCCGCGGTCTGCTGCTTCCTGGTGGCCTACCGGCTCTACTCCGCGTTTGTCGCGGCAAGAGTCCTCGCGCTCGACGACACCCGAGCGACTCCCAGCGAGCGCCACGATGATGGCCGTGACTTCGTGCCGACCAACAAATGGGTTCTTTTCGGCCATCATTTCGCGGCCATCGCCGGACCTGGCCCGCTTGTCGGTCCGACGCTGGCCGCCCAATTCGGCTACCTGCCGGGCACGCTTTGGCTGATTGCCGGCGCTGCGTTCGCAGGCTGCGTCCAGGATTTTGTGATTCTTTTTTGCTCCATTCGCCGCGACGGAAAATCGGTCGGGCAGATGGCGCGCGAGGAAGTCAGCCAGCGCGGCGGCTTCATCGCTCAGTTGGCGGTTCTGGCGATTATGACGATTCTTCTTGCCGTCATCGGTCTTGTCGTCGTCAACGCCCTCAAGTCCTCTCCCTGGGCCACTTTTACATTGGCCATGACCATTCCCATCGCGCTGCTTTTGGGTCTCTATCTCCGCTTCTTGCGGCCCGGTCGCGTCCTGGAAGCTTCGGTCATGGGCGTGGCGCTGGTTCTTTTTGTGGTGGTCGCCGGACAGTGGGTGGCCGATTCGCCTTCCTGGTCTCGGGTTTTCACATTGAGCGGCGTCGCCCTGGCCTTCGCTATTATCGCTTACGGCTTTGCGGCATCAGCCCTGCCGGTCTGGCTGCTGCTCGCGCCGCGCGACTATCTCAGTGCCTTCATCAAGGCCGGCGCCATTTTTTCTCTTGCCGCGGGCATCCTGATGGTCCGGCCGCAAGTCTTGATGCCGCCTCTCACGCGCTTCGTCGACGGCACCGGCCCCGTTTTTGCCGGAAAAATCTTCCCCTTTTGCTTCATTACCATTGCCTGTGGCGCGATCAGCGGATTCCATTCGCTGATCTCTTCCGGCACCACGCCCAAGATGATCCTTCGCGAAAGCCATGCTCGCTTCATTGGCTACGGCGCAATGCTGCTCGAGTCGTTTGTCGGCGTGATGGCCATGGTGGCCGCGTGCGCCATGCCCCCAGGCGTGTATTTCGCCATCAACAGTCCGCCCAGCATCGTCGGGAGCACCGCCGATGCTGCCGCCGAGACCATCAGCGGCTGGGGCTACCCCCTACAAGCACAAACCATGACCGACTTGGCCCACAAAGTCGGCGAAATCACCCTTTGGAATCGCGCTGGCGGCGCTCCTTCGCTGGCCGTGGGCATGGCGCAAATCTTTTCGAGTACCATCGGAGGCGAACGCCTCCTCAGCATCTGGTATCACTTTGCCATCATGTTTGAAGCGCTTTTCATTCTGACGGTGCTAGACGCCGGCACGCGCGTGGGACGTTTCATGGTTCAGGATCTCGGTGGCCGGGTCTGGAAGCCCTTCGGCCGCACCGGCTGGATGCCCGGTATCCTGTTGTCCAGCGCCATCATCGTCGCCCTGTGGGGCTACTTTCTCTATCAAGGCGTCGTCGATCCGCTCGGCGGAATCAATTCGCTGTGGCCGCTCTTCGGCATCTCCAATCAATTGCTCGCGGCGGTCGCTCTGGTCGTGGCCACCACCATCCTCATGAAAATGGGCCGCTGGCGCTGGATTTGGGTGACGCTGCTGCCGATGGCCTGGCTCGTCATCATCACTATGACGGCCAGCTACCAGAAAATCTTCGACGCCAATCCGCGCATCGGTTTTCTGGCGTATGCCAAGGTCCTGGCCGCTCAAATTGCCGCCGGGAAAATTCCCGCCCAGAAAATTGCCGAGACGCAACGCCTCATTTTCAACCAGCGCCTCGATGCCGCAGTTACCGGAGTTCTTGCCGTCATGATCCTCGTTCTGATTGTCGAAGCCCTCTTCGACTGGTATGAGATTCTCAGCCGCCGCAAGGAATCTGTCCTTCACGAATCGCCCTATATCCCCACGCGGTGGGCCGGGGACTATTCCGGTGCCGCCCAAGGAGACGATTGATGAAGCGCGCCGCAAAAACTGCGTCCCGTTTTCTCCGCCGCTTCTGGCGCGGCCTCCGCGAATGGTGTGGCGATGCGGCCTATGAAAGCTATCTTCGTTCGAAAGGCAGCCAGACCGGCTCGCGCCGCACACTTACACCTGCGGAGTTCTATGTGGAACAGCTCAACCGCCGCTATTCCAAGCCCAACCGCTGCTGCTGAGGTTTGCGCCAACAGGAAGCAAGATGAAGCTTGCCACCCCTGTACCTCGGGAGTAGACTCGTCCCAAATTCGGTCCGGGCCCTTCACAACACACTTTTTTAGGAGGGACAAATGTTTCGTCCATCACGCTTGCTGGTAATACCTCTGCTTGCGCTCGCGGCCAGCTTCATCTATTTCAGCTCTTCTGCGCAGGAGAAATCTTCCAAACCAGACTTTGACATGACCGCCAGCTACATCGAAGCGTGCAGTTGCGACATGTTCTGCCCTTGCTACTTCAACGATCATTCCACCAACCACATGGCAATGGCGGAGCACCATTCCGAAGAGCACTTCTGCCGCGCTAACCTCGTCCTCAAAGTGGACAAGGGAACTTACAAGGACGTCAAGCTGGATGGGGCCAAGGTCTGGATCGGTAGCGATCTGGGCAGCGACTGGAGCACCGGCAAGGACTCCTGGCTGGTAGTGAACTTCGATCCTAGCGTCACCAAAGAACAGCAAGCCGCGCTTGGCGACATCCTCGGCCAGCTCTATCCGATTCCATGGCAGAAGAAGGCCGTGCAGACCGCGGCGTTTTCCTGGAACGTAGACACGAAGACCGGTGTAGCCCACGCCAAAATGAAAGATGGCAAAGGCGAAGTCATCCTGGAGCGCGTGAACGGCGATAACGCCAGCCATGAAGTTGTCATGCGCAACCTGAAATACTGGGGTGCGCAATCCAACGAGGGCTTCCGCATGTGGAAGAGCAAGCACGAAGCCTTCGAAGGTGACGGCCACAAGTTCTCTTACGACGGCACGAATGGGTTCCTGATCACCATTCACTTTTCTGGCAATGCCAAGCCCGCGTCCGCGGACTGATCCTCGATTCGAATCGGTCCCGCCCGCGCTTTGCCTTGCCGTAAAGCGCGGGTGCGGGTTAGATTCCCTCGTCGTCTTCGCTGGTCTGTTTTAGCCAGGTTATTTTGTGCGTAATCCGCATGTTGTGTTTGCGGATTCCGGCAAGGATAGCGCGGCGCGTTTCCGCAGGCAGCATCTCCGGCGCGAAGACCCCGGCAAGTTCGCGCGGAAAAAATTTGATAAAAAGCGCCGCGACATGCGCCGTTGCGTACGCTACCGGCGTTGTATACCGTCCTTGCCGCCGAATCTGATAAAGCGTGGGAAATGTGCAATCGCTGCGAATCAGCAACCACTGATCTTCCTTCTTGGCTCGTTTTATGCCCTTCACCAAAACGGCAGCAGCGAATCGCGCGTTCTGTAAAATCCCTTGCCGGATCAACTTTGCGATTGTCTTCGGAGAAGACGTCTCCGGAAAACGCTGCTTCGCCATTCCGCGCGAGCGCGACAGCTTTCCCTGTTTGTGCCAGCGCCGTAGCCGGTCAATCTCGTTCCCGCCGATTTTTACGTCCAGCTCCCGCGTGGGAATGGAATAGGGCAGGGTAGCCACTTCATCCTGCGCCGCAAGCACCACGCGCGCCGTGCCGATGGGGTCGGCAAAGCGAAATTTCTCAATCTCTGAAAAGCGCTTGCCCAACTGAAATTTTCCGTTGCGATAAATGCGCGGGTGAGAGACCGCCTCGTCGAACGATGCTTCCGGAGACCATTGCGAGATGGGATCGTCGCTCTCGCTGCTTTCGTACAGCCGGATGTGCACGGCTACGACCTCTTCCAGCAATTCTGCCGCGCGCTTGACGAGCAAGTTGGTCAGCCCGGGCGCCACTCCCGTATTGATCAGCGCCGCGCGGTTTTTTTCTTGGAATTTCTTTTCGTAGCGGAATTGCTCGGCCTTGAAGGGATTGCGCGTCAGGTGCGAGCTGAGGTCGGCGTAATGCGCGCGCAGGCGTAGCGCTGCCCGCAGAACAATCTCGTTGAAAACGGATGCCGAAGCATTGACGATGAGCTGGCAGCCCTTGGCCGCCTTTACGATGCCCCGCAAATTTCGCGCGTTCACTTCCGTTACCGCGATGGTGCTTTTCTTGCCCAGAAAGCGTCGCGCGCGCTGCGGGTCGCGGTCGCCGCACCACACCGTATGTCCTTGCCGCTCCAGTAATTGCGCGAGAAGAGAGCCGGTCGCGCCGGCCCCTAGAACGAAGATCCGCATGGCGTGGCCAAAACTCTACCACAATCCGAACGGCGGTCCTTAACTGTGGTTTGGAGGGGTTTCAGGGGTGTCCCAATTGCGTACTTGAGGCGGGCGGCGTAGACTATCGCTGTAACTCCGACCCCGGCCGCCTACCGGAGAGATAACCCACGGCCACTGGGGCGAAGCCCTGAAAGTTATCGGGGCTGAGGGTTTGGGCGGAAACGCCCGGGCCTCCCATGCTTGGAAAGGAGCGATCCCCCGAAAATGCGCACATTTTCGGTGCGCGCCCGATTCCCAGCACTGGATCGGGCGGTTTTGCTTTACGGCCACGGTGCGTCCAAGTAATGAGGATCTGCATCCAAGAGGCACGACAGATCATGACCCTTCACGACAAATTCGGCCGCCAAATCACGGACCTGCGGATTTCCATCACCGATCGCTGCAACTTTCGCTGCGTCTACTGCCGCTCTGCCGACCCGGAAAACTACCGGGACCACGACGAAATCCTCTCCTGGCCCGAGCTTGACCGCCTCGCCCGCATTTTCCTGAGCCTGGGCATTCGCAAAATCCGCATTACCGGCGGGGAGCCCCTCGTTCGCGAAGGCGTCGAGGACTACATCGCCCGCCTCCATGCCCTCGGCGTGGAAGACCTCTCTATGACCACCAACGGCCACTTGCTGGCCGATCGTTGCGACCAGCTCGTCGCCGCCGGCCTTCGTCGCATCAACATCAGCCTCGATTCACTCGATCCCGATAAATTCGAGCGCATCACGAGAACCAAGTCGTTCTCCACCGTCATGCATAGCATTGCAGTCGCCCAGAAATCACGCCTGGCTCCCGCCAAAGTAAACGCCGTCCTGGTTCGCGGCATCAACGACGATGAAGTGGAAGCTTTCGCCTCCTACGCTCGTGAAACCGGCTTCATCATGCGCTTTATCGAATTCATGCCGCTCGACGCCGACCGCCATTGGACGCGCAGCCTCGTGGTCCCCGCCGCGGAGGTTCACCAGCGCATCCACGCTCGCTGGCCGCTCGTGCAAATTCCTCACGAACGCAGCGAAACCGCTCGCAAGTACCGCTTTGCCGATGGTGCGCTGGGCGAAATTGGCCTCATCGCTCCTGTCACCCAGCCCTTCTGTGGCCATTGCTCCCGCATCCGGCTGACCGCGGATGGCAAGCTGCGCACCTGCTTGTTCAGCAAAGATGACCATGACCTGCGGGCGAGGCTCCGCGCAGGCGCCTCGGACGACGATTTGGTCGCCTACATCCGCTCCATTGTCATGGAAAAAGAGGAGGGGCATCGAATCAATGAGCCCGGCTTCGTGCCACCCTCTCGGACCATGGTATTTATCGGGGGATAGTGGAAAATGACACCGGATATGAGAAAATGAAGCTTCCGGGTAGGAACCGCTTAGCAATAGCCTCTTAGCAGAAAAAAACACCCTCCATGGGCAACCTAGTATCCATTTCGGATAGCAGCACCCTCATCGGCACAGTCCAGCCGCTCACCGTGCGTGCCCCGGAAATCGAGGCCGGCGTAGGATGCGACTTGGACTCCTACCTCCTCGTGCCGGACAACACTCTCGATGACCGTATTGCCGCCGCGAAGGCTCGCCTGGGCCGCGACGTCGTGATCCTGGGCCACCACTACCAGCGCGACGAAGTCATCAAATTCGCTGATTTCCGCGGTGATTCCCTGAAGCTCTCTTTTCAAGCTTCCCAAGCCGAGGGCCGCTACATCGTCTTCTGTGGCGTTCACTTCATGGCCGAAAGCGCGGATATCCTCCGTCGCCAGCACCAGACCGTTATCCTCCCCGACTTAAACGCCGGTTGCTCCATGGCCGATATGGCCGACATTGGCCAGGTGGAGGCCTGCTGGAGCGAGATCTCGTCTGTCCTCGATTCCCGAAAGATCATACCCCTCACCTACATGAACTCGACTGCCGCCATCAAGGCCTTCACCGGCGAGCACCGCGGTTCGGTCACGACCAGTACGAACGCGGCTGAGGTCATGAACTGGGCTTTCGAGCAGGGTGAAAAAGTCCTCTTTCTTCCAGACGAGCACCTCGGCCGCAATACCGGCTATCGCCTGGGCATTCCCCTCGACCAAATGATCGTCTGGGATCCCTACCAGGAATTCGGAGGGAACACGCCGGAGGCCTTCCGCCGCGCGCGCATCATCCTCTGGAAGGGCTACTGCTCGGTGCATCAGCGCTTCACGCCTCAGCAAGTTGAGCGCGTTCGCCGCGAGCATCCCGGCATTCGCGTTATCGCGCACCCGGAATGCCGCTTCGAGGTTGCTCAAGCCGCCGACGAAATCGGCTCTACTGAGGGCATTATCAAAGCCATTCAAGCGTCTCCCGCAGGCACCCAGTGGGCCGTTGGCACCGAAATCCATCTCGTCAACCGCCTCGGCAAGGAATTGAAGAATCACAAAGTCATCTCTCTCGATCCCAGCGTGTGCGTGTGCACCACCATGTTCCGAATCACCCCGCAGCATCTCCTCTGGGCCCTCGAAAACTTGGGAGAGGGCAATGTTGTCAACCGTATCTGTGTCGACGAACGCACGCGACACCATGCGCGAGTTGCTCTCGACCGCATGCTCGCTTTGCGCTAGCATCCAATAGAAGAGACTTTTTGCCCTGAGCTTGCCAAGGCCGCCGGTTCCCTTTTGCAGGCGCAAAAGGTGTCCCCAGAACGGAATTAGAATGGCTGACGAAGACGACGATCAAGAACAAGACGAATCTCCAGAACCGCCACAGCGCCTCTTCACCCTGACCGAAGCGGAGCGCACGCGCCAAGAGCTGGAACCTTTTCTCGTGGAGGCCATGGATTCCCGCAAAAAACTTGCCGGCCTGGAAAACGAACTCTCAGCCGTCGCCGCCCGCATCATGATGATGGGTGGCGTAATCGTTCCCTACGAAAAACTGGCGGCCGTTCGCATGGAGCACAACCACCTTTCCGAAATTCTCAAGTCCGCGCTAAACCGCATTCTCGAAACCGGCTGCCTCATCAAGGATCTCGACGTCGGCCTCCTTGATTTTCCCGCTGTCATTAATCAGCAGGACGTCTATCTCTGCTGGAAGCTCGGCGAGGACCGCATCCGTTTTTATCATCGCCAGGACGAAGGGTTCGCCAGCCGTAAGCCGCTTGACCCCCGCGACCTCGGCCCCGGCGACACCATCCAGTAGTTTTTGTTGTTCCGATCAGTGGTTGTTCCGGTAGGGGCGGGGCTTGCTCCGCCCCCATTTGTGAAAGGACTCCTCTTGAGTAGTCATACTGAAAACCGCCTAAAAGATTCCGCAAGCCCTTACCTGCGTTCTGCTGCTCACCAGCCTATCGACTGGCACGAATGGGGCGAAGCCGCCTTTGCCCGCGCCAAATCCGAAGACAAGCCCATCCTCCTCGATATCGGCGCTGTCTGGTGCCATTGGTGCCACGTCATCGACCGCGAAAGCTACGAAAACGCCGAAATCGCCAAAATCATCAACGAACACTTCGTGGCCGTAAAAGTGGATCGCGACGAACGACCCGACGTTGACTCCCGCTACCAATCCGCCGTCAGCGCCATCTCCGGTCAGGGTGGCTGGCCGCTCACCGGCTTTCTTCTTTCCGACGGCAAACCATTCTATGGCGGCACCTATTTCCCGCCCAAAGATCAGCTGGGTCGCCCCGGCTTCCGCCGCGTCCTTTTAGCCGTCGCCGATTCCTATCGAAACAAGCGCGCCGAGCTCGAGCGCGCCGCCAATTCCCTCGCCGACGCTGTCTCGCAAGCCGAAGTTTTCAGCGGCGCTCGCGCCGACTTCGACCTCGGCGTCGTCGAAGCCCAAGTCAAATCCATCACCCAGCTCTTCGACATCAAGAACGGTGGCTTCGGCCGCGCCCCCAAATTCCCGCACTGCTCAGCCATCGATCTCATCCTCGAACGCTATCAGCAGACAAAGGAAGAGCATCTCCTCGCCATGGCCGAAACCACTCTCGAAAAAATGGCCCGCGGCGGCGTCTATGACCAGCTTGCCGGCGGCTTCCATCGCTACTCCGTCGACGAACGCTGGCTCGTCCCTCACTTCGAGAAAATGTCCTACGACAACTCCGAACTCCTGAAAAATTACCTCCACGCCTATCAGGTCACGCAAAATCCATTCTTGCGTGAAACCGCCGAAGGCATCATCGCTTGGGTCAACGAAGTTTTGTCAGACCAGGAAAACGGCAGCTGCTACGCCAGCCAGGACGCCGACTATTCTCTCGACGATGACGGCGACTATTTCACCTGGAGTCTTGAGGAACTCCGAACCGCCCTGCTCCCTGGCGAAGCCCGCGTCATGGAGTTGTATTACGACGTCGAAGCCCACGGCGAAATGCACCACAATCCGGCAAAAAATGTTTTGTGGATTGCTGGTGACGCCGCGAATATCGCCAAGCAAGTCGGCCTCGACGAAGCTACCGTTCGCCTGACTATCGCCAAATGCAAAGGAAAGCTCCTGGCCGCACGCCTCCCGCGTCCCACGCCGTTCATTGATAAGACGATGTACGTTTCCTGGAACGCCATGTTTGTCTCGGCCTATCTCGATGCCGAGCGTGTTCTCGGCGGCTCGCTAGGCGCCCATTGCCGCGCCTTCGCCCTGAAAACCCTCGACCGCATGTTGAAAGAAGTTTGGACCGAATCCCGCGGCTTTGGCCACCGTATCGGCGGCCCCGCTCTTCTAGGCTCGCTCGACGATCAAGTCTTCAGCGTTCTCGCGCTCCTCGACGCCTACGAGGCCACACTCGATCCACGTTATTTCACGGCCGCGCAAAAGACGATGGATCTCGCCATCGCCCGCTACGGCGACCCCGAAGCCGGCGGCTTCTTCGATCGTCCCAACGACGCCGCACCCATGGGCGGCCTCGACGTCCGCCGCAAGCCCTTCCAGGATTCCCCCACGCCCAGCGCCAATTCCGTCGCCGCCATCGCCCTGATCCGCATACACGCCTTCACCGGCGACGATCGCTACCACGCCTTCGCCCAAAAAACTCTCGAGGCTTTCGCCGGCATCGCTCCCCAGTACGGCCTCTTCGCCGCCACCTACGGCCTAGCTGCCACTTTATTCGCCCATCACCCAATCCAAGTCGTCATCACCGGTCCCGCCAACGATCCCACCGCCCAAGCCCTAGAAGCCGCCGCCCACCGCGTCTATCGCTTCGGCAAATCCGTCCTCCGTGTGACGCGCGAAACTCCCCAACTCCATCTCGCCGGCACCCTAAAAGAAACTCTCCCCCATCTCCCCTCCAACAAACCCCTCGCCGTAGTCTGTTCCGGCCAAACCTGCCTCCCCCCAACCAGTGACCCCGCGCAGCTAACCGCCCTCCTCGAAAACGGCATAGCCGGCGCTGCCTCTTCGTGAATTTCTATAATTGGCAGATTGTCATTCTGAGCGCAGCGAAGGATCTCAACAATCACCCAAGCGATAGTTGTTACGTCGGGCGAGGGAAAAAAGGCGCGATGCTTACGCACCGCGCCCAAAACACAGATTCCAGCATCAACCAGCGCATTCGCGACCGGCGCCTCTTCACCAGTCACCAGTCAAGAGTCACCAGTTATTTCTTCGGCCTCGACTCCGGCGGCACCATTCCACTGTTCCGGTAATACACCACCAGGTTTCCGTAGTGCTCCCCGGAATGCTCGATCAACCCGTAAGCCAAATCGCCCACACGGTTGAGCCGTGGTCCGCCAGCGTTCACGGCTTCGTTCATTCCCTTGTCTCCCTTGGCTTTGATGACGTCGGCGCCGTCCTTAACGCACTGCTTCACATACGCCACCAGGTCTGCCTTGCTGTTGATCTTCAGGTCCGCAGGTTTCGGATCATCTGCATAGCGGGGTTTCTTGTTCTGTGCCGGGTCCGTGAAGTAGTACATGGACGCCGAGACGTGTATCAGCACCGCCTGGAACGTCCGCGAATCCGGATTCGGCTTGTAGTCGTACTTGTCTTCTGGCAAATCTTCTGCAATCGCGACCAGTTTCCGCCCGATTTCGTTCCACTGCTCCAACACTTCCTGCGATGGGCTCAGCGGCGGCTTCGGTGGCTCTTTCTTCGCCGCATCTTGCGCCAGCACCGGCATCACCGCCAACCCCATTGCCAAGGCCAACCCCGCCACCCATTTCATCTTTATCATCTTTCTCTCCTCCGTTACGCCCGCAACCCCCCGGACGTTCTCTACTTGAGACGTGCCGCTAAGCCAGGCGTTTCCCCGATTCGCCGGACACCTGGCCTTCTGGGGGGTTCATCTTACGCAGTAAACCCGCCCCCGTCATGCAATATTCCTCACCCCGCGTGGTAAGCTTGTATGTTACGTTCGGGAGCGCCACAACCGTGAATTGGGGTTTTCTGCTGCTGCGCATTGCTATTGGATTGAGCATTGTGACGCTGCTTTTTCTCTCGCAGCGTTTCTGGTACCGCGCTCTTTGGGGCCTCACCTCGCATTGGGGCCGCATGCCGCTCCGCGTGGGCCCACGGCTCGTCTATATCGTTCTTCTTTTGTTGGTGGTCGCGACCTTGGCTGATGGCTTGGTTTTCGGCCGCGCGGCTTTCACCCATCGCAGTTCGATGGTGAGTGTTTTCGCCGGGCTGTGGTTTTTCAGCGCGCTTTTTGCTTACATCGCGGTTAAGGCGGTTCATGGTCTGGAGCGGCTCTGGCATTTGCTCCATGCTGTCACGGCGAAGAATTCCCCATCTTCCGCGACAACGTCCTCGAACCCCCTTGCCGAAACGGTTGCTGACCCAGGTCGCCGGTACTTTTTCCGTGCTGCCACCGCTGCTGCCGGCGCTGCCCCATTCCTCGGTGCCATGTATGGTTTCGCCGCCGAACGCCTCAACTATCAGGTTCGCCGCATCGAAATTCCCCTGCACAATTTGCCGCCCCCTCTCGACGGCATGAAAATCGTGCAAATCAGCGACATTCACCTCAGTGGCTACATGTCCCGCGCCCAAGTGCGCCGCGCCGTCGATATGGCGAATGATCTGGGCGCCGATCTCGCCGTCGTCACGGGCGACCTCATCACCGGTCCGGGCGATCCTCTAGCCGATTGCGTCGAAGAAGTTCGCCGTCTCTACGCTCCCCTCGGCACTTGGGGTTGCAATGGCAACCACGAAATCTACGCCAGCGCCGAAGAAGAAGCCGCTTATCTTTACTCCCAGGCCGGCATGAAGATGCTCCGCCAGGAAAGCGCGCAAATTACGTTCAAAGGTGCATCCTTCAATCTCCTCGGCGTCGATTACCAGCGCGAACGTACTCCCCGGGGCCAGCGTCAGCAAACGCTCGCCCGCGTGGAGTCCCTCGTCCGCCGCGACCTACCCAACATTCTTCTCTCCCACAATCCCAATACCTTCAATCGCGCCGCCGAGCTGGGCATCGAGCTTTCTCTCGCCGGCCATACCCATGGTGGGCAAATTCAGGTCGAAATCCTCGACCACCGGCTTAGCCCGGCGCGCTTTATCACCGATTACATCGCCGGCCTCTACCAGCGCCCCCTCTTTGCTCCTGCTCCCAATGAACGCGCTGCTTCCAACGCTTTCGTCACCCGTCCGTTCAGCCCATCGCTGTTTGCCGCTACCCCGCTTCCCGTAGCTCACCTCTACGTAAACCGCGGCTTGGGTACCGTGGGCGCCCCGGTTCGCCTCGGTGTGCCTCCTGAAATCAGTTTGATTGTCCTTCGCTCCGCTTAAGCGTTTTTTTGTGCGCCGCTCCCGACCTTCCTGGCTGCAGCTCCATTCGAATCGTGGAATAAATCCCTCCAATGTTCGGTATGTAATCCGGTGCATTGATTCAGATTTTTGGAACTTGACCATTTGTGTCATACCTCTTTGTCCGGCAAGTTCCTTATTCTCAATCGACGCAATTCCAGTTTTTCACCCGGATAACCTTGGAATTCGGCTTGCATCGAATGTACCGGAGTCCAGCCGGCGGAAGTTCGTCTGCGAACACCAGGGACGTGTTTCGCGTCGAAAATCTCGTTTTGGAAGGATTCTAGAAATGCTGTCCACAAGTAAGTCCCGGAAGTCTCTTCTAGTAGTGGCTTTTTCGCTTTTCTTGCTCCCCGCTGTAACCCAAGCGCAACATTACAAACAAAAGAATCTGGTTTCCGATCTTCCTCAGCCAAACAATCCAGACGGAACGACGGTCGTCGTCGATCCCAACTTGAAGAATCCCTGGGGGCTGACTCGCTCCCCCGGCGGAAGCCCCTTCTGGATCGCCAACAACAACTCGGGTACCTCCAGCCTTTACGGTGGAACGGGCAATGCCATCAACATCTTCACGGAGGCCGGTGGTACTCGAGGAAATTTCATCACTGTTCCTCCTCCGGGTTTTGCCCCGGGCACTCAATCCACCCCCACGGGTGTCGTCTTTAATGGCAGCCCTTCTGATTTTCTACTCGACAAGGGGACGCCTGCTGGCTTGCCGGCGGCATTCATTTTCGCCACGGAAGATGGCACCATCTCCGGCTGGAACCCCGGCGCCAATCTTGCGACGGGTGCCAAGCCACCTTCCATCAACGCGGTTCTTGAAGTGGACAACTCCGAAAAAGGCGGGCCGAATGGCGCGGTCTACAAAGGCATGACTTCCGCCGAGATAGGCGGACACCGCTTCCTCTACGTCACGAATTTCCGCTCCGCCAAAGTTGAAGTCTACGACACGAACTTCAAGCGCGTGCCATTGGGCGAGAATGCTTTCGAGGCCGAAGGCGTTCCCCATGGTTTCGCTCCCTTCAACGTGCAGAACATCGGCGGTACGCTCTTCGTCACCTATGCCAAACAGGATGCGCCTCGTCACGACCCCGTCGGTGGCGACGGCTTCGGCTACGTCGAATTGTTCACGCCAAGCGGTGAGCACATCGGCCACCTCGAGCACGGTGATTGGTTCAACGCCCCTTGGGGTGTGGTATGGACCACCCGCGATTTCGGCGAGTTCAGCAACGCTATCCTCGTCGGCAACTTCCGCAGCGGCTGGATCGCCGCATTCAATGGCTTCACCCACAAATTCCTCGGCTTCGTGAAGAATTCCGATGATTCCCTCATGTTTATTGACGGGTTGTGGTCCCTCACCTTCGGCAACGATGGGGCCGCTGGACCGGCCAACACCCTGTTTTTCACCGCCGGAATTAACAATGAAAACGACGGCCTCTTCGGCACCATCACGCCCGTGGACGGCCTCGACGGCGACGAAGAATAGTTCGCGTCAGTTCCACTAGAAAGCAGACCACACCTGGAGACGGCAGTCTCGCCATCGCTCGCTGCCGTCTCCTCTTTTCTCTCGAGCCCGTTTCCCGCGTTCCGTCTCGTTCTTCCTCGTCGTGCCGCTTCGCGGCCTTTTCCTTCCTCCAATCTCTCGTTTCCTCCCTCTGTACTCATCACCCAAGTTGCCGCATAATCTTGCGTTCTACCACCCAGATTTCTCCGATAATAGAAAGACTTGCTGCATTCCCGGCATTGCTTATGGCGCACCCTCTTCTTTCTTCTGGCCCTGGGTGATGACCAAGGTGTTGCCGGTTTACGCCGGGCTCCTAATTTAACCCCATTGAGGTCTAGCTTTTGTCATGGAGAGAAAAAATCGCGGCCCGCGGCGAGCGCCTCACCGTGTCTCGGCCGTCTCGCCATTGGCTGATTTTATTTTCCGTCGTTCTCCTGATCGCTCTTTTCGTGGCCCTCCTCGGCAAGCCCGGCTACGCACTCTCCGTATTTGGTGATCTTGCTGAACTCGGCTTCCTCTTGCTCGCCGCTGCCTTCATGCTTCGAAACGCTTTCGCGAGCCAAGGGGCCACGCGCATCTTTTGGTCGTTCTTCGCGGCGGGGATCCTTCTTTGGATCGCCGGTGTGCTTCAGTGGACGGAGTATGAATTAATCCTTCGCACTCCCCGGCCTCAGACGCCCATCGGCGATATTTTGCTCTTCCTGAAGCTTGTGCCGCTGTTTGCGGCGCTCGCCGCTGAGCCGCACCTCGATCTCTCGCGCCGTTTTCGTATCTTTGGTTTTCTCGACCTTTCTTTTCTTCTGGTTTATTGGTTTTATTTTTACGCCATTTGGGTCATTCCCTACAGATATGTCGTGCCGGAGGAAGGCCTTTATAGCTTTCACTTTGATACCATTGATTCTCTTGGACACCTTATTTTCATTGCTGCTCTGGGAATTGCCGCTCTGCGCGCCCAGGGCGCTTGGCGCAAACTCTATCGTCTCTGTTTTGCCTCTTTTGCTCTCTATGCCCTTTCCTCTAACGTCGCCGACGTGGCCATCGATGAAGGCAAATATTATTCCGGTGGCCCGTACGATCTTCTCCTGCTGACCTCCGTGGCGGCAGTTGCCTACTTTGCGGTTCTGGGCGGTGCGCTCCCACTGCGTTCTGCTCCATCCGCTCGGCCCCCCGCCCAATCGAGATCTCCGCGCACCTTGATCCTGCTCCCGGCCCGAATCGCCATGCTGGCGACGCTCTCGACTCCCGTGATCGGCTTTGTTTTGCTCGCCTCCGCTGGTGCCTCGGTCCAGATCAGACACTTTCGCATTCTCACGACTCTTCTCGCCATGTTCATTCTCACTTTGCTTCTGTCTCTCAAACAGGACCTCTTAAGCTCCGATCTGATCCGCTCGCTCGACGAAGCTTCTCTTGCCTATGCCAGCCTCTCGAGCACTCACCAGCGATTGCTGCAGACCGAAAAGCTCGCCTCCCTCGGCCAGATCGTTGCTCGCGTGGCCAACCAGGTCAAAAAGGCCATGACCGCCACTCTCAACTCATCCGCGGCCCTGATGGCCGATACTGCTGGCGGCCCCGCCACCCGTGCCATGGCCGAGAAAATTGTGAGCCAGGCCAACCGCACGGACGCCCTGCTTAACAATATGCTGAGTTTTGCCTGCGAATCGCCGGTCGAAATTGCTCCTGTTGATCTTCATCAACTGCTCTCCGCGGCCATCGGCTTGACCCGCGCCGGTCGCAACTCCCGCCTGCAACTGGAAATCAAATCGCAAGGAAGCATTCCCATGGTGGCCGCCGATTCCAGCCGCATTCTTCAAGTCTTCCTCGAGATTATCGGCAATTCCATCGAGGCCATGGAAAACAGGGCCTCCGGCACTCTGCTCATCACCTTGCGCGCGGCGGACCATCGCGTGGAGGTCGAATTTGCCGATAGTGGGCCTGGGTTGCAAGAGCCGGAACATGTCTTCGACCCTTTTTACACCACCAAAGGCGTAGGCGAGGGTACCGGCCTGGGCCTCAGCACTTGCTACGGAATTGTCCGTCAGCACCAAGGCGATATCACCTGCCGCAACCGCTCCGCCGGCGGCGCGATCTTTACCGTTAGCCTTCCCGTGTTCCTTGCTGAGTCTTCCCGGGTCGCGGAGCCGGCTGCTCCCGCGCTGGAGGAAACTTGACACGGTTCACGCGAAAACAATCTCTTTGTCTCCTAATCGCCGCCGCAGGCTTGGCCGTGCAGGCGATTGGTTCCTTAGCCCTTAAAGAAGGTTACGCGGCCACCATGGTTAGTGACGCTGTGCCGCTCGTTTTCTCCTTGGTGTTGATCTTTCTTTGTCACCAGAATTCGCGTTCTTCGTCGGGCCCTGGGCGCATCTTTTGGCATTTGAATGCCGCCGCCTTTGTTCTTTTCTTGGTGTCAAATTTCTACTGGTTCTTCTATGAAGCCGTCCGCAAAGTGCCGCCGCCGTCGTCGCTTTTTGGAGATGGCGCCGTCTTTCTCATGCCGGCTCTCATGCTCGCCGCCCTTGCTTTTCGCCCCCATTCGGAATCCGCATCAAGCGATTTGCGCTTCCGCCGGCTGGATCTCGCTTTCTTGCTTTGCTGGTGGTTTTGCCTTTATCTCTATTTCGCCGTGCCCTGGCTCACCGCCGTTCACGATCTTGCTTCCTACAATCCTGCCAACAATTACCTGGGTCTCGCCCAGCAATTCGCGGTCGTCCTCGCGCTCATCGTGCTCTGGGCGAAAACCACGGGCGCTTGGAGCAAATTCTACGGCCAGTTTTGCTTGGCCTTCACCGTTTTTGCTCTCGCCAATTTTTTCCAGGGTTACGCCATCTCTTCCGGCAAATACTATTCCGGCAGCTTCTATGACGTGCCTATCGCCTTAGGCGAACTCTCGATGGTCTATTGTTTTGCCGCCGCCTCCGATCTCCACCCCGCGCCCGAATCGCCAGTGGCGGATCCGCAGCGCCACGGCTTGTGGGCATCGCGTCTTGGCATGTTGGCTATGATTTCCTTGCCCTTGCTCGCCACCCACGGCTATCTGGAAGGCGCCGCGCCTGGCGCCGTCGTGGCCTTCCGCTTGCGCCTGATCTTCGGTGCCATGTTGTTCCTGGGCTCCTTAGGCTTCCTCAGGCTTTACAGTGTCGATCGCGAACTCCAGCGCCTCGTCAGGGTCACGGAACTGTCTTACGAAAGCTTGAAAGCTCTCCAAGAACGCATGGCGCATGCCCAGAAACTGGCCGCCCTAGGACGTTTGGCGTCTGGCGCCGCCCACGAAATTAACAATCCTCTCACCGCCATCTTTGGCTACTCCGGTTTGCTCGCTGACCATCCTTCGCTTTCCCCGGAAGGCCGCCGCCTCGCTCACGAGATTCAGGAACAAGTCCGCCTCGCGCAGATGGCCATCTCCAGCATGCGCGCCTCGGTCATTCGCACTCCCGCTGCCGATTCTCCCAGCCCATCTCCCGATCTGCTTTCCCGCTGATCTGCCGTCCAGACTCGTTCGTGACGCGGCACCCTTTTTCTATCTATTCCTCCTGCTTTTGCCTCCTTAAATTCTCGCCGGAGGCAAGTGATGTTAAGATTTTCCGCGCTTCTTGCCGCGCTCATTTCCATGAATGGAAAAAACTATTGGCTCGAAACCGTAACCACGCCGCCCGCGCCATCCGCGCGCGACCTGCCCGATGCCATTGAGGTCGCCGTCATCGGCGCCGGTTTTTGCGGTCTTTCGGCTGCCCGCACGCTCGCCAAGCGCGGCGTGAAAGTCGCCGTCCTCGAAGCCGAAACGTTCGGCTGGGGCGCCAGCTCGCGCAACGGTGGCATGGTCCTCACCGGCATGAAGCTGCCCGTCCCAATGCTGATCAAGCGTTACGGCCGCCAGACCGTTCGCAAAATGTACGCCGCGTCTGTTGAGACCATCGATTGCGTCGAGCAAATCGTTCGCGAAGAAAATATCGACTGCAATTTCTCGCGCTGCGGCCATCTGGAAGTGGCCTCGAAGCAGTCGCACTTCGATAGCTACGAAGAATCCGCCGCTTTGATCCAGCGCGAATTCAATCACCAGCTACGCATCATTCCGAAAAGCGAATTGCGCGCGGAAATCGGCTCGGACATTTATTTCGGCGGCATGGTCGATGAAACCAGCGCCGGCTTGAACCCCGCGCAGTACGTTGCCGGCCTTGCGCACGCTGCGCAGCGCGCCGGTGCGCGCCTTTACGACCGCACGCGCGTCACATCCGTCGAACAACAAATAAACAGCGGCGCGCGCCAATTCCGTCTGCAGACTTCAAGAGGCCCCGTCAACGCGCGCGAGGTGATCCTGGCCACCGGCGCCTACACCACCGAAGCTACTCCGGCGCTGCGCAAAAAAATCATTCCCATCGGCTCGTACATCATCGCCACGGAAATTCTTCCCGCCGATCTCGCACGCGAACTCAGCCCGCGCAACCGCATGGTCTACGACTCCAAACATTTCCTCTACTACTACCGCCTGACTCCCGACAATCGCATCCTCTTCGGAGGCCGCGCCGCCTTTTACCCAGAAACTGAAAACACCGTTCGCCAAAGTGCCGAAATTCTCCGTCGCGGCATGATCAGGGTCTACCCGCGATTGCGCGATAGCAGGATCGAATTCGTCTGGGGCGGCACGCTCGATTTCACCTTCGACGTCATGCCGCACGCCGGAAAAATCGACAGCATGTATTTCGCCGCGGGCTTCGCTGGCCACGGCGTGGCCGCCGCCACCTGGTTCGGCGCAAAGCTCGCGGCGCAAATCTGCGGCGATCCTACCGTCACCCCCTTCGACGGCCTCAAATTTCCCTCCGCCCCATTCGGCCTCCGCAGCGGCAACGCCTGGGCCCTCCCCGTTGCCGGCGCCTGGTACCGCCTCCTCGATCTCCTCACGTAGCTTTCGATTGTTTTCTGTAGAGGCGGCTTTACGCCGCCATCTTCCTTCTTTTCCTTATTCCTTACCGAAAAGCGCCGTAAAGCCCCTGGCTTTAGCCATTGGGATAGAAGGCGTGAGGTGTTCCCGGTATGGATAGACTTCTAAAAGATATCTATTGACAAATCCTCTTCTTCATCATCTTCATCCCTCCATACACGACCGGCCCTAGCAGCACCGGCACCGGCCCCCACTTCCTCGCAAACGGATCGCTCCCCGCCAGCGCCACCACGCTCATCACCAGCGGCGCCACGATCACGTAAAGCAGCCCGGCCCGCCCCCACGGAATCCGAAACGGCCTCGCTAAATCCGGCTGTGCCTCGCGCAACTGCCACGAAGAAAGCACCGTCAACACCGTCACCCCAATGCGCAGCCATACGTACACGGTTAGCAGTTGCACCATCGTCTTCTGCGCCAGCAGCGCGTAAATAATCGACGACACGATGATCGCGATCCACGGCGTGCCGTACCGCGGATGTCGCGCCGAAAACGCCACCGGCAGGTAGCCATCCTCCGCCATCGTCGACGGCATGCGCGTACTCGTCAACACTGTCGCATTCAGCAGCGAAAGATTAGTGACCAGCGCCGCGATGGTCATCGCGAACCCCAGCCACCGTCCCCCGATCAACAGCGCCGCGTCGGAAAAATATCCGGTATGCCATTTCTGCCCATTGCCCAACGCCGCCAGCGAAAACATCGTCGGCAGAAAATACGTCGCCATCGAAAGCGGTACCACGACCGCCAGCGCGATCGGATAATTCCGCTGCGGATTTTCCACTTCCTCCGCCACGCTGGACACTTGCTCGTATCCCGAATACAGCCACAAGCCCAGCGCCAGCCCCACGCCGAACACCTGAAACGGCGGAACGTGCGGCGGCGTCAGCGGCGTAAAAGGATTGTGTTGCCACTTCGTCGCCGCCATCAGGCACAGCGCCGACACCACCAGCAGCACGAAAATAGACATCGCGGTCGCCGCCGCCCCCACCATCTGGATGCCCCGCACGTTGATCCACGCCATCACCGCGATAATCGCCACACTTACGAAGTAGTGCTTCCATCCCGCAATCGCCGGGAAATAAAAACTCAAGTAATCCGTCGCCAGCACCGCGTAAGCCGCCGCCAGCAAAAACGAAGCGCTCCAATTCCACCACCCCGCCTGAAATCCCCAGAAGTCCCCGAACGCCGCTCGCGACCACCGGTAGAATCCTCCCTCCACGGGAATCGCCGTCGTCAACTCCGCCGCCACCAGTGAAACCGGAATGCACCAGAAAAACGGTATGAACAACTGATACAGCAGCGTCAGCCCCGGCCCGCTCGTCGTCACCATGTCTTCGAGCCCAAACGGCCCGCCCGTGGCATACGCATACATTACAAACACAAACGGCAGCAGCCCCGCCTTCCGCACCGCCGCGCGAATCGAACGCGAATGCTTTATTTTGTTAAGAATTCCCAGGCCCCGGCCGAAGGACAACGGACAATGAAGTCCCGCAAGGAGTACCCCATTCTCCCCTCTTCTGCACTTGATGATACTCGAAAGCCAGGCTCTTCTCCGTTGTTCGCTAAGTGTCTTCTTCTATTTAAAACAATCAGAATCAGGACGAAGATAGGGCGCTTGATCCGCAAAGGAGCCAGAACAAAGGCATGGCTCCACTTTTGCAGAGCCGCGCAGGCAGATCGGAGTCCTGGCGCAATTTCTTCGCGCGCCGGGCCCTTTTTGCAAAGATGTCACAAAAAATTCAATTGAACTTTACTTGTGCGTGACGCCCCATTGAATTTGCTCGCTTATTTTCCCGCTTAGCAGTCTCGTGCTAGTTCGCCTCCCAGGGCCGGGCCTGCGAACCTCACCGGTTCAAGCAGTTCTGAATGGTGAGAAGCTGTCTTGCCGCCATTGTTTTCCGCTGCGCTCTCCGGCCCCACGCGTAGCGCAAAACACATCGCATCACAAAAACGTTCTGTGCTGTTTTGATACAACCCGCCAGCCCTCATGTACGTAAACCAACCAAACTTGCTAAATAAGGAGGCTGTATGAATAGCTCGAAATATCGTTCCTGCGCGCGTCTCATCTTCGGAGTGCTTGCGTTCTGTTTGGCTTTCGCCATGCTGGCATCCACGGTGGAGTCGCAAACCTTCCCGCGCTACGATCATGTCTTCCTCATAATCATGGAGAACGAAGACTACAATCAGGTGATCGGCAACCAGTACGCTCCCATTCTGAATGCGCTGGCGCAGGATTACGGGCTTGCTACGAACTACTCCGGCGTCGCCGATCCCAGCGAGCCTAATTATGTCGCCATGCTCGGCGGCGACTTCTTCGGTATCAGCAGCGACGACCCCTATTGGTTCCCGGGCCACACCGTCAGCGCCGGCAACTTGTTGTCCCAACTCGAGGGGGCGGGTAAGACTTGGCGTGGCTACTTCCAGAGCATGCCCTACCCCGGCTATCGCGGCTATTGCTATCCGGACAAATGCAATGGCATTCCCGATTCAGACACCCAATACGTCTCCAAGCACAACGGCATCGTCAACTTCGCCAGCCTTCAGACGCCCACCGAGCTCGCTAAGATGTTCCCCATCGCACAGTTATCGGCCGACCTGGTGTCGGGCGCGCTTCCCAATTTCAGCTACATCGTCCCCAACGAGTGCAATGACATGCACGGCGCTCCGCCATGGTGCGTGGACTCGGACAACACCGGCACGCTCCAGCAGAGCTGGCTTATCGCCCAAGGTGACAAATATGTAGGTCATCTAGTAAACCAAATCACCTCGTCTTCCACGTGGCCTACCGGTGACAACGCCATCGTCATCGTTTTTGATGAAGGCAACACCGCCAGCGCCAGGATCGCTGCGATCGTCGTTGCCAACCACGGTCCTCGCGGCATAACCGACAAGACCAGCTACAACCACTACTCCATGCTCGCCTCCCTCCAGCAGGCTTTTGGCCTCGGCTGCCTAGTCAACAGCTGCACCGCAAATCCGATGATGAACCTCTTTGCGATCACCGGCTCGACGAGTATCCCTACCCTGCCCCCGCCTTACAACTTCCCGACGACCACCGATACCATCTCCGAGCAGGGCGCGGGCAAAGCTGCCGCCCAAGTCTCGCTCACCGGCGCCGGCTGGAGTGTCGTGCCGAGTTACAGCTTCGGCTCGATTGATAACAATCTCACGGGTGTTTCCGCCGCCGCCGCGAACGATGCCTGGGCCGTGGGCGCCTACTATCCGTCTTCGTCAAACATCCTCGCCACCTTGGCGGAGCACTTCGACGGGACCCGCTGGACCGCCTACCCCTTGCCGAAAGTAGGCGTCGAGGAAAACGTCCTGCTTGCCGTCTCCATGCCTTCGACCGGGGCGGCCTGGGCCGTTGGCTACTACGTGAGCGGCAAGTTCCAGCAGCAGACGCTCATCGAGCACTTTGATGGCACCGTCTGGTCGGTTGTCCCCAGTCCAAGCCCTGGCGCCCTTCAAAACATCCTCTATGGTGTTGCGGCTATCTCCGACTCCGATGTGTGGGCTGTCGGCGCCGAGCAAGACGCGAACGAACTTTGGCACACCCTTACGGAGCACTGGAACGGGTCTGTCTGGTCGGTCGTCAACGCCGTTGACGCCGGCTCCACTGGTAACCAGTTCTATGCCGTCAAAGCCCTGGCCTCGAACAACGTCTACGCCGTCGGTCAGCAAACCGGCGCTGGATTCCCAAACCAGGCGCTCATCGAGCACTGGAACGGAACTGCCTGGAGCGTTGTTTCCAGCCCCGCTGATGGTTCGGCTTCGGCTCTGCCCCTCGGAGTCACGGCCACGGCCTCGTCGCTGACTCTCGCGGGCGAGCAAGAAACCGACAACGCTCCCTACACCAGTTACGTGGCTGCCGGCGCGCCTGGCGCGCAGTCCATCCAGACAACTCCCAACGCCGGTACCGGAGAAAACGACCTGTTCGCCGCGGCGACCGCCGCCGACGGTTCCACTTGGGTGGTCGGCTGGGACATCGATACCGCCACCGGCAACCACGATCCGCTCATTCTGCAGGGCGTGAACGGTGCGTGGTCGCTAGTCTCGAGCCCGAGCCTCGGCAAGGGAACGGACACAGGCTTCGCGGCCATCACCGCCATTCCCGGCGGCGGCCTATGGGCCGTCGGCGTGACCGCCCTGGCGAAAGGGAACTACGCGACGCTAATCGAGTATCACCCCTAAACATTCGCTCTCCAACCAGATCCTCGCGGCGGCGGCTCGCAGCCCCAGCCCCTCTCCCGCCGCCGGCGAAACCGGGACGCACCAGAAAAACGGAATGAAAAAGTGACCGGAGTAGGGGATAGGATCAGGGGCCAGGTCATTCGACTCCACGCTAGTCGGATGGCCCGGTCCAGATACCTAAGCGGTGTTCTTCGTGCGGAGATGGGCAATGACGAGGCGAATTTCGTCGTAGGGAATTTCGGGCGGAAGAGCTTCCTTGAGCGGCTTCAGACGGTCCATTCCCAACTGCCGGCACGCCGCGGCGATCTGGTTGTACCGTTCAGGCGCCATCCATTCCTTGTGATACTCCAGGTCGCCTCTTTCCACCAGTTTCGCAACCATTTCAATGACCGCTTGTACGCGCCGTCCGCGAATTTGGGCGATCTCTAGGAAGGTGCGCCCTTCTTCCAGCAGGCGCTGCGTTTCTTTCGCTGGGGAGGAAGCTTTTGCTTTGCCTTCCTCGCTAGCGCGTTCGCCGTCGCGGAACTGGCGCAGGGCGGCCAGGATTTGCTGGCCAAAGACTCTCGTCTTCTTTTCCCCAAACCCCGGCACTCGTCCCAGAGATTGCAAATCCGTGGGCTTCACGCGACAAAGCTCCTCCAGAGTCGTATCCCACATTACGCTGGATGCTCCAATGCCCATTTGTTTGGCTTTATTGCGCCGCCACTCGCGGAGATACTCCTTCAACTCCATGTCGCCGGAGGTATTTACAGTCGTCATGACCGGACGTGTTGCTGTAGAGCGCGTCATTTCTGTTCTTCGGGCCGCGGCCTTGCTTCGCGGCGAACGCATCCGGATTTCGAGCCAGTCCGGCGTGGCGGCACACGCGTCGCAGTTCCCGCAGGAGTCCCATTTGGGAGCTTCGCCAAAGTGGCGGCAAATGTGGCGCTGGCGGCACTCCGTGGATTCGACGAAGCGCTCGACTTCGTGGTAACGCTGCCAGGCTCGCTCTTTTTCTCTGAGGTCTTCGATCTTCCCTATGAAAAAGGCGTGCAAGCCGATGTCTTTTTTTTGCCAGAAGAGGAAGCAATCGGCGGAGAGCGCGTCGCGCCCCGCGCGGCCCGCTTCCTGGTAATACTGCTCGACACTCTTCGGCAGCGAAAGATGAATCACCGCGCGCACCGCGGCTTTGTTGATGCCCAAGCCGAAAGCCATCGTGCCCACCATCACGCGCACTTCGTCGGCCATCCATTTTTCCTGGTTCTCGCGCCGCGCGGCGCTTTCCATTTGGCCGTGGTAGCCGATGGCGGCGATGCCGTTTTCCGCAAGGAAATCGACCGTGTCTCCCACGCGCGTGATCGTCGGCGAGTAGACGATGATGCTGCCGTCAGTGATTTGCTTGACGGCGCGGAGCAGCAATTCATTTTGTGTACGCGCATCGGTTTGCCGAACGATGTAGCGCAGATTGGGCCGCCGAAAACTGGCGATGTGCTTGTACGGGTCGCGCAAGCGGAGCTGCTCGATGATGTCGTGCCGGACGCGCTGCGTGGCGCTGGCGGTAAACGCCGCAATGGGGCGGTCAGGGGAAAGTTCGCGCAAGCGGCTTAGCTGGCGATATTCGGGGCGGAAGTCATGTCCCCATTCGGAAATGCAATGCGCTTCGTCGATGGCAAAGAAAGAAACCGGCACGCGGCCCAGCCACCGAGGAGTTCCGTCGAGGGCAATGCGCTCCGGCGAAAGATAAAGGAGACGATAGTGACCTTCGCTGGCGCGACGCAGGATGAGACTGCGCTGCTCGCTGGATAGCGAGCTGTTCAGAAAACCGGCCGGGACTCCCATTTGTTCGAGCTGGGCGACCTGATCCTGCATCAGCGCGATCAGCGGTGAAACGACCACCACGGTGCGCTGCGCGTCGAGCACGGCGGGCAATTGGTAGCATAGCGATTTGCCGCCACCCGTGGGCATAACGACGCAGGCGTCGCGGCCCTCGGCGATGTTTCGGACAATATTTTCCTGGCCGGGGCGAAAGGATTCGTAGCCCCAGTAGCGGTGCAGCGCTTCGAAGAAGCGGGCTGGCGCTCGTTCTGGGAGGTTCGGTCCGGTCATCGCAGATGCCCAAGATGCCATTATCGTGATTCACGCCTAGGATCGCCACGGCGAGGTGCTGCACGCGGCGAGGGGCAATATTCGCTTTTGTTTCGCTACATGTCAAGTGCAATTTTTGCTATGGCCGGAACCGGGGGATCCATCGCGATTCCGCGACGGCGAGAGAAGCAAGTCCCGCGCAAAAAACTCGGTCTTTGCAAAACCAAGTATAATCCCCGTCGCCATGACCGACTCGAAAAAGCCGCAAGCCCTGCCGACAGGTCCGGAACGCGAGCTGCAACTTTATGTCCAGGGTCTCGCTGGCGGAAAGCCGTCCGTGCCCGTGCCGCTGGATTTGCTGGAGGCCAAGGCCAAGGAGATCCTCACACCGCGGGCCTACGACTACGTGGCGGGCGGCGCGGGCGGCGAAGACACGGTGCGCGCGAACCGCGAAGCATTCTATCGCTGGCGGATCGTGCCGCGAATGCTGCGCGATGTTGCCAAGCGCGACCTGAGCGTGGAGTTGCTGGGCTCACGATTGCCCTGTCCGGTGCTGCTTGGCCCGGTCGGGGTGCAGGAAATTGTTCACCAAGACGCGGACGTGGCCAGCGCGCGGACCGCAGCGTCGCTAGGCTTGCCGTTTGTGCTGAGCACCATGTCGAGCCGGCCAATCGAAGAAGTTGCGCAGGCCGCGGACAAAGTAGCGGTGTCGCCGCGTTGGTTCCAATTGTATTGGGGAAAAAATCCGGAAGTAACCGCCAGCATGCTCGAGCGCGCGGAACGCGCTAGGTATTCGGCGCTGGTGGTTACGCTGGACACGCATTCGCTGGGCTGGCGCGAGCGCGACATTCATCGCGGTTACTTGCCGTTTCTACTGGGGCAGGGGCTGGCGAATTATTTCAGCGACCCAATTTTTCGCGGGCTGCTGGCGCAGCCGCCGGAACAGAATCCGATGGCGGCAATTCAGTTGTGGGGCACCTTGTTTTCGAACCCCGCGCTCACCTGGAAGGACATCGGATTTTTGCGGCAGCACACGCGCGTGCCCATCATCCTTAAGGGAATTTTGCATGCCAACGACGTGGCGCGCGCGCTCCACGCAGGCGTGGACGCGCTCATTGTTTCGAATCATGGCGGTCGACAAGTGGATGGCGGCATCGGCGCCTTGGACGCACTGCCGAATGTTGTGCGTGCAGTACACGGACGCATTCCGGTGCTGTTTGACAGCGGGATTCGCCGCGGCCCCGATGTGTTCAAGGCGCTGGCGCTCGGCGCGCGAGCCGTGCTGCTCGGCCGGCTTTATATGTGGGGCTTGGCGGTGGCCGGCGAAGAAGGCGTGCGTGATGTTCTCTTGAACCTCGTTGCTGATCTGGATTTGACGATGGCCCTCAGCGGATACTCGTCCTGCCAGGAGCTGGATTCCTCCGCGTTGGCTTCCGTGCCTTAACTGCCAGCGTCAGGCTGCCGAGGATTTGGCAGCAACAGCGTAGCGCGCAGACTTGGGCGCCGGAACGCGCCTTTTCGCACTGGCAGCGCGCGGGAAAAAATCGGCGAGCATGGAGCGGTCGGCGAGCAAGCGAATAAACTCCTCGACGTACGCAGGTGAATTGTTTTCTCGCAACTGGGCCACGGACCACTCCCACTTGTAACCCGGCGGTTGGAGTGGCACACCGATTAGCGCGCCGGAAGCGAGCTGCGGTCTGACGGCCCAGCGGGGAAGAGCGGCAATTCCCAGACCTCCGATAACCATTTCGAGGATCACTTCCGTCACCAAGACTTCCCGGATTTTGCGCGGCCGAATTCCCGCCGGGTCAAGAACTTTTGTCAGCAGGGTACTATCCGATTTCGGCGGGTAGAGCAATATGTTTTCGGTGGCGAAGTCTTCCGGCGCGGCGAAACCTTTTGCGGCAAGGCCATGCTCGGGAGGAACGACGATCAAGACATCATCCTCGAAAAGGGGCGTATAGCGGATTTTGCGGTTTCGAATGCGGTCGCAGACAAGAGCCAGATCGAGCCGGCCTTCGAGAAGCGCTTCGAACGGATTGTTAGTGGCTTCCAGAACCAACTGCACTTCCACCCCGGGAAATTTCTTCTGAAAGAGAATCAAGCGCGAAGGGAACCAGTGGTAAGCGGTATGGCACTGCGTGGAGAGCCGGATCAGTCCTTTGGCGTTGTCGCCGTTTTTCTGGATGTCGGATTCCGCGCGGCCGAGTTCCGCAAGCACGGTGCGAGCCGTTTGGAGCAGGCGATCGCCGGCTGAGGTCAGAATCATCTTGCCATTTTTTCGCTCGAAGAGCGCCGCGCCGAGTTGCTCTTCCGCGTCACGAAGCTGATGGCTCAAGGCGGACTGCGTGAGATGGAGGAGATTGCCCGCGCGAGTGATGCTTCCCGTTTCCGCCACAGCGGTCATTAGCTTCAAATGCCGGATCTCCAGATTCATCGTGGGCCTCCTTGCGAGGTACATGAAACCAGCTCATATAGATGATGAAATCGTTCCATTAGGTTCATGGTTTAGATGGCTCTAGGCTGAACGTGTTTCGAATTTGCCAGGCTCGTGAAGGCAACTCGGATTCGCAAACCGGAATAGGACAACAAATCTGGGGGTTTAGCGGGAAAGCCTCAGACACGGCGCATTTCGAGTTTGCTGGCATTAGCCGGATAGATGCCAATTTGTGGAATCCGTAGAGTGAGATTGCTTCGAAGTCGCCGGCGCTTTTGAGCGTCGGTTGCCGGCAACGCGGTGAAAGCTGAATTTGAAGAAACTTCTCAGTTCCGGATTGCCAGCATTCTCCCGGGAAAGCCACGCCCTTTTGCCTGCGGCGCAGCCGGGACGATTGGGCCGTTTTGTGCGGCATCGCGTGACCGGCAGCGTGGTTCGCGGATTGTTGTTTTTCATACTTTTGCTGACGCCGTTCGAAGGGCTGGCCCAGCCGCGCGTTGTGGCATTGCCATTCCGCTACGTGCACTCGTTTATTCTGGTGGATGCGAAGATCGACGGCACGCCGGTTCGGCTGCTAGTGGATACCGGAGCGAACCAGACGATCCTCAATGCCAAATCATTTGGAAAAGTAGAGTTGCACGTGAGCAAGCCGATCAACCGGGGAGCGGGCATTGTCGGCAACGCTTTGCGCTTGCGAGTGGACCTGGAGATTGCGCATGAATTCCTGTTTTCGCAGCACGTGTCCGTGATAGACCTGGAAGAACTTTCGAGGCACTTCGGAGTCCAGTTCGACGGTTTGCTGGGGCAAGACATCCTGAATCAGTTCCACTCCGTTCGCATCGATTACAAGAAGCACCTGATCGAGCTAGAGCCTTAGAGAATTGTTCCCAACATAGAAAATTTTCTTAAACAGAATATGCGGCATGACCGCCCTGTGACTTGCTCCCCTTTCGCTTGCGGCGAGGCGGCGGACTGTACATTCCGAGTGGCCACCCAGAAGGTGGCCACACCAGTAGACAAAAGGGCGTTACCGAAAAGCGCCGTAAAGCTCCGGGCTTTAGCCATTGGGATAGAAGGCGTGAGGTGTCCCCGGTACAGATGGACTGTTAAAAGATATCTATTGGCAAACAAAAGGCGAAGGCGAAGATGTATCATTCTTTCATGATGCTGGGATACAAATCGAACAACAAAGTCGTGTACAGCTGCAAATATCACGTCATTTGGTGTCCGAAGTATCGCCGCAAAGTTCTCGTTGCTGCTATCGCCAAACGACTAAAGGAAATCATGCGTAAGACCGCTCTAAAGTATCGAGCGGACCTCATCGCTCTGGAAATCAGGCCAGACCACGTGCACATGCTTTGCGAAGTGGACCCGCAGTTTGGGATTCACCGTTTTGTAAAGAACCTCAAGGGTGCCACGTCGCACGATTTGAGAAAAGAGTTTGTATCCCTAAAGAGGCGTCTGCCAAGCCTTTGGACAAACGCGTATTTCGTTTCAACCGTTGGCGGAGCGCCGCTCGAAGTCATCAAGCAGTACGTCGAGAACCAAAAGAATGTCTAATAGCCAAATTCGTGGATTTAAGTATCGCTTCTATCCGACCCCGGAACAGATTGAGCACCTGTCCAAAGTCTTCGGGCATTCTCGCTTCGTGTACAATCGCCTGCTCGCGGAACGGAAAATTGCCCGCTTGACGTTCTCTCAGGCATGCCGGCGTTTGACGGTATTAAAAACCGAGCACGTGTGGCTCAAGGAGGTCAGCAGCGTACCGCTTCAACAAACACTTCGCAACCAGCAGCGTGCCTTTGTGAAC